>Ga0181537_10000603_pt1 | contig 33767 bp, 30 predicted proteins | sample PEATcosm2014_Bin_39_FD_119765 | JGI IMG/M metagenome (GOLD analysis project Ga0181537, IMG submission 119765) | Peatland microbial communities from MTU Mesocosm Facility, Houghton, MI, USA - PEATcosm2014_Bin23_10_metaG | ecosystem: Environmental > Terrestrial > Soil > Wetlands > Peat | place... | reverse complement strand
TTGGCTGGTGTTGGCTGGTGTTGGCTGGTGTTGGCTGGTGTTGGCTGGTGTTGGCTGGTGTGGGCAGCGTTTTTCACACAGGAATCGCACGCAGGGCTGTGCTTCAGTCGCAAGCCTCTGATTCAGTATTGCGAGTCGATAGGTTGGGCGCGAGAGGCGTCTATGACCTTGCTCTCGTTGAGGTGGGCATGTCCCATATTGCACAGCTGACGGTATATGCGCTCTGCTATAGCGCCGAAAGGGCTCCCAATCCCGATCTCCCGAGCGAAGCGGAGTCCATACTCGACGTCCTTCAAGCGCAGTGCGGAGCTGAATGTGATGTTGCGGTCATGATCCGCCGCAACCATCCGTCGTATATTGCGCACCACTTGCGGACTTGCCGCCTGGCTGGTTGCGATGGCATCGGCGACAGTACCGATATCAAGGCCAGCTCGCTCTGCGATCGCCAAACCTTCTGCCGCTGAGGCAATCTGTACGGCGCCGACCAAATTGATTATCAGCTTATAAGCGGTCCCGGCGCCAATCGGGCCGAAGTGGATTATACGCCTGGACAAGGCACCTAGAATGCCGCGACCGGCGTCAAGATCACCCGCGTCTGCACCTACAAGCAAAGTAAGCGCGCCAGCCGCAACAGTTTCTGGAAGTCCTGTTACAGGAGCATCAATGTAGCGCAGACCTCGCGCGGTGGATTGTGCCGCCAGTTGCATGACCCAATCGTGGGACAATGTCGAGCATTCGATGGCGAAGCCGTTCGTTGCCAGCTCGGCGGCAAGGATTCCATCGGGTCCGAGCCACATTGCTCGCGAGGCAGTATCGTCGGCAACCATCGAAATGACTGCATCCACTCCCTGGCATGCCTGTCTCGGTGTCCCATGCAAATGTGCACCCTGGCGCACCAGTGATTCTGCGCGCGAAGCAGTGCGATTGTAGACACTCATTTGGTGACCTGCCTGGAGCAAACGGCCGGCCATTTCCAAACCCATGTTCCCAAGACCGATGAACGCGATTGTCGCCATGCTCTCCTTCATATTGGGCGGTCGATCTCGGAAGTCGTCAACGCGGATTGGGCCGAGCCAGTCGCGCGCCGGCCCAAGGCCAGCTGCAGCAGGCTGCGCATTTCCTCCGCACTGGAGCGCGCGGTGGTTGCGACGGCTTCCAGTTCGCTGGCCTGCTGCTTGTATTGCTCTCGCTCCAGGGCCGTCAGATCCAAACCTATCTGCTGAACCGCAAACTCGAGCACATGGGTTTCATCCGGGCGGTAGGCTTCCAGGTTGGGTTTGCGATTGATCAACATGAAGCCGTCAATTTCGCCGCGATACAAGATCGGCACCGCCAGCTCGCAGGTCAGGGCCAAATCTGAATCGGCGCATCGTACGACTCCGCGTTCGACCCGTAACGCAAGCACGACGTCATCGTTGACATCAATGTCGATCGCAGCCTCGGCGCTCGAGCTTCGCAGGCAGTTATAGTTACCATCCGAGGACCTGCGATAGAGTGCACAGCCGGCGCCATCGGTGAAGCGGTTGATCGCGGCCACACAGCTGCTGATGAGCGCGTCAACTTTGGTGACGTGAGCTGCACTGCGGACGTATTCGCGCAACGCGGTTTCCTTGTGGTGCCAGCCGGAAAAGAAGAAGCGTTCGACATTGCGCTCAACCCAGTCGCGCACCTTGTGAAATAGCAGGAAGATGCCAAAGGCAATGCACCCCGCGATCAGGGCATTCTGCTCCTGGCCTTGCGGTCGCAGAACGCCTTCAGCCAGCTTTTCGAGCCCGAAGAAGGTCAACAGTACGATGATGCTGATTGCGCCATAAACCAGGCTGCGGTTGAGCGCAAAACTCAAATCAAGAAGTCGATGCCGCAAGGTCGCATACAGCAGGCCCAGCGGCAGTACCAACTGCAGACCGGTGTCGATCACGTTCTGCGGCATCCGGTCGGGCCAGTAGGGATCGACCAACGGTTCAACGTAGATGCGATAGGGGAACAGGGAGAAATACACTCCAAAGACGAACAGGCCCCAGCGCAAGCGTATGCGGGTATCGCCTTGTGTACTGAAGATCCCTTCGGTGAGCGCCACCAGCGGTGCAACAAACAATAGTGTCTGATTGAAATCGGTGACTTTCTGCAGCCTATCCACTGGCAAGGGAAACGACGCGTACATGGACAACCGCAGCAGAAATCCCAGGCCGATGGTAAATGCAGCCCAGAAGGGCCAGGCACGTTGCAAACTGCGCGATATACCCCAGCGGCTCAAGGGAGCCAGATGAATCGCCCAGTAGACCAGCAGGATCTCGACCCAAACACGGGCCGTGAGCTGAAAAAAAGTACGTCATACACCGGATGCGCGCTGGCAGCAGGATTGTTGGAAGACCAGCAGATCATCGCGATGGCCAGTGCCCTGACGGCCTTGTCTTCCGGGCGTCTCCACGCCAGCAATCCACCGACGATCGCGAATATCAGGTCGACGAAAACCTGGCTATAGAAGGTGAACATATCCGCCGCGCTTGCCGGCGTTGCATGCGTTGCGACGATGACTTGATCCGGTTGGCCGTTGGATTCGACACGTAGCCTGATGGGCTCGGCGCGGTCTGCGTAGTGGAGGAATTCGCGTACGCTCGGGGTCGAGCCCAGCTTCTCACCCGCGTCCGGGCCGGGCACGACTGAAACCAGCGCGTCTTGCGGTATTGCGGATAGCGCGGCATCCGAGCTGCGGCCGACCGGCAATACGATGTTGCGATCGAGTTGCGGCGAGACACGCAGCTTGCCGTTGATCGCCGCACCGTCGAGGCCGATCAGTCCCACATGATTCCAGTAGTCGGGCCGGAAGGTGACACCCAGTTCTACAAAATTCGTCAGTCCCAGGACGATTGCCAGGACCAGCAGGGCAACGCGCCACGCCATGGCCGATGAAGATATCGATCGCGCGTGGGTCCCTGTCATCGTTCCTGTCTCGGAGCCGGGAAGTGCGGTTCCCGGCGAAGTTATCGTTCGCCTTGCGGCGCTGCAAGCGCGGTTGCACCCTCGCCCCGTCCCCATGCAACCGGTAAGGCATCACACATTCAGCGGCACCTGGCGCAGTGCTGCACGCATAACCTGTTGAGTTCGCGATGAAATGTGGAGTCTTCGCTTGGGAACGCGTGGCTCTGGCGCCTGCGCCTTTGGACGACGCACAATCGTGCAGGCTGTGCTTCCGGGCAGCATGACGGTCAATAGGAGCGGGCGATGGATCCGACTTTCCAGCAATTCGAATCGCAACTGCGAGCACTCGGATTCGACACGGTGGTAGTGCGGACCTGGGGGCCTTCGGCGGTCGCCGAAACGCACTCGCACCCGTTCGAGGCTCGGGCGCTGGTCGTGCAGGGGGAGATGTGGCTCACAATTGGCGCTGTGACCCGCCACCTCAAGACCGGGGATCGATTCGAGCTTGCTGTCGGCCAGCTGCATTCGGAACGCTACGGTGTTGAGGGCGCCACCTACTGGGTAGGGCGTCGCCAGGCAAAAACCAAATGAGCACTGATGTCGACGCGGGTCCGACGGTCAACGCCGATCGGGCATCCCCCGTTCTGTCATGCTTGGCATGAACCTGCGCCGCTACAACGAGGTCCTGTTTGCAGTGGTCGTCACCGCTGCCGCGCTGCTGTTCGCCGTGCACGTGGCGCGCTTCGGACTGGAGGGTCATCGCGCGACGCGCGCGAGCGCACCCGGTGCGCCGCCGTCGCCCACAGGCAGCAGTTTCATTCCGACAGGAAGTGAGCGTTCGCTGGCGCTTTGTCTACCGTCATTCGTGCCCGGAACCGACTGGCAGTATTTTCCGGTCGCCGCCGTGGGCGCAGGGCCCGCAGCGGTACCAAGCACACCCTGGGTCACGAGTTTGGCTGAAGCGTGCCATTTGCCCGAGGGTAGCTTCCAGGGCATCTTCGATGTGGTAATCCGCAACAGCGCGACCAACGAACAGCGACTGTTGCTGGCACGCCCCGGCCAGGTACTGGACATGACGCTGCCGGATCCGGGCTGTGGATCGAATGTCGGTCCGGTTCCCTGCAATACTATTTTCTGGCTGGTACGCGGCCGCGGCGGCAATCAGGACGGCGCGGCCGAGGCACCCGACGAGACGGCATTGTATTCATCCGATCTGGCAGCGCGTTCCCTGTCGCGCCTGTCACCGCCGGCTTCCAGCGTGCTCGACTGGGTCTGGAACGCGCGTTCGGGAGAGGTTCTGTTGCAGGTGCAGCTTGCCAGCGGCGGCACCGAAGTCGTGAGCGCACTTCTGCAGCCGGCATCGCCCGGCAGCGAGGTGGTCGTGCCACGCGTGATGGATCAGTTGCAGCGGATACTTCATCCGGGTAGTGCGCCCGCCGAGGAGAATCAGGGACAACCGCTGTTCGTGCCGGCGACTCCGTCGACTCCGTCGCCGTCGTCTTCAGGCGGGCTATAGCGTCGCAGCGTGCTTTTCGGCGAACCAGTAACCTGCCACGAGCGTCTTGAGATCGTTGATGTCCCCGCTGCGAACGCGCTCGATGAATAGCTTCGAGGGCAGCACGACGGTCAGAATATCCTCGTTTTCGGTCGCATTCCCATGAACGCCTCCGGCGTGACCCGTGTCCACTACGCCGTAAACGATGGATATCTTCTCGGACGTGCCTCCTGAACTGACATAGGCGCCCGAATGGATGAGAACCGGATTACTCAGAACCAGACCTGCCTCTTCGTGCATCTCTCTAACCGCGGCTTCGAGTGCCGTCTCATTGTTTTCGATGGAACCTGCCACCAGGTTGTCCCGATACGGGTAGTCACCGGCCACCATTACACCGGGACGAAACTCGTTTATGAGCACGACCTGATCGCGGCCTGGATCATGGCCGAGCACCGCGACGGCATTGCCCCGCTCCATCATTTCCCACGCGGTGCGCCTGATTGCTCCGCCAAATTGCTCAACATCGAATTCATAGCGGTATACCCGCAGAAATCCTTCATGTAGCAGTGTCCTGCTGTGCATGACGGCTTTGAGTTGTCGTGTCACTTTCAACCTCGTATCGATTGACCCGTCTGACGATGTCGCGCCGCGCGACTCACGTCAGGAGATATCCTGGCGCGATCCGATCTGCCGCAATGACGTCTTTGGATGCCCAGGTCTCAAACTGCGCCTCGATCTGGGTAGCAGTGACATTGCTCAGCCCGATTTGACGCACCAGGCCCTGTCGCTGCAGGTCCACCAGCACCGTGAGCGGCGCCTCGATCGACCCTTCGGCGGGGTGATGTATGTCCAGCATGCTGCGCAGGTTCACGATCTCCAGCACATCCAGGCCGAGATTGCGCAGATTGTCGTGCACCGCCCGAGTCAGTTCCGCGCGCGAGAAGGCAGGGTTCCATGATCCATCCGCGCCGCGCCGCGCGCGAAGCTTGGTGACGATGACCAGATCCTCGGAGTAAGGCTGCAGCGCTTCACGGATGATCTGATTGGTGAGATGCGGGCCGTAGAAGTCGGCGGTATCGATGTGATTCACGCCGCTTGCAACGGCCTCGCGCAGCACCGCCAGGGCGGCATCCCGGTTCTTCGGCGGCCCGAAGACGCCGGGGCCCGCCAGTTGCATGGCCCCGTAGCCCAGACGCCTGACGATGCGCTTGCCGAGCTGAAAGGTGCCGGAAATGCTCAGGTTGGACATGATCAACTGGGCTTAGCGCGCTTCTGATCCTGTGGGCGCGAGCAGATGTCCAAACAACCGCCAGACGACCAGCATCAGGACAGCGGCAGCTGCGACCAGTCCGGCGTGCAGCAACCAGAATTCAGTGCCCGGCATGCGCTCCAGCAGTCCACCGAGCCAACCCACCAGGTTGTTACCCAGGAACAGGTGCAGGTAATAAACGCCGATCATCGTGCCTGCGATCACCCTGGGGGATGCGCGCGCGTACAGCGCCAGGCCGACCGGGAAAACGTTGGCGAAGCCGATGCTGTTCATTACCTCGAACCCCAGCACCCAGCCGATGCCGGCCTTGTGGCCCGCTGCACTGATGGTCGCCGCGACGGTAAGCGACAGCAGCGCGGCGGCGCTGAGGCCCATGCCGATGATGATCTTGACGACCTCACTGGGCTCCTTGAAGCGTCTGGACCACAGACGCCAGAAAGCCACCACGATGACCAGCGAGGAAATCGAAACAGTCGCATCCAGCGTAATCAGCCAGGTGGTCGGCAGGGTGCGACCGAAGAACACCATGTCGACGTTGGCCGGCACCCACAGCAGATAGGCGTTGAAGATCTGCTGATTGCCAATGGCGCCGACCGCCAGGATCGGCAACAGCAGGATCAGCACGGTGACCGCGATGCGCTCGTCGCGGCGCAGGCGCGGCCGGGCAGCCGATCCGGCGCGGGCCGCGGCTGCTTCCGGCGGCAGCCATTTACGCCCGTACAGGTAGATCACGAGCGAGATCAGCATGCCGACGCCGGCGGCGCCGAAACCGTAATGCCAGCCGTAGACTTCGCCGAGGGTGCCGGTGATCAGCGGCGAGATGATGACGGCGCCGTTGATGAACAGAAAGTAGATCTGGAACGCATCGGCGCGCCGCAGGTCGCCCGGCGCGTACAGCGCCCCGACCTGGCTGGCGATGTTGCCCTTGAAGCAGCCGACCCCGCTCAGAAGGCACAGCAGTGCAATCAGGAACGATACGTCGAAGGCCATCAGAAAGTGACCGGCCGCCATCAGCAGGGCGCCGATGGTGACCGTTCGAGTCTTGCCGAGCCACCGGTCGGCGATGATGCCCCCGGCGATCGGCGTCAGGTAGACGAGCCCGGTGTACAGACCGAATATCGCCGACGCCAGGGCGATGGTCGACAACGGCGTGCCGTAAGTGCGCTCCAGGGCGGCGCGGAACGGGCCGAAGCCGGCAATGCGTTCGATGTGCCCCGGATGCAGCAGCTGGCGCACCATGTACAGCACCAGCAGTGTCTGCATGCCGTAATAGGAGAAGCGTTCCCAGCCTTCGGCAAACGCGAGATAGGCGAGGCCGCGCGGATGGCCCACGAACGAATGGTCGGCCTGTCGGGCTGCGGCGGTCGGGATCGCGTTCATGCCCGATAATCAACGGTTTGTGTGCGATTTGACAAGAGCCGCGCCCTGCTATGATCGATTTCCAGCAGCGAAGCGCGGATGAAAACTCTTCTTATCGTCTATCACACGCTGACCGGCGGCAGCCTGCAGTTGGCGCAGGCCGCCGCTGCCGGCGCTGCCCGTGAGCCGCAAGTGGCGATGCGCCTGGAGGCCGCCGCAGCAGCCGGACCTCATGAGCTGCTGGCGGCGGATGGTTATCTGTTCATCTGCCCGGAAAATCTCGCCGCGATGTCGGGTGTCATGAAGGATTTCTTCGACCGCAGTTATTACCCGGTGCTGGAACGGCTGCTGGGCCGCCCGTATGCGAGCGTCATCTGCGCGGGCAGCGATGGCAGCAATGCGGCGCGGCAGATCGAGCGCATCGCGACCGGCTGGCGGCTCAAGGCGATCGCCGCGCCACTGATCGTGTGTACGCATGCGCAGACGCCGGCGGAAATTCTGAAGCCCAAGACGATCGGGGCGATCGATCTGGAGCGGTGCGAGGAACTCGGCGCCACGATCGCTTCCGGCCTGGCCCTCGACATCTACTAAGAAGCTCTACTAACTGCTCGTACATCGAGCGTTTGCCCCACGGCTGGAAGATGGCGCGTTGCAACGTGCACCATTACTGAGCAACCGACATTGAGACCCACTGATCGACGACACCCTACGACTAGGCGTGCAACCGCACCGCGTGCGCCAGGCGTATGATCCTGCGCATCTGGGATCCACGCGGATTTGCCCAGAGGACAACAACAACCAGGGAATCGTTATGAATCACAAACGCAGACTGATTACCGAGATCATCGTGATCGCAGTGCTGGGCGCAATCACCGGCACGGCCTATGCGCAGAGCACCGATATGAAGGAAAAGGAGCGCATGTATTCGTATATCGCGCTATGGGCGGTGCCGCGCGCGCATTGGGCGGAGTTCGAGAAGCCGTTGCCGGCGGATCAGAAGGTGCTCGACCAGGCCACGAGTAGTGGCTCGATCATTGCCTATGGGACAGACGTCAATCTGGTGCACGATGCCGACGGCTTCACGCACGATAGCTGGTGGTCTTCACATACCATGGCCGGGGTGCTGAACGTGCTGGACGCATTCTCCAAAGCCGCCGGTCCCTCGCCCGGGCCGCTGGGATTGGCGACCAAGCACGAGGACATGATTTTTGTCAGCCGGCATTACAATTGGAAGCCGGGCTCATACAAGGACGCTTATACGCACGGCTCCTCGTACAAACTCAAGCCGACCGCGCCGGACGAGGCGGTGGGCATCCTCAGCAAGGGGATCTTCGAGCCGGTATTCGAGAAGCTGCTGGCGGATGGTTCGATCGTCGAATATGAAGTCGACGAGGAGGCTATCCACACCCAGGCACCGGATACCTTCTGGATATTCTATATGACGACAACCGCGGAAGGGGTGGACAAGGTCAATGCTGCTGTCCGCGCTGCCGTCAAGGCCAACCCGCTGCTCGGCCCGTCGATGGATTCCATGGTGGATTGGACGCCGCATCGGGACTTCCTGGATCGCACCAGCGCTACCTATAAGTGATCTGCAGGTGATAGCACGCATGGCAGCGGAGCGGTGACGCTTCGCTGCCATGCCTCCCGCGCCAGGCGATACCATGGCTCAATCGCTCTACGCCGTGACAATCCCGTCCTATCGGCAGATCCTGCAGGCCGTCATCGGGCTGCTGGACAAGGCGCAGGCTTTCTGCGCCGAGAAGGGCTGCGCGCCGCAGGACATCATCCTGGCGCGCCTCGCCGCGGATATGCAGCCCTTTTCCTACCAGGTGAAGGCCACCGCTGTGCACTCGCTCGGCGCCATCGAGGGAGTGCGCCGCGGCGTATTCTCTCCGGATACGACGCCCCCGCCTGAAACCTTCGACGCACTCAAGGCGCGCATCGTGTCAACGCTGGGCGCGCTCGAGGCGATCGATGCGGCTGAGATCGACGGTTTCGTGGGCCGAGACATGCGCTTTGCGACTGCAACGCGCAGCATCGAGTATACCGCCGAGAATTTCCTGCTCTCGTTCTCGCTTCCCAACTTTTATTTCCATGCGACCACGGCTTACGACATCATGCGCTGGAAGGGTGTGCCGCTCGGCAAGCGCGATTTCATCGGCAAGCCACGCTCGAAGAGCTGACGGCAGGGATCGGCAAACGGCACAGATCGAGGCGCTAGCCGGCGATCTCGCCCGCAACCCGGTGCGCAGTGTCGATCGCCCGGTCGGCGTACGCCATCCAGGCGGCATCGGTTCCGGCAAAATGAATGCGCCCGACGCGCGCGCTGCTCGGCGCGGTGTCGCGATCCGTCGGCGAGTCGAACGCCGAGGTCGGCTCGTAGGCATAGCCGTGGCCCCAGCGATTGACGGTGATGGCGGCAATGTCGCGATCGGCATCGAAGCCGCCGGGACCCAGGATGCGGGTGAGTTCATCGCGCGCATGCGATTCAAAGTCCGCAAATGTGCGCGCATACAGCAAGGCACGCCCGGCGCGCCAGGCGCTGCGCAGGTCGGTAATCGGACCATCCGGCCATGACACATGCACCAGGTGCAGGATCATTGGCTCATCCGGGTGGGTAGGACAGCGGTAGCTGCCCAGGCTCACCGGGTAGTCGAGTTTCAGGACGCAGTAGAAGCCCGACGGATTGTTGACGTAGTGCACGCCCTGCTTGACCCACGCGTGCCAGTTGCGCAGTGCGACGTTCACGTAAGCCATGGGTGCGCGCACCTGGCGTGACAGCTGTGTGCGTTGCGCCGTGCCCAGATCGGTGCAGATATAGGGCATCATGGCCGAATAGCCGGCATACACGGCGTGCGCGGCGGAGATGCGTGTGAGCTGCTCGCCCTGCGCATACATCACGTCGACGCCGCTGCGGTTGTTGGCCAACGCCACGACGGTTGACGATAGCCGCATTCGCACCGGCTGGTCGGGTTGATCGAAACGGGCATAGTCGAACGGCGCGGTGACAATGTCGTCCATGGTGTGGCCCGGCGCCGCCGCCGGCATCAACTGCCTTACCAGCAGCCGCGTCAGCGAGGCATTGCCATCGGGAAAATGATTGATATACGGCTCTTCCCATTCGGCCGCTTCCCCCGGCAGCGGCAGGCCCAGACCCTGGAAGCCCGGGTACTGACACACCCAGGCATCCATCGAGGTGACTGCAACGGCCTTGCACGCAAACAGATCCTGAGTGCGCCCGTCGAACATCGCCAGGCATTGCTGGTCAAGGCCGAAGTATCGGCTCAGGTACTCACGATACGAGGTCGAGCTCAGGACCTTGAGCTTCTCGGCGTGACTGTGGCCGCTCAGCACATCGCGCTGACCGGTATACAGCGCGATCAGCCGCGTCTTCTGTGAATCATCCAGCGGACAGTCGGTGATGAAGTCTGCGGCCGGCCGCGCGTTGTGCCGCACCGCCGGCACATCGGTGGGAACGGAGCGCACCGGATCGCCGGTCACCAGCCGGTCAACGCCGTAAAGCTCGCGCGGAAAGAACAGTCCCGAGGAAAGTCCCATCCCGGGGTACAGATCGACGTTGAAGGCCTGCTCCAGGCGCTCCAACGACACGCCCAGCGATGCGACGCACGCGCGCGCGACGCGCGACCAGCGCAGCCGCGGGGAATCCATCGATTCGCTGCCGCCATAGCCGAGCAGGAAGCGGCCGTCGACATTGAACTCGTTGCGGCGTGCGTGTCCGCCGAATTCGTCGTGATTGTCGAGGATCAGGATGCGCGCCGTCGGACGAGCGCGGTGCAGGTAGTGCGCACTGGCCAGGCCACCGATGCCGGCGCCGATGATGACGATGTCATAGTGCTCGGCGATCGGCTGTGCATCGATCTGGTAGCGCCGGCCATCGCGTATGCCATGTGCAACGGCAAAGTCCGCCGGGCGGCTGCCGACATAGCCGGTGCGCCCGGGCGGATAGGCTGCGGCCATGTCCTCGGCGCGGCCCAGTCCCGCCCTGGCGATGCCCGCGATGCCCGCGGTGCCCGCGACGCCGCCGGCGACGACGACGCAGGCAAAGCCGTCGATGAATTCGCGTCGCGTGATGCCATCCCAGACCATGAATCCCCGCTCTCGTGACGCCTAAGGCTGCTGCGGCCGCGCGACGCCGGGGATGATATCAAGCTACGATCACAACGCCATGAGTGAATCACCATCCGAAGTGCGGCCATGACGCTGCTCGCGCAGCTGGTCGATACGTCGCAGCGCGTGACCACAACCTCCGCCCGGCTCGGCAAGGTGCGGGAACTGGCCTCGTTTATGCGTCCGCTGCCGGCCGCTGAAATCGAAATTGCCGTGCATTACCTGGCCGGTCAGCTGCCGCAGGGGCGCATCGGCATCGGCTATGCGCTGCTGCAGGCGGCAACGGCCGGCACCGAGGCACACGAGGCCACGCTCTCGATCGCCGAGGTCGACCGCCAGCTGCAGGCGATCGCCGGCGATCGCGGCGCGGGATCCGCGGGCCGCCGCGCGGGTGCGCTGCGAGCGCTGTTGTCACGCGCGACTGCCGCCGAACAGCAGTTCCTGATCAGGCTGCTGATTGGCGACCTTCGCCAGGGGGCGCTGGCCGGCATCATGGTCGATGCGATTGCGGCGGCCGCCGAATTACCGCTGCCGCTGGTGCGTCGTGCCGCGATGTATGGCAGCAGTCTCGGCGCGGTGGCGCGCGCAGCGCTGCAGCAGGGCGCGGACGCGCTCGCAGACCTGCGCCTGCAGCTGTTTTCCCCGGTGACGCCGATGCTGGCCCAGACGGCCGCGGACGTGGCCGAGGCCTTGCTGCAACTGGGCGGGGAGTGCGCGTTCGAATGCAAGATGGACGGCGCGCGTATCCAGGTGCACAAGCGCGGCGAGGATGTCCGGATCTACACACGGACGTTGAACGAGGTAACGGCCGCGTTGCCGGAGATCGTCGAGGCGGCGCGGACACTACCGGCCGGGGAGCTGGTGCTCGATGGCGAGGCGATCGCGTTCAACGCATCCGGGCGACCGCAGCCGTTCCAGGTCACGATGCGCCGCTTTGGCAGAAAGCTGGACGTCGAGCAGGTACGGACCGAACTGCCGATCAGCGCGTTCTTCTTCGACTGCCTGTACATCGATGGGCACAGCATCGCCGATCAATCCACGCGCGAGCGCTTCCAGGCGCTTGCCGGGGCCGTGCCGGAAGCGCTGCGGGTGCCGCGCATCGTCACCGACGCCCCGGGCGCGGCGCAGGCCTTCTATGAAGCCGCGCTGGCAGCAGGACACGAGGGCGTCATGGCGAAATCGCTGCAGGCGCCTTATGAGGCCGGCAACCGGGATGCACGCTGGCTGAAGATCAAGCGCGCACACACGCTGGATCTGGTCGTACTGGGCGCCGAATGGGGCCATGGCAGGCGCACCGGCAAGCTTTCCAATCTGCATCTCGGCGCCCTCGATGCGGCCACCGGCGACTACGTCATGCTCGGCAAGACCTTCAAGGGGCTCACCGATGCGATGCTCGAATGGCAGACGCGCGAGTTGCTGGCGCGCGAGACGCATCGTGACCCAGGGACGGTGTACGTGCGCCCCGAGCTGGTGGTGGAGATCGCCTTCAGCGACCTGCAGGCGAGCACGCGATACCCGGGCGGGCTGGCGTTGCGGCTTGCGCGCGTCAAGCGCTATCGCGACGACAAGCCGGTCGATACCGCCGACAGCATGGAATCCGTGCGCAGGATCTACGCGGCGCAGGCCGGCACGACGCCGGTCGATGCGCCGCCGGCGCGCCCACAACCTTAGCGACCGCCCAGCAGCCGGCCGAGCGCCGTCAGCGCCGGCATCGTGACCGGGTCGTTCGCCGCGCTGCGCGCGATCGGATGCGAGGCGAAGCGCGCCACCACCAGTTCGGCCAGCGGCGCGATATACAGGCGCTGGCCATGGATGCCGCGTGCCTCGAAGGCGTCGTGCTCGTTATGCGTTATCCACCACATGTTGCGGTAGGAGTATCCGTTCAACAGCGTATAGCCGGCCTTGGCAAACTTCGCCCGATCGGCTCCGCGCCGCAGGTCGGCGATCACCGCTGCTGGAATCAGCTGGCGGTCGCCGCGTGCGCCTTCGCAACGCAGCAGCTCGCCGAAGCGCGCCAGGTCGCGCAGGGTGGCGGCAAGCCCGGCGCCGGCCATCGCCACCCCGAGCGGATCCACGCTGATGTACGCATCTTCCTCGCAGCCAAGCTGCGACCACAGGCGCCGCGACAGTAACTCGGGTAGCGACGCGCCGGTCACCCGCTGCATCGCCCAGCACAGTACTTCCGTGTTGACCGACTTATAGGTGAAGGCCTCGCCATGCACGCCTTGCTTGCGCAGTCCGATCAGGTACGCATGCAGCCCATCGGCTCCACGGTAGTCGGGCGCACGCGGGCAGAAGCCCGCCGCGCGCGCATAGTTCCAGAACTGCGTCTGCGGGTCGGAATACAGTTCCGAATGCGCAACGCCAACCTGCATGTCGAGCACCTCGCGCAGCGTGGCGTCGGCGTACGCACTGGCGGCCAGTTCGGGCACGTAATAAGGCACCGGGCGCGACTCATCCAGCACACCCTCGTGAAGCAGTGCCGCCGCGATGGTCGCGGCATAGGACTTGGTGACCGAAAAACACGCATGCGGCTGCTGCGGCTGCAGTGCACCGAAGTAGCGTTCGTAGACGACACGGCCCCGGTGCAGCGCAAGGATGCCATCGGTATAGGTGTCGGGCAGCGACTGTCCCCAGCTGCAGCTGCCCCCATCCAGGCGGTCGAATCGAAGCTGATCGATCTCGGCCTCGCGGGAAGCCACCGCACTGCCCAGATCGCTCGCCGCCATGCCGCCACGCCAGACGTTGACCGTCGGCATCAGCTCGCGCAGATGCGACAACGACCAGCGGATCTGCGGGAACTCGAGGAAGCGATCGTCACCAAAGCGAACGCGCCGACCGGCCGGCGGTTCGGAGTCGATGCCGTCCGGATAGTCGATACCGTCAAAGTGCAGGGTCGTCATCCGGGTCGTCGCCGGCTACCGCAGCAGCTCTATCTCTATGAAGGAGAAATCGAAGCCATTGGCGTTGATCACGTTGTGATCGACACCGGCGCGCCGCGCGTAGGGTTGGTGCGCGCGCAGCTCGCTGACATGCGATGTGCCATCGGGATTTTCGATCAGCAGGTTGCCGTCGAGCAGCGGTACCACCACATAATCGTAGCCATGCCGGTGCCTGCCGGTCTCGGCGCCGGGCGCGAAGCGGTATTCGATGACCCGTACGTGCGGCTCGTCGATCTTGACGGTGGCCATCGCCTGCGCTCGAACGCTCATACGGCTTTCTCCCACGCGCTGTCTGGAGCGGCGATCGTAGCGCACAGCACGCACCACAACGGTGGGCGCATCGGCAGCGTGCCAGAATTGACCCACCACGCGGCGGATGCCGCCGGGCCGCCGGGCGGCACCGGCCGCTTACATGTGCGCATCATGAGCGCTCGAAAACTAAAGTAAGCAATTGGTTTTAAAAGGCGTGTGCCGGGTTTGATCGGCGTGCACCGGCGCCACGGGCGGCGCACGGCGCCGGCGGGCGATCCGGTTACTCGCAGTTACTGGACGCAGCATTCTGGAGCACAGGTAGAATCGCCGCCACCGTCAATGATCCCGAAAACGCGCATCAAGTGTCTGTAACTGACCGAGAGGAGAGCTGCGATGGCTACCCGCATACCAGGCCGTAATTTCCTGTTCGTTCCTGGCCCGACCAATGTTCCCGAACGGGTACAGCGCGCCATGGTGGTGTCGATGGAAGATCATCGCTCTTCCAGGTTTCCGGAGCTTTCCACCGGTGTGCTGAAGGATCTGAAGAAAGTCTTCAAGACTACGGCCGGTCAGGTGTTCATCTTTCCGTCCTCCGGCACCGGTGCCTGGGAAGCCGCGCTCACCAACACACTGTCTCCCGGCGACAAGGTGCTGGCCAGCAACTTCGGGCAGTTCTGCTACCTGTGGATCGACATGGCGCAGCGCCTGGGCTTCGATGTCGAAGCGCTGGACGTGGAGTGGGGCGAAGGCGTGCCGGTGGAACGCTATGAGCAGATATTGAAGGCCGACAAGCAGCACAAGATCAAGGCGGTGCTGACCTGTCACAACGAGACCTCCACCGGGGTCACCAGCGATATCGCTGCAGTGCGCAAGGCGCTCGATGCCGCCAGGCATCCGGCGCTGCTGTACGTGGACACGGTCAGCTCGCTCGCCAGCATCGATTTCCGCATGGATGAATGGGGCGTGGATCTGGCCGTGAGCGGATCGCAGAAGGGTTTGATGCTGCCGGCCGGCCTTTCGTTCCTGGGCGTCAGCCAGAAGGCGCTGGCGGCGATGAAAGGTGCGACCTCAAAGCGCTGCTACTTCGACCTCGCCGACATGATCAAGGCCAATGCAACCGGCTACTTTCCGTACACGCCGGCACTGCCGATGCTGTACGGGCTGCGCGAAGCGCTCAATGTCATCGAGGAGGAGGGGCTGGAGAACATCTTCCATCGCCATACGTATCTTGCTTCCGGTGTGCGCGCAGCCGTGACCGAGGGCTGGAAGCTGAAGCTGTGCGCCAAGGCGCCGAAGTGGAACTCGGACACCGTCAGCGCGGTCATGGTGCCCGAGGGGTTCAACGGCGCGCACGTGATCGATGTCGCATTCCGTCGCTACAACCTGGCGTTGGGCGCGGGACTCTCCAAGGTCGCGGGCAAGCTGTTCCGCATCGGCCACCTGGGTGATCTGAACGAGCTGATGTTGATGGGGGCGATCGCCGGCGCGGAGATGGCGATGCTCGACATCGGTATCAAGGTCACCCCCGGCAGCGGCGTCGGCGCGGCTTCCAGCTACTGGCGTACGCACGATCCGATCGCCAAGCGCAAGGTGAGCAGGGAGGAGCAGTTCGCCGCCGCGCATATCACCGGATCGGTGCAGGGCTGATGGGACCGGGGAGCAGACGTGCAGCATAGGGTTGTGTTCCTGGATCGGGCCAGTCTGCAGGCCGAGGTCAGACGCCCGTCGTTCCCGCACACCTGGCAGGAATACCCGGCCAGTGCCGTCGGCGAACTGCCGCAGAAGCTTCGGGACGCGACGGTCGCGATCACCAACAAGGTGCCGCTGCGGGCCGACACGCTGAAGCTGCTTCCGGATCTGAAGATGATCGCGGTCGCAGCGACCGGCTACGACGTCATCGACATCGATTACTGCCGCGCCAATGGCATCGCGGTGTCCAATATCCGCAACTACGCGGTGCACACGGTGCCGGAGCATGCCTTCGCCCTGATCCTGGCGCTGCGACGCAATCTGTTCGCCTATCGCGACGATGTCGCGAACGGCCGCTGGCAGCAGGTCGACCAGTTCTGCTTCTTCGATCACCCGATCCGCGACATGTTCGGCGCGACGCTCGGCATCATCGGCGAGGGCGCACTTGGGCAGGCCACCGCCAAGATTGCGCGCGGCTTCGGCATGAAGGTGCTGTTTGCCGATCACGCGCCGCCGAAGATGCCGGACGTGCAGTTCACCCCGTTCGACCAGGTACTCGTAGAAAGCGACGTGATCTCGCTGCATGCGCCGCTGACGCCGGACACGCGCAACCTGATCGGGGCCCGGGAACTGCGCAGGATGAAGCGCACCGCCATCCTCATCAATACCTCGCGCGGCGGGCTGGTGGACGAGCAGGCGCTGGCCGATGCATTGACCCAGGGCGTGATTGCCGGTGCCGGCTTCGACGTGCTGACGAAGGAGCCGCCGAAAGACGGCAATCCGCTGCTCGACCTGCGCCTGCCGAACTTCATTCTCACGCCGCACGTGGCCTGGGCCAGCGACGGGGCAATGCAGTTCCTTGCCGATCAGCTGATCGACAACATCGAGGCGTTCGTCGCCGGCAAGCCGCAGCACCTGGTCACCTGACGGGTACCTGTACGGCCGCGGGCGCTGGTGCTGATACCGGTGCTGTCGATGCCGGAGGCTCGGCCTCGGCACTGGCGGCGTGGCGCACTTCGGCGCGCGCGACTTCATCGGCGGAAGGGGGCAGCTGCTGCGCAATGAGCGTGGTGGTATTCACCACCGTAGGATCATCGCGCAGTCTGATGTATAGCTGACCGTCGATCGGGCGCGGCACCGGCAATCCGCTTCCCGGGAAACCATCCGGCACCTGCACTGCGTGGTCGAACTGCGGGCTGCTGGAAACAGCGTCGACCAGGAACAGATTGCTGCCGGAGAGCCTGCAGGCCAGCTCGCGGGTCGCCGGGCACTTAAGATCGCCCAATCCCGGCAGGCGCACCAGCGTGGCCAGCGGCTGCCAGTCACTCGCCGCGTCGCGCCAGACGATGCGAAACTGCAACGGCCCGAATGCAGAAGGTCCGAAGGCCCGGGCCGGATCGAGCGTCGCCACGGCCACCTGCGTATCCACCAGCGTGATGCCGCCGTTGTCGACGCTCAGGGTGGTGGATGACGACTTGTTGACCGCGGATACTTCGATCTTCTCATCGTAGCTGAACGTCGTCGGAGACTGGGCGCGCACTGAGAATGTGAGCGTCGCGTCCTGCGGCACTTCGTCCGGGCTGCCAAGCTGGATATTGCCGCCGCCGCCGTTCGGCAGCTGCGCGCTCTTGCCGATCAGGGTTACGCGCGGCCGCGGTGCGTCCACCGTGGAAGTCAGCTCCAGTACCCGTCCATCCTTCAGTGCGATCCTGGCGCTGACGGCGTCGCCCGGCTGCAGCAGCGCGGTGGCCGCGCTATCCGCCGCCACCATCGGCAGCTGGTCCACGCCCTGGCTGGACGACAGCTTGCCCGGCGTGAAGGCGATGCCCTTGACCGATAGGCCTGCAACCGCATCCAGCCGTGTGCCTCTCAGCACGCCCTGCGAATCGCCCGCGTGCAGCGTGAAGCCGTCGAGGCGCGCAGCCTCGGAATACGCCTGCAGCTGCAGCGGTTGCGGCTGCGATGCGCCGTACTGGGATATCAGCAGCGTCACCGGGCCCGGCCTGGCCTGTTGCATCCCGATCTTCAACTCGACGGTCTCGGGATCCAACGCCGTCCAGTCCGCCTTCAGCGCCCGGGCGCCCGCATCCTTGACGGTGATGCCGGCGATGCAGTTCGAGCTGCCCGCGTGTAGCTGCAGCGTGTCTTCGCGGCCAATGATCAGCGTGGCCTCATCAGCCGATGCCAGCTGCCATTTCTGCGCCGGGGCGCTCACCAGCTGGAAGTCCGGACCAGCATACTTTTCAAATCCCCAGTAGCCGTGCAGTGAGCCATGCATGGTATCGCCCAGCGCGACTGTCGCCAGTGACGCGGTATCGACCACGAAGCCGCCAACGCGTGCATCCGCCTGCGCGGTCAGGTCGATCGGCGTGCCGTCCTTCGCGGCCACGCTGAACGTCATGTCATGGGCATAGGCGGTGGAGAATGCCAGCGGGGCGCCGTCCACCGCCAACACCAGCGGTGTCTTGCGGGCACAGTAGATGTCCCTGGCATCCACCGCATGCAGCGGCGGCAGCTGCGGCTGCTCGATCGCCGGCAGCGCGATGACCAGCACCGACTTTGGATTGTTGAATGAAGGCGGCGTGTTGAGCGTCAGCGCCAGGCTGTTGCCCTGCTGCGTCGCCAGCGCCGGGATGTATTGGTACTGCGCGGTGTGAAACGAATCCAGGATGCGCGCGATATCGATCACCGAGGCAATGTAGGGACTGTAGTAGCCGTAGCTGAGCTGCGGGGTGAAACTGGCCTCCATCGCCAGATCGCTCGCCGGCCCTGTGGTCAGTGCCTCGACGATCGAGGTGCTGTGGCCGTCGTTCAGGATCAGCGAATTCTGGCCCTGCATCAGACACGGCGCCTGTACCTCCGCGATCCGATCCAGGCACTTCTCATCCGCCTTGATCGCCAGGCTGCGAGCCAGCAGCGGCACGGCATCCTTCAGCCCGGCACGGTCACCCTGATCGAGTGCGCGAATCGCCGCGATGTACGCCTCCAGGCGCGAGCGATCCAAAGTGGCCTGGTTCAGGTCCTGCGAGGCGCGTACGAACGCGCCCGGGCGGCCGCGCACGGCGTTGACCAATGTCTTGTAATCACCGCCTGTTTCCGGTGCCAGAAACAGCAGTAATTGCTGCGCGTCCTGCGGCACGCCGACGCTCAGGCCATCCTGGGCGCAGCGACCTTTCCATGTCTCGCACAGGGAAAACCAGCTCGCGGGCGGCGGATTGGTCGCCCCCCTGAGGAACGCGGCCACCATGATGTAATGTGCCGATTGCGTCGCCGGCAGATCGGCCTTGATCCAGAGCCGGTCGCCGGCAGCCAGATTGGGAACCTGGGACACGGGCAGCGTCTGGCCGCCGCGCGTGACGCTGACCTCGATGACGGGACCTGCGAGGTCGAACGGAGCCGGATCGGCGGCGCACACGACGGCTACGCGCACAAGCGCGACCGTGGCGGCCAGCAGCAGGACATGCAATCTGTTGATCATGCCGGCAGTGTAAACCTCACGCAGCGCAGCTTTGCAGCCGGTTCATAAACTGTCGAGCATGCACGCATCCGGGCATCCGTCAGGGCAGCCACGGTTGACCATCCGAGCGCAGCGGAGTTCCCGCGGCGCGGCAACACCATATAACTCAAATTGCACCGATGCCGTGCTACGGTGCTGCAAGCAGGCCGCTGTGCTCGCTGCCGAGGCGACAGCGCTCATTGCCGGTGCAGTGCGCCGCTCCCGGCCGTGCGAAATTTGCAACTTCGAGGTCTTAGACTCGAGGCACGTCACATTTGACCCGCAAACCGGGGTCACGGCCAATTGGCACGTCACTTGCTCATTCCGGATGACCGGCCACTTTGTAGAGGATATGCGCACGCCGTCGTTAAGGTTTTTGAAAACATTTCAGATCGCGGCCAAGCGCGGTAGCTTCAAGGCTGCCGCAGATGAACTGTGCGTGACCGCCTCGGCGATCAGCCACCAGATCAAGGTCCTCGAGGATGAACTGGGGCTGGCGCTGTTCGAGCGCGGTCCGCGGTCGCTGGCCTTGACCGAGGCCGGCGCGCATTACCTGGAACACATCGATTCGGTGTTTTCGCGCCTGGAATCGGTGACCGAGCAGCTGCGCGTGCGCTTCAGCCGCGCGGTGGTGCGATTGCAGGTGCCGCCCTTTTTTGCCAGTGAACTGCTGCTGCCGCGGCTGGCGAGCTTCAGTGCGGTACATGGCGATATCGACATCCAGATTGCCACCGACATTACCCCGAACGAGAACCATGCGAGCGACTCGGACGTGTCGATCGTGGTCGGCACCGGCAACTGGAGCGACGTGCAGGCGACACCGCTGTTTGCGCAGAGCTACGTGCCAGCCTGCTCGCCCGAATTGCTGCGCCAGTCGAGTATCCGCAGCGTGTCGGATCTGGCGCAGGAGCCACTGATCGCGCATAACTACCGCCCGGACCTGTGGGACCGATGGGCCGCGAATATCGGTATCGACCCGTTGCGTCCGAAGCAGCTCATCCGCTTCGATACCATGTCCGCTGTGGTGCATGCAGCCGAACAGGGCGTCGGCATCGCGCTGGTCTCAACGCCGTTAGCGGCCTCCAGGTTTTCCTCCGGCTCGCTGACCAAGCTGTTCGACGCGGAACTGGCGACCGGGGAAAGTTACTATCTTGTGACAAGACCCGAGGATGCGGATCGTCCCGCCGTGCGGCAATTGATCGGCTGGATGCTGCAGCAATTCGGTGCGGCAGCTTGACGTGAGCCCAGGTTTCGCTGGCGTGAAAATTCGTAGTTTGAGCAAGCCCTGATGTCGCATTAGTGTCGGAACATCGAGATCCCCCCCTCTCGATACGGAGCTGACACCATGAATATACGTTCGATCAAGATGGCCGTGATCACGGCAGGCCTCGCAACCGCCCCGATGCTGAGTGTGGCTGCGAATTCCCCGGTCGCCATGGATTCCTGCGTCAAGGCCTTCATGGCGCAACTGTCCACCACCATGGCAAAGCAGCCGAAGCTGCGCTCATCGCGTTATATCGATGACCGCAGCTCCGGGGACTCAAAGTCCGAGTTGACGCTGACGGCGCGCGATGCCAATGACCATCACCCGATAGCGCGCGTGCTGTGCACGGTCGATACCGCGGGTCAGGTCATCGACCTGCGTCGGGAACCGCTGGCCGATTACGGCCTGGTCGACTGATCGAAGCAACGTCGGAGTGCGCGGGTTACGCGGCTACGCGCCGGCGTAGCCCGCGCCGACTTCCGACCCCGTTGTCCTGACTGCACAGCCCGGCGCGAGACCGGGCGCGGCGCCGGGGCGTCCGCATATCGGGTTCGCACGCATTGTGCGACGCCCGGCCAGCGGCTAGAATGAACGCTCATTTACCTCCACTGCCATGGATCGGGCGTCGCCGCGAATAATATCGCCGGCTTGTTCCCGGCATTTACAAGGTGTTACATGCCCGTCTATAAGACATTTCGTGGCCCATGGCCGGCTGTTGTGGTGGCCGCCACCGCGCTGGCCGGATGCGGCTCCCACGGCGGTCCTCCGCCCGGGCGCCCGACGCCCCAGGTCACAGTCGTCACCATCAAGCCGCAGTCCGTCACGCTGACGCGCGATCTACCGGGACGCGTCAGCGCGTTCCTGGTCGCCGAAGTGCGGCCGCAGGTCAGTGGCATCGTCAAGCAGCGGCTGTTTACCGAGGGTGGCACCGTCAAGGCGGGCCAGCCCTTGTACGAGATTGATGATGCGATCTATCGGGCGCAGTGGAACAGCGCCCGTGCCACGCTGCAAAAGGCGCAGGCCACGCTGGAAGCCGCGCGGCTGACCGCCGGACGCTCGGCCGAGATGGTCAAGATCGATGCCGTCAGCGCGCAGGACAACGACAATGCCATCGCATCGCTGGCCCAGGCGCAGGCAGATGTGGCAGCCGCGCAGGCCGCGGTCGACAGCAGCGCGGTGAATCTCGCCTATGCCCACATCGTATCGCCGATCAACGGCCGGATCGGAAAATCCAGCGTCACGCAGGGCGCGCTGGTCACCGCGGACCAGACCGCGGCCCTGGCTACCGTGCAGCAGCTCGATCCGATCTACGTGGACGTCAATCAGTCCAGCAGCGAGTGGTTGCAACTGAAGCAGGATATCGACGCCGGCCGCTTGCAGGCCCGCGCCTCGGGTGCGCCGACCACGATCGTGCTCGAGAACGGCAGCGCCTATACCACCGCCGGTACGCTGCAATTCTCCGATGTGACGGTCGACCCGAGCACCGGCAATTTCCTGCTGCGGGTGTTGGTCGCCAATCCGAACCAGCTGCTGATGCCGGGCATGTACGTGCGCGCGATCGTCGGCGAGGGAGTCAGGCCCCAGGCCCTGCTGGCGCCGCAACGCGGTATTACCCGCGACCCCAAAGGTGGGGCCACAGCGCTGATCGTCGACAAGGACGGCAAAGTCGAGACCCGCGAGGTCAGGGTCTCGCGCACCATCGGCGATCAATGGCTGGTGGAGGACGGGCTGGCGGCCGGGGATCGGGTCATCGTCGAGGGGCTGCAGAAAGTGCAGCCTGGCATGCCGGTGACCACGGTCGAAGCTCCGGTGGCCGACGCCGCGGCCGCTGCGGCGGCCGGCGTCGCCGCTGCCGGCAGCGCCGGCAAGTAGGCGGGGACGGCGCATGTCACGGTTCTTCATCGACCGCCCGATCTTCGCCTGGGTGATCGCGATCATCATCATGCTGTTCGGCATCGTCGCGATCACGCGCCTGCCGATCTCGCGCTATCCGAACATCGCACCGCCATCGGTGGCGATCAATGCCTCCTATCCTGGCGCCTCGGCGCAGACGGTCGAGGACTCGGTGACGCAGATCATCGAGCAGAACATGACCGGTCTCGACGGCCTGATCTACATGGTGTCGACCAGCGACAACAGCGGCAACGTCCAGATCCAACTGACGTTCTCCAGCGGCACCAACCCCGACATCGCCCAGGTGCAGGCACAGAACAGACTGCAGCAGGCGGTCCCGCTGCTGCCCCAGATCGTGCAGCAGCAGGGCATCTCGGTCACCAAGAGCAATACTGCGTTCCTGGTCGCGGTCGGCTTCGTATCCGATAACGGCAAGATGAACGAGGCCGATATCGGTGACTGGCTGGCCACCAACGTGGTCGATTCGATGAGCCGGGTGGAGGGCGTCGGCAACGTGCAGCTGTTCGGCAGCAAGTACGCGATGCGCATCTGGCTCGATCCGGGCAAGCTCGATACCTACCAGCTCACGGCTGGCGATGTGATCGCGGCCATCCAGGCGCAGAACGCCCAGGTGTCGGTCGGTCAATTGGGCGATCTTCCAGCCGTACCCGGCCAGCAGCTCAACGCCACCGTCACGGCGCTGGGCCGGATGCACTCCGCCGAGCAGTTCAGCAACATCGTTCTGCGCAGCAATACCGATGGCTCGACGCTGCATCTGCGCGACGTCGCCCGGGCGGAACTCGGCCAGGCCGCCTATGGTTTCTCGGTCAAGTACAACGGCAAGGTAGCCTCGGGCCTGGCGGTAACGCTGGCGACCGGTGCCAATGCACTGCGCACCGTCGCCAATGTCCAGGCACTGGTGCACCGGCTCGAACCGACTTTCCCGGCAGGACTGAAGGCCTACTTCCCCTACGACACGACGCCGTTCGTGCGCAAGTCCATCGAGGAAGTCGTCAAGACGCTGTGCGAAGCGATCCTGCTGGTGTTCCTGGTGATGTATCTGTTCCTGCAGAACTTGCGCGTGACACTGATTCCAACCATCGCCGTGCCGGTGGTACTGCTCGGCACCTTCGCGGTGCTGTCGCTCGCCGGCTACTCGATCAACATGCTCACCATGTTCGCAGTGGTGCTGGCTATCGGCCTGCTGGTTGATGACGCGATCGTCGTGGTCGAGAATGTCGAGCGCCTTATGGCAGACGAGGGCCTGTCGCCGGTGGAGGCCACACGGCGCTCGATGGATCAGATCACCGGCGCGCTGATCGGCATCGCGACTGTGTTGTCGGCGGTATTCATTCCGATGGCATTCCTGACCGGCTCGAGCGGCGTGATCTACCGCCAGTTCTCGATCACCATCGTGTCGGCGATGGTGCTGTCGGTGACGGTCGCGGTCGTCGTGACCCCGGCGCTGTGCGCGACCCTGCTGCAGCCGATCAACAAGGGCGAGGCGCGGGCGCGCAGCGGATTTTTCTACTGGTTCAACGGGGCGTTCGAGCGTGCCAGCCACCACTACCGCGGCGTAGTGGCCAAGATCATCGCCCGCCCGGCGCGCTTCATGCTGATCTACCTGGCACTGGCCTCGCTGATGGGGCTGCTGTTCATCCGGCTGCCTACCGCTTATCTGCCGGACGAGGATCAGGGCTACCTGTTCTCGCTGGTACAGACGCCGGTGGGCGCTACCCTGCCACGTACCGTCGCGGCGCTGGACAAGATGGCGGATTATTTCCTTACACGGGAAAAGGACGCGGTCGATTCGGTATTCACGGTGGCCGGATTCAGTTTCAGCGGCTCCGGGCAGAATAATGGCCTTGCGTTCGTACTGCTCAAGGACTGGGCACTGCGTACTACGCCACAGCTGGCGATCCCGGCTATCCAGGGCCGCGCCTACGGCGCGCTGTCGCAGATCAAGGATGCGCAGGCGTTTGCCTTTGCACCGCCGCCGATCACTGAGCTGGGCAACTCGGCTGGTTTCGACGTCTACCTCAAGGATGACCAGGGTCAGGGGCACGCGGCGCTGATCGCGGCGCGTAACCAGCTGCTGGGCATGGCGATGAAGGACAAACTGCTCGCCAACGTGCGTCCGAACGGCCAGGAGGACGCGCCGCAGTTCCGCGTTGACCTGGATCCCGACAAGGTCGCCTCGCTGGGACTGTCAATGGCCGACGTCAACGACACGCTGTCGGTCGCCTGGGGCGGACGTTATATCGATGACTTCATCGACCGCGGGCGCGTCAAGCACGTGCTGGTACAGTCCGATGCGCCATTTCGCATGGTGCCCGAGGACTTCAATCACTGGTATGTGCGCAATGCCGCGGGCAGCATGGTCTCAGTCGCCTCGTTTGCCAACTCGCACTGGACCTACGGCTCGCCACGGCTGCAACGCTACAACGGTGTGGCGGCGACGGACATCAACGGTGAGGCCGCGCCGGGCGTGAGCTCCGGGGAAGCGATGAAGGAGATGGAGCGACTGGTAGCGCAGCTGCCGGCCGGTTTTTCGATCGATTGGACCGGCGAGTCCTACCAGGAGCGTGCCGCCGGCGCACAGACGCCGATGCTCTACACCCTCTCTCTGATTGTGGTGTTCCTGTGCCTGGCGGCTCTGTATGAAAGCTGGTCGATCCCCACCGCCATCCTGCTGGCGGTGCCGCTCGGTGTGATCGGCGCGGTGCTGGCGACCGCGCTTCGCGGGCTGGAGCGCGACATTTATTTCCAGGTGGCGATGCTGACCACCATAGGACTCGCCAGCAAGAACGCGATCCTGATCGTCGAATTCGCGAAGGAATATGTCGAAGCCGGACAGGACGTCATCGATGCGACGCTGCACGCAGTACGTGACCGGTTACGGCCGATCCTGATGACGTCGCTCGCCTTCGGGCTCGGCGTGCTGCCGCTGGCGGTTGCGACCGGCGCTGGCGCCGGCGCGCAGCGCGCCATCGGCACCGGTGTGTTCGGCGGCATGCTGGCCGGCACGTTCCTGGGGATTTTCTTCATTCCACTGTTCTTCGTGGTGGTGCAGCGCATATTTCATAGCGTGCCGGAAGCCACGACGCCCGCGGCCGGCGTCACCGGCGCCGCCGCCAGCGCGGCACGCCCCAACGACCGCGGAGGGACCGCGCCATGAGCGCAGCCAAGATGGCAGTGCGCCATGCGATGGTGCTGGTCGCGGTGCTGTGGCTGCTGAGCGCCTGCACGATGGAACCGCGCTATCGCGCCCCGCCGTTGCCGGTGGCGCAGCAATGGCCGCTGCCTCCGACCACTGCGGGCGCGGACGATAGTGTGCCGCTGCCCGCTGAGGCGGCAACGAGTGCCGGCGAAGCCGGCACCGCCGCGAGCTTAGCGGCGTGGGATATCGGCTGGCGCGATTTCTTCGTCGATCCCCGGCTGCAGCAACTGATCGCTCAGGCGCTCGCCAATAACCGCGATCTTCGGGTCGCGGTACTCAATATCCAGCTGGCGCGCGCGCAATACCGGGTGCAGCGCGCGAATCTGTTTCCCGCGGTCAATGCCTCCGGCAGTTACACCAAGGAAAAGCTGCCGGCGGTCGAGACCGGGCTGCCTTACTCGGTCACCGAATCGTTCTACCAGGCCGGTGTCGGTGTCTCGAGCTTCGAGCTCGACCTGTTCGGTCGCATACGCAGCCTTACCCATGCCGCACTGGAACAATACCTGGCGCAAGAGCAGGCGCGCCGCAGCGCACAGCTGAGCCTGATCGCACAGATCGCGAACGCCTACCTGACCCTGGCCTCGGATCGCGAGCTGCAGCATCTGGCACAGGACACGTTGAAGAGCCAGGAAGATTCCTACACGCTCACCCAGAAGCGCCATGCCATCGGCGCGGTCTCCGGACTGGATCTGGCGCAGGCCCAGACCACCGTGGAGTCCGCGCGTGCCGATGCAGCGCGCTACGACGGCAACATCGCGCAGGACATCGACGCGCTGAGCTTGCTGGTCGGTGCGCCGGTCGACGTGCAGCTGCTGCCGCCGGATTTCGGCGCCGATACCATTGGAATCGATACACTGCCCGCCGGGTTGCCGTCGACCGTGCTGCTGCGTCGTCCCGATGTATTGCAGGCGGAGCACCTGCTGCGCTCCGCAAACGCGGATATCGGTGCCGCCCGGGCTGCGTTCTTTCCAACCATCAGCCTTACCGGCAGCATCGGCTCTGCCAGCCCGGCGCTGTCCGGTCTGTTCAAGTCCGGCACCGGTAGCTGGAGTTACATGCCGCAGGCGACGTTGCCGCTATTCCAGGGTGGCGCACTGATCGGCAACCTGTCGGTCGCACGCACCAACCGCGATATCGCGGTGGCGCAATACGAGAAGGCCATCCAGTCCAGCTTCCGTGATGTGGCCGATGCCCTGGCGCTGACGCTGACCCTCGAGCGCCAGCGCCAGGCACAGGAGGCGCTGGTCGCAGCCTCAAAGAGTTCCTATGACCTGTCGCAGCAGCGCTATAAGACCGGTACCGACAGCTACCTGGTAGTCCTGGATGCGCAGCGCAGTTACTACGCCGCGCAGCAGGGACTGATCACGACGCGGCTCGCGCAACAGAATAATCGCGTGACCCTGTACAAGGCCCTCGGTGGCGGCTGGCAGGAACGCAGCCGCGGGACCACGGCCAGTGAGTAGCGTCAGGACCCGGAACGTGGCGAGCATCCGACGGGCGGCGGCGTCAGTGCCCGCCACCCATGCCGCGCGCCAGCGCGAGCGCATCCTGCAGGCATCCGAGAAATGTTTCATCGAGAGCGGCTTCCATGCCGCCAGCATGGCGCACATCGCGGAGACGGCCGGCATCAGTGCCGGACTCATCTATCGTTACTTCGACAGCAAGGCGATGATCGTCAAGGCCATCATCGAGCGTCATCTGGAGACCGACGGCGCCTGCGCCATCGATTGGCTCAACACGCCTGAAGATGTGTGCGACGCGATGCTCGATCTGTTCGACAGCTGGCAGCGCGGCGATGATCCAAAGATGAATGCCGGCTTGTTTCTCGATCTCACCGCAGAGTGCACGCGCGATCCGGCCATTGCACGCGTCGTGCGCGATAAAGATCGCGTGGTGGGTGATGGGTTGGCGCAAGTGGTGCGACGCATCGCTCGCAGCCGCGGGGTGACGCTGACCAACGCAGCGGCGCGTGACCGCGCGGACATGCTGCAGTGCCTGATGGAAGGACTGGCATCGAGGGTGGTGCGCGATCCGAAACTGCGACGCAGCACCCTGAAACCGATGCTGGAAAAGGTGATCGCCGTACTGCTGGCCTGATGCAGACCCATCGCCCCCTCGTTGACCGAGCCCGACCCTGCGAGCCGATCGCCGCGGCGCTGGTTGCCTGGCACGCGCAACACGGGCGCCATGATCTACCCTGGCAGCAGGAGCGCAGCGCCTATCGGGTCTGGGTGTCCGAAATCATGCTGCAGCAGACGCAGGTTGCCACCGTGATCAGCTATTACCGGCGTTTCATGCAGCGCTTTCCGGACCTGGCGACGCTGGCGGCCGCCCCGCTCGACGAGGTACTGCACCTATGGTCCGGACTGGGCTATTACTCACGTGCGCGCAATCTGCACCGTGCCGCGCAGCGCATAGTCAGAGAACATGGCGGTGAGCTGCCAGGCGAGATCGATGCGCTGAGTGCGCTGCCAGGCATCGGCCGCTCCACCGCGGCGGCGATCGTCGCACTCGCATTTGGACGGCGCGCATGCATTCTTGACGGCAACGTCAAGCGCGTGCTGGCGCGCTATTTCGCGATCGAAGGATTGCCGGGGCAAAGCGCCACCGAGCGGGAATTGTGGCAGCGGGCCGAGCAATGTACGCCGCAGTCCGATATCGCCGTGTATACCCAGGCGATCATGGATTTCGGGGCGACCGTGTGCACGCGACGCGATCCGCTGTGCATGCATTGTCCATTGTGCGCGCACTGCGCCGCCCAGCGCGCCGGCCGTGTACATGAACTGCCATCGCCGCGCACGCGCCGGGCGCGTCCCAGGCGCGAGGTCGTGATGCTGCTGGCCGTGGACACTGACGGCCAGGTGTTGCTGCAGCGCCGCCCGCCGCACGGTATCTGGGGAGGGCTGTGGACGCCGCCAGAGTTCGAGCACCGCCAGGCGGCTGCGCTGTTCTGCGCTGCCGCGCTACCCACGGCGCGACTGGATGCTTCGCCACTGCCCCCGGTGCGGCACGCGTTCACGCACTTCGAGCTCGCGATCACCCCGCTGCGCGCGCGCTGTCAAAGGGGCCAGTCGGTGATGGAAGGTGACGGCATGCTCTGGTATAACGCGCGCGAGCCGGCGCGTGTCGGGATACCGGCTCCCATTGCCGCGCTGTTGTCGTCATTGCTGAGTTGCCGGGAAGATTGAAATGAGTCGAAGCGTCCAATGTGTACTGCTCAAGCGTGAGGCACCCGGACTCGACCGGCCCCCTTACCCGGGGCCTCTCGGCCAGCGCATCTTCGAGCATGTCTCGAAGGAGGCCTGGGAACGCTGGCGCGGCCACCAGATCATGCTGATCAATGAGTACCGGCTGACGCCGGTCGACCCGAAATCGCGCAAGTTCCTCGAGACTGAGATGGAGAAGTTCTTCTTCGGCAGCGGCTCGTCGAAGCCGGGTGAATTTGTGCCGCCGGCACCCGAGTGACGGCAATCGGCCGCAGGCGAGGCGCCACGGGTTGACGGTCGCGCTCGCAGACCTGTCTAATACGCGCCCCTTCCCCCGGCGGCCAGGTAGCTCAGTTGGTAGAGCAGCGGACTGAAAATCCGCGTGTCGGTGGTTCAATTCCACCCCTGGCCACCAATAAAATCAGTGCCATAACGATTCGGACTACCACCTATGCGATGGAATATTCGCGGGAACATGGAATATTTCAGGGCGGTTTGCGTTTCATGATCCAATTTATCCATCGGCGGCCTCTACGCATTGCCAGGTCGCGCGCCAGCACGTCGGTTTCCAAGTCGCGTTCCACATGGCGACAATTGCACCACCTGAGCGTGCAGTGGTACACCGAAGAATCGGGGTATTTTTCGCCGAAACCTTGAGAGCGACAATGTAACCGTTGGTCAGCCCGCTGGAAAAAGTTATGGGCGATTGGCGCCCCGGTGTCAGTTGACCCAGTAGGCTGCGGGGTCGATATAGGTCGAGTTGTCACGTCACGTAGCGATCGTGCTCCTCGCATTCTGGATCAAAGGCGCACTTAGACCCTTCTCCGGAAATAGAGCGGCCGCGGTGTGATCAGAGCTAGACCGGGCTCGCTCGGGCGGAGGTGCCTCCAAAAGCGGGTAGGATTAGCACCGTATGCCGGCATCGCGATTCAAACTAATCGGCGCCGATCTCGGATGTCAGGCTGACAAAATGGGCCAGCAAAGGAAATACATTGCCTCGCCGCTCCGCTCGTAACTCCATCCTCGAAGCCGCAATGAAGCTGTTCATCGAGCGGGGCTACCACGCTTGCAGTGTCGAGGAAATCACGAAGGCGGCCCGCGTTCCCAAGGGTTCGTTTTACAACCACTTCAAGAGTAAGCAATCTCTCGCGGCTGACATCGTTATTGAATACGGGAACGGCACCACCGATCGAAGTGTTCTGACCAACCGCGAGATTAAGCCTCTTACTCGCCTCAAAAGACATTTCGCAACTCTTAATGTGCATTTTTCTTCTTGCAACGACGGTTGCTTGATTGGGAAATTCATGGCCGAGGTATCTGCGGACACTCCTCAGATTCGCGAGAATCTCCGTCGGGTGCTGAACCTCTGGGGAGAGCAAATTTCTTCCGCCATCGCTGAGGGGCAGCGCGACGGGTCCATTCGTAAGGACCTACCGGCAAACGACTTAGCCGCATTCCTGATCGACTCCTACGAGGGCGCCATTTTGCGAACCCGTGTTGAGAAGAGCGCGAGAGCACTTGAGTACTTCGTCAAGGTGGTGTTCTCGAGCATCATTGTCTGACCCATTCGCCTTGGTTTTAACTACCCCGGGACCCTCGTCCATCGGTGCTCTTCAGACAGTGACGCAGCCACATTGGTATTGCCACTTAAGACGACCGGTCATATTATAGGACGGCGCGTTGTGACATTGGTTTGTGCGCGGTTCGGTGGGCGGAACTTCAATTGGGTATCGGGTCGATGCCGCAGATAACGACTCAAACACGAGCCGAAGGAGGGCCGTATGAGCAGCTATTTGCCTGAACAGAACAAGAAGATTGTGCTGGAAGCGTTCGAGACCTTGTTCAACAAGCGCGACTACCAAGCAGCCGAGAAGTTCTGGTCGCCTGATTACATCCAGCACAGCGCCCACATACCACCAGGCCGGGACGGGCTTTTCGACCTGGTTCGGGCCGCCCCTATGACGCTCCGCTATGAGAACTCTCTAATCTTCGCGCACAACAACCTTGTGATGTTGCACGGCCGCTTCTCCGGTAACGGTCGGTCCCATCACTGGGTCGCTGCTGATATCCTGGTCGTGAAGGACGGTGTGCTCATGGAACACTGGGACGTACTTCAGGATGAAGCGACGCAGGTGGAGTCTTTGAGTGGTCGACCGATGTTCGGGGATTCCTTTCCAGAGCCAATTGCCGGTGCTGCCACACCACTCACAGCCGAACAGGCGCGAACGATTGTGGCGCCTCTCTATGAAGCACTAAATCAGCCGGCGAAGAAGGATGTGACGGCCCTTCTGGCGAAGGCTACCGATCCCGAATATCGATCGTATTCGACCAATGAGGACTGGCTTGACCGGCGGCAATTGGCAGGAATCTTCAAATCAATGGGCGCAGCGATTCCGGATTTGGAATGGACAATCAAGGACATACTGGTTTCGGGTGATCAGATCGTAGTGCGGGGTGAAGCGACTGGAACGCCTGAGCGAGAGTTGTTTGGAGCCAAGCCGACGGGCAAGAGCTTTAAAACCATGTCGATCGATGTGTTTACAGTGAAGAGCGGAAAACTTGCATCTGCCTATCACGTAGAGAACTGGATCGGAGCGCTGGAGCAGCTCCACAAATAGAGGTGGTGGCTGTCTTTTGGCCGAATCGCCACCAAGCAAGCCACGCCTAGGGGAATAACCGTGCACAACCGTCGGGCGTAGAAAAGTTCGGAGATCCGTATGACACCGAGTAACGTCACAGCGGTCACGCAATTTCTCGAGCTCGGCCAGCAACGCTACGCCTTTCGCCGATTCGGCAACGGCCCGAGCGATCCGCTGCTTTTTCTGCAGCACTTTACCGGCACGCTCGACAATTGGGACCCGGCCGTGACCGATCCGTTGGCGCGGGGACGAGAAGTGATTCTTTTTGAGAACGCGGGCGTCGGGCGATCGACCGGTCCGGTCCCGACGACGATCGCTGCCATGGCACAGCATGTGTTTGCATTTCTAGACGCGCTGCACCTGAGTCGATGCGATGTTTTGGGCTACTCGCTCGGCGGCATGATCGCACAGCAAATGGCGCTCGATCGACCGACGATCTATCGCAGAATGATCCTCGTAGGGACGGCGCCTCGCGGCGGAGAAGACATCATGCACCTCGAAAAGCCGAACTTGCAGGTGCATCTCAACGATCCAAAGCTTCGGGGTTACCCGGTCTTGGGCAAGATTTTCTTTGCGCCGACCGCGTCGAGCCAGGCCGCAGCCGACGCATTCATAAAGCGTCTCATGCAACGCACGCAGGATCGCGAGCCGGTCGCCGGGCCCGCTGTCGCGCAAGCGCAGATGGCCGCCTTTCGCGATTGGGAGTCGGTAACGGGAGAGCGATTCGCAACCCTCAAGACGATCGGTCAGCCCACGCTCGTGGTAAATGGTGTGCACGACGAGATGATTCCTGTCCGCAATTCTTACTGGCTGAGTGAGAACCTGCCGAATGCCGTCCTGTTGACGTATCCGGACTCTGGGCACGGCTCTCTATTTCAGTTTCACGAGTCGTTTACGAGACAAGCGGCCGAGTTCCTTGGTTCGAACTCGGCTGCTGCGCCGTATTGAAGAAAGTGCCCACTCCTGGGGGTGATTAACGGTCGATTGCGTCGGCAGTGAGCCTCGTAGGCAACGGCGGGGCGCGCTTGGTCAAGGAGGGGTCTCGCGACCGGCATGATTCGTGTCGGCTCAGAGGGGACTATTGACGTTCTCGACCTTCGCGCACGGCGGCGACAAGATCAGATGTTCGCACCCCCAGCTTCACGCCCTTCACATCCAACGGCGAGGCCTTGGATTTTCGCGCCGGCGAGATCCTGAAGATCGCGCCATCGCGCCGGCGAATCTCGACTGCGCCGTCGCGTTCAGCTTCCTCGAGCACCGAGGCAAAGTTTTCCCGCGCCTCAGAATAGGTATAAGCCTTCATAAGACATTAACCTCCAACACATCAAGCTTCAGCTCACGAGCACGCTCGATCAATCCCCTGTCAAGCGTGAGTAGCGGAGCTTTCTGATTCACCGCGCACGCGATGACGTACGCATCGTAGGCGTATACGTTCAGCCTCGCCGACAACTCCACCGCTTGCTTTAACGCCATATCGATCAATCGAATGGGTATGGCAGCGTAGGCATCTAACAGTCCTAATGCTGTGTCTAGACCAATTGCCTTACGTTTGAACATGGCGGACAACGCGTTGCCAACCTCCCAATGGACCGAGGCTGGGGCTACGAGCGCCGCACCTCGCGTTAGTCGGACCAACTCCGCCTTTTCCGGCTGCTCTCCCACGACGGCAAGGAGGGCGGAAGTGTCGATGACAATTTCCATGGGTCACAGTGTACCACATGTACAATTGTACAAGATGCTTGCATTACGAGCGACATCAGACATGGAATATCATCGAGCCGTATCTACGGATATCAGGCACTCATCTCGGCGTAAGTTGCTCAAAATATTCCATGTTGCGGCCGATAAATGTTCTATACAATCAGTGAGTTAAGCGGCACTTGGCAGTGGATGAAAATCCGCGTGTCGGTGGTTAAATTCCACCCCTGGCCACCATGAAATCAATAACTTAATCGTTCGCGATTGAACGGTAGTGTGAAATATCGACTCGAG
>Ga0181537_10000602_pt1 | contig 33815 bp, 32 predicted proteins | sample PEATcosm2014_Bin_39_FD_119765 | JGI IMG/M metagenome (GOLD analysis project Ga0181537, IMG submission 119765) | Peatland microbial communities from MTU Mesocosm Facility, Houghton, MI, USA - PEATcosm2014_Bin23_10_metaG | ecosystem: Environmental > Terrestrial > Soil > Wetlands > Peat | place... | reverse complement strand
TGCGCCGTCGGTCCGCACCGACGGCATGCGGTGGGTGCGCCAGGGGCCCTCGCACGACAGCACTCCGTCGGCCCTGTCGGCCTACCGCGCCAGTGAATTGCCTCCGGGATTTCACTTGACGGTCACGGGCGCCCAGACGATCGGCGGTGCTTCCGTGCCGGCGAGCCATCTGGTGTATTCGGATGGACTGGCGACCGTATCGGTCTTCGTCGAAGCGCCGCAGTCCGAAACGCCCGCGGCGGCTGACGGTACGGACGCCGGCCGAACCGCGCCGGCCGAGCCGCCCATGGAGGGGCTGGCGCGGGTGGGATCTGGATACGCTTTCTCCACGGTCGTGCAGGGCCACCAGGTCACCGCGGTCGGCGAGGTGCCGGCAGAAACCGTGGAGTTCATCGCTCACTCGGTCAAATCCTCGGGCGACCCCGCGCTGCCTCGCCGCTGATCGATGGCCCCCGGCCCGCCGCGCTTCCTGATGTACTCGCGCTCGGGCTGCGGCCTGTGCGAGGAAATGCAGAGCGAACTCGCCGCGCTGCCTGAAGCGCAGGCCAGCGGCATCGATGTGCGCGACGTCGATGCCGATCCGGCCGCGCGGGTGCGCTACGGCCACAAGATTCCGGTGCTGCTTTTCGGCGGAGAACTGGTTTGCCATGGCCGCTTGGACGTGAACGAAGTACATAAGGCCCTCGCTTACCACCGCCGACCGGTATAATAAGGAGTTTGTCCAGATCCAGGCGTAGATGAAGAATATCCGCAATTTTTCCATCATTGCTCATGTTGATCACGGCAAATCGACTTTGGCTGATCGATTCATTCAGGAATGCGGAGGGCTCGACGCGCGGGAAATGCAGGCCCAGGTGCTCGACTCGATGGATCTGGAGCGGGAGCGGGGCATCACCATCAAGGCGCAGAGCGTCACTCTGGCGTTCAAATCCATCAGCGGCGAGCTGTATCAGCTCAACTTCATCGACACGCCGGGCCATGTGGACTTTTCCTACGAAGTGTCCCGTTCGCTCGCGGCATGCGAAGGGGCGCTTCTGGTGGTGGATGCGGCCCAGGGAGTCGAGGCGCAGAGCGTCGCCAACTGCTATACGGCCCTGGAACAGGGGCTCGAGGTGCTGCCCGTCATCAACAAGATCGATCTGCCGTCGGCCGACCCGGCCAAGGTGATTCACGAGATCGAAGAGATCATCGGCATCCCGGCCGACGATGCCGCGCTCGTCAGCGCCAAGACGGGGCTGGGGGTCCCCGAGCTGCTCGAACAGTTGGTCAAGCGCATACCGGCTCCGAAGGGAGATCCGGACGGCCCCCTGCAGGCCTTGATCATCGATTCGTGGTTCGACAACTACGTCGGTGTGGTTTCGCTGGTGCGGGTGATGAATGGTGCATTGCACACCGGCGCCAAGATCCGCGTCATGTCCACCGGCCGCAGTCATCAGATCGACAAGCTCGGCCGTTTCACGCCGAAGCCGGTGACCCGCGAGTCGCTGAACACCGGTGAAGTGGGCTTCGTCATCGCCGGCATCAAGGAGATCGACGGCGCGCCGGTCGGGGACACCATCACGCTGGAGAACAACCCCGCCAAGGCTCCGCTCGAGGGCTTCAAGCAGGTGCAGCCGCGGGTTTTCGCGGGATTGTTTCCGACGAGTTCCGACGACTACGAGCAATTCCGCGAGGCGCTCAAGAAGCTCAAGCTCAACGATTCGGCGCTGCACTTCGAGCCCGAGGTGTCGACGGCGCTGGGTTTCGGTTTTCGCTGCGGATTCTTGGGATTGCTGCACATGGATATCGTGCAGGAGCGGTTGGAGCGCGAGTACGGCCTGAACCTGATCACCAGCGCGCCCACCGTCATCTACGAAGTGCTGCTCACGGACGGATCGGTCGTCAACGTCGACAATCCCTCGAAGCTGCCTCCCCAGGACCGCGTTTCGGAGCTGCGCGAACCCATCATCACGGCCAATATCCTGGTGCCGCCCGATCATGTGGGCGCGGTGCTGACCTTGTGCAGCGAGAAGCGCGGGGTGCAGAAAAAAATGCTGTTCCTCGGCAGCCAGGTCTCGCTGCAATATGAATTGCCGCTGGCCGAAGTCGTGCTCGATTTCTTCGACCGGCTGAAGTCCGCGAGCCGCGGCTACGCGTCGTTCGATTACGAGTTCAGCCACTTTCAGGCGGCGCCGCTGGTCAAGCTCGATGTGCTGATCAACGGCGATCCCGTCGACGCGCTGTCGCTCATCGTCCATCGCGACAATTCCTACAATCGCGGCCGGGAATTGGTCGACAAGATGCAGGAACTGATCCCGCGGCAGATGTTCGACATCGCCGTGCAGGCGGCGATCGGCAGCCACATCATTGCCCGGGCCAGCGTCAAGGCGTTGCGCAAGAACGTGCTCGCCAAGTGCTACGGCGGCGACATCTCGCGCAAGCGCAAGCTCCTGGAGAAGCAGAAAGCCGGTAAAAAGCGCATGAAGCAGGTGGGTCAGGTCGAGATTCCGCAGGAGGCGTTTTTGGCCGTGCTGCAGGTCGGCAAGAAGACCAACTGAGCACGGGCGCCCGGTGACATCCAATTCAGCTCTCAGTGGGGGTATTTCGTGAAGGACGGCGATAGCCTTTTCATCGGTCTTCTGTGCGCCGGCGTGGTGTGTGTGCTGGTGATATTGGCGGACGGCTGGTTCGTAAGGCCCAAGCGCGATCCGGGAGCCACGAGCGTGGATGAGCCGTGGCTGCCGAGACTGGCCGGATACGCGCTGGTGGCCCTGTCGCTGGCGATGCTGTGGCGCCTGTTTCGCTACGAGGCGGTGGACTTCAGCCTGATGTTGGTCGTGGTCGGCGCCATTTCGGGCGCCATCTGGGCGCTGGATCAGGCGTTCTTCGCGCGCCGCCGGCGCGGGGGCGCCGCTTCCGCAGGCACTGCGCCCGAGCGCGTGCGTGAACCGGTTGCCGTCGAATATGCACGCTCGTTCTTTCCGGTCATCGTGCTGGTGCTGGTGATCCGCTCGTTTCTGTTCGAGCCCTTCCGCATCCCTTCCGATTCCATGATGCCGACCTTGTTCGACGGGGATTTCATTTTCGTCAGCAAGTTTTCCTACGGACTGCGCCTGCCGGTGAGCAACACCCTGCTGATTCCCACCGGCACCCCGCAGCGCGGCGATGTGATCGTGTTCCGCCTGCCGCCGAACCCCAAGATCAATTACATCAAACGCCTGGTCGGTCTGCCCGGCGACCACATCCGGGTGGATGAGAACAATCAGCTGTACGTCAACGGCAAGCCCATGCCCCAGGAGCGCGGGCCGATCTATAGCGGCCCGAAGCAGGATCTGTGGAATTACGCGGGCGCTCCGACCGCCTTCGAGCAACTGGGCGCGAAGCGCCATCTGATCATGTTCGCCAACGGCAGCGTCAAGACGGGCGAGTGGGTGGTGCCCGCGGGGCACTATTTCTTCATGGGCGACAACCGCAACAACAGCAAGGACAGCCGGTGGCTGGACGATATCGATGCGCCGGGCTTCGTGCCGGCGCAGAATCTGGTGGGTAAAGCGGTGCGAATCTGGCTTAATCTCGATACTCGTGACGGACCTCTCTGGCGGCGGGTCGGGAATGCTATTCAATAGGAGTCCCCGTCAATGGAGGCCAGGAGTAGACAATTTATGCGGCAGCGTCAGCAGGGCATGACATTCATCGGGTTGCTGTGCATCCTCGCGGTAGTCGGGGTGGTCGTTTACGCGGTCATCCGCCTGGTTCCCGTGTACCTGAACTACTTCAATGTCTCGCGCACCATGGATACGGTCGCCTCGGAATTCAAGGGCGAGAATCCCGACCCGGTCGGAATACGCCGCTCCCTGGAGAAGCACTGGGAGATCGAGAGCATCACGGGGGTCGATTACAAGGACATCGTGATCACCAAGGATGAAAGCGGGGTGTCGATGCACGTGGTGTACGACGATACGGTTCCCTATGTCTCCAACGTGTCTCTCTCCGTGCATTTCGACAAGACCGTGATGGTGCGGTGATTCCGCTGCGCAAGCCGGATGAGCTGCTGAGCTGGGCCGAACGTTCCTTGGGCCACGTCTTCGCGCAGCCCGCGCTGTGTCACGCCGCGCTGACCCACCGCAGCGCCGGCGCCGATCACAACGAGCGGCTGGAATTCCTGGGAGACGCGATTCTCAATTGCAGCGTGGCGCGCCTGCTCTACGACGCTCATCCGGAGGCCGATGAAGGAGCCCTGTCGCGGCTGCGGGCGACGCTGGTCAGCGGCGAGACGCTGGCGCAGATCGCGGGCGAGCTCGGTCTCGGCGAACATCTGCGCCTGGGGCTGGGTGAATTGAAGACCGGCGGGTTTCGCCGGGCGTCCATCCTCGCGGACGCCTTGGAGGCGCTCTTGGGCGCGGTATTCCTGGACTCGGGCTTCGATGCGGGCGCCGCGGCCGTGGCGCGCATCATCGGCCCGCGATTGTCGGATCTGCCGGCGGCGGACAAGCTGAAGGATCCCAAAACGCGCCTGCAGGAAGCTCTGCAGGCGCATGGACTCGCTCTGCCCGTATATACCTTGACGGCGGTCGCGGGAGACCCGCACCTGCAAACGTTCACCGTGACCTGCCAGGTTCCCGTTCTCGGCATGTCGGCGGTGGGCGAGGGCGCGAGCCGCCGCCGGGCCGAGCAATTGGCGGCCGCGAAACTGCTCGAGCTGCTGCCGCCCGAAATCCGGAATCCCGCATGAGCGGCTCGGTGTTTCGCGCCGGCCACGTGGCCATCGTGGGGCGGCCGAATGTCGGTAAATCGACCTTGGTCAACGCCTTGGTGGGGCGCAAGGTGTCCATCGTCACCGCGAAACCGCAGACAACGCGGCACCGGATTCTGGGCGTGGTCAACCGGCCCGAGGCACAGCTGGTGCTGGTCGACACGCCGGGCCTGCATGAATCGACGCGCCGCGTGATGAATCAGTACATGAACCGCGTGGCCATCTCCTCCTCCCAGGATGCGGACGTCATTCTGTTCGTGATCGAAGCCATGCGTTTCACCGAAGAGGACGTGTGGGTGTGGGAGCGCGTGCGGGGCTTGAAGCAGCCGCTGTTTCTGGTCATCAACAAGGTCGACCGGGTGTTCCCCAAGGAGCAGCTATTGCCCTTCCTGGAGGAGATGACGCAGCGCGTTCCGGCCTCGGGAATCATACCGATTTCGGCCCTCGAGTCTGATAACCTTGACCGCCTGGTCGATGTGGTGGGATCGCGGCTGCCGGTATCGCCGCCGCTGTTCGCCTCCGATGTGGTCACCGACCGGGATGAGCCGTTTCATGCGGCCGAAATCGTGCGTGAGAAGCTGACGTTGAAGCTGCGCGAGGAATTGCCGTATGGCATCAATGTGCAAATCGAACGCTTTGCGGATGAGAACAACCGCATCATGATCAACGCCGTCATCTGGGTCGAGCGCGCCGGGCAGAAGGCCATCGTGATCGGTCAGGGCGGGGAGCGCCTGAAGGAGATCGGCCGGCTCGCCCGCATTGAGCTCAACGATCTGTGGCAGCGCTCGGTGCACCTGGAATTGTGGGTCAAGGTCAAGGAAAACTGGGCCGACAGCGAAATGGCGCTGCGCCAGTTTGGGTACGACACGCTGTGAAGAGGCTGGGAAGGCCGCCCGCGCGGCGCGTGTGGCTGGCGCCGACCTACGTCCTGCATCAATACCCGTATCGCGACACCAGCCGCATCGTGGAGGTGATGACTTCCGAATACGGACGTCTGACGCTGTTCGCGCGCGGCGCCAACGGGCCCAAATCCGCCCTCAAGGGGGTGCTGCGGCCCTTCCAGCGCATGCTCGTATCCTGGTCCGGCAAGGGCGAGGCCTGCCAGCTGGTGGGCGCGGAGCTCGACGGCGTGGTCACCCGCCTGCCTCCCGACCGTCTCATGAGCGGATTCTATTTGAACGAGCTGCTGCTGAAGCTGACGGAGCGCTGCGATCCGCACCCCGAGATATTCTTCTCCTACGCCTCGTGCGTGCAGGCGCTGTGCGACGGTGAGGTCGAGGAACCCACGCTGCGCCGCTTCGAGAAGCGCCTGTTGAACGACCTGGGATACGGCCTCGATCTCGCGAGGACGGGCGACGGCGTCCCCGTGGAGCAGGATCGATACTACCGATTCGCCCTGCAAAGCGGGCCGCAGCCGTGCGTGGCCGAGGCGCCCGGCGCGGTGTACGGCCGCTCGCTGGCCGATCTTCAGGCGGAGAGCTTTGGCGACGCGCGCTCGCTGCGCGACGCCAAGAGGGTGCTGCGCGCGGCCATCGATGCCTGTCTCGACGGCCGCCGCTTGAAATCGCGCGAGGTGGCGCTGGCGCTTCGCCATCGCGAGCCCTTGCCGCGGGAGGGGCTGTGAGCGGCGCCGTGCGGCACGCGGGAATCGCTCTCGGCGTGAACATCGATCACGTGGCGACGTTGCGCCAGGCGCGCCGCGCCCGCTACCCCGACCCTCTGTATGCGGCGCTGCTCGCCGAGGAGGCGGGCGCCGACAGCATCACGCTGCATCTGCGCGAAGACCGGCGGCATATCCAGGATCGGGATGTCGTGGCGCTGCGCGAGGCCTTGCAGACTCGAATGAACCTCGAAATGGCGGTGACGGAGGAGATGATCCTCATGGCTCAGAAGGTGCTGCCGCAGGACTGCTGCCTGGTGCCCGAATCGCGCCAGGAGGTCACCACCGAAGGGGGCTTGAACGTCTCGGGGCAGAGCGCGCGAATCGGCGACGCCGTGAAAGCGCTCGGCGCGTCGGGCATCCGCGTCTCCTTGTTCATCGATCCCGATCCGGAGCAAATCGAGGCGGCCCGTCACGTGCGCGCTCCCGTGATCGAGCTGCACACCGGCGCCTACGCCGATTGCGCCGGCGCCGCCCAGGCGCGCGAATTCGAGCGGCTGCTGGCCGCCGCCAAATTCGCAGCCCGTCTCGGGCTCGTCGTGAATGCGGGCCACGGACTCAACTACCATAACGTCGGGCCGATCGCCGCCATTCCGGAAATCGTCGAACTCAACATCGGCCATGCCATCATCGGGCGCGCGGTCGCCGACGGTCTGGCGAAGGCGGTGCGCGACATGAAAGAGCTGATGCGCGCGGCGCGGGCTTGAGCCCCGTGGCGCGGATGCCATGATTTACGGGATCGGCATCGATGTGCTCGAGGTCGACCGCATCGAGCGCGTCTATGCGAAGCACGGCGAGCGGTTCCTGTCGCATCTGCTGATGCCCGAAGAGCGCTCGCAGTTCGAACGCACGGCCCGGCCCGTGCGCTTCATCGCCATGCGCTTCGCGGCCAAGGAGGCCATCGTCAAAGGCATGGGCACCGGTTTCGCGCACGGCGTCTGGATACGCGACGTGGGCGTCGTGCAGAATTCCTGGGGCAAGCCGGAAGTCGTCTATTCGGAGCGCGGCGCCCGGGTGCGCGACGGTCTCGGCATCGGCGACGGCCACGTGACGCTCACCGACGAGGCAGGCCTCGTGGTGGCGGTCGCGGTGCTGATGCGGCGCGTATCTGCGTGAACACCCTGGTGTTCGACATCGAGACGGTCCCCGACACGGATCTGGGCCGGCGGCTATACGGTCTGCACGGTCTGTCCGACGAGCAGGTGGCGCAGATCATGTTCACCAAGCGCCGCCAGGAGACGGGCAGCGAATTTCTGTCCCACGAGCAGCACCGCGTGGTCGCGATCTCGGTGGCGATGCGTTCGAGAGACGCGCTCAAGGTGTGGAGTCTCGGCGAGGAGTCATCGACGGAGAAGGTGTTGATCGAGCGGTTCTTCGACGGATTGGACAAGTTCACGCCGGACCTCGTCTCCTGGAACGGCGCGGGCTTCGATCTGCCGGTGCTGCATTACCGAAGCCTTCTGCACGGCCTGACCGCCGCGCGCTACTGGGAAACGGGCGAATCCGATCATAGCTTCAGATACAGCAATTACCTCGGCCGGTTCCATTGGCGGCACATGGATCTGATGGACATCCTGTCGGGATTCCAGGGGCGGGGGCGGGCGAGCCTGAACGACATTGCGATCCTGCTCGGATTTCCCGGCAAGGTGGGGATGCATGGCGCCGACGTGTGGCCGGCCTACATGCAGGGAGATCTGAAGCGCATCCGCGCCTACTGCGAGACCGACGTGCTGAATACCTACTTGATCTATTTGCGCTTCGAGCTGCTGCGCGGACGTCTGAACGCGGCCGAGCACGCACAGGAGATCGCCCGCGTGCGCCAAACCCTGGACGGATCGGCCGCGGAACATCTGCAAGAATTCGCGGCTGCGTGGCCCGCGAGTTGAGCCTCGGGGAGATACAGGAGGCGGACGTATTGGATCTGGCCCACGACGGGCGGGGGATCGCGCGGGTCGCGGGCAAGGCGGTGTTCATCGACGGCGCCCTGCCGGGCGAGCGCGTGCGTTTTCGCGTGTTCAAGCGGCGCCGGCAGCTCGACGAAGCCGGCCTGGTCGACGTTCTCATCCCCTCCGCGGACCGGGTCGTGCCGGCGTGCGCGCACTTCGGCATTTGCGGCGGCTGCTCCCTGCAGCATCTGTCGCCGCCGGCGCAATTGCAGGCGAAGGAGCGGCAGCTGCTCGACAACCTAGAGCGCATCGGACGAGTGCGCCCGGATACCTTGTTGCCGCCGCTGCGCGGCCCGGCGTGGGGATATCGGCGCCGCGCGCGGCTCGGGGTCAAGTATGTCCACAAGAAGGGGCGGGTGCTGGTCGGCTTTCGCGAGCGCGAAAAGCCGTATATCGCGGATGTACGGCGCTGCGAGGTCTTGCAGGGGTCCCTGGCCGCCCTGCCGCAAGAGCTTGCCGCGATGATCGAGACTCTGGCGATTCGCGAGAAATTACCCCAGGTGGAGGTGGCGGCCGGCGATGCCGCGGCCGCGCTGGTATTCCGGGTGCTCGAGACCCCAGGCTCCGAAGATACCGGCAAGATCGCGGCGTTCGGCGTGCGGCACGGCCTGAAGATCTACCTGCAAACCGGCGGTCTGGACACGGTGCGGCCGCTGCACCCCCCCGATGCGCCGCTGACCTACGCCGTCGACTCCGGCAGCGTGCGGATCGAATTCGGGCCCGTCGATTTCATTCAAATCAACCGTGAAATCAACGTCTCGATGGTGGATGCGGCCACGAGGCTGCTGCTGCCGGCTGCGGATGATGCGGTGCTCGATTTGTTCTGCGGCCTCGGCAATTTCACTCTGCCCCTGGCGCGCCGAGCCGGCAGCGTCGTGGGTGTCGAAGGCGATTCCATCCTGGTCGCGAAGGCGCAGGCCAATGCCGCGGCCAACGGCGTTGGCAACGCGGCATTCTTCAAGGAGAATCTATTCGAGCCGGCGCGCTTCGGAACCTGGGCGCACCGGCGCTACGACCTGGTGCTGCTCGATCCGCCGCGCGCGGGAGCCAGCGCACTGCTCGAGCGGATGGCGCATTGGCGGCCGCGCCGAGTCGTGTATATTTCCTGCCATCCGGGGAGTTTGGCGCGGGACGCGGAGATCTTGGTGCACGTCCAAGGGTTCAAGCTGACCGGCGCGGGGGTGATGGATATGTTTCCGCATACGGCGCACGTGGAATCGATCGCGGTGTTCGAGGCTCCCCCATGAGTTTGGGACCGCTCATGGTCGACATCGCCGGCACGAGCTTGAGCGCCGAAGATGCCCGGGTGCTCGCGCACCCACAGGTCGGCAGCGTCATTTTATTCGCCCGCAATTACAGCAATCCGCCGCAGGCCGCCGACCTTACGGCACAGATCCGCGCCCTGCGCACGCCGCATCTATTGATCGCCGTGGACCACGAAGGGGGCCGGGTGCAGCGCTTTCGCGAGGGATTCACCCGTCTTCCGGCCGCGCGCCTCCTGGGCAGGCGCTTTGACGAGGACCGGCGCGACGGTCTTGCACTGGCCCAGTCGGTCGGCTGGTTGCTGGCGAGCGAACTACGCGCGGTGGGCGTGGATTTCAGCTTCGCTCCCTGCATCGACCTCGATTATGGCGTCAGCGAAATCATCGGCGACCGAGCCTTTCATACCGATCCCGACACGGTGGCCGCCCTGGGCGTGGCCACCCTGTCGGGCATGCGCGAGGCGGGAATGGCGGCGGTGGCCAAGCACTTTCCCGGTCACGGCGCCGTAGTGGCCGATTCTCATGTTGCACTGCCGGTGGACCGGCGTGAATTCGTCGATTTGGAGCCGGATATCCGCCCCTACCGCCCGCTCATCGAGAACAATATTCCGGGAATCATGGCGGCCCATGTGGTTTTTCCGGAGGTCGACGCGCTGCCGGCCAGTCTGTCGCGGCGCTGGATCAGCGGCGTGTTGCGCGGCGAGATGGGGTTCCATGGCTGCGTGTTCGCGGACGATCTGACCATGGCCGGCGCCGCGGCCTTCGGCGATGTCGTCGCGCGCGCCGAACTCGCCCTCGAGGCAGGTTGCGACGTCCTGCCCATTTGCAACGATCGTCATTCCGTAGAATTGGTTCTCGAGGCCTGGGGCTCGAATGCCGCCTCTGCGGCATCGCAGGCGCGGCTGGTGCGCATGCGCGCCCGCGGCGAGCCGCCGGCGGACTTGCACGAGAACCGCCATTGGCAGGAAACCGCGGCGCGGATCGCCGCTCTATCGGTCATCCCGCCGTTGGTATTGACAGAGGGAAAGTAATGACGGGCTTTGATGCGGATCTGTTTCGGCGCCTGGTCGAGAGCTCGCCCGAGGGGGTGGTGCTCGTCGATGCGCAAGATCCGGAGCGCCCGGTGATCTATGCCAACCCCGGTTTCGAAGCGCTGACGGGCTACCGGGCGGCGGAACTGCTCGGACGCAATCTGCGCTTCCTGCAGGGGGATGATCGCGAGCAGGATGGCCGGCATCGATTGCGCGAGGCCCTCGAAGCGGCGGAGTCTTGCCGCGTGCTGCTGCGCAATTACCGCAAGGACGGCAGGGTGTTTTGGAACGAGATGACAGTTGCGCCGCTGCTCGACTCCTCGGGAGCAGTCACTCACTTCGCGGGCCATCATCGCGACGCCGGCGAGCGTCTGCGCATCGACCCCAAGCTGACCCGCGATTCGTTGAGCGGCGCGCACCAACCCACCGCGGTTGCGATCCGCGACGATCGCTTGACGGGCCTGTTCACCCTGCCCTATCTCGAAGAGCTGCTGAAGCGCGATTGGGCGGTCGCCCAGCGGGAAAAGCGCAGCGTCGCGGTGTTCGCGATCGACATCGACGCCTTGGACCTGTACAACGCGACTTTTGGCCGCGGCGCGGGCGATTCCATGATTCGCCGCGTGGCGCACGTCGTTTCAGGATGCCTGCGCCGCTCGAGCGACGTCACGGCGCGCATCGAGGGCGGCAGTCTGCTTGCCTTTGCACCGGGGGTGACGACGGAGCAGGCGCTCATCGTCGGCCAACTCATGGCCGAACGGGTGCGCGACCTTCGCATCCATCATCCGCGATCGGCCATATTGCGCTATGTCAGCCTGAGCGTGGGTGTGTGCGCCGCCGTGCCGGAACCCGCCGACAGCCCCGCCGCTCTCGTGGAGCAGGCGCAGAAGCAGTTGCAGCTCGCGAAGAAATCCGGGCGCAATCAAGCCGCCTGATGCATGCCGCAGGCGCGGCGCCAAACCGTGAATCGCGTCTCACTGCGAACGCGACCCGCAGCGCAATGCTCGGGAAAATAAGACAAATGCACGGCTGCGGCAGGGGATTTCTGGTACGAAAGGGGGGTGAACATTCGTGCCAAAATGATCTCGCTGCTCGCGCTGCTGTTCGCGGTCCTGATCGTCCTGGAGATCGGCGTTCAGCAGCGGGTGCTGATGCCGAGTTTTGCCGAGCTCGAACGCGAAGACGCGAAGACGGCGATGAAGCGCATCGGGTACGCGCTCGACATGACGCTCGAGAGCCTGGAGCTGACCGCCGCGGACTGGGGCAACTGGGCGGACGTGTACCAATTCGTGCAGGCGCCGACTTCCGAGTTCGTGAGCACCAACATCACCCCCATCGCGCTCAAGCAGCTGAAGGTGAACGCAATCATCATCGTCGATCTGAAGGGCGACTACGTCCTGTCGAGCGCCCGCTCGGATGGCGGGGAGCTGCTGGATCTCGATCTGGCGGCGCGCAGGGCATTGCCGCCGGACTTCCCGTGGCGCGCGAACCTGGCTCAAGGTAAATCGGCGCGGGGCCTGCTGCGCACCAACAAGGGTGTCATGATGATCGCCGCGGCGCCGGTGCTGGATGGCAGCGGCACCGGGCAGCCGCGCGGCATGGTGCTGATGGGCAGGCTGCTCACCCCGCTGCAGGTGCGGGCGATCGGCGCGCAGGCGCAGGCAAGCCTCACCATGCTGCCGGATCACTCGGCGTCGGGCGGCGAGGAGGTCGCCGAGACCGAAGGGTCGACGCAGCTGCTGAGGCACTTCGCGGATGTGTACGGCAGGGGATTGATGAGTTTCCGGGTCGATGTGCCGCGCAGGATCACCGAGCGCGGCCAGCGAGCGGTGACCTATGCCTCGCTGTACCTGATTGGCGCGGCGATCACGGTTCTGCTGCTCCTGGTCGTCGCGCTCAACCGCATGGTGCTGCGGCCGCTCGCGCGGGTGACGCGGCACGCCGTCGCGGTGGGGGAGGGCTCGGACCTGTCTGCGCGCCTGGATCTGCCGGGGAAGGACGAGATAGCCGTGCTGGCGCGGGAATTCGATCGCATGGTCGAGCGCGTCGCGGATTCGCGCCGGCAGCTCGTCGATCAGTCGTTCCAGGCCGGTTTTGCCGAGCTCGCCAAAGGCGTGCTGCACAATCTGGGAAATGCCATGACGCCTCTCGGCGTCAGAATATCGAAGCTCGGGGACCGCCTGCGGGACGCGCCGGCCGAGCACGTGGAGCGCGCATTCGAGGAACTCGCCAAGGACGACGCCTCATCCGCGCGGCGCGCGGATCTCGAGGAATTTCTGCGCCTCGCGTGCCGCGACTTGGCGGCACGCGTCACGGATGCGCGCAGCGACGTCGCCGTGGTGCAGAGACAGACCGTCATCGTTCAAACGGCCCTCAGCGAACTCATGCGCTCCACGCGCAACGCGCACGTGGTCGAGGCGGTGCGCCTTCCCGAGCTCGTCGCCCAGACATTGGAAATCGTGCCGGACAGCTGCCGGCAGCGGCTGGTGGTCGACACCGATGAGTCGCTGCGCAAAGTCGGAGCCGTCCACGTGGCGCGCACCGTGCTGCGCCTGATCCTGCAGAATCTGATCATCAATGCCGCCGACTCGGTGCGCGACGCGGGCCGGGACCGGGGGGTGCTGCATTTTGCCGCCGAGATCGTCGGCGATTGCGACCAAGAGCAGCTGCACCTGCACTGCAAGGACAACGGAGTGGGCATCGCGGCCGACAATCTGCAGCGCGTCTTCGACAAGGGATTCTCGACCAAATCCCGCGAAACCAACTATGGCATCGGCCTGCACTGGTGCGCCAACGCCATCGCCGCGCTGGGCGGCCGGATCTGGGCGGCCAGCGAGGGTCCCGGATTGGGGGCATCGATGCACTTGATGCTGCCGTTGCCGGTTCGAGAAAGTCGCTCAAGCGCTTAGCAAATAGGAGTTGCCCGTGTCCGACAAGAAGAGATCGCCGATTCGCGTGCTCATCGCAGACGATGAAGCCGAGGTGCGCGACGCCTATCGGCAGATATTGTTCCAAGCCGACGCGAGCGGCGAAGCCGCGGTGTTTCACAACCTGCGCGACCGGCTCTTCAGCAAGACCGCGCCCGATCAGCCGGCAAAGGCGATTTCCGCGAGCGACACGACGTTCGCGCCGGTTTTCTGCGAAGGGGCGGAGGCCGCGGTCGCGGCGGTGCGCGACGCGCTCGCCGCGGACGATCCTTTTGCCGTGGCATTTCTCGACATGCGCATGCCGCCGGGTCCCGACGGGGTCTGGGCCGCGGCGCGGATTCGCGAACTCGATCCGGCCATCGAAATCGTCATGTGCACGGCCTATTCGGACGTCGATCCGCGCGACATCGGCGGACTGGTGCCGCCCGAGGAGAAGCTCTCCTACCTGCAAAAGCCCTTTCACCCGCACGAGATCCGGCAGATGACGATTTCTCTGGCGAGCAAATGGCGCTCGGAGCATCGCATCGTGAAGCTGGCGTACTTCGACGCCCTCACCGGATTGCCGAACAGAGAGCAGTCGCGGAACCGCTTGAACAGCGCCCTGGCCGCCGCCAAGCAGCATCGGCGAATGCTGGCCGTGCTGTACCTGGATCTGGACAATTTCAAGCGGGTCAACGACACGCTCGGGCATGCCGTCGGCGACGAGCTCCTGTGTCTGGTCGCCTCGCGCCTGCGCGCCTCGTTGCGCACCGAGGAGGCGGCGGATGAATCATCGGGGTCCCGCGTGAGCCACATCGCGCGCCTCGGCGGCGATGAATTCATCGTGATTCTGCCGAGCATACGCTCCGCGGAGGATGCGGCGGCGGTCGCGGCGCGGCTCATCGCCGAGCTGCAGGAGCCGATGCGCCTGGCGCTGCACACCCTGGTGGTCACGCCGAGCGTCGGCGTCGCCATGTATCCGGCCGACGGCGTGGAGGTCGATACGCTGCTGCGCAACGCGGACCTCGCCATGTATTTCGCCAAGCGCAAGGGCCCCGGCATGTTCGCTTTCTTCGACGCCTCGATGAACGATGCGGCCCTGCATCGCTTCACCCTGGAAGCCAAATTGCGCGGCGCCCTGGAGCGCGGCGAATTCACGCTTCACTATCAGCCGCAATTCGACGTGAGCTCGGGAGGCGTTTCCGGAATGGAGGCCTTGCTGCGCTGGACCAACGACGAGCTGGGCGTGGTGCCGCCGACCGAGTTCATTCCCGTGGCCGAAGAGACGGGGTTGATCCTGGCGATCGGGGAATGGGTGCTGCGCAGCGCCTGCCGGCAGGCCAAGATCTGGGCCGATGAGGGGTTGCCGTTGACGCGCATGGCGGTCAACGTCTCGGGACAGCAATTCGTGCTGAGGGATTTTCCGCAATTGGTGGCGTCCATCATCAAGGAGACCGGCATCGAGGCGTCGACGCTCGAACTGGAAATCACCGAGTCGGTGGTCATGAAGGACGAGGCGTGGGCCGAGCAGGCACTGGCGCAATTGAAGGAACAAGGCGTCATGCTCGCCATCGACGACTTCGGGACGGGCTACTCGAGCTTCGGCCGGTTGCGGCATTTTGCGGTCGACAGGCTGAAAATAGACCGCTCCTTCATGACCAGCCTCATCGACTGCAGCGACGACCGGGCGATTGCCGCCGCGATCATCGCAATGTCGAAGTCGCTGCGGATCAACGTGACCGCGGAGGGTGTCGAGAGCTTCCCGCAGCTGCTGTTCCTCCAGGAACACGATTGCCAACAGGCGCAGGGCTTTCTCTTCAGCCGCGCATTGCCCGCGGAGGACGCGCACAAGCTGCTGCTTCGGGCCTCCGAGGCCACGGCCGGCACTCGAACCCAGCGGTTGAGGTCGTTGATCGGATAGAACGAGCCGGCACAATGGTGTTGTGCCGGCGCTGTCACGGCAGAGGAAAGTCCAGCAGCAGCCCGAGCAGGGCGCGGGTGGCGACGGCAAAGTCGTCGAGAGACATCGCTTCCCGCGGGTTGTGGCTGCCGTTCTCGTTGCGCACGAAGATCATGCCGGTTGGGATCCCCATTTTTGCAAATACTGCCGCGTCGTGGCCGGCGCCGCTCGCCATGTCGAACGGTCGTGCGAGCTGGCCGCGCAGGGCGGCTCGCAGCCGCTCATCCATCACGGCGGACGGCGATTCGCTGGTGGCTCCGAGGTCGAAGGCGACCCGATACGCCTCTCCTATGCGGACCGCGGCCCGGCGAATTTCGGCGGCGACGGCGTTCAGCGTGGTGTCCGATATGCTGCGCACGTCGATGACGAAATGAGTCTCGCCCGCAATCTTGCTCGGCCCGTGCATGCCTGAGTCGGTGTACAGCTCTCCCGAGGTGATCACCAGATCGGCGCCATCTTTTTCCTGCTGCAGCCAGACTGTTTCCAGATGGTGCAACAGCGCCACCGTGGCCGCGACCGCGTCGCGGCGATGCGCGCGATCGACGGCGCCGGAATGGCCGTACTCGCCGATGCAACGGGCGTTGCGAAAGCGCTTGTATCCTCTGATGCCGGTCACCACGGCGGCGGGCAGCTGCCGCGCCACCAGCGTCGGGCCCTGTTCGATGTGCAGTTCCAGGTAGGCACGGATCCGCGAGGCATCGAGGAGGCGCCGCCGCTCGCGGATCGGTTGCGGATCGAAGCCGCATTCGATCAGGGTGGATTCGAGAGATCGGCCATTGTCCGTGCGCCGCACGGACAGGCAGGCCGGGTCGAGCAAACCGAAGGCGCCGGCGCTGCCGATATAGGAGACATCGAACCAGGCGGACTCCTCCGCGCGGATGCCCATGACCGTGATATCGGATGCCCCTTCCCTTGCGGCTCCCTTGAGCGCGGAGAGCACGCATAGGCCGGCGACCACTCCCGCCGCGCCGTCGTAATTGCCCCCTTGCGGAACGCTGTCGAGATGCGAACCGATGATGATGCGCGGTGCGCGCCGATCCCGCCCGGGGAGCGTCATCATCAAATTGCCGATGGCATCGACCGACACTTCGAGGCCGATCGCCTCGGCGGCGCCGCGCATGATGTCGTGAGCGGCCTGCTCGCCAGGGCCGAAGCTCTCGCGCACGATGCCCGGCCCGCGGCGGGTCGCGCGGCCGAGACTGTCGAACAGCGCCGTGGCCAGATCGAGATCCGGTTGTAGTTGCTCGCTCATGACTGTGCAAGACTGCGCAGAGCGAATTTCCCCATGGCAAAGGCCGCCGAATGGGCGAGCAGGCGTGCCAGTGAGCCGCTGATTCCGGGTCCGGCGCCGACCATCAGCGCGGTGCGATAGGGGAAGTCGGGCATCGATAATGTCCTCGTGGCGGCGGCGATGTATGCTACACGTCCCAGCCGGGCTCTTTGATGAACACCAGCAGGCGGTTGTTCGCCGGCAGGTCATGATCCGCGTCCAACCGCAATCCATACTGCTGCGCGAGCGAGACCAAGGCCTGAATGTCACGCAAGCCCGATAGGGGGTCGCGCTCCTGCAGCATCCGGTCGAATTCCTGGTTGCTGTCGGAGGTATACCGGCCGTCGTAGCGAAACGGACCGTAGACGCACATCACCCCGGCCGGGGCCAGCACGGCGCCCACGCCACGGTAGAGCGCCGTCACCTCGGGCCATGACATGATATGCAGGGTGTTGGCGGTGAACACGGCATCGACGCTGCGCACCGGCCACACGGCCTGACGGACGTCGAGCAAAGTGGGCGCGCGCACGTTGTGGGGCCCCTCGAGCCTCACCCTCTGCGCCAGATCCTCGAGATAGGCCAATTGCTCGGTGGGGTGCCAGGTCAGGTGCGTCAGCGCGCCGGCGAAATGCACGGCATGCTGGCCCGTGCCGCTGCCGATCTCCAGAACCTGCGCGCGGCCGGCGAAACGGATGCGCAGCACGTCGAGGATGGGGTCCTTGTTGCGTTCGCTGGCCGCCGAGAAGGGGAGCATAGTGGCTGCGATTTTAGCTCAGATGAGCGTTTCGAGCAGCTGTTCGATGCGGGTGAACAGTTTCTCTTCGGTGCGCGCGTCGTGGGTGAAGCGCAGCTTCAGCGGACCGTCGAGACGGTACTCCTTCGGCTTTCCCTGAATCAGCTTCAGCACCCGCTTCGGGTCGACCCGGCTCGCTTCCTCGAACTGAAAATAGCCGCTGGCCGCACCGGCGTCGATCTTGCGTATCCCGAGTTCCGCCGCACGCAGCTTGAGCCGGGTGGCGCGAAACAGCGATTGCGCGTATTGCGGCATCGGTCCGAAGCGGTCGATCATCTCGGCTTTCAGTTCGTCGAGTTCCTCGCGCGACGCAGTGCCGGCGATGCGCTTGTACAGCACCAGGCGCAAATGCACGTCGGGCACGTAATCCTCGGGGATCAGCGCGGGCAGATGCAGCTCCACCTCCGGCCCGGCATCGAGCGGCCGTTCGAGGTCGGGCTGCTTTCCGGATTTCAATGCCGCAACGGCTCGCTCCAGCAATTCCATGTACAGGTTGTAGCCGATCTCCTGGATCTGTCCGCTTTGCTCGTCGCCCAAAAGCTCGCCCGCGCCGCGAATCTCCAGATCGTGGGTGGCCAGCGTGAATCCGGCGCCGAGTTCCTCGAGCGATTCCAGCGCTTCGAGGCGCTTGACCGCGTCGGCGCTCATCGCCTGCCGCGGCGGCGTGATCAGGTAGGCGTATGCGCGATGGTGGGATCGTCCGACGCGGCCCCGCAACTGGTGGATTTGCGCGAGTCCGAACCGGTCCGCGCGGTCGATGACGATGGTGTTGGCCGTCGGCACGTCGATGCCGCTTTCGATGATGGTGGTGCAGACCAGAACGTTGAAGCGCCGGTGATAGAAATCGAGCATGAGCTGCTCCAGATCGCGTTCGCGCATCTGCCCGTGGCCGACGGCGACATTCGCCTCGGGCACGAGCTCGCGAATGGCCTGCGCCGTCTTTTCGATGGTCTCGATGGTGTTGTGAACGAAGTAGATCTGTCCGCCGCGCCGGATCTCGCGCAAGCTCGCCTCGCGCACCACGGTGTCGTTCCACTCCAGGACGAAGGTTTTCACGGCGAGGCGTTCGGCCGGCGGCGTGGTGATCAACGACAGGTCGCGCAGACCCCCCATGGCCATGTTGAGGGTGCGGGGAATCGGCGTCGCGGTCAGCGTCAGTACGTCGACCTCGGTGCGCAGCGCCTTGAGCTTCTCCTTGTCGCGCACGCCGAAGCGGTGTTCCTCGTCGATCACCACCAGGCCCAGATCCTTGAAGCGCGCCTTGCCTTGCAGCAATCGCTGAGTGGCGATGACGATATCGACCGTGCCCGCGGCGATGCCGGAGATGACTGCCTCCGCCTCCTTGCCGCTGCGAAAGCGCGACAGGCTTTCGATCCGTACCGGCCAGTCGGCGAACCGATCGACGAAGGTCGTGTAGTGCTGCTGCGCGAGAAGGGTGGTGGGTACCAGGACGGCGACCTGCTTGCCGGCCTGCACCGCGACGAAGGCGGCTCGCAGCGCGACTTCGGTTTTGCCGAAGCCGACATCGCCGCAGATGACCCGGTCCATGGGCTTGTCGGACTTCATGTCGCTCAGCACTTGGTCGATCGCGGCAGCCTGATCGGCGGTCTCCTCGAAGGGGAAGCCCGCCTCAAAGGCGCGATACTCCGCTTCGCCCGCCAGCATCTGGGTACCGCGCCGGGCGGCTCGGCGCGAATACAGGTCCAGCAGTTCGGCGGCGACATCGCGGATGCGCTGGGCGGCCTTGCGCCGCGCCTTCTGCCATTGCTCGCCGCCGAGCTTGTGCAGCGGCGCGGTCTCGGCCGGCGCGCCGGTGTAGCGGGACACCAGGTGCAGGGCCTGCACCGGGACATACAACTTGTCGCCGTCGGCATACTCGAGCACCAGGAACTCGCCGGTGTACCCCGCGACGTCCATGGTTTGCAGTCCCACATAGCGGCCAACCCCGTAGGATTCGTGGACCACCGGCGCGCCGATGCGCAGATCCGAGAGCTCCTTGAGTATCTTCGCCGGATCGCGCTCGGCACGGCGCCGCCTGCGCTCCTGGCGCGCGCGATCGCCGAACAATTGCGCTTCGGTGAGTATTTCCAGCGCCGGCGCCTCGAGCCTCAGGCCCGAGACGGCGGCCGACACCGTGATGCCGAGAGTCAGCGATCCGGCGACGAAGCCCGCAAAACCGTCGAAAATCCTCGCCTGAATGCCGCGGGCGCGCAGCAGATCGAGCAGCAGCTCGCGCCGTCCGGCCGACTCGGCGGCGAGCAGAATGCGCGCCGGGCTCGCCTGGATGTGCGCCGCCAGTTCCGCGGCCGGCTCATCGGCGCGCGGATCGACGCGCACCGTCGCCGGCGCGGTGCTCGGGAAGTTTTGCAAGACCCCCGGGGTCTCCGGCGGCCATGCGAAGGTGTGCAGCTCGATCTGCTGCCGGGCCGTATAGGAGGCCAGGAACTCCTCGGGGGTCAGATACACTTCCGCAGGATCCAGGATCGGCCGGTGGCGGTCGTGGCGCAGCTGTTCGTGCCGCTGCACGATCCCGTTCCACAGACCTTGCACCGCGGTTGCCGCATCGTTCACGTCCACGAGCACGCTGGCCGGGGGCAGATAGTCGAACAGATGCGACGTGCGCTCGAAGAACAGGGGCAGGAAGAATTCGATGCCTCCCGGTGCGATGCCTTGACTCACGTCGCGATAGACGGCCTGCTCCGACAGGTCGCCGGTGAAGCGCAGGCGGTAGCGGCGGCGGAATTCGCGCACCGCGTCCGGATTGAGCGGCGTCTCGCGCGCCGGCAGCAGCTGGATCCGATCGAGCTTGTCCAGGGAACGCTGCGTGTCCGGATCGAAGCGCCGGATGCTGTCGACATCGCGATCCAGCATGTCGATGCGATAGGGCGTGGCGGAGCCCATGGGAAACACGTCGATCAGGGAGCCGCGCACCGCGAATTCGCCGTGCGCGACGACCTGAGTGACGGCGGCGTATCCGGCCAGCGCCAGCTGGGCGCGCAGCGCCGCGAGATCGAGGGTCTCACCCACGTGGACCTTGAGGGAGTAAGCCTCGATGTAGCTGCGGGGCGCCAGCCGCTGCAGCAGCGTGTCGATGGCGACCAGCCACACGCCCTTGCGGGCGCGCGGCAGTTCCGCCAGTGCGGCGAGCCGGCCGGAGGTGATGTCGGGATGGGCGGAGAAGCCGTCGTAGGGCAGGGTCTCCAGATCGGGGAACACCCCGACATCGAAGGAGCCGCCCGCAAAGAATCGAATCTCATCGCTCAAGCCTTCCGCTTCGCGCGAACTGGGCGCGATGACGATGAGGGGTCCTTCCGCCTGGTCCGCGCCCTCGGCGATGGCGAGAGCGGCGGCCGCGCCGTAAAGCTTGCCCCATTTGACGACGGGCGCGTCGGAGTTCGGCAGGATGGGGGCGAGTAGGCTCATGTGAGGTGAGAACGAAGCAAAAAATGCCCGCCGCGAACGAGTCGCGGAGGGCTTGACCGACTTTGGGATCTTACGCGATTTTCGCTTAAGAGTTCGCGACCACCGTGTGAATGACGCGGTTGGCCTCGAAGTACACGACGAAGCCCGAGTATTCCCAGCGCGAAATCGGCGGCTTGCCCACGGCGGGCACCTTGGTCACCGGTGTGCCGAATTTTGTCGCCACCTGGTCCATGGTCATGCCGCGCGAGGGCGTGACCACGTCGGTCTCCTTGACCGCGATGCCGTTGTCGACCGCGATGGTCTCGGCCCCGGCGGCGGCGCCGGCAAGCACCATTGCCAGCAGCAGGTTTCGATACCTCATGGCGCAGCTCATGTGTTTACCCCTAATGGCAGGAAATTGTGGTCCCCGCAAACTATACCACCGGCTTAGGGTGGCAATAGTTGACTCAATTAACACTCTGATTGGATTGTCAATTGTGGTTTAATCGCCGCGCATGTTCCAGCCCGTTCCAGTTTTCGTGGGCCTGCGCTATTCGCTGGCCCGCGAGCACAGTTTTTTCGTGTCCTTCATCACCTGGGTCTCGCTCGTCGGGGTCGCGCTGGGGGTCGCCGCGCTGATCACGGTGCTGTCGGTCATGAACGGCCTGGAGTCGGAATTGCGGACCCGCCTGCTGAGCCTGACCGCGCACGCGAGCCTGAATGCCGCGGGTGTCCCGATCGCCGACTGGCGGGAGCGCATCCTGCAGCTGCGCGGCTCGCCGGGCCTTACGGGCGCGGCGCCTTTCCTCGACATCGACGCGATGCTGAGCCGGCCGCCCTCGATGAGCGGCGCCATCGTGCGCGGCATCGATCCGACGCTCGAGGGCGAAGTGTCGTCCATCGGGGATGCCATGCGCGAGGGCAAGCTCAGCGACCTTACGCCCGGCTCGAACCGGATCATCCTCGGCCGCATGCTGGCCTACCAGCTGCAGGTGGGGGTGGGCGATCGGGTCACCGTCTTGATTCCCGGCAATGCCGCCGCGGCCGGCGCCGCCGCCGGCAGCGCCGGTGCGATCGTGCCGCGTCTGCGGGATTTCGACGTGGCGGGTATTTTCGAGGTCGGGCTGCAGGAGCACGACAGCGTGCTGGCGCTGATCAACCTCAAGGATGCCGAGGCCCTTCGCGGCCTCGACGGTCCCACCGGCATCCGGCTCAAGTTCTACGATGTGCTGAAGGCGCCGCAGCTGGCGCGCGCCGCCGCCGCGCGGCTCAACCCCGGCCTGCGGGTGCGCGATTGGACCCAGGACAACGAGGCGTATTTTCGCGCCATACGGATCGAAAAGACCATGATGGGGCTGATTCTGATGCTCATCGTCGCGGTCGCCGTGTTCAACATCGTCGCAACGCTCGTCATGGTGGTGAACGACAAGCGCACCGATATCGCGATTCTGCGCACCATCGGCTTGAGTCCCCGCGGCGTCATCGCGGTCTTCATGACGCAGGGCGTGCTCATCGGCTGGATCGGCGCCGCGCTCGGCGTCTGCATGGGTCTCGCGCTCGCCTGCAACGTGGACGTCGTCGTGCCTTTCCTGGAGCAAACATTCGGCTTTCACTTCATGGACCCGGACGTGTACTACATATCGGGTCTTCCGAGCGAGGTGCACCCGGGCGATGTGGTGCGGATCGGATTGGCGGCGTTGGTGCTGACGTTCGCGGCGACCGTGTATCCCGCCTTGCAGGCGGCGCGAACCCAGCCCGCCGAGGCGTTGCGATACGAATGAGCGGCTACTGGTACGAAGGATTCGTTGGATTGCGGTATCTGCGCGCATCGCCGCGGCGCGGCTCGGTGTCGTTGATCGCCGGCATCGCGATTTTCGGATTGGGATTGGGGGTCGCCGTGCTGATCGTGGTCCTGTCGGTCATGAACGGCTTCGAAGACGTGCTGCGGACGCGGATCCTCAGCCTGACGGCGCATGCGACCCTCTCGGGGCTCGAAGGGCGGATCGCGAACTGGCGGCCCGACCTCGAGAGACTGAAGGTCTACCCGGGCGTGCTCGGTGCGGCGCCGTACATCGAAGAACAGGGCATGCTCATACACGGGGATAAATCCTCAGGCGTGCTGATCCGCGGCATATCGCCCCTCGCGGAACAGAGCGTCGTCGACCTGGCGCCGCACCTGCTGAGCGGCCGCATGAGCGATCTTGCCGGGGGCGGCTATCGCGTGATCCTGGGCTCGGCGCTCGCCGAGGAACTCGGCGCGAAAGTGGGCGATCGCGTGGTGCTGCTGGTGGCGCTGGGCGACGTCACCCCGGTCGGGGTGATTCCGCGGATGCGCGCGTTCGAGGTGGCCGGCATCCTGTCCATCGGCATGTACGAATACGACCGCCGGATCGCCATCGTCGCCATGCAGGATGCCGCGAAGCTCCTGCGCATGGGCGACGATGTGACGGGCATTCGGCTGAAGCTGGCCGACATGTATGCCGCGCCGCGCATCTCGCGCGCCGCCGCGCTCTCGCTGGGCGGGGATCTGGAAGTCCAGGACTGGACCAACGAGCACGCCAATTTCTTCCGTTCGATATCGATCACCAAGCGCATGCTGTTCTTCATACTCTCGCTGATGGTGGCGGTCGCCGCGTTCAACATCGTGTCGACCATGGTCATGGTGGTGAAGGACAAACGCCGCGACATCGCCATCCTGCGCACTTTCGGCGCTTCGCCCCGCAGCATTCTCGAGGTGTTCGTCGTGCAAGGCAGCCTGATCGGGCTGCTCGGCATCGCGCTCGGCGTTCTGCTCGGCGTCACGCTCGCCGTGAATCTGCAGGAGCTGGTGCACGTGCTCGAAAGCATCGTCGGATTCAAGTTCCTGGACGCACGCGTGTACTTCATGAGCGACCTGCCGGCCCGCGTGCGCGCGGCGGACGTGGCGCGAATTTGCGGATTCGCCTTCGTGCTCGCCTGTCTCTCCACTCTATATCCGGCGGCGCGCGCCGCCCGCCTGCTGCCCGCCGAATCGCTGCGAAACGACTGAGGATGCGAAACACGATGACGAATGCAAATGCGGTGGTGCTCGAGGGCAGGGATCTTGCCAAGGAATTCGTCCAGGGCGATGTGAAGATCCAGGTGCTGCGCGCGGCGTCGATCAGCGTCCGCGGCGGCGAGCGCATCGCCATCGTCGGCGCCTCCGGATCCGGGAAGACGACCCTGCTGCAGCTGTTGGGGGGGCTCGACCTGCCGACCGGCGGCACGGTGGAGATCGCCGGATCGGCCATGAATCGCTTGAGCGACACCGAGCGCGGACATCTTCGCAATCGCGCGGTGGGATTCGTCTATCAGTTCCATCACCTGCTGCCGGAATTCACCGCGCTCGAAAATGTCGCCATGCCGCTTCTGGTGCGGCGGATGAAGCCGCGCGCCGCCCGGGAACGGGCGGGCGCGCTGCTGGCGCGGGTTGGACTTGCCGGCCGGCTCGCGCACCGCCCCTCGCAACTTTCCGGCGGCGAGCGGCAGCGCGCGGCGGTGGCCCGCGCCCTGGTGACGGAGCCGCAGCTCGTGCTCGCCGACGAACCCACGGGCAACCTCGACGGCATGAACGCGGCGCAGGTGTTCGAATTGATGCTGGAGCTCAATCGCGAGCTCGGCACCAGCCTCGTGATCGTGACGCACGATGAGCGGCTGGCGGCGCGCCTGGATCGCGTGCTGGTCCTCGCGGACGGAATTCTAGTCGAGCGCGGCGGCGCGGACGCTTGACCGGGCGCGCCGGCGCCGCAGATGGTAGAGCACGCGGGCGCGCCAGGCGAACTGCGCGAGCACGTATCCCGACCCGGCCGCGGCCAGCCCGAGCACCAGTGCCCCGAGCAGCAGCGGGCCCCACAGCCGGTTGAGGTGCGCCCACGGGTGCCGGTGGTGCAGCTCATGCACGAAGGGCACGAGATCGACTCCCATGAGTTTCGCGCCCACCCAGATCGAGCCTGCGATCTGCGGCAACCAGGTGAACGGGTTGCTCACGAAAACGGTCGCAAACATCACCGGAAGGTTCAACCGAAACAACATGCCGAGTATGACGCATGTCACGAGATGCACGGGCAGCGGGACGGGCGGAATGAAGGCGATGAACAGGCCCAGGGCGAACGCCCGGGTCACGCTGTGGCGATGGAATGTCCAGCAGCCGCGGTCGAGAACCAGCGCCGTAAAGGGCTTCAAACACCAGAGTTTCTCCAGCGTATGGCGGTCCGGTGTGATGCGTTTCAGCCAGCGTTGCATGGATTGCGATTGACTCCGGTCGGCATTATGCCGTTTTCCGCGATTCGCGACAGTGGTCTGCGACTCCCCGCAAATCAACGGCTTAGACTGCGACCAAGGCCGTATCTCAAGTGTCGGCGGTCAAGTATCATGCCGGCAGATTTATAATCGAGGAAACAGCACGCAATGTGGGAGATCATCCGCGCAGGCGGCGGCTTCATGTGGCCGATCATCTTATGTTCCATCGCCGCGGTGGCCATCATATTGGAGCGCCTGTGGACCCTGCAAAGCAGCCGGGTGATCCCGCGGGACCTGTCGCAGAAGGTATGGAACTGGATCGAAGCCGATCAGCTCAGCGACAAACTCGTGGCCGCCCTCGAGCAGAATTCGCCTCTCGGCAAACTGCTGGCCATCGGGCTCGCCAACCGCAACAAGCCGCGTGCCCTGATGGTGGAACGGCTGGAGGACGGCGGCCGCCATGTGGTGCACGAATTGGAGCGTTTCCTGAACACTCTGGGCACGATCGCGGCGGTCGCCCCGCTGCTCGGTCTGCTGGGAACGGTGGCCGGCATCATTCATGCGTTCAACGCGATCACGGCCAATGGGATCGGCGATCCGAGGATATTGTCCGGCGGCATCGGCGAGGCGCTCATCACGACGGCGGCCGGATTGACGGTCGCGATTCCCTCGCTGATCGCCTATCGGTTTCTGCGCGGCAAGGTCGAGCGCCTGGTGGTGCGCATGGAGAAGGAAGCGATGAAGCTCGTCGATGCGCTGGACGAGCGCGGCACGTTGAGCGGGGCGACATGAACCTGCGCCCACGCCACCGCGAAGACCCCGAAATCAATCTGATCTCGATGATCGACGTGCTGCTGGTGCTGTTGATCTTCTTCATGGCGTCGACCACTTTCAACCAGGAGGGGCGCGTCAAGGTGCAGCTGCCGCAGGCAAGCGAGATACCGCTGCCGCGCGGGTCGCGCGAGCCGCTGGTGATCACGGTGACCGCGGAGGGCGGCTATCGGGTGAACGAGCGCACCTTGATCAACGCCAGTCCCGACACGCTGCGGGCCGCGCTGCTCAAGGAAGCCGGCGCCGACCGCGGGCCGATCACGATTCGCGCCGACGCGCGCACCACGCATCAGGCCGTCGTGACCGCCATGGATGTGGCGGGCAAGCTTGGCTTTGCCCAGCTCAACATCGCCACCGTCCACGCGGAAGCGCCTCCTTGAGCGCGGCTCCCGCGGCGGGGGCGAATCCGACACCCGATGCGGGTCCGGCGTCCGGCCCGGGCCTTAACAAACCCGGCGCCGGTTCCTGGTTCATCTATCGGCGGCTGCTGCGCTACGCCGCCCCGCATGCCGGCGTCTTCGTGATCGGCGTCGCCGGCATGATGCTGTACTCGGCAACCAATGCCGCGCTGGCCTTCTTCGTCAAATGGTTCTTGAACGGCACGTTCATCAAGCAGGATCCGGGCATCATCTGGCAGGTGCCGATCGGCGCGGTGGTGCTGTTCACGCTGCGCGGCGTCGGGGACTACGTGTCGAACTACTACCCCAGCTGGGTCGGACGGCAGGTCATCAAGGGCTTGAGGCGCGACGTGTTTTCGCACTATCTGCGGCTGCCCACCGCCTATCTCGACCGGCAGCAGTCGGGCCACCTGCTCTCCAAGCTCACGTACAACATCGAGATGGTCGCGAACGCGGCGACCACCGCGTCGATCTCGCTGATCAGCGACGGCTTGACCGTCATTTTTGCCGTCGCGACGCTGTTCTACATGAACTGGAGGCTGGCGGCGTTCTGCATCGGCGCCGCTCCGGTCATCGCCTGGTTGATGCAGATCGCCAATCGCAGCTTCCGCCGCTACAGCACGCGCATTCAGAACTCCATGGGCGACATCACGCGCGTCTCCAAGGAAGCGATCGACGCGCATCGCCTCATCAAGATTTTCAACGCCGAAGATCATCAGACGCTGCGCTTCGAGCAGGTCAACGAGCTCAATCGCGCGTCGAACATGAAATTGGCGCGCGCCAAATCCGTGAGCAACCCGGTGGTCATCTGCATAGCGTCGTTCGCGCTCGCCGGCATTCTCTATGTATCGATGCGGCAGGTGTTTGCTCACCAGATGCGGCTGGACGATTTCTTCGGTTTTCTCACCGCGCTGCTGATGATCCCGGAGTCGCTGCGCGGCCTGGTCAATGTCAGCGGGCCTCTGCAGCAGGGCATAGCCGCGGGCCAAAGCGTCTTTGAGATCCTGGATCAGCCCACCGAAGGCGCCGGCGGAGCGCGCAAGCTCGCGCGCGCGCGCGGGGAGATCGAGTTTCGCAACGTTTCCTTCGCGTACGCGGGCGACAAGGGCGACGTGCTGCACCAGGTGAGTTTCCACGCGCGTCCCGGGGAGACCGTGGCCATCGTCGGGCGGTCCGGCAGCGGCAAGAGCACGCTGGTCGGCCTGGTGCCGAGGTTCTACGACGCGCGGCAGGGCTCGGTGCTGCTCGACGGAGTCGACGTGCGCGAGTACCGGCTGACGGACCTGCGCTCCCAAGTCAGCCTCGTCAGCCAGGACGTGTTCCTGTTCAACGACACCATACGCAACAACATCGCCTTCAACGCCGTCGACAAGACGGACGCGGAAGTGGAGGCCGCGGCGCGCGCCGCCAACGTCATGGAGTTCGTCGCGCAGCAGGCGCAGGGCTTCGATACTCCGCTGACCGACCGGGGGCAGAATCTGTCCGGCGGGCAGCGGCAGCGAATCTCCATCGCGCGCGCGCTGCTCAAGAATTCGCCGGTCCTGATCCTGGATGAAGCCACCGCGGCGCTCGACAACGAGTCCGAGCGGCGCGTGCAGCTCGAGCTCGCCGTTCTGATGCAGGGGCGCACCACCCTGGTGATCGCGCACCGGCTGTCCACGGTGGAAGGCGCGGATCGCATCATCGTCCTCGACGAGGGCCGGATCGCGGAGAGCGGCACGCATCAAGAGCTGCTGGCGCGCGGCGGATTGTATGCAGCCCTGCATGGAATGCAGTTCAACGCATAAGGAGCCTGTCCGACTCATGATGCGCCTACTGCGGCCGCCCCTCGTGACGGCGCCCATGAATCGGACAGGCTCCTGACCGCAATGTCTGTGCAAATCTGGCTCAACCGAATCTGGTACGACCGCGCGGCGCCGCCGTGGTGGCTTTTGCCGCTGTCGTTGGCCTACGGCGCGGCGGCGGCGGCGAGCCGGCTGCTCTACTCGAAGCGCCTGCGCAAATCGACGCGCCTGGCCGTGCCGGTGGTGGTGGTGGGCAACTTGAGCGTGGGCGGCACCGGCAAGACGCCGCTGGTCTGCTGGCTGGTCGCAGGTCTCGGCGCTCTTGGCTTCAAGCCGGGAGTGGTCACGCGCGGCTACGGGGGCTCCTCCTCGCAGGTGCGGCTCATCGGGACGGCGGATGACCCCGGCACGGCGGGCGATGAGCCGATCCTGCTGGCGCGGCGCACGGGGGTGCCGGTGGCGGCCGGCCGCAATCGTCCGGCGGCGGCGCAATTGCTGGTCAACGCCGGGTGCGACGTCATCGTCAGCGACGACGGCTTGCAGCACCATGCATTGGCGCGCGACTGCGAAATCATCGTCGTCGACGGCGATCGCGGCTTCGGCAACGGCCGGCTGCTGCCGGCCGGTCCGTTGCGCGAAATGCCGGCGAGGCTGACCGCCGCGGATGCCGTGGTGGTGAACGGCGGGCGCACACCGGTCGACGGCGCCTTCAGCATGCGGCTCGACGCCACCAGCGCCGTGCGCCTGATCGGCGGGGCGGCCATGCCGCTGGACAGGTTCGCGGCCCAATCGGTACATGCCGTCGCGGGCATCGGCAACCCGGAGCGCTTTTTCAGCATGCTGCGAGGATATGGCATCGTGGTGACCGGGCATCCGCTGCGCGATCATGCGCGGCTCACGGAGGCCGACATCTGCTTCGCCGACGGGCGTCCGGTGCTCATGACCGAGAAAGATGCAGTAAAATGCGCCAAGATAGCCGGGCCGCATCATTGGTATGTGCCGGTGAGCGCAAGTTTCGACGGCGGCCAATCCGCCGCGCTGCTCGACATCGTGACCGAGGCGATGGTCAGGCGCGCCGCGCGCCCGTGAGGTGCCATCGGGAGAGGTGTTATGGACAAGCGTTTGCTCGATCTGCTGGTGTGTCCGATTTGCAAAGGGCCCTTGCGTGGCTCCGGTGCCGGCGATGCGCTCGAACTCGTGTGCCGGCCGGATCGGCTGGCCTACGCGGTGCGCGAGGGAATTCCCGTGATGCTGCCGGAGGAGGCCCGCTCCTTGAGCGCCGATGATCCCTTGCTCGAGCGTTAGGAGGCTCCTAGCCGCCGTCGAAGCGCCCATCCGCCGGTGAACCGAATTCGTCCATGTTCCATGTAGTCATCCCTGCGCGCTTCGCGGCTTCGCGTCTGCCGGGCAAGCCGCTGCTGCTGATCGGCGACCGGCCGCTGATCCAATGGGTGTGGCAAAGCGCCCGGCAGAGCGGCGCGGCATCCGTTACCGTCGCCACCGATGACAGGCGGATCGCCGATTTGGTCCAGAGGTTCGGCGGCGATTGCCTGATGACCTCGCCCCGGCATGCGTCAGGTACGGATCGGGTCGCCGAAGTCGCGCGGGCGAAGGGCTTTGCCGCCGACGCCGTGATCGTGAATCTGCAGGGCGATGAGCCTCTGATGCCGGCGGCGGTGGTGAACGAGGTCGCGCAGGCTCTGATCGAGCGGCCGCAGATCGACATTGCGACGGCCGTTGCGCCGATTCATTCATTGGCGGAATTTCTCGATCCCGCCAGCGTGAAGGCGCTGCGCGCCCGCGACGGCTCGGCATTGTACTTCAGCCGCGCGCCGGTGCCGTGGCCGCGCGACGGTGTCGCGGCCGGTGTGCCCACGGTCTTCGCCGGCGCCTGGCGGCACATTGGCATCTACGCCTACCGCGTGCGCAGCCTGCTGCGCTTCGCGTCCTGGTCGCCGGCTCCGCTCGAGGAGACCGAAAGGCTCGAGCAGCTGCGTGCATTGGAAAACGGCATGCGAATTCACCTGGTCGCGCTGTCTGAAGCGCCGCCCGCGGGCGTGGATACGCCCGAAGACCTGGAGCGGGTGCGCGCCAGTCTCGCGGCGCCGCCGCAGCCGGCGGCACGGTGACCTGCTCGATTCCCTACAGGAAGTGGCGCAGCAGCCAGTAGAGTGAGCCGGCGAGCACGATCGAGACCGGCAGCGTCAGCACCCAGGCCATCAACAGATTGCGCACCGTTGCCCACTGCAGGCCGGAATGATTCGCCACCATCGTCCCCGCGACGCCCGATGACAGCACGTGCGTGGTGCTGACCGGCAATCCATACAATTCGGCCGCGCCGATGGTGGCCATCGCGACGATCTCCGCCGACGCGCCCTGCGCGTAAGTCAAATGGGTCTTGCCGATGCGCTCGCCCACGGTGACGACGATGCGCTTCCAGCCGATCATCGTGCCCAGTCCGAGCGCGATGGCGACCGCGACCTTGACCCATGGGGGGATGAACTTGGTCGAGTGGTCGAGCTGCTTCTTGTAGGCGTCGAGCGCCTGTTGGTCGTCGGCCGATACGTTCAGCGCCTTGGCCTTGGCCATGAAGCGCAGCCCCTCGCTCACCAGGTACATGTCGTTGCGGATGTTGACCATGGATCCGGGAGGAACCTTGTCCATGGAATGAGACTGGTCGACCTGGGTCGAAATCGATCCGGCCAGCGCGGCGAGCGCCGCGACCCCCTGCGGAGTCACCGCGCGGGCGCGCACCAAGTTCATGGCCGCCGCATGCGGGTCGGCCGGTGCGCCACCCTCGGCATAGCGCGAGAGCGCCGACTGGGCCCGGGTGGAAGCCTGGACGAAGGTCGTCACATCTTCCTCGTGCATGGCACGATTGAGCGCATAAGCCGTAGGTACCGTGCCGATGAGGATCAGCATGATGAGACCCATGCCTTTTTGGCCGTCGTTGCCGCCGTGGAAGAAGCTCACCCCGGTGCAGGTCAGGATCAGCAGGCCGCGAATCCAGAAGGGGGGCGGCTTGTCGCCCTCCGGCTCCTTGTACAGCGCGGGGATCTTGATCGCCGACTTCAGAATGGTGAGCAGCAGGTAGGCAGCGCTGAAGCCGACCAGCGGTGAGATGAGCAGGGTTTCACCGATTTTCGTGGCCTGGCTCCAATCCACGCCGCTCGTGCCGGACGGGCTCACCGCCATCAGCTGATTCATGAGCCCGACGCCGATGATGGAACCGATCAGAGTGTGGGAACTCGAAGAAGGCAGGCCGAAATACCAGGTACCCAGATTCCACAGGATGGCGGCGATCAACAGTGCAAACACCATGGCGAATCCGGCGCCGCTGCCCACCTGCAGGATCAATTCGACGGGCAACAATGAGACAATGCCGAAAGCGACCGCACCCGTCGAAAACAGCACGCCCATGAAATTGAAGAAACCGGACCACACGACGGCAAGATTGGGCGACAGGGAATTCGTGTAGATGACCGTGGCGACCGCATTCGCGGTGTCGTGGAAACCGTTGACGAACTCGAATCCCAGCGCGATCAGCAGCGCGATGCCGAGCAGTATGTATGGATAGGCACGCGTATCGCGCACCACCGACAGGTCGTTCGCCAGGTGAATGCCGGCATATATGATTCCGGCGATGACCACCACCCCGGCAAGCACGTTGAACCAGGGATTGGGCTTTTGCCCGATCAGCGTGGAGGCGGCGGGCGGCTGTTCGATCCGGGGAGGCGCTTGATTGATCGCATCGATATTCGACATGCTCTACCCCCGGGGGAAACACAAGGACGAAGCCGGGGATTTATAGATCCGTCACGTGACAAAGAGATGACAACCAAGGTTTTTTGATGCCATTTACCATATCCCATGCCGCCGTCGTGCTGCCTTTTTCCCGCTTGCTGGCGCGCTGGCGGCTGCTCTCCGCGGTCGTCATCGGCGCCATGGTCCCTGATTTCGGGCTGTTCTTTCCCTGGCACATGGGCCGCTTCGAGACTCACAGCATCCCGGCGCTGTTCATTTTCTGTCTGCCGGTGGGTCTCCTCACTTACTGGGTGTTCCAATATCTGATCAAGACGCCGATCCTGGAGGTGCTGCCCGACGGGGCATATGCGCGCTGGCGCCCATACTCCTCCGCGGCGGACTTCGCCAGTGCCCGGCAGTGGATTCTGGTGTCTTGCGGACTCTTGGCCGGGGCGACGACGCACCTCATATGGGATGCCTTCACCCACGAGAAGGCGCGTGGCGTGCGCATGATCCCCTGGCTCGAGGAGCCGGCCGTCGACATTGGCGTGCACCACATGGCGGGCGCCAGGCTGCTCCAGGACGGCAGTTCGCTGATCGGGCTCGCCGTGGTGCTGGCCCTGGTGTGCTATGGCCTGCGCCGGGGCCACGCCCCAGCGGTGCCCAGTCGGCCCCTGCCGCGGGCAGAGCGCAGAGCATGGGTGCTGACCTATGTGATTGCGGCGGCTGGCCTCGGCGTAGCCTGGGCGCTTTGGGCGCGCGCGGTAGACCCCAGAGGGCACTTCCCGCGCTCCTTCAATGCGACTGCCACCGGCATCGCGGTCGCGGCGCTGCGAGGCCTTGCCATGGCCCTGGTGTGCACCAGCCTGGGGCTCACCTGGCGGCTGCGCGCGCTCCGTTCCGCGGGCGCGCGCAGCCCCGCCTCACTAGCGGGTGGTATGGGCTCCTAACGGTCGTCCGGACCGGTGCGCGGAACCTCGCTCGGTGCGGAGGACCAGACCACGTATTTAGTGTCGGTGCCGGTGCTGGCGGCCGGCGCTTCCGGCGCGCGCGCTGGGATCTCGGGAGCCGCGGCCACCGCCGGCCGCTCACGCGGCGGTTCGCCGGACGCCGGTGAGCCGCCGCCGTCATGGCTTTCGCCCGCAGTTACGCTCGCAGGCCCGCCTGACCCTGATCCTGGGTTGGGACCTGTGTTGGACCCCGTGCCATTGGCGGCACTCTCGCCACCGTCGCGCCGGCCGCGGCCGCGCCGCCGCCGGCTTCGACCGCCACGCTCGCCCCGCTCGTTGCCGGATCGCTCGCCGCCGCCCTGCACGTCGTTTCGCGGCCCTTGATCCGGCCGCTGCGTCTGATCGGCCCGCGGCGCCTGATCCTGGCGCGGTGCCTGATCCTGGCGGGCTCCCATATCCGCGCGCGGCGCCTCCGGCCGTTGCGCGCCGCCCGCATTGCGCTCCGCCTGCACGGCGCCGTCGGGGCGGCGCGGCGCGGAATCGCCACGGTTATCGTTGCGCGGACGCCCATCGCGCCGCGGATCGCGCGGTCCGTCACGGCGCACGTCCCGGTTGCGATCGCGGTCTCCGCGGTCGCGGTTTCGATCCCGGTCGCCGCCGCCGCCGCTGCCGCTGCGGTAGCGATCGTGACGCGCGTCGCGATGCGCCGGGCGATCGCGATGGGTTGGAGTCGACGGGGAGGAAGCGGCCTTCGGCGCGGGCTCGGCGCCGCTGCCGAACAGCCAACGCCATAGCCGGACCAATGCACCCGCTTGTGCAACCGGCGGCGCGGGCGGCTCCGGGGCGGCCACGGGCATCGGAATGATGGGTGCCGCCGAGGCGGGCAGAATAC
>Ga0181537_10000601_pt1 | contig 33818 bp, 24 predicted proteins | sample PEATcosm2014_Bin_39_FD_119765 | JGI IMG/M metagenome (GOLD analysis project Ga0181537, IMG submission 119765) | Peatland microbial communities from MTU Mesocosm Facility, Houghton, MI, USA - PEATcosm2014_Bin23_10_metaG | ecosystem: Environmental > Terrestrial > Soil > Wetlands > Peat | place... | reverse complement strand
GCGCGGGTTGCTGGAAACGGCCATCTACTGGGACTGGATGGTGCAGACCGGACGCCGTCACGGCAGGCAAATTCCTGCTGACTACATCGAGATTCGTTATGAAGATCTGATTGGCGATCCGCGGCGCACGCTGGCGACTCTGGGACAATTTTTGGATCACGATCTGGACTACGAGAGGATTCAGAATACGAAACTGGGACGACTGCGCGAATCCAATTCCTCGTTCCGCGACGAGGCCGCTCAAACCCGCGAGAATCCGGTGAACCGCTGGAAGGAACGATTGTCGAAGCAGGAAATCGCTGACCTTGAGGCGCTGGTCGGCACCGGACTGGAACAATCCGGCTACGCGTTAACGACGTCCGCGGAGAAGCGTCACGTGAGCTTGGGGAACCGATGGCTCGCGCTGGCCTATCCGCGTTTTCTGGCTGCCAAACTTTGGATCAAATTGCACACTCCGGTTGGCCGCTTTGCTAATGTTTCGTCCTTGGAGCTTTCGAAACACGCTTCGGACCCGGCCTCCGGCACAGAAGGGCAATCGGGATAGATGGACTCCTCGATAGGCGCAATCGCTCCTCCTTCGGCCTCATTCCCGGAAGGCACGTTTCACCACGTAGGCTTTGTGGTCGCCTCCATTCTTGGCTCTGTGCAGGGCTTTATCGACGTGCTGCAGGCGGAATGGGATGGAATAATTTTTCACGATCCCAATCAGATGGTGCGAGTGACTTTCCTGCGTGGTAAGCACGACGGCAGTCCACGGCTGGAACTGGTCGAGCCGGCGGCAGAAAATTCGCCGGTGGTACCATTTTTGAAAAAGGGCGGCGGGTTGCACCATCTCTGTTATGAAGTGGTAAATCTCGAACAGCAGCTGGCATTCTGCCGTTCTCAGGGATCACTCATCGCCCGGCCGCCGCTTCCGGCGGTCGCCTTCGGAGGACGCCGCATCGCGTGGGTCTACACCAAGAACAAGCTCCTGCTGGAGTATTTGGAGCGCTGGGAACGACCCGCAGAACTATGAGCGATTTTGAATAATACAAGATGAGCTCAACACTTAAAGCTCGGGACCTGCGCAAAGAAGCTGACGACCTGATCGCGTCCGGATCGGCGGAGGGGGCGGCTCTTCGTCTCGCCGAGTTGTGGCGCAACGAGCGTGCAGCGGGAACCGCAGCCTTTGTGGTATCGCGTTACGAGAAGCTGCGGGAACAGCTTCCGCTGGCGCGCTATCGGCTGGCTATGCTGCGATCGTTTACGTTGGAACCGGCGGTGCCTCTTCTGCGTGCGGCGGCTTTTGCGTCTGGAATCGATCTGACGGTTCAGTTGGGCGACTTCAACGCTTATCCGCAAGACATTCTCGACGAACAAAGCTCGCTGTATCGTTTTTCCCCAGACGGCGTGGTACTCGCGGTGCGGACTGCAGATGTTGCGCCCGATCTCTGGAATCAGTACGCCGAGCTCTCGCAGCCGGCGGTTGCTGAAGCGGTAGAGCGCGTCTCAAGAAGTTTCGAGCAGTGGATCGCAGCCTTCCGCAAACGAAGTTCCGCGGCGCTCATCGTGCATTCTCTGGAACAGCCTGCGCGCCCTAGCACCGGGTTGCTCGATGCCCAGTCCGGTCTCAGTGAGACCGGTTTCAGTCAGTCTGGTGCAATTCAGCAGATCAATCAGGACCTGCGAAAGATCGTCGCTGCGCATCGCGGCGTGTACCTGCTCGACTATGACGCGCTGGTGGCGCGCCACGGCCGCCTGCGCTGGCATGACGAGCGCAAATGGCTCACTGCCCGAATGCCGATTGCGGCCGACCAACTCATTCACTTATCGCGCGAATGGCTGCGGTTCGCGGTGCCGCTGGCCGGGAAGACTGCCAAGGTGCTGGTGGTCGACCTCGACAACACTCTGTGGGGCGGCGTGATTGGCGAAGATGGCATGGCTGGAATCCAAATCGGCGCTGAGTATCCGGGCGCAGCCTATCAGGCGTTGCAGCGCGCCCTGCTGGATCTGGCGCGGCGAGGCATTCTGCTCGCGATCTGCAGCAAGAACAACCTCGATGACGCGCTGGAGGCATTGCAGAATCACCCGGGCATGCTGGTCAGGTCAAGTCAGTTCGCGGCCGTGCGCATCAACTGGCACGACAAAGCGTTGAACCTGCGTGAGATCGCTTCGGAACTGAACGTGGGCGTGGACGCGCTCGCCTTCCTCGACGACAACCCCATGGAGCGCGAACAGGTGCGCGCGGCGCTTCCTCAAGTCAACGTGATCGATCTGCCGCCGGACCCGCTTGACTATGCGGCCACAGTCCGGGATGCTCCGGCATTCCAGCGCTTGGTGCTTTCCGACGAAGATCAACAGCGCACCGAACTTTATGCCGCCCAGCGGGAGCGCTCGGAGGCGCAGCAGAGTTTTCAAAGCAAGGAAGATTTTTTTCGCTATCTTGAACTCGAGGCGGAAATCGCTCCGGTGGAATCCGCAACCTTGGCGCGGGTGGCACAGCTCACGCAAAAGACCAACCAGTTCAACCTGACTACCCGCCGGCGGACCGAGCAACAGATTGCGGAATTGGCGGCACGCGCGGACTCGCAGGTGCTCACGATTCGCCTGCGGGACCGTTTCGGCGACCACGGATTAGTAGGGATCGTAATTACCCGCGACGAATCGGAAGCCTGCGAGATTGATACTTTCCTGCTCAGTTGCCGCGTGATTGGCAGAACGGTTGAAACCGCGTTCCTGTCCCATGTGACGAACGGGGCTGCAAGCCGCGGTTGCCGGCAACTCGGCGGTTGGTTCTTGCCCACCAAAAAGAATGCACCGGCGCGCGATTTCTATGCCCAGCACGGCTTTCAGCTGCAAAAGCAGAATGGGGAAGGCGGTTTCTGGACTCTCGATCTGCGGCAACAGACCGTCGCCATGCCGGAGTGGATTCGACTGAAAACCAACGAAGGAGCACGCCTTTGACGCCCACCATTTTCGAGCAAGTTCAAGCAATCGCCTCTGATCTTTTCGGCGTGCCCGCTGACCAAATCGCTCGCGAGTCCTCGACGGAATCCATTGAGGCGTGGGATTCCACGCAGCACCTGAATTTTGTGCTCGCTCTGGAAGAAAAATTTAACATTCAGTTCTCTCCCGAAGAAATGGAACAAATGCGAAACATCGGGAGCACGGAGAAACTGGTCGAGAACAGACTACGGAACAGCCCGCGCTAGCGAAATCTGTCATCTTTCCCGTCCCCCGCTGCCATGCCTATCGTCATCCAGCCATATCGCGCAGAGCACGAAGCTGCGGTCGAGGAATTTAATTTGCGGCTGCAAGCGGCAGGCGCGGACCCCGACCTGGTATTTTTTCGTTCCGCCCAGCCCCGCTGGCTGCCGCAAGTTGAAGGCAGCGAGTTATACCAGGAATTTTTCGTGGCGCTTGACGATGGCGTGGTGCGGGGCGGCTACGCCCTCAAGCAGCAGAATTTTTCGTTTGCAGATGGCTCCGTGCGGCGGGTTGCCTACTATCACCATCCCCTTTCGGAAGGAATCGTCAACAAGTCTTATGCGGTCGTCGGCAGCCTTTTGTTGAAGCATGCCATGAACCGCTCGCCGCTGCTCTATTGCCTCGGCATGGCTGGGTACGATAGGCCCTTGCCGAAGATGCTGGTGCGCCTGGGCTGGGCCCACTGTCTAGTCCCTTTTTATTTCAGTGTCGTGAAACCTTATCGTTTTCTGCGCGAAATGCGGGCGCTGCGCAGTTCAGCAGGGCGCAGGCTGTTGATGGACTTTGCCGCTTTGTCAGGTACGGGTTGGGCAGCAGCGCGCGCGCTAGAAACCTGGCGAAGATTTCGCGCGCCCGCGACAAAACCGTTTACCGTGGAAAAGATCGAAGAGTTCTCGGGCTGGGTTGATCCGTTGTGGCAACAAAACAGATCGGCTTACGCGATGACGGCGGGGCGCGACAGCGCGACCCTCCGCACCCTCTATGCACGCAGCGACCAGCACTTCACGCGCTTACGTATTCGCAGAAATGGAAACGACATCGGCTGGGCCGTGGTTGGAGAGCGGCGCAAGGACGAAAAATATGGAGCCATGCGGGTGGGTTCGATCGTTGATTGCTGGGCATCGCCAGAAGATGCGTTGCCGGTGTTGCGCGCCGCCGCAGATGTCCTCGAGCAAAGCGGTTACGACCTGATCGTCTCGAACCAGGGCCATCGCCAGTGGGGCGGCGCTCTTAAGCAGTGTGGATTCTTGCAGGCGGATTCGAACTTTATCTTTGCCGCATCAAAGGGCCTGGCCGCCCTGCTGCAGCCCTTCGAGAAGAATCAATCTTTGCTGCATTTCACGCGGGCCGATGGCGACGGCCTGCCTCGCAACTTCTAGCTGGCCATTCTCGCCAGGTAATTATTTCTCGGAGTGTGTCGTTTCCATCGCGAGGCTCGAACCGTCGGTGACGAGTTCGTATCCGAGATCGCGCATCAGGTGGCCCCAGTGCTTCTCGATAGAGGCGACCGTCGGCTCCGGCAGCACCGTCTTCCAGCCGCCGGAAGTTGCGTTACGCACAAAAGGTTTGTCCTGGCGCGTAAGCGTAGTGGCGACCCACTGCGCACTCTCCTGCTTTTCCAGCTTTCGCATGTTGTCGGCAGAACTCAGCTCCACGGCTCGCTGCAATCGTTCCAGTGAAGGTTCGATGCCCAGGAAGTCCGCCACCTGCGCCAGCGCGCGTTGCGGGTCCTTTTTCAAATCCTCATATCTCAGCAGCAGAAAACCCTTTTTCCCCTGGCGAGTACTCAGCCAACTGGTCACGTGGTCTCCCCAGGATCCGATGCGCGGCCAGAACTCAGGCTCCATCCATCGCGGCACAAAATCCTCGATGGGAAGACCATCCCGCACGGACCGGAGTTTCAGCTCCCAGTGATAATTGGAAACCGCGACATCGCGCGGGTCGCGGACAATGTAGATGACTTTCCGATAGCGGGGATCGAAACATTCATGGCTCTTGACGATGCGCGGCCGCGCCAGGTTGCGCAGCACTCGATCCGAACTCTTGTACATGTCAGGGACCAGGCGCTCCACGGTCAGGAAAGTGACCGGCTCGTTCTGATAGGCGAGATTTCCCACCAGGAAACGGGTCCAGGTATTGCCGGAACGGGGGTAGGAGGTGAGAAAAACATCATCGGGAAAAATTGTGATATCCCGCTCGATGCGAAGTTTGCGGAACAGCACGTCACTGACGCGCGAAAGGTGCTTGATTCCCCGTTTCAACATCGAGTCGCCCCGGACTTTGCAGCCATTCTCATGAGTCCCACCCAACCACTAACGCAGATCAATTCTAACAACTGAGCTTTCGCGCCGCTTAGTTACGAAAGATTCCTCGCGCCGAGCGCCCCCCTAAGCCTGGGCCTGGGGCGAATCCGACTCTTCTGCCTCGGGCTGCGGTTTGCGCCGGCTCTGCAGCCATCCCTGAAACCGCTGCTTCTTTTCGAACATTTTCTTGGCCTGACCACGCAGGCTCGAGATCACCGCGAAACGGGACTTGGTAAACCAGGGCACGCGGTGCGCGGCGCACCCATATTTTTCCTTGTATTTACCTTCCCCGCCCCAGTCGTAGACCTCCACTCCACGGCTCTTCCAATACCGCATGGCGTACCAGTGAATGGCTTCGTTCGGCCGCAGGTTCTGGCTGGTTCGCAGACTGGCGTTCCCCCAGAATTCCGCGATCTTGTTGAAGCCGGGAAAAATCCCCGTGGCAATGCACTTCCCTTCGCCGTCACGGGCACGCACCAGCAGGATTCGCCCCGTAGGCTCAAGATTTTTCACGAGGGCGCGCACTCGATCGACGGAATAGGTTGGAACCAGGCCCTGCTTCGAGAAAACATCCTTCAGTTGCTCGTAGTATTCGTCGGCAAATGCCAAGTCGTGAGCCTCTTCGATGATGACTCCGCTCTTTTCCGCTTTTCGGATGCAGCGCCGGCACGCGCTATCCATGTTGCTGAACAGCTTGTCTTCCGGTTGCGTGAGATCGGTGCGATACGAGGGATAGAAATCGCATGTGAACCCAAGATCCTTGCCATCATCGACAGTGAAAAATGGATCGGAGACTTCCATGTGCAGACACTTTAGCTCGCTCCAGGCTAGTTCTTCGACCGCAGCCAGGGCAGCGCTGCGCGAAGCTCCCGGCACCAGGTTGAACCCAATATAGGGAGTGGTCCACCCAGGAAATGAACTTCCGAGCATGCGGACGCCAAAGCGCGAGAACACCAATCCGGCGAAATATCCGGCGATTTCCCCACCTTCAACGAGTTCACAAATCGACACGCTGGCCTTTTGTGTTTCGTGGACAAACTGCAACCATTCGCGCGTCTGGAAGACGGTGCGGTCCCGGAAGCCATCCAGCTTGGCCCAGTCGACGTCGTTTGGATCGATCAGTTTCGCTTTCATTTTGCCTTGCGTTGGTTAGAAGCTCGTGATCGAGACGCTCGCGGAACCCATGCCTCCCTTAAGTCGGCGGCATACATGAACGACAGAGACTGCGACACGAACTAAGTTTATTGTTTTCAATGGGAAACGACCGCTCGAGAGCACGCTACCCGGGCTCGGCCGCGTCACTACTCTTGCCTCTAGGATAACCGATTATCGACGGATTCTTCCATGCCACTTTCGAGTGATTACCATTGGTCCACTTGGCGTGGAGTATACGTGGGACCTGAGGATAAACTGGACGAGTGGCTCGCCCTGGAAGAACAACCTGGTCTCGTCTGTCCCGAATGAGCTGGGAGGAGCTGCGCACGCGTGTGGGCCAGGAAGTCAGCAAACGGGTCGATGTCGCTTTGTACAGCGGCCAAAGACAGCCCGGAAGAGATAAGCTGCCGAGCAACGCGAATCCTCCGGGCCAGTTTTTCTTTGGGCCAGACGAACTTCCGGGCCGCGTCCACCTGTTGCGCGAACATCTGCCTCACCAGGCGGATGCTGTGGTCAACGAGGCAGACGAAATTTGCCGCCATCGCTTTCGTCTGCTGGGCTTCGAGAATCTGGACTACGGCGCTGAAATCGACTGGCACCTCGACGCGGTACACGGGAAGCGGACTCCGCTGATTCCCTGGTTCAAGATTGACTTCCTCGACTTTGCGCAGGCCGGGGACCACAAAGTTACTTGGGAATTGAACCGCCACCAGCACCTGGTCACGTTGGCCAAAGCCTGGCTTCTGACGCGCCAGGACAAATATGCGCACGAAGCAATCGCGCAGTGGTATTCGTGGCAGCGCGCCAATCCCTATCCTCTCGGAATGAATTGGGCCAGCAGTCTAGAGGTGGCCTTTCGTTCGCTCTCCTGGCTCTGGTTGCGGCATTTGCTGGCGTCGTGTTCAATCGTTTCCGCCGGTTTCCGTAATGATGTTCTGCACGCGCTGTCGCTGAGCGGCCGCCATATTCATCAATATCTCTCCACGTATTTTTCTCCCAACACTCACCTGCTGGGCGAGGCGGTCGCTCTGTTCTTCATCGGTACGCTCTGCCCTGAGATTTCAGCTGCGAAAAAATGGAGAGAGCAGGGTTGGAAAATCATCCAGCAGGAAGCGCAGCGCCAGGTTCGGCCCGACGGAGTCTATTTCGAGCAATCGTTGTACTACCACGTCTACGCACTCGATTTCCTGCTGCACGCGCGCTTGCTCGCGTCGCGTAATGGGCTCAAGGTTCCTGAGGGGTTCGATGAAGTCCTCAAGAAGATGCTTGGAGTTGCCCAAGCTCTCGCTCAGGTCGGCGCACCGGACGGATTCGGAGACGACGACGGCGGCCGGGTCTTCAACCCGAGACGCAACCGTGCCGAGCACATGACGGACCCTCTCGCCGTCGGTGCCAGCTTGTTTCACAGCGAAGGCTCCCAGGCGACATTGACGGAAGAAACCATCTGGTTGTTCGGCGCGGAAGCGATACAGTGCACCACCGAATCCGGCAACACAGCCCGCGCCCCGAGCGTTTATTCCTTCAAAGAGGGCGGCATCTACATTGCCGCGAGCCAGAACCCCTCGCAACAGATGGTGATCGACGCGGGTCCGCAGGGCACAGGACGCAGCGGACACGGCCACGCCGACGCCCTCAGCATCAAGCTCTCGTTCAGCGAGCGTCCCTGGCTGGTGGATGCGGGGACGTTCGGTTACATTACTCCGGGAAGTGAGCGACAAGTCTTTCGGGGCACGCGCGCTCACAACACATTGGCGGTCGACGGACTCGATCAGGCGCAACCCGAAGGCCCGTTCGCGTGGAGTGCGCTTCCCGTCATCCGCGCCGATAGCTGGATTCCGGGCGCAAACTTCACGTTTTTTGCCGGCCAACACTCGGGATACGAACGGCTGGCGCAGCCCGTGCGGCACCGCCGGTTTGTCTTTCATCTCGACGGCGCTTTCTGGCTGGTGAGGGATGTTGCCGAAGGTGAGGGCCCACATCTGCTCGAGACGTCGTGGCATTTTGCGCCCGATCTTGAGATCTCCAAAATGGAGAATGCGTTTCTGGTTTCGCTCGCACGGGAGAGTGCGTCTGGCGCTAGCCCGTCGAGTCGACTGACGTTTCTTCCAGTTTCCGATCCGAACTGGAAAACTGATCTGGTCTCCGAGAATGTTTCGCCGGCTTATGGCGCGATGGTCGCTGCGCCGGTTCTGCGCTCGAGCGCGCGAGTCGTCCTTCCCGCAGAACATGCCACGCTGCTTCTCCCTGCGGTCCACGCCAAACCCAAAACCGGCAAGTTCGCCAGAGTCGATGATCAACCGCCCCCCCTACAGAAGCCGGGCGCTGCCTATCGATACGATGGTGATGACGGGGAAGATTCGCATACCATGGTTTTCGGCCGATCAACCGGCACGGCTTGGACATTCGGTCCGTGGACCAGCGACGCCAAGTTTTTCTACTACCGGATACGAGATCGGCAAATGCGGCACGTGGTTTTTTGTGAAGGAAGTTTTGTGGAGTTCCAGGGCAACTCACTGTTTTCGAGCGCTCTCCCTTTACAATGGTTGGACTGGATGAATCGGCCCGGAGCGCTGCCGGTGGCCTGCAGCGACGAATCGTTCATCAGCTCGTTAACCGACTCGTTCGTTCGGCTCGATTAGTCTCACCCGAACCAACGAGCCCCCATTTCTTCGCGTGCTTGTTCTTCGCGTGCGGGGCGAAGCGAGGTGGGGCGAAAGAAATATCTTCGAGGAACGGCAAAGAATGTGTGGCATTACCGGAGTCATGCAATTCGCGGGCAACGCCAGAGTCGAACCAGGCGTCTTGCGGCAGATGTGTGCCGCCATGGTGCACCGCGGACCCGATGACGAAGGCGTCTACGCTTCCGGCGGCGTCGGGCTCGGCATGCGACGCCTCAGCATCGTCGATCTCGCCACCGGACACCAACCCCTCAGCAACGAAGACGGCACCGTCTGGATCGTCTTCAACGGGGAAATCTACAACCACTCCGAACTGCGTCCGCAGCTGGAAGCACGCGGCCACGTCTACCGCACTCATAGCGACACCGAAACCATCGTTCATCTCTACGAAGAGTACGGTCGCGATTGCGTGCAGCATCTGCGCGGAATGTTTGCCTTCGCCATCTGGGACGCGCGCACGCAGCGTCTGTTCATCGCTCGGGATCGCCTGGGCATCAAGCCGCTCTACTACCAGCTGACTGCAGAGCGTTGTGTCTTCGGCTCAGAAATCAAAGTGATACTCGCCCACCCCGGCGTCGACGCGCAATATCACCGTGCCACCCTGCCCGAGTATCTGGCGTTCGGATATCTTTCTGGCGAAGACACTTTCTACGCCGGAATCCGCAAGCTGATGCCCGGCCACTGGATGGAGCTGGATTCGAGCGGACAGCTGAAGATCGAACGCTACTGGAACCTGCCCGTGACGGAGGCGCCGCCCCGACCGGAAAGCTATTACGTCCAGACTTATCGCGAGCTTCTCGAACAGGCTGTCAGCAGCCACCTGATGAGCGATGTACCTCTCGGCGTTTTCCTCAGCGGGGGCCTCGATTCCAGCGCGGTCGCCGCGCTGATGACAAAAATCCGCGGCACTCCCGTGGAAACATTCTCCGTGGGCTACGCCGAAGACGCGTATAGCGAGTTGCCTTATGCCCGCATCGTCGCCAAGCACATTGACTCCGTGCACCACGAAGTGCTGGTCAGCCAGCAGGAATTTTTTGATGCTCTGCCACATCTCATCTGGCAGGAAGACGAGCCCATTGTTTGGCCGTCGAGCGTGCCTCTTTATTTCGTCGCCCGCTTAGCGGGCGAGCGAGTGAAGGTCGTGCTCACTGGGGAAGGCAGCGACGAAACTCTCGCCGGCTACACTCGTTACGCTTTCACGCTCAAGAATGCCGCGTGGGACCGTCTTTATCGCGGCATGACTCCCGCCGCAATCCGCGATTGGGTTCGCCATTCGATCACCGACTCATCATGGATCAGCGCCACGGCGCGCCGGAAGCTTTCCCACACGTTTCTCGCTCGCAACGGCAGCTCCTGGGCGTCTTTCTACTTCGATAATTTTTTCTCCGCTTTCAGTGAAAGCGAGCAGGCTGCATTACTCACAGACGAAGTCGCGCGCGAGTTCGAACCCGGCGCGCCTTACCGGCATGTGCTGGACTATTGGGAGCACTCCCGCGGTGAGATGCTGCAGCGCCTGCTCTACACGGACATCAAAACTTATCTCGTGGAACTGCTGATGAAGCAGGACAACATGAGCATGGCCGCATCCATCGAAAGCCGTGTCCCGTTCCTCGACCACGTCTTGGTCGAGTTTGCCACGAACATCCCGCAGGCTCTGCAGCTCGGAGGATTCGCCGGCAAACACATCCTGAAAAACGCCGTTGCTGATCTGTTGCCGCACGAAATTCTCTACCGCCCCAAGCTCGGCTTCCCCACACCGTGGAGCCGCTGGCTCAAAGGCCCGCAGCTGGACGTAATTCAGAAAATGTTATTGGAATCGCGCAGCCTGGAGCGTGGGTTGTTTCAGCGCTCAGCCGTGGAACGGTTATTTGCGGAGCATCGCGCCGGCCATCGCGATAACTACGACCGCATCTGGCGTCTGCTGAACCTGGAATTGTGGCAGCGAGTCTGCATCGAGAAAGAAGCTCTCGAACCTTTGCCAGTGGCGGTCAGCTAAGCCTGTGCGTGGTCTCGCTCAGCGTTAGCCAGTTCGTCCGTGGGTTGGGCACTCTCCGGAGCGTCGCTCGGCGTTTCCCTCGATGCCAAGTTCCGGTAGATTCCCAGCCATTGTTCCCGCACAACCGGCCAGGAGTACCGCTCAAGTTCCAGCCGCGCGTTTTCCGCCAATTGTTCGGCCAGCGCAGGGTTCTCAAGAAGCTGGATCACATTCTGGGCCAGCGCGTTCGCGTCTCCGGGCGGTGACAGCAATCCCGTGCGCCCGTGCTCGACGAGATATCGCATCGACTCGGGATCCGTGCTCACCACGGGCGTTCCCGAGGCAAAGGCTTCGAGAACGGAGACCGGCATATTGTCCAGCCGGGAAGCGTTGATAAAAATGTCGGCCTGATCGTAGAAGCGGCCGATCTGGTCTCGAGCCGCCACGCCCGCAAAATTCACGCCGGTCAGTTTCATGTCCCGCACCAGATTTCGAATTTCGGACTCGACCGGGCCGCCGCCGACCAGGTCAAGCTGCGCCGCAGGGTAAATTTTTTGCACTTCGGCAAACGCGCGCACCACAACGTCAATGCAGTAATAGGGATGAAATCCACGCGTGCACACTAAGTGAGGACGCAAGGGCCGCCGGACTCGAAACGAAAACTGAGAAAAATCCACGATGTTCGGAACCGCCAGCGCTGTCAGACCGAACTCCTTCAGAACATCAACCAAATATCCCGAAGGAACTACCAGTCGATTCGTCCTTTTGAGAACGCTGCGCGCGACGGACGATTTCTGCAGGTGATCCCGGCATTCTCCGCTGTGATAGTTGATCAGCGTTTTCTTCCCTCGCCGACGCGTGACCAGCCACGCCGGCCACGGCGCCAGAAGAAACGATGAATAGGACGCCGAGAATATGTGCGCCACGTCTACATCCTTCAAACTTATCCATAGCTTGAAGACATACCGGGGCTCGCGCAAAACAGTCCGCAGTCCCGGCACTCGCTCGACCCATCCCAGTCCGTAGGGCGGCCGCGGGTCCACCGGTACGAACGTGGCCTCTACCTCCGGATCATCTTTCCAATTTCTCATGAGCAGGTCGGCCTGCACCGACTGTCCACCCACATAGCTCAAACTAGGTGCGACCACTGCCACGCGAATGCGTGAACCGGCGAGCAGCGACGGATTAGCTTTGAGGTTTCGACCTGCAGTCTTGTTGAAAGTCTGGTCTTTTCTTGCGAGCACTTCGGCGTAGACGCTCAAATACTGGCGCCGCACCTGCTCCATACTGAAGTTTTCCTGCGCGAATCGCCGCGCCCTGCGGCCCATCTCGGCGCGCAATCCGTGATCTGCCAGCACTTTCTCCAGCCCGGCCGCGAGGGCTTCTTCGTCTTCAGGCGGCACAAGGAGGGCTCGCTCGTGGCCGGCAAGTTCGATGTTCCCGCCAACCGCGGTGGCCACCACCGGGACGCCCGCAGCCATCGACTCCAGCATCACGTTCGACAGGCTCTCAGAAATCGAAGGAACAACGGAGACGTCCATGCACGCAAGAGCTGCGGAAATATCGCGACGATCCCCCAGAAAAATAACCCTGTCCTCGAGCCCCTGGTCGGCGGCTTCGCGCTCCAGTTGCGGGCGCAGAGGGCCGTCGCCCACGAGAACGATTTCGACATTCGAAAATTTCCGCCGCACGCGCGCCACCGCCCGGAGAAACATGCTGTGATTCTTGTACGCCGCATTCATCCGGGCAATCATGCCGACCCGCAGCACGCCCTCGCGACGAGCCAGGACAGGAGCCGTTTCCGCAAAAGCACTCGCCGGCAAACCATTGCCCACCACCACGAGCTTAGGTTCCGGCAGACCTGCCTGCGCCAGTCGATCCGCCGCCGCGCGCGAATTGCACACCACCCGGTCACACAGCCGGAACATAGCAAGCTGCGCGCGAAATTGATTAGGAGTCAGCAGATCCCCGAGTTGGCGGTGGCTGCCAATGACAACTGGAACGCGGGCGAGTTTAGCCGCCGGGATCAACATTAGGTTCGCATAAAAATCGAACGCATGCGCCACCGCGACATGCGATTTCTGCAAATGGCGAACTAACTGCCATCGGCTTCGCAGCGACCGCTGGCCATAGAGGCTCCCCCCCAGCGGCGATTGATAGAGCTCGCCCAAGCCGTCCAGAAAAGGACCCTTTTTTTGCAGACAACCAAGTTCCACTCGCAAGCCGTCGTTCTTCATCGCTCGCGCGATCTCCACGAACTGGCGCTCCGTCCCGCCCGTCTCCAGGCTGTTGATCATGAGAAAGATGCCGTGAGCAGAATCAAAAGAGGAAGTTGCAGCGCTTGGTTCCAGGGCTGGGGGATCCGGATCGATCCGGGCTGGCTTTTCTGAGAGCGAGTTCATCCGATCTGTCCAGCTACGCTGGTCACGCGGTAGGGTTCAGCGGCCACGTCTGCCGTCCGAAAGGATTCCAGAAAGTTGCGGTGCCACAATTCGAGCATCAGCAACCGCCAGATCCGGTGCGAGTGGTCTCGAAGCCCGCGAAAGTGTTCGTCCAATAACTTCTGCACGGCGCGAGGATTGAAATATCCCCTTTGTTGCGTCCTCGGCTCAAGCAGAACGGTCAGAATCAGTTCCTTCAATTCATGCCGCATCCAATGCACCAGTGGCAGCGCGAAACCTTGCTTACGCCGGTAGAGCACCTCCCGTGGTACTCCGACCCGCTCGGCAAGTTTGCGCAGGATGTATTTCTGCTGACCGTCGCGGACTTTGAACACCGCAGGTAGTCCCGTCACCCATTCGACAAACAAGTGATCGAGAATCGGCACGCGAACTTCCAGCGAGGTCAACATGCTCATCCGGTCTACTTTCGTCAGAATGTCGGCGGGCAGGTAGGTTTTCGTATCCACATACATCATTTTGCTTATCGCATCGTTGGCCGGCGCGTCATCGAAATACCGGTACATCAGGCATTGCGGATTGGGGTAGTCGCGAACCGCGTCCCGGAATTCTTCCGACAACAGCGGCTCTTCCCGTTCGAAGGCGGGGACAAACGAAATCCCATCCACATACCGCTCCCCTAAAGGCAGCGAAATGTTATATGCGAATTTTCGTCCGCGCATATTCCGGGGCAACAAAGGATAAATCTGAGCGCGGAACAAGCGCCACATCCACAGCGGAATCCGCTCGAATACTTGCCGCCGAAGATGCGTCGCATAACGGTCGTACCCCCCGAAAATCTCGTCGCCACCATCGCCCGACAGTGCCACCGTCACGTGTTTCCGCGCCAGACAGGAAACATAGTAAGTGGGCAGCATCGAAGAATCTCCAAATGGTTCCTCGAGGGAAGAGGTCAGCTTGTCCACCGTCTCCACCACATTGGGCTCCACGATCAGTTCGTGATGGTCCGTCCCGAAACGTTGCGCCACCACCCGAGCGTAGTGTGCCTCGTTAAAATCTGCATGCGCGAAACCGATCGAGAACGTTTTGACCGGCTGGGAACTCGCGCGTGCCATCAAGGCCACAACCGTGGAGGAATCCACGCCGCCACTCAGCATCGCACCCAGTGGAACATCGGAGATCAACCGGATCCGCACCGCTTCTGCCAGCCGGCGCTCCAGTTCGTCGAGACATTCCTCTTCGCTGTCGGGGTAATGCGTGCTGTATTGCGGCAGATCCCAATATTGCCGAACCTGAATTTGGGCTGCTTCGAATTCGAGCACGTGGCCGGGCGGGAGCTTCTGAATCGGTAGAAAAGAAGTCGCCGGGTCCGGAATGTAACCGAAATACAGATATTGCAAGATCGCTTCGTTGTTTACAGCCGCGAGTTCCGGAGCCACGGCGAGAATCGACTTGATCTCAGAGCCGAACAGCAACCGGTCGCCCACCAGCGCGTAGTGCAAAGGCTTTTTCCCGAAGCGATCGCGGGCCAGCAGCAGTTTTCGACGGCGCTCGTCGTACAACGCAAAAGCAAACATCCCGCGGAGTTTGTTGACACAATCCGCGCCCAATTCCTCATACAGATGAACGATCACTTCGGTATCGCTGTGGGAAGCGAAACGATGACCAGTTTTTTCCAGTTCGATGCGCAGTTCGGGAAAGTTGTAGATCTCACCGTTGAAGACAATCCAGACGGTCTTGTCTTCATTGAAAACCGGTTGATGGCCGCCCGCCAGGTCGATGACGCTGAGCCGGCGCATCCCCAAGCCCACCCCAGCTTTTACAAAGATGCCCTCGTCATCGGGTCCGCGATGAACAATGGCTTCACACATCCGGTGAATCGTGGCCTGGTCCACGCCTCCGTCAGAATGGGCCTGGTCGCGATGTCCTCGGACAATTCCCGCTATGCCACACATGCACTATCCTTTCAGAACCACTTCGGACCGCCCATTGTGAGTGGAGCAAGGCACCGACGGGCGCACCCGTTTGAGCCGATAGTCCCGGTAATCCCCCGGATTGCCTTCGTGTCCGTCACAGGCCGCCAGGATCACATTCGCCATCTCGCGCGCGGACACGAAGTGCAGAACTTCACTTCTCTCTTTGGCGCCATCTACTAACGCACGCAGAAACTCCTGCATCGGCGTTCCGAGCATGGCGTCTTCGTCGCGAGGATCCATGCCGTGGCAATGCAGCTTGATAAATAGCCAGTCCGGCCTTCCCCTTACCGAAATCGCCGCCCGTTTCCAGTTCCGCAAGCGACGGAGGCTGGCAGGATTGCGTCCGGTCAGCGCTGAGTTTTCGATCCCCAACCGCCGCGAGCCGCGGCCAGGCCTGAAGTCCAGCAGGAGCGGCCCCTGAATCATGATAGGGAATATCTGCGCCGATCTGCCCCGCTCCAGGTCACGCCCTTCGAGGTGCGGAGCCCGCTCCGCCAGCGGCAATCCGCACTCATAAATAGCATTAATCTTGCTGGTCTGCGCTCCGTGATACGCGCTGGTTGGCAGCGTGAGGTCGGCATAACAGCCGGTCTCGGCCAGAATTTGCATCTCGCTGTCCACTCCACACCCCATCCCATGGTTCGAGTTCGCCAGCGCAAAGTTGCCGTGAACAAAGGCATAACGCGGCTGCGTGGAGTTATTCCAGTAGGAGAGGCAGCCATGGTCTTCGGCCAGCCGGTCGCGAAAGCTGGTCAATTGCCGCCGGGTGTTCTCAGCCGTATCAGCTAATCCCACACCGTGATGCAGATGAATTTCAGTTTCGCCCCAACCGGTGTGGCAATGTTCGGCCAGCCGGGCTATCAGAGATTGCTCGTACTGTTCCGCCGGATAAAAATAGGTGTGAACAAACGGCCGACCTTCCGCGTCACGGAAATTCTCGAACAAGCGCGGGTACTCCCGGCACCAGCGCTCGAGCCGGCGCTCTTGTTCCACGTGAGGAACTCGCGCGGATCCCTGATCCGGCACGATCGCCGGTTCGAAGTGATCGGCCAGGGCAAAGATCAAATGGGTTTTCGCCGGTGGCCGCTGGCGTGTGAACCCCTGCCAGAAGTAACTGGGAAGCCAGCGCCCCATGTACGAGAGCTTCTGCCCCATGCCGATTGTCGATCTTGGTGTCGCGTTCGTCATACTTCCTCAGGATTCGGCACGTCTGGCGAAGATCGCTGTCAACGACCAGTATCAACGATCGCAGTGAGCCAAATGCTTCCCTGCGTCGATACCATCCGCTTCCGTTGTGAGCCTCCGGTCAACCACGCCTTGCAAAACGTCACCGAATTGTCGAGAGATGCGCGGCCACCCGTAGTTTGCCGCGAGCTCGGCCGCCGCCTGCCCCTGCCGGCTGCGCAGCTCCGCATCGCTGAGCAGCGTGACCACGGACTCCGCAAAGCAAAGCGGCGAGTCAGCAAGAATCATGTCCCGTCCGTGGTGCACGTCGAGTCCCTCGGCACCCACGGTCGTAGAAACTACGGCCTTGCCCACCGCCATTGCTTCGTAAATCTTGAGCCGCGTACCGCCGCCAACTCGCAGTGGCACCACGACAACCGCGGCCTCCCGCAGATGTTCCACCACGGAAGCAACGCGTCCCGTCACTTCCACCGACGATCCGGCGAGTGCCTGCACGCGGCGATCCGGATTCCGTCCAACGATTCTGAACTTCGCCTCTGGAACCTTAGCCAGCACCAGCGGCCAGATTTCGGCACAAAAATATTTCGAGGCATCCACATTCGGTTCCCAATCCATTGCGCCCACAAACACGACCAGAGGTTTTTCCTGCTCCGGCTGCGGGCTCGGGCAAAACTGCGCGGTATCCACTCCCGTCGGCACAACCGTAACCCGCGCCGGGTCCACCCACGCCGTCATCAACTTCTTGTCGTGCTCCGAAACCGCAATGACGTGATCGAACCGCTGCACTATCTTTTGCTCGTAGCGCAGCATCTTCGAAAATTCCAGCCCGTAGATCAGCTTCCGGAGCGGGCCCGAACCATTCTTTGCGTGACGTCTCCAGATTTCGCTCTCTACGTTGTGCTGGAACAACACCGCCGGAATCGCCAGCGGTTCCGGAAAATTAACCGCCGCATCGAGAAAATCACATACCACGACGTCGGGCCGTTGCTCCGCCAGGCAGCGCTTCAACCGGTCTCGCACCTTGCCGGAACCAAACCGGCTCACCGCATAAGGAGCCGCATCGGGCAATCGCAGCAAGTAATCCGCTCCACGAGCCAGCACTGAGGTTTGCCTTCGTCCCGTGTTCACGCAAGTAGCTCCCGGCAGCTGCTCCTGCAAGTTTTTCTCGTACTCCGGATCTGCAGCTTCGTCGTAGTACGAAAAAAAGATCACTTCGTCCCGCACCGCCAGCTGGCGCAGGATGTTGAACGAGCGCAGATCTCCGCCGCTATGCACGGGAAGAATCTTGTTGGCCTTCACCCAGAGAATTTTCACGCCCGCATCTCCCTGCGGAGCGGCGGTTGCATCCAGACCGTCCTGTGTCCGGTAATGAAGTTTACAAACGCAACCACGGCGGCAGCATTCAGGGAAACAAAAGTAAAGGCAGCGTCAGCCAGCCGCGATACCGGACCGAGTTTCCACTTGGTCCCTCCCAGAATGCTCAGGCCATAAAATGCCAGCTGCGCAAAGAATGCCGCCTCATAAAATCGGCCCGTCAGAAACCAGGGGGCAACCAGCAACGTCATCAGCGCGAACGGAACTGCCAGCCGCATCAGCTTATGGCTCACGAACTCGAAGCGAACCGGATTCCTGCCGCTTAACAGCCACGGCGCCAGCTGCAACAGTTGATAGTTTCCCGTGAGCGTGCGCACTTTTCTGCGAAACTCGCGATCCGTGCCCAGGCTGGCGCAGTCCCAGGCTTTCGCCCGCGGATCGAACAGTACACGAAAACCTTCGCGCGCCACATTCATCGGGATAAATACATCGTCCAGAATCGTATCGGCAGGAAGCTCGACCACCAGCTCGCGCCTCACCGCATAGATTGCGCCGGTCGCTCCTACCACCGACCCTGAAGCCGACTCCAGTTCACGCACCCGCTTTTCGATTCGCCAGTAAAGGCCCATGCCTTGGCCGGTCTCGCCAACTTCAGGATCACCCAGCATCAGTTCGCCGCTCACCGCGCCCACTTCCGCGTCGGCAAAACTTTCCATCATCACGCGCACCGCACCGCGCTCAATCTTCTGCCGCGCGTCGGTAAACAGAATCACGTCTCCCGTTGCCAGTCGCATGCCATCGTTCAATCCGCAAGCCTTGCCGCACGCCAGCTGGTTCAACACCACATGCACCCGCGGATCGCGCGCCTGCTCGCGCAAAATAAATTCGGTTGCATCCGTCGACCCATCGGAAACCACCACGATCTGGCAACGCTCGGCGGGATATTCCAATTCCAGCAGATTGCGCAGTTTGTTTCTCAACGCGGCTTCTTCATTGCGCACCACCATCACCACCGAGATCATCGGCTGAACCGGCCCGCGCCGCGCTGGTCGTGGCCGTAACTGCGCGCGCACCCACAACCACATGGGATAGCCCGCATAGGCGTAAGCGATCGCCACCATCGCTGCCCAAAATAACCACTTCATGATCACGATCACTGCGCGCACCCGGTCATTGAGCGCCCCGGCCCAGCAGCACGATCTTGATGGTCTGAAACATGATCCACAAGTCCAGGGCGGGAGAGGCGTTTTTGATATAGAACAAATCGTATTGCAGTTTTTCGCGCGCGTCGTCCAGCGTATTTCCGTACTTGTATTTCACCTGCGCCCAGCCGGTTATGCCCGGACGCACCATGTGACGCACGCCGTAGTAGGGAATTTCCTTTTCCAGCCACTGCACGAATTCCGGGCGCTCCGGACGCGGGCCCACAAAATGCATATCACCCTTCAGCACGCACCACAGCTGCGGAATCTCGTCGAGCCGCGAAAGCCGCAAGAACTTACCCACTCGCGTAATGCGAGGATCGTCGTCTGTAGCCCACGTCGCCCCCGTATCGGCTTCGGCATCCTGGCGCATGGTGCGGAATTTGTAGCAGTCGAAGACCCGGCTGCTCCGGCCAACGCGTTTCTGCCGGTAGAGCACCGGACCCGGCGAGCCCAGCTTAACCGCGAGCACAATGAATGGGAGCAGAGGCAACGAGAGAAGCAATCCAATAAACGCGACTGAAAAATTCAGCAGCCGTCGCCCGAAGCGAAACGGGGCGCTGAAGCGGAAACCTTCCGCATAAATCAGCCAGCTGGGATACAACTGCTCCACTTCAATCTTGCCCGATATCTTCTCCAGCCAGTTGGTCGCGTCCTCCACCCGCACGCCCGCGATCCGCAGATCCAGCAACGCCTCGACCGGAAGCGTCCCGCGCCGGTCCGGCATCGCCACGACGACCCGGTGCACCTTCTGTGCCTCAACTACGCTCAGTAGGTGGGCCGCCGCCGAATCGCGCGTGAGTTCGCCTTCCACACTTCCTGACCACCCCGCCACATCCACGCCCAACCCAGTGCGTTGCCGCAGACCATTGACTAACCGCAGCGCCCGCTCACCAGTGCCCAGCACGTAAATCCGCTCACGGAAGTAGTGCTTCGCCAGCCAGCCGAAAGATGCACGCCAGCCGAAAAGCGTGAAGATCAGGATGATTGCGCTCCAACCCCAATACCTGCCAGGAAGCAAACTGGGACGAAGCTTCAAAACGATCCCCAGGGCCAGCGTCACCAGGCCCAGCACAAACATTAACCGGAAAGACTGCACCCACTTGCCGTTGTTTTGCGGTTCATCGTACAAATCGAAGCGGTGGGAAAGCACCAGCACGATCCCGGTAGCCACCAGAATCTTCAAGAACCCATTCTCGATGAACAGTTCGTTGCTGAGCTGAAGTAAGTTGTACTCGCTATTCCGCCACACCAGCAGCATCCCCGCCACCAATGAGAAGCCCACGATAAGGGCCTCACCCGCCAGCAAGACCAGCGTGCGCAGGGGGTAATAGACTTTGAAAAGCCGGATCACAGGGTCCCGAACCTCTTAGGCCTTCACCGTCTTCGTGCCCGTTTCATAGGCTTCGTAGTAGTAGCGCGCATACTGCGCATCGCCGCCGCTCGTGCCATTGAGTACGATTCCCACCAGCGCTTCCTCCGGAAATTCTTGCACCGCCCTGCGGGCGGCGTCCGACGGGGTCACGTTCGAACGCACCACTATCAGCACTCCGTCACAGGCGTTGGCCAGCACGCTGGCATCGGACACCGGGACCGCCGGCGGCGAATCCAGAATGATCCAGTCAAACAACGGCTCCAGCCGCTGCAACAGTTGCTGCAGCCGTCCGTTGCCAATCAGTTCTGAAGGATCTTTGATGGCATTGCCGCTCGGAATGAAAAATAAATTTTCCAGCGGACCGCGCTGCATGATCGAAAATTCGTCGTTTTGTCCTTGCAGATAATCCGAAAGCCCGGGGCTCGAGCTGGTCCCCAGCATCTGGTGCAGCCGCGGCCCGCGCAGGTCGGCGTCGATCAGCAATGCTCTTCGTCCATGCTGGCGCACCATCACCTGCGCAAGATTCGCGGCAGTGAAGGATTTGCCTTCCTTGGGCAGAGCGCTGGTGACCAGCAACTTCCGCAGTGGTTTTTTCTCCCGCAAGTGATAAAGGCGCGAACGCAGCGTGCGGAACTCTTCCGTGCCCGGGGCGCTGTCGTTGCCGTTCAAAAACAGCATCGTCGTAGCGTCGGCATTCCACGCCACCTGCGGACAGCGCGACAGTAAGGTGTCCGACGTGAACGGCCCGCCCAACGCCGGCGTCACCGGGTAGCGTCCGGGATTTGGCGGCGCTGCTGCCGGAATCCGATCTTCGAACAACGCCGCTGCCTCGGTTTCCGACTCCTCCGGAACCGGAAAGCCCGCCGCCGCCCCTCCCTGTAAAGTGGCTCGTTCCTGCTCGGCCTTTTTCAGTGCTTCATGAATACGGCTCATAGTTTTCCTTCCTTGGGGAGGTCTTTTTCTTCATTCTGGCGTAAACGATCGGCTAGCGTGGCCAGTGATCGTAACGCCTCCACGACATCGAACTTTTGTGGGTCCGCGATCGGCGCCGGTGCGACCACCACGTCAGCGCTCATCATGTCGCCCAGATCAAAATCGCGCGCCACAGCGTCCACCACCGCGGCTCCAATCAATTTCTGCTGATCGACAAACGCGCTCACCAGGCAGTGTTCGCAGAGCAGATTGATCACTCGCGGAATTCCGTTGGCATAGCGGTGAACCGCCACCAGCGCTTCTGGATCAAAAATCTGCTGTCCACTCGATCCCGCAATGCGCAACCGCTGTTGCACATAGGCCTTGGTCTCGTCGAGCGTCAGCGCGTGGGTCTTGGCCCGCAACGTGAGCCGCTGCCGCAGCTGCCGCAGTTGTGGCTGCCTCAATTTCTGTTCCAGTTCCGGCTGTCCCACGAGTACGATCTGCAACAACTTTTCGGTAAAGGTTTCCAGGTTGGTGAGCATGCGGATTTCTTCCAGCACTTCTTCCGACAAGCTCTGCGCCTCGTCAACGATCAGCACCGCCGTCTCCCCGGCACGGTATCGATCCAGCAGCCAGTTGTAGAGCCGCAGCAGAATCTGGCTCTTGGCCGTGGAATCGCAAGGGATGCCGAAGTCCGCCATCATGTAATCCAGAAACTGCGGAACGTTCATCCGCGAATTGAAAATGAATGCCGTCGCCACCTGCTGCAGCCGCAACCACTCCAGCAGCTTGTTGATCAGCGTGGTCTTCCCGGTCCCCACCTCGCCAGTCAGCAACACGAATCCTTTGCGGCTCTGAATGCCATACGTCAGGCAAGCCAGCGCCTCCTCGGTGTGCCGCGTCAGAAACAGGTAACGCGGGTCCGGATTCACGTTGAACGGATTCGCTCGCAGTCCGTAAAACTCTTTGTACATAAGTATTCTCGGGCGACGATTCTCTAGAGCTGATTCCCTTGCGCCGATTCCCTAGCTACCACTCTTTTGTGACGATCCCCTCGAAATGATCCCCGGACTAGGCCCCCACAGTCTCCTTGTGTTCGTCCGGCTCTCGCTTAGGCCGGTTCCAGAAGCCCGGCTTTCCATTGCCGTTGTTTTCGGTCTCGCCCACCCATGGCAACGACACCAGCAGAGGCAGCTCCAAAGCGGCCTCCGCATCGGCTTCGGTACGAATCGACTTGTCGCGCAGTTCCATCCACATCGCAAGTCCGAGACCCAGCGCCAGACCCGCTCCCAGCCCGCCCCCGGCAAACAGCAGACGGTTAGGGAAACTCGGTTCCTCGGGCGTGCTCGCGGGATAAAGCTGAACCATTCTTTCGCCCTGTTGCTGCAAGTTCATCTTTGCCGTCAGATCGGCCTTGCTCTTGTCCGCCAGCAGATCCTGGTAATTCTTCTGCGCGTTCTCATAATCCCGGGCGAGCAGCTTGTATTCTTCTTCCACGCTCGGAGTCAGCGTCACCCGGCCCTGGTAAACCACAATTTCCTGCTGCAATCTTTTCTGGTCGCGTATTGCCGCCGCAATCACATCTCCGTACTGGTGCACTTGCAGCCGCAATTTTTGAATCTCCGGAGGCTCGTTCGCCGAAGCTTGATCGTCACCCGCGACCGGAGCTTGCGCCGACGCCTTTTTCACTTCATCCAATTTCTTTCTAAGTTCCGCGATATCCGCCTTCATCTTGATTACATCCGGATGATCGTTGGTATAGCGCGCCTGCAACTGCGGCAGCTCGGCCTGCAAGTCGTTCAGTTGCTTCTCGAGGGTTTGCGGGTTGGTCGAGTCCTGCGCCGCCCTCCAGGCCGAAACCTGCTCCGCCAGCAGCGATTCGGTGTAGGACTTGTCCTGCTGCTCCCGGTTCAGAGTCTGGGTGTTGGCATCCAGCTGTGAATTCAACCCCATCAAGATCTTGAGATTGTTGTCCTGGTCTCCGGGCAATTGTCCGACATACCTCTTCTTGAAGGCCGCCACTTTCGCGTCCAGATCGTCCAAATGATTCTTTGCGTCTTCCAGCCCCCGGCTCAACACGTCGCTCGTACCGCTGGTCGCCTCGTCAATGGCCTTGCCGTGATCCCGGATCATCGAAGACGTCAACTCGTTGCAGATGTTCTGGGCTACGCGCGGGTTCGTATCCGTGTAGCTCAAGTAAAAGCCCGGCACAGGACCGCCCTGGCCCGACTTCTTCTTGATCGCGCCCCCGATCTGCGATAGATCAGGCACCGGCTCGACCGTCATATTCAGCCGGATGCTATCGATGGCGCCGTCCACGCCTTCTGGAGTCTTACTCAGCTGCAGGCGCTCCACAATCGGCTGCAGTTCGCTGCGGCTCAGCACCTGCTGCTGCAAGGTCTGGATTCGTGCCGTCAGATCTTCGCTGACCACCGGCTGCACCATACTCTCCGGTACCTTCTGGCTCTCCACCAGGATCAGGGCTTGCGAGGTGTACTTGGGCGCGAATATGTAGGAAACCAGAAACCCGGCCAAGGGTGCCAGCAGCGCGGGAATCAGGATCACCTTCGCCCGCCGGCGCAACATCGCCAGATAATCGTCTATGCTCAGTTCGCGATTCTCAATCATTCCTCGTGTCCGTTCTGGCTGCCCCGCCGAAGCGGGCGGCCTTTGAGATCAGTCAATCCGGATCGGCCGGGGCTTCCAATCCAGTCCAATTGTTCCGGTGTGCCGCTGTGAGATCCGGCTGCAGGCGATTCCTGGCGTGCAAATCGAATTATCGAAACTCAATTCATTAAACTGGTAGCTGGCAAAAGCATGAAAATTACGTCCCAGCATGCGATGCGCTCCCACGCCCGCGAAACCATAGGCGCTGGTGTTCGCATCGATAGGAGACCCGACCGGCTCGATGCGGCTGCTCCGGGCATAGCCAAGGTCCGCAAACGCGCTCCATTTGCGGCCGAGTGGACGGTCCATTTGCAGGCGCGCAATGTCGCTTTCCGCTCCTGCAAAGAAACCGCTGCCCGCCGTAGTCATACGCACGTAGCTCAGTTCCAGATTCGTTTTGGAAAATCTGTAGCGCAGCATGGCGCGGCCGGCAACACCCAGACGGGTGTCCGCAGTTGTGGTGTCCGGCAGGCACAAGCCAAATTCAGCCGTGCACTCACTCAGGTTGATGATCTGCGGTCCGGCTGCAATCGTAAAATCGAACCGGCCGGAGACGCGGTGCGCATACGCCACTTCAACCACCTGGCTGTGAAATGACGTCCCCGGCTCCGCCGTCCCGGCCACGCATCCACTCCCCGGGAACGTGGTACAACCTCCCGGCACAAAGCTGAAGCCCTGGTATCCGTAGATCAACGCCACCTGGTCGTGCGGCGTCAGGATTCTGTCGTACCCAGCCTGGACTGAGGTCTGCGAGCTTCCCAGAAAAGACACGCCCACCAGAGCCGGATCACTTCCGTAAAAGTGCACCACACCATATCCGGCGGCCAGCGTGACGGCAGACTTAGGGGAGAGATTTTCCGTGATGTCCGCAGCAGCCACATTCATCAAGCGCGGCACGTCGCCCAGTGCCCCGAAATTGTTCCCACCCAGAAAGCCCTGGCCAAAACTACCGCCGATCGTGCTCTCCTGCGTACTCAAGGATCCGTAGGCCGCGCCGAAACTGCCTTCGGGCAGATAACTGAAGTCGTCGCGCACCGAAAACTGGCCACGCTTCCAGCTGATCTGCTGTAAGACACCCAGCTGCTGCAGATCCCGAAATCCCAGACCCTTCACGTTGTAGTAACCCACCCCGCCGGAGTAATCCATAGCCAGGTTGAAATTGCTCCACAAGCGTCGCAACGTCAAAGTTCCCAGAGCACGGCTGACGGAGTGCACGGCCCCGTTCCCTCCGAGAGAATTGGCCACGTTGGAATCTGCCGTCTCGCTCACCGTTGCGCCCGCCTGCAGATAGCTCAAGGGCGCGGCGTGCGGACCCAGGGCAGGTTGGTCCAGCGCTGAAATCGGCGGGTTCTCCGCGATCGGCGCAGCCCCGCTCTGCCCATAGGCTGGGATTGGCGGCGTGCTCTGCGGCTCTGGCGGCGTGTTCTGCGGCTCCTGCGAATTGTCCGGCACAGTGCCAGGGACAGTAGTCGGCGTAGTGCCCGGCGCGGGCTGCGTGGAGCTGTCCTGGGCGCCGGCTGCACTCACCGCCACGCTCAGTGCCACGACCACGGCCGCAAATATCGAAATGTTAAGGCGTTTGCTCATCGCGTTCCTTACGGGACCACCACCGTGTCGCCCGGCTTCAGCATGATGTTCTGCTCCGGATGATTCCCCTTGATCACATCCCGGTAGTTGAACGGCAGCTTCACTTGCTTGCCGTTGTCCATGCGCAACACGTAAATGCCCTTGAGATTGGCAAACTGCGTAAAGCCCGCCGCGGCCAGCGCCTGCAGCATGGTCATGTTCGGCAGCAGCGGCATGGCTCCAGTGTGCACCACCTCTCCGCTCACAAACACTCTTCGGCTATTCATGGCCGTCACCACTACCGTCACGCGGGGATCGGCGATGTATTTCTTCAGCTTCTCGGTGATCGAGTCTCGCAACTCCATCGGCGTCAATCCCGCAGCCTGAATATCGTTAATCAGCGGCAGCGAGATTTTTCCATCGGGACGCACCGGCAACGTCACGGTCAGGTCGGTCTCTTTCCACACCGTGATGTGCAACTGGTCGTCGGAACCGAGAACATAGTCGGGCGAATTCGCGCCCGCCGGCTTGGCCCCCGCCACATCGCCTTTGCTGCCGACATCGGCCTGGTTGGCCACTTCACCTGCCTGCGTCCAGGCCGTGACGGCATACCACGCCACCGTCGCTAGGCAGGCCAGTCTGATCGCTTTCTTCACACTCATCCTCGTCTCTCCAGGCAGCTAGGAAGATCCGTATTCGCTGCATCCAATCTGTTTCATTTTGTAGAGCAGGGCCTTGTAGCTGATCTGTAACTCCTGCGCCGCGCGCCGCCGGTTCCAGCGGGTGCGGGTCAAAACCCGCAAAATCAATTCTCTCTCGGCTACCCGTGACGCCGCGCGCGCCACCTGCTTCAGCGAAACCTGCGTCCCGATGCCGCCGGCGTCGGTCCGGCTCAACAGAGCCCGCAACCCTCCCATGGCAACGTCCTCATCGCCCAGCGCCACTATCGCCCGGGACGCGTTCTCCAGCTCCCGCACGTTTCCCGGCCAGGAATAATCCCGGAACAGCCGCTGCGCCTCCGCACTCAACCGCGGCACCGGACGCCGAAAATCCCGCGCATACTTTGCCAGAAAATGCTCCACCAGCAGTGGAATATCCTCCCGCCGCTGCCGCAGCGGCGGTAATCGCAGACAAACCCCGCTGATCCGGTAGTAAAGATCCTCGCGCAAACGGCCGGCCTTCACTTCCAGTTCCAGATCGCGCTCGCTCCCACAAATCAGCCGCGCCGTTTCGGGCAGACCGGAACCTTCATTGCCGGAACTATGATTGCCGGAACTACCATTGCCGGAACCCTGATTCTCGCTTCGCCGATCCTCGCTGCGGGAATCTTCCGCCCGGGGCAGTGCTTCCATAATCCGCGCCTGACCCTCCAGGCTCAAATCGGCGATCTCATCCAGGAATAGCGTCCCTTCTTTGAACAAGTCCGGTTTAGGTCCGCCAGTTTCCTGCGCCAGCCCCAGATTTCCAGCCTTCAAAGTAGAACAGACCAGCCCACGAAACGGCTGCGTGCTGCGCCGGGACATTTCATGGATCCACCGCGCGGTCGCATGCTTTCCCGCGCCCTTTTCCGCCAGAAGCAGCACCGGGACATCGCTTTGCGCCAATTCGCGGATTACGGCTCCCACCGCGCGCATGCTGGGACTCAACCCTTCCACAAACGCTCCCGCGGCGGGAAGGGACGACAGAACTCCGTCCGCGTCCCCAACCATGGCAACATCAGGCACTTCTTTACTCATCTTTAGCCCTTCGGGGATATAAGCGCAGTCCTAATCCTAGACACGCTGCCGTTGTAAGGAGAGCACGAACCCTGCCATAAGGGGCCTGTTGCCGCAAATCCAATGATACATCTAAATCTATTTTTTTCATACACTTACAATAGCCTCAGGAAGGCTGCAGTCGGGCGAAATCAAGTTCTCCCGGAAATGCTGCGGTCGATTGGGAAAAGTTTTGCCCACATTGTCGGAAAGCCTGCGACGCTCCAGGTAGAGACCGCCGCCTCGGCTGTCCCCGGTCCGAGCGAAAGCTCGACCGGCACCTTCCCCATCCCAGCCGATCTTCAGCGTCGGCAAACCGAAGCGCCAGAGCCTTTACACGCCAGAGCCTTTACAGTTGCGCATTCCAGCAAGCTTCGCTTATGCTCGAACCGCTCCCGCGCTAAAGAAGCATTTACTTTGAGCCAGCTTGTCGAAAGCGAGTCTCTGGTGGCGAAACCGCCCGCGCCGCGAGATGTCACATCGCGCAGCATCCTGGGGAGGCATATCAAGCCGGCAATCCCATTCTGGCAAGCCGCAATTCTGGCCACGTTATCGCTGTGGCTCTACGGACCAACCATTTACCACCTCGTCCGCCAATGGTCGGCCACTGACTCTGATTTCTCCCATGGCTTCTTCGTGCCGCTGTTTTCTGCGTTCGTTCTCTGGCAGGAACGCCGGCGGCTTTCCGAAATTATTCGCAAACCTTCCTGGTCGGGCCTGGCGCTTCTGGCTTTTGGTCTCTGCCTGCTCATCGTGGGCCAGTTGGGCGCGGAACTTTTTCTCGCCCGCGTTTCCATGTTGGTGCTGATCGCCGGCCTGGTGGTGCTGTTTGCGGGATGGAGTTTTTTCCGCGCCGTCTTTTTTCCCTGGGCCTTCCTGCTGTTGATGATTCCCATCCCCACACTGGTGTTCAACAAAATCACATTCCCGCTGCAGTTGCTGGCATCCCGCATCGCGGCGGACGTGCTTCCCGTTCTCGGTGTTCCCGTCCTTCGCGAAGGTAACGTGATCAACCTGCCCAGCATGGCGCTTAACGTGGCGGAGGCGTGCAGCGGCATCCGTTCCCTCATGTCGCTGGTTTGCCTCGCCATCATCTACGGATATCTGATGGAGCGCAGAATCGTCGTGCGCTGGGCGCTGGCCCTGATCTCCCTGCCGATTGCGGTCTCTGCCAACAGCGCTCGCATCGTGGGCGCCGGGCTGGTCGTCCAATATTGGGATCCCGAAAAAGCGCAGGGGTTCTATCATATCTTCGAGGGCTGGCTGGTTTTTGTCGTGTGCCTGGTTTCGCTTTACCTCGCACACTTGCTAATCCAGGTGATCTGGCCTGATCGAGGAGTTCCGTCGTGACAAATTCCCTGCCGCGCTTCCTCGCTGCGTTGGTGTTATTAACATCGGCTGCGGTCTTTCTGCCCGCGCATGGCCGGAACGAAGTCTTCCCTCCGCGCCAGCCGATCGAATCGTTCCCCGCGCAGCTGGGTCCATGGAACGGCACTGACCTGGTCATCGACCAGGACACCCTCAACGTCCTGGGCCCGGGCGAATTCCTCTCCCGCGTCTACGCCCCCAGCGCGGACCGCAGCCCGTCCATCGATCTGCTCATGGCCTACTTTCCCAGCCAGAGCACCGGCGATACCATCCACTCCCCCATGCACTGCCTGCCCGGCTCCGGATGGCTCCCGACCGAAACCACCCGCGTAAGCGTCGACGTTCGCGGGCACGATCCGTTTCCTGCCAATCGCGTAGTGGTTGCCAAAGGAGAGCTCCGCAACCTGGTCGTGTACTGGTATTGGGCGCATGACCGCGGCGTGGCCAGCGAATATTGGGCCAAATACTACCTGGTTAAGGACTCTATCGAGATGCACCGCAGCGACGGCGCCCTGGTCCGCATCATCACCCCCATGTACGAAGGCGAAAGCGCCGAAGCCGCCTACCAGCGCATCCTCCCCTTCGCCGGAGAAATCGTCCCCCGCCTCAACAACTACATTCCCCGCTAGGGAGTGGCGTTTGCGTTTTCTCGGGTCATGTCAGGATTACTCTTCGGCATCACTACCTTCGACCTTGCGAGCATATCGGCGCTTCGTTCCGGTTGACGACTGTGGGACTTCTGGCCGGGCTATATTCCCGCGCGCCGGGCATCCAATGTTGACCCTATGGTCGCTTTACGTTACGAGCAGGCTCCCGTCACGCCGGTAACTTTATGGCTCCACTGGCTTTGCAGTATGATTGGGGCGTTCCGCAGCTCATCGTTTATCCTCCCGCGGTTATCATTTGGAGAGTGACATCATGCTTCGTTTCCCTGCCCTCGGATCAGTACTGCTCGGTTTCGTGTTGACCCTGTTGGGTACAGGGTGCTCGCGCGATCCCAACGTCAAGAAGCAGAAGTACCTGGAGAGCGGTCAGCACTATTTCGACCAGCAGCGCTATCGCGAGGCAGCGATTCAGTTCGGCAACGCCGTGCAGGTGGATCCGCAATTTGCGCAGGCGCATTACCAGCTCGGAGAAACTCTAATCAAGCTGCAGGACTTGAACCACGCCTTTGGGGAACTCTCGCGCGCGGTCGAGCTCGACCCAAACATCTATGCGGCACAGGCCGACCTGGTCAATTTGCTGGTCTCCTCCCGCCAGCCGGACGCCCTGAAAGAGGCGAAGGTGCGCCTCGACCTGCTGCGTGAAAAGCAGCCCAACAGTGCCGAAACATACGCGGCCTGGTCGAACTATTATTTCGCAGAAGACAACCTCGCCGCAGCCATGCAGGAGATGCAAAAAGCCATTAACGCCGACCCTGCGCGCTCCGATTCTTACCTGAACATGGCGACGCTCCAGATACGCGCCAATCTGCCGGAGCAGGCCGAAACTAATTTCAAGAAAGCCGCCGAAGTCGCGCCCAAGTCCATGAACGCGCAACTGGCTCTTGGAGGCTTCTACCAGTCGCGCAACCGCATCCCCGAAGCCGAGCAGCAATTCCGCAAGGCCATTTCGACGGACCCGAAAGATCCCGCGCCCCGCGCCGCGCTGGTCCGTCTGATGATCGCCGAAGGCAAGCGCACCGAAGCCGAAACTCTGCTCAAGGAAACCAAATCGGCTCTGCCCAACAACTCGGAAGGCTACCGCATGCTGGGCGATTTTTATTTTGCCACCGGCGATCTCGACAAAGCCACGGCAGAATACGGTTCGCTGTTCAACGACCATCCGCGCGATATGCAGGTTAAGAAAAATTACATTCAGTTGCTGATCCTGAAAAATCGCCTCGACGAAGCCACCAAGTTGAACGACCCGATTCTGAAGACGAGCCCGCGCGATATTGATGCTCTCGTGTATCGCGGACAGATTCTGTTGCGCCAGGGTAACGCCGGCGGCGCGATCGAACCCCTGCAAGACGCGCTGCGCAACGATCCCAACAATGCAGTTGCGCACTACCAACTGGGAATTGCCTTTGACCAGCAGCACGACGACAATCGTGCAGAAGCGGAATGGCACGAAGCCGTGCGCCTGAAGCCCGACATGACCGAGGCGCAACAGGCTCTGGCGCGAGTTCAGCTGCGCCGCGGCGACACCGAGGGATTGCTTCAGACCGCGCAGCAACTCATCCACGCGCAGCCTCCGTCGGTCGACGGATTCCTGCTGCGATCCGTCGTCGAAATCAGCCGGCAGCGATTTACCGACGCAGAAGCAGATTTGCGCAAAGCCATGGAACTGGCTCCGGCCAGTCCGGCCCCGTACGTTCAGATGGGCGCGATGCGTCTGCTGCAGAAGCAGTTTGGCGAAGCGGAAAAGCTCTACCAGCAAGCTCTCGAGAAAGATCCTTCGTCCGCGGAAGCACTGCGTGGCCTCATGGCTGCCTACATTCAGGATAAACAGATCGACAAAGCGCTCGCGGCCGCCAACGAACAGATCGCGAAATCTCCCAACAACAGCAGCTTCTACGATCTTCTCGGCACGGTTCTATTCGAATCCAAGAAGGACACCAAAGGCGCCGAGACCGCCCTGCGCAAAGCCGTCGAACTCGACAAGAATAACAGCAACGCTCTGGTAAAACTCGGCAAGCTGCAGGTTGCCGAAGGCGCAGCCGATCAGGCCCTCGCCACCTACCAGCAATCCATCAAAGACAATCCGCGCGAGGTCACTTTCTATATTCTTGCTGGAGAACTCTACGAGGCGAAGAATCAGTGGGACGACGCCAAGGCGATGTACCAGCAGGCGTTGAATGTTCAGTCGGATAACCCCACTGCCTCGAACAATCTCGCTTACCTGATTTTGCAACAGGGCGGCAACGTGGATCTCGCGCTCGCCATGGCGCAGACCGCTCGCCGCGGCATTCCCGATTCTCCCAACTTTGCCGACACGTTGGGATGGGCTTACTACCAGAAGGGCGTCTACAAATCCGCCATCAGCCTTTTCCAGGAGTCACTGCGCTTGCGAGAAAAACAGGGCGGCGCCGACGACGCCGACGTCCATTACCACCTGGGCCTCGCCTACCAGAAAGCCAATCAGCCTGCGCTGGCCCGCCAGCAACTGGAACGCGCGCTGAAGATCAAACCCAACAGTCCGGATGCAGCCTCCGCCCGGAAAGCCCTCGCCGAACTGCGCGGCTAGAGCTAGAAGTCAAGTCATCTCAACCATGTGTTCGGGTGCGCCCGAGCGTTCCACGGTCCACGTGGCGACGGCCGCCTCGGCCGTCCCAGCCTGGGCGAAGCCCGGCGCCCCCCAGTCGGGCTGATGACGATCAGTGTAGAGACGATACGAGTTCGGAAGATAACCCCGGCTGGCGACCGTTTTTCAACCTCACGCACCCTGCTGCTTTGCCGAAACAAACTCTTGAATCGCATTAATACTCTGGAAGTTTTCGATTGTAATTTCTTCGTCGCTCACGCCCACAGCGAAAGCTTCTTCCAGAAAAGTTACCAGCCGGAAAATTCCCAGGGAATCCAGCACGCCCGCAGCCGTCAACGAGTCGTCATCCGCCACGGATTGCACGCCGCGACGAATCGCAATCTTCATAATGAATTCCCGAACCTGATCTTTTATCTCCGCTGGTTGCATGTCCCTGTCTTCTCCTCGTTCCTGACCCTTTGCGAATCGGCTGGCTGCTTCCTCTGCGAGCTTCAAGATAAAGCGCGGCTGGCTTCGGCCATCACGCGCACGCGGTCTATTTTACCTGTCGAAGTCCGCGGCAGCTTCTCGCGAAATTCCACACTCGCCGGCACCATGTATCGCGGCAAATGCAGCCCGCAATGCTGTTGCAAGTCGCCCTCGCTCAACGTGGTTCCGTTATCCAGCGTTCCCTTATGCAGCGCCACCACCGCCCCGATCCGCGATCCATCCACTGGATCCTGGGCGGCAAACACTAAAGCTTCGGCGACCGCGCTATGTTTCAACAACGCCGCTTCTACTTCACCGAGCTCCACGCGATAGCCCCGCACCTTGATCTGATTATCTCTGCGGCCGAGAAAGTCATAATCTCCATCTTCCCGCAGCACCACCAGGTCGCCGGTGCGATAAACATTCTCCGCAAAATCCGCCTGAAAAGGATTCGGCACCAGAGTTCTTCGCGTCTTCTCGGGATCGCCCCAATAGCCTAAAGTTACCGACGGCCCGCGCACAAAGAGTTCGCCTTTTCCACCCGCCTCGCTCACGCGCTCGCCCTGTTCATCCACCGCGAACACTTCGGTATTTTCACACGCGCGACCGATGGGAAGCGCCTCCATCTCAGCCAGTCGAGCCCGGTCGACGGGATAATAAGTGCACACGTTCGTCTCCGTCGGACCGTACAAGTTATAAAGTTCCACGCCCGGCAAAACTTCCGCCAGTCGCTGCAAGTGCTTCACCGGGAAAACTTCGCCGGCAAACAGAATAACTCGCAGTTTAGGGAAACGGTCCGCGCTCAATTTGCCGTGCAGCGCCAGTTGCGTCAACGCGCCCGGAACCGAATACCAGATGCTGATACCGCGCTCTTCCATGAACTTCGCCACGCTGGCCGGAAAAATCAGAATATCTTCCGGCACCATGTGCACGCTCGCGCCCGCTTCGATCGCGTTGTAAATGTCGAACACTGAAAGATCGAAATGCAGCGGGGCGTGGCTCGACAGCCGGTCTTCCGGCCGCACATTGAATTTCTCCGCGCACCATTCGATGAATGTCAGCGCATTCTGGTGCGAGAGCATCACGCCTTTCGGCTCGCCCGTCGATCCCGACGTGTAAAGAATGTAGGCCAGGTCCGTGGTCACCGGCTGCCACTCCGGCGGATGGCCGCTCTCATAGCCGCTAAGCGCTTCCCATGAAACCGTTCCCGAAATGTCTTCTTCTGGCTTTGCGCCCGTAACAATCGTCAGCGCCACACCGCGGATCGCCTCGCGATCGAACTGCCGCAAGCGGCGCGCGTCCGTG
>Ga0181537_10000600_pt1 | contig 33852 bp, 29 predicted proteins | sample PEATcosm2014_Bin_39_FD_119765 | JGI IMG/M metagenome (GOLD analysis project Ga0181537, IMG submission 119765) | Peatland microbial communities from MTU Mesocosm Facility, Houghton, MI, USA - PEATcosm2014_Bin23_10_metaG | ecosystem: Environmental > Terrestrial > Soil > Wetlands > Peat | place... | reverse complement strand
TCCAGCAGCCCTACCCCAGTACCATCGACGGCGCCTACATTGGCGGTTCACCGTTCCAGCCCTCAGCTGGCCCGCTCTCGCTGTTGCCGCAGACCGAACTGACCGGTGGCGTCGTAAGTTCCGAATATGCCACTGGCCAGTTCGCGATCGATTCTACGACCGGCCGCGGCTTTGGTACGTTCGCGGTGACTGGCGATCAGTCGCTGCTGGCGACCGATTACGCGGTGATGTATCTGCTGCAGAACAATCCTGTCGGTGGTGGCCGGTTCATCCTGATTCGGATGGGATCGCGCTACAAGAACGGCGGCCTGGTGCTGTTCGAAGACTGACCGGCCGGGCCGGCGGCAGCGTGGGCGCGCTTGCGGAGCAATCTGACCGATCAGCCCGGTGGCGGCCCGAGCGCACGCAGCTGCGCGAAACCTGCGATGTGCGATGAGGCACCGCCATCGACCACGATCGCCTGGCCGGTGATGTAGCGTGCGCCATCGGAGACCAGAAACGCCACGGTCTGCGCGATGTCCTCGGCGGCACCCACGTAGGGCGTGAGATTCTCCGATTCCTGGATCCGCCACAGCATCTCTGGCAGGTGCTGCTTTGCCGCCTCGGTAGCGATCAACCCCGGCACCACGGCGTTGCAGCGTATGCCCTGCTTGCCGTGAGAAGCGGCGATCGAGCGGCTCATCTGGATAACCGCGGCTTTCGACGCTGCATAGGCAGCCTGTACGTCAGCGCCCTGCATCCCCAGGGCCGAGGCGGTGTTGATGATCACGCCACCTCCCTGTCCGACCATCAGTGTCAGCGCGGCGCGGCAGCAAAGCATCGTGCCGCGCACGTTAACCAGAAATACCCGGTCCCAGACATCCACCGCCATGCTCTCGATATTCATGTCGCGTTCGGTGACCGACAGGTCCGAGGCATTGTTGTGCAGAATATCGAGCCGCCCGAATTCAGCCATCACATTGCTGAAGAGCATCGCGATCGAGTGCTCATCGGCCAGGTCGAGCGCGAGTGCCTGTGCGCGCGCGCCGCCGGCACGTAACGCGGCGGCCGCCGGCTCGACGTTCTGCAGCCGTGTCCCGGTCAGCACCACGCTCGCACCGGCACGCGCCAATGCTTTGGCGGTCGCCAGTCCGATGCCAGCCGAAGCACCGGTGACAACCGCGACTTTCCCCTGCAATGTGCTCATCTACGCCACCCCTGTAGATTTCGTACGCTGACGTTGCGCCCTGCGGCGCCAATCCCGCACAGCACACCTGCAGCATAATTCAACGCTTGGCAGCGCGCGCGATCGCAGCCGGAACATGAATGTGCCCGGGCCGACGCCATGCGCTGCTCAATTGCCTTGAGCCGCCCGGTGCTCTCGCTCACAATTGGCGCCGGCAACTGCTGTCGACCAGAACATCGCGGCGCGCAGTATTTACTCCAACCAGCTGCCGGCAGGAATCCAATGACCTCACCGCTGAAGCTGTACTTTTTCCCGGGTACCTGTGCACGCGTGGCGCTCACCGCGCTCGAGCAGAGTGGCGCAAGCTTCGACACCCAGCTCGTCAATTTTGTTACGGGCGAGAATCGCTCGTCCGACTACCTGAAAATCAATCCCAAGGGCAAGGTACCGGCGTTGCAGGTCGGTGAATGGATTTTAACCGAGAACGTGGCGATCGAAAGCTGGCTGGCACGCGCCTATCCGGCCGCTGGCATCCTGCCCGTGGGCGGCAATTCTCATGAAGAGAGCGAAGCGCTCTCCGATCTGAGCTGGTGTGCATCGAGCATCCATCCGCTGGTGACCCACATCGTGCTGCCGCAACTGTTCTGCGACACGCCCGATGGCATTGAGCGTGTGTGGGCGATGGCTGGCCAGGCCATTGCATGGCACCTGCAAATCCTCGAGCGAAGATTGAGCATGCAGCCCTGGATGCGGGCCGAGTGCTCAGCGGTTGATTGGTACGTCGAATGGATCTGGAGCCAGATCCTGGCAGGCGGCTTCAATCCGGCACCGTTTCCGAAACTTGCCGAGCATAGTGTCCGCGTATGCGCGCTGCCGGCCAGCCAGCGCGCGCAGGCACGCGAAGGCGAGGCCGTGCAATGGCTGATCAGGAACGGTTTCCCCGCCGGACCTCCGCCGCGTCCAGCCAAGCCCTAGGCACCAACAGCCGCTGGCAGCCGCTGCTAGATATCGGCAGTCTCGCGTTCTTCGTAGGCAGCGCGTGCCGCTTCGATTTCCTTGGCGTGTTCGGCCAGCCAAATCACCATGGCGAGCATGCGGTCGCGAAATTGGGCGCCCATCGGCGTCAGGGAATACTCGACATGCATCGGCGCTGAACCACTGACCGCACGCAGAATCATGCCGTCACGTTCGAAGGCGTGGAGCTTGAGCGCCAGCATGCGACGGGAGATCCCGGCGCGATCAATCACCTGGATGATTCGTTGCAGCGTGGAGAATCGGAATGGACCGTAATGCACCAGCTGCAGAATCAATCCGCTCCAGCGCGACCCCAGCAGCCCGAACAGCTCGCGTACCGGTCCTTCGCCGTCACTGCCTTCGGCCGCCGCCTCAATCAGCAGGCGTTTGAACCCTGCCAAGGCTTCAGGGGCCATGCGCTCGAGGCGCTCGGCCCCGACAATCGGCTGAATCTTCGACCAGGGGCTGCCTGAGTCCCCGCCATTTGAACTGCTGTCGCTGTCATTCATTGCAGCTGGATACCTATGAAAAGAAGGTCAATTACCCGTCCGGAAATCCGGCGCCCGCTCCGGTCAGCGTGGCCGCCGCGGGACGCTTGCGCTGGCACCGCAATTATCCCGCAAATGGACCCGCGTGCCGCGAGTTAAAGCCGCCCAGCCCCGTCACTGCGCCCAGGCGCTCTAGCCAAAGGAACTGTCGGCACCCATGCCGGCACCCGGGCTTGTGATCTGGTGCATTTCCACGCGCACTTCATCGCAGCTATACATTGGCGCGCCGCTCACACGCATGGGTTGGTAGCCCGCATGCAAAGCCCATTGCACGGCCGAATCATCAAAGCGTTTTTCCCCGGAGGACTGCACGATCGCGGTGCTGGCGATCGCGCCATTGGCTCCGACACACACTCTGACGACCGCCGCCTCCCCGGGCGTGAAGCGCGGGCCCCTGATCGAAAAGACGGCGGGTGAAATCTGCATCGGCACTCTTGTGGTCGCGGGCGCCGGCGCCCGAAGCGCGCAACCGCTGAGCAGAATCAAAGCACCATAACCACAAAGCAAGCTGCGCATGGGCACCCCGGAGCAGTTGTCTAAAGCGCTGTGCTGCTCCCAAATGGCTGTCGACGCCGGCTGCTCCACCACTCGCCCGGCGGCGATCGGGCGCCGGCTCAGCGGCTCCGATTTTACAGCACCCGGGCCCTGACGTCAGGTCCACGCCCGAGCGCCGGGTTGGGCGGCCCACGCAGGCTTCAGTCACGGACCCGATGGGTAGGTAGCTGCGGCGTGGTCACTGGCAGCTTGCTATATTGGCGCGCCATGGTAGCGCCTGGCAGGGCCTCGCGCAGTTCTTAAACTGGAGCACTCAGCGGCATGGGCTTGAGCAGCGAACGGGAAGTTAACCGGGTCTCCACGGCGGAGTTGCAACGGCGCTGGCAGGCCGTCCGCGCACAGATGCGTGCGCGGGATATCGATGTGCTCGTGTTGCAGAACTCCAGCGACTGGGTCGGGGGCTACATACGCTGGTTTTGCAACGAGCCAGCGACCAACGGCTATCCCTCGAGTCTGGTGGTGCCGCTCGAGGATGGCGTGACGCTGATCGAGCAGGGTCCATTTGGTGGCCTGCGAACAGCCAGCGACGCCCAAACCGCGATGCACGGCATTGCCCGGCGGCTGACTACGCCAAGCTATCCCTCGGTCGGTTATACCGGACACTACGATGCCGAGCTCGCGCTTGCTGAGTGTCAGCGGCTCGGCGCCCGCCATGTCGGGCTGGTCGCGCCAGCTGCGATGTACCACAGTTTTGGCGCTCATCTGCAGTCCTCACTGGACTCCAGGGGCGTCACCGTCAGTGATGCCACTGACTTCATTGACCGGCTCAAAGCCATCAAGAGTCCCGAAGAGCAGTCGCTGATGCGCCAGGTCGCGCACCTGCAGGATGAGGTCATGGCGCGCCTGCGCAGCTTTATACGCCCTGGGCTCCACGACTTCGAGGTTGCTGCCTACGCCCAGTACCAGGGCCAGCAGCTGGGCAGTGAACAGGGCATTTTCCTCGGATCTTCCGCGCCTGCCGGACAGGCCGCGAAGTTCCAATCACGCTTCAACCAGGGCCGGGTGCTGCAGAAGGGCGATGTCTACTCACAACTGATCGAGAACAATGGCGCAGGCGGCTACTACACCGAGCTGTCGAGGATCTTTGTGCTTGGAAAAGCCTCGAGTGAACTCACAGAGGCGCACGCACGGGTACTCGAGGCCCAGCGCTTTGCCCTGACGCTGCTCAAGCCCGGCGTCGCCGCCCGCGAGATCTTCGAGCAGCATAACGCGTGGCTGCGGCAGCAAAAACTGCCCGAGGAGCGGCGACTGTCGATCCACGGCATGGGCTACGACATGGTGGAGCGACCACTGATCCGCGCCGACGAGGACATGATGATCGAGCCTGGCATGGCGATCATCGTGCACCCCGGGCTGCTCAATGAGCGCATGTTCGTGCACAACACCGATATCTATCTGATTGGCGCCGAGGGTCCTGGAGAATGCGTGCATCGCACGCCCAAGCAGATTTTCGAACTGGGCTGAACCGGGCCGATCGCAGGTTCGCTGATGACCCAGAATCTCTACAGTGCATTCCACAGCGGGTTCCCGGCACCTGAACACCCGTGCCTGACGGACCCGGAGGGCGCTGAGATCAGCTACGGCCAGGTTCACGCGCGTTCAGCGCAACTGGCGCAGCTGTTGCGCGAGCGCGGCGTGCAGGCCGGCGACCGGGTCGCGGTCCAGGTCGAGAAGAGCGCCGAGGTGATTCTGCTGTACCTCGCAGTGCTGCGACTCGGTGGGGTCTACCTGCCCCTGAACACGGCCTACACGCAGGCCGAAGTTGAGTACTTCCTGGAAGATTCCAGCCCGCGCCTGCTGGTTTGCGATCCGGCACGTGCTGAAATCCTTGGCGCGCTTGCCCGGCGGCTCGGCGTCGCGGCGCTGGAGACGCTCGGCGCCGATGGGCGCTCTGGCACGCTCAGCGCCGCGGCGGATGCCCAACCCAGGACGTTCAGCGATGCGGTGTGCGCCGCCAGCGACCTGGCAGCGATCCTCTACACTTCGGGCACGACCGGCCGCAGCAAGGGTGCAATGCTCACCCACGGCAATTTGCTGAGCAACGCGCGCGCGCTACGCGATGCCTGGCATTTTGAGGCGCGGGACCGGCTGCTGCACGCGCTACCGGTATTTCACATCCACGGCCTGTTTGTCGCCATCAACGTCACGCTGGCAGCCGGCGCCACGGCGCTGCTGCTGCCTAAGTTTGAACCCGACCAGATCTTTCGGCAGCTGCCAAAGGCAACCGTCCTGATGGGCGTCCCGACGTTCTACGTGCGCTTGCTGCAGGACTCACGGCTGAGCCCGGAGAGTACCGCCTCGATCCGCCTCTTTGTCTCGGGCTCAGCACCGCTGCTCGCCGAAACCCACCGCGCCTGGCAGGCGCGCACCGGCCAGGCAATCCTTGAGCGCTACGGCATGACCGAGACCGGCATCAACACCTCCAATCCCTACGATGGCGAGCGACGTGCCGGCACCGTCGGGCTTCCGCTCCCCGATGTGGAGTTGCGCGTTGTTGATCTGGAGACGCGGGCGGCGCTCGGGCGCGCGGCTCTCGGCATGATCGAGGTGCGCGGGCCTAACGTGTTCGCAGGCTACTGGCGCAATCCGGAAAAAACCGCGTCGGAATTTCACGATGGTTATTTCATCACGGGTGACATCGGCCTGATCGATGCACGCGGCTATGTCCACATACTCGGACGCGGCAAGGACCTGATTATCTCCGGTGGCTACAATGTCTACCCGAAGGAAATCGAAGATGAGATCGATGCGCTCGTAGGCGTTGCCGAATCAGCAGTCATAGGATTGCCCCACCCGGACCTGGGCGAAGGCGTCACGGCGATCGTGGTTGCGCAGCCGCAGGTAGCGCAGCTTGGCGAAGCCTCGATGCTCGAAGGCCTGCGCTCGCGCCTGGCACGCTACAAGTGCCCCAAGCGCATATTGTTTGTCGCCGATTTGCCGCGCAACACCATGGGCAAGGTCCAGAAGAACGTACTTCGCAGCACCTATCAGGGCCTCTACGCTGTGCCCTCCGAGCGTTGAAGGCGGGATGACTCATGAAACTGATCAGCTTTGAATTTGAGGGACAGGCCCGAGCGGGCCTGTGGCTTGGCGAGCAGGTACTCGACCTGTCTGCCGCGGCTGCGATAGCCGGTGAGAACCTCGACTTCTCCTCGGTGCTGGCGGTTGCACGTGGCGGCAATGCCCAGTGGCAGATCCTGCGTCGCATGGAGAAGAGTCGCGCCACCTTCAGCGCCGCGTTGCTGCCGGCCGCTGGCGTGCAGCTGCTCGCGCCTATTCCGGTTCCGGCACGCAACGCGTTTTGTGTCGGCCGCAACTACCTGGATCATGTCAAGGAAGGCTACGCAAAGCGCGGCGCGGACGTGAAATTGCCGGAAGTACCGCAGTTTTTTACCAAGGCGACACATGCCATCAACGCGCCCGGCGCCGCGGTCCGGCTCGATTCACGTGTCACCAAACTGCTTGATTATGAGGTCGAGCTGGCGCTCATCATCGGGCGCGGCGGTCGCGATATCGCACCCGAGGCCGCCTACGAGCATGTCTTTGGCTATACGATCGCGAATGATGTCACGGCACGCGACCTGCAACGCCGCCACGATCAGTGGTTCAAGGGCAAATCGCTGGACAGCACGCTGCCGATGGGCCCGTGGATCATCGACCCGGAGGAAATTGGAGATCCGCGAACACTGGAGCTGTCACTGACGGTGAATGGCGAGGAGCGCCAGCGTGCCAGGGTTCAGCAGATGATCTTTGACATTCCGGCGATCATTGCCTCGCTCTCCGCAGGCCTGACACTGGATGCCGGCGATATCATTTGTACCGGCACGCCGGCGGGCGTCGGCTTTGCGATGGAGCCCACACAACGGCTGCGCGGTGGCGATGTGGTGGTCGCACGTATTGATCGTATTGGTGAACTGACCAGCCCCATCCTCGAGGTCAGTGCACCAGCCTGAGTATCAACACCGGCTGCCCCAGCAACCACTGGATTGCCCTGGGATCATCACCGGCGAGAGCAACACACGGCCGCCGGCCAGAAGCCGGCGGCCGCACATAGGCGCTGTGCGGTTACTGCGGATCGGTTGCGCCCTCGACGGTGACGGTAATGTCGTTCGGATTGTCGAGCACCAGCATGACCACACGGCGGTTCAACGCCCGCCCCTCCGCCGTCTTGTTGTCGGCAATAGGCTGGGTCTTTCCGTAGCCGACTGCAGTCAGCTCTGCCGACGAGACGCCCTGTGCAATCAGGTAATCGCGTACCGCCTCGGCCCGATGCTGTGACAGCGTCAGGTTGTATGGGCCGCTGCCCACGCTATCTGTATGTCCCTGAAGCTCAATGCGCACACGTGGATGCTTGCGCAATCCTGAGGCCACCTGATCAAGAATCGGCTTGGAATCTCCCGTCAGGACTGCCTTGTTGAATTCGAAGTTCACCCCTTCCAGCGTGATCGCACCCTTGATCGGACACCCATCCTTGTCCACTGCCACACCGGCGGGCGTATCAGGACACTTGCTGACTGGAGCCGGCGGCGGCGGGGGCGGGGGCGGCGGGAGGGGCTCGACCACAGGCGGCGGCGGGGGCGGAGGTGCTGCAGCGACCGCTAGCGGTGTTCGGCCCGGGCCAAATGAGAACTGGAAGCCAAGGCTGGCCAGGAAGTCCACCGGGTGCGAACCAGAGCCGCTGGTATCGTCCCAGCGCGCCTTGTAATCCGGCCGCAGGCTGAACGTGCGTGACTCATCCGAGTTTTCCCACAGCTTGACGAACAAGCCGACACCAGCCTGGGCCATGAAATCTGTGGAACTCGAAGCGCTCGAGGCAGCGCTCGCACTGTCGCGCACGGCACCGACGCCCAGCGAAATGTAGGGCGCGACCTTTGCGGGACGATCGAACACCCGCAGGACATCGAGCGAGCCGCCATAGAGGTTCAGGTGGCCGGTATCGCGGCTGTCCGAGAGCCGCTGCGTGCCGTTCAGATTCAGCTCCGCGCTCCACTGCTCGCTCAGGTTGTAGCCAAATCCCACGCCATAGAGAAAGCCATCGTTGGTGTGGCGGAGGCTGTCGGTGCCGATCAGGCCTATCTGCGGGTCAACGTACCAGTGGCCGACTTCATCATCGGCGGCCGCAAGCAGCGGCGCTGTAAGTAGCAAGGCACAGCAGACATAACGTTTCATGAGGGATTCCTTCATTCGAGCATGGGAATTCAGAAAGCAGGCACGCACTCTGCGTTTTTATTTTACAACACACAGGTTCACGAATGGCGTTTATTGGCGTGTTTTGCAGATTCTGCACGAATTTTGCGTTGTTTCTTTAATGAGACAACTCTGTCAGAGCGCTTGGCGGCGCCCAGGAACCGGAGGAACCCGCGGGCTCGCAGGCCGTGCGGGTGAGGTGCCGGGCTGCCACGCGCTGCTCGCGTGCGGCGGCGCAGCGATTCACAATTGTAGAATTGATGCTTTCAGGAATCCTCGAGCAGTGTCATGTCGAGGCTGGCATTGAGGGCCGTCGCATCGGCCATGTGAGCGAGCGGCCGGCGCCCCTAAATTAACAATTCGCGCGCTGCCTGGACCGAATAGGAAAATAATATTGCACCACAGCACTACGCGTTGCCTGATGCCCAAGCTTGCCGCGCCCTGCGCGGCGGCAATCCTATGCCTGGCGCAACTGTGCAGCGCGGCTGAACCCGCAGATGGTGAATCGATCCAGGTTGGTCTGGCCAATTACCACACTGGCCTATCGGCTGCACAGCTGCTCGCGCAAAGCGACCTGCCGCAGGCCAACTACCGCACTGGCACAGCGGCGCAGCAGGCCGCGCCGACCAATCAGTGGTACTCCTCGGTCATGTTCGGTCGCTGGTCGTATCCGATATACGCTCAGCCGCTGACTTACCGCGCGGGCTCGAAGGGATTCGAACTTGGCCTGCCAGACAGGCGCGCACGCTCACCGGATCCGTATCAGCGCGAGATCCGCTATGCGCATCGTGCTGCCATTACGGTATCGCCCAACGCATTCGCGGCTCGCGATGCGCGCCTGAAGAACTTCTCGGACTGGTCAGCGCAGTTCAGCATGGCCTCGCGCTCCGGCAAGAGCCTGGAAGCGACCGTGCTGCACGGCAGTCCCTTCGCCTATTTCGAGTGCAGCGAGGGCGACGTGCGATTCGCGCTGCGGGAGCGACCGATATCTATCGTGAATCCGAGGCGCCCTGGCGCGGATCGACGCGTTGTTGCGCTGAGCATCGGCGGACACTCCTATGCCCTGTTCGGTCCCACCGGCGCGCGCTGGGAATGGCACTCGCCGCAGGAACTGGTGCTGCACCTTCCCGACCGCGCGCGCTATTTCTCGGTCGCTGGCCTGCCCGATAACCGGCCCACCACCGTCGCCGCCTTCCTCGCCGTCGCCTACGCGTTCCCGGTCGATACGCACGTCGAGTGGCACTACGATGAACCTGGCAGCAAGGTGCGCACGAGTTTCCATGTGACGACCGTGGCTCGCGAGGGCAGCAACCTTGCAACCTTCATGGGACTCTACCCGCACCAGTGGTCGGCGGCGGCACCACAACCGACAGCGCTGTACAAGTACCAGACGGTTCGCGGGCCGCTGCGACTGATCCAGGGCAATGACTTTGCGGTCGAACTGACTTATCACGGGATTCTGCCGCAATGGGCCGGCCTTGAATCTGGTGAGCACCGCGCAGAGCTTGCCCCGCTACTGAGTGCCGACAGTCTGCGGGCCGAGGAACTGTTCACGCAGCAGCCCGGGGACGGCACCTACTGGTACGGCAAGGCGCTTGGCGCCACGGCCCAGCTGCTGTGCGTGGCCGACGCCGAAGGGGAAGAGGCGGCGAGCGAGCGGCTGCTGGCGCACCTCAAGAGCCGGCTCGAGTACTGGTTCGATGGGCTGCACTCCGGGCACTTTGTCCAGGATGAGCGACTGGGCACGTTCGTCGGGCTGCCGGAGGAGTTCTACAGCGTCAGTCACATGAATGACCATCATTTTCACTATGGCTACTGGCTGATGGGTGCTGCGCACGTCGCGTTGCGCGATCCAGCATGGGCCAGCGAGCAGCGCTGGGGCGGCATTGTCGGCAAGCTGGTTGCAGACATCGCCACGGACGAGCGCGGACGGCGTGACTTCCCGTTCCTGAGAAACTTCGACCCTTACGAGGGCCATTCCTGGGCGGCCGGTGACGCCAACTGGGTTGCAATTGCACGCTACGGCAACAACGAGGAGTCATCGTCCGAGGCCATCAACGCCTGGGCCGCATTGATTCTGTGGGGCGAGGCCACTGGCAACCGGCATCTGCGGGACCTGGGTATCTATCTGTATACCAGCGAAGTCGCTGCGGTCGAGCAGTACTGGTTCGACACCAATCACCAGGTGCTTGGCACGGACTTTGGCAAGCCGTTCGCAACGCAGGTCTTCGGCGGCAAGTTTGCCTACAACACCTGGTGGACGGCCGAGCCGCACGAGATCTACGGCATAAATCTGCTGCCGCTGACGCCGGCCTCGACCTACCTCGGCGCTGATCCGGACTCAGTGCGTGCCGCCTTTGCCAGCCTGCCGACCGAAGAGCAGCGCTACCGCAGTCCGAGCCGTGATGACACACCCGAGCGGCTGCGTGAGATCTGGCAGGACGCGCTCGCCTCCTATCTGGCGCTGGCGGATCCATCCGCTGGTCTGGCGCGCTGGAATCCGATCGGCGAGGTCGAGGGCGGGGAGACCCGCAGCCACACCCTGTATTGGCTGCTCAGCCTGAGTGAGATGGGCACGCCGGATCTGAGCATTACCGCCGACACCGCGCTCTATTCGGTATTTCGTGACACGCAGGGCCTGCGCACTTACCTCGCTTACAACGCGAGCGACACCCGCCGGCAGGTGCTCTTTAGCGACGGCAAGCGGCTCGAGATCGCCCCGCATGCCCTGGCGCGCACTCACTGATCAGTCGGCTGCTGGGCCCAGCGTGCATGCCATTAGCCAGCGCCTGCGGGCGCCAGTCCCAGCAATGCACGCGCGTTCCCGCCCAGTATCGCGGCGCGATCTGCCTCGGAGAATTCCTGCACCGCAGCCAGCAGCTCGTGCATGCCATAGTCTGCCATGTCGTAGGGGTAATCGGTGCCAACGATCAGCTGGCTGACGCCGGCTTCCTCAGCAAGGTGACGCAGCGCTTCGGGCCGGTACACGATGGTGTCAAACCAGATCTGACGCAGGTATTCGCTGGGCCGCTTTCGGCAGGTACGCGCATCCGGTCGCACCTGCCAGGCATGATCCGCGCGACCAATGTAGGAGGCCAGATACCCGCCGCCGTGACCGGCGAACAGCTTCACGCCCGGATAGCGATCCAGTACGCCGCCAAAAATCAGATGGGACAGCGCCACGGTGTGCTCCAGTGGCTGACCGAGATGATTGCTCAGGTAGAACGGCCGGGTCCGCTCGCCCAGCGTCGTACCGAGCGGATGCAGGAACACCACACAGCCCAGCTGCTCGGCTCGCGCCCAGAAGCGCTCGAACTTGGCGCTGCCAAGCTCCTCTCCGCTCACGAGCGAGGAGATCTCCACACCCTTCAGTCCCAGATGCCCAATCGCGTAGTCGAGCTGCTCGATGGACAGCTCTGGGTGCTGCAGCGCCACGCTGCCCATACCGAGCAGGCGATCGGGATGCCGGCCAACCTGCTCCGCAATGTGTTCGTTGATCGAACGCACCAGATCCCGTGCCAGCTCCGGATCGGCCCAGTAGTAATATTGGTTTGGCGCCGGGCTGACCACCTGCAGGTCCACACCCATGGCATCCATATCGGCCAGACGCTGCTCGAGTTGCGTGAGCTTCGGGAAGGCCTGCGGCAACATGTGTTTGAAGTTGAACGCGATCGTTTCCTCGCTCATGGCCTTGCGCATGAGCTCGGGCTCGGCCAGCTTCTGCGGCCGCTCGGCTACGAGCGCCTCGGCGGCCACGGTGAGCATGTGGCAGTGCATGTCCACGGTGTAATGGCGCTGGCGGCCCGCACGCGTGCCACCCACGCGCGCCGGGGACTCGGCATGTGCGTGCGCGCCGGCGCTTCCGCAGGTGTAGACCCAGCTGCTGGCACTCATGCGCGCCTCCTCACAGGCCCTCGAGCGCGCGCTGGACCAGCCGCTCGAGCGTAGCGTCGTTCTTGAAACCAGCCGCCAGCGCACGCGGCGCCCGCATCGGCGGATAATTCGCGAACTGCGCCTGCAGCTTGGCATCCGGCGCGTACTCGATGCGCCGGAGCACCTCCGGCCCATGCAGCGCAGCGATTGCATCGACCACCTCGCCAATCGTGGCGCGCAGTACCGGCATCAGGAAGGTGCGCCCGGCGGCTAGCAGCTCCGGCCCGATCGCTGCGGCGTGCAGCAGGTTATCGACGATGCACGGCCGGCTCATCCACCAGGAAGGCGCATCGGCGGACACCGGGCAGCGGAACGGGCGTCCGGCGGCCAGCTCCCGGATCAGATCGCTGAGGAAAATTGACAGCATCCCCGAGGTGGGTGGCCGGGCCACGATGCCTGGAATGCGCACCGCACGACCATCCACGAAGCCACGCCGACCGTAGTCTGCAATCAGGATCTCGCCAATGTATTTCTGGGTGCCGTAGCTGAGCGAGGGCTCCGGCACGGTCTGCTCATCGATCACTGCCGGCATCGGTACGCCATAGATGCCGATGGTGCTGGCGAATACCAGTCGCGGGCACTGCCCGGCCAGCCGCAGCACCTCGAGCAGGTCGATCGTGGCCTGCAGGTTGACCTTCAGGCCAAGCTCGAAATTCCTTTCTGCAGCACCACCGGGAATGCTTGCCAGGTGGAACACACAGTCCACGCCGCCGGCAATCGCCTGATTCAAAACCGCGCGATCGCTGATATCGCCCTCGACGGCACGCAGTCGCAGATCGGGTGCGCTTGGGCTGATGCGCACATCAAGACGCGTGATCTGCTGCGCGGCGCTCGCAGTCCCGGCCACCGGTACACCGGCGAGCAGCCGCGCGATCAGGGCCTGGCCGATATAGCCTTCGGAGCCGACCACCAGGACCTTCATGGCAGCTTCGCCGGAACGATCTTCTGGTCAATGGCCCCGAAGATCGACAGGCCCGCGGCATCCAGCATCTGCATGCGCACGCGATCGCCATAATTCATGAATTCAGTGACCGGCCTGCCCTGATCCTCCAGTTCGATCCCACGACGCTCAGCGATGCAGGCCGAACCGACTTCACGAAAATTGCTGTTCGAGACGGTGCCCGAGCCGATGATCGTCCCGGCGCTGAGGTTGCGAGTGCGTGCGGCATGTTCAATGAGCTGCTCGAAGGAAAAGCCCATCTGCCCGGCATGCGGATGACCGAACAGCTGCTCATTCCAGTACACCTCAAGGGCAAGCTGCACGCGCCCATCGCGCCAGCCCGCTTCGCCCAGTTCATCGAGGGTCACGGCAACCGGGCTGAAGCTGGTCGAGGGCTTGGACTGCAGAAAGCCAAAGCCTGTCTTGACGTCCTTGGCCGCCAGCACGCGCAGGCTGGCATCGTTCGCCAGCAGCACCAGCTTGATGTGACTCGCAGCCTGAGCGGCATTGGTACCCATCGGCACCCGGTCGATGATGATGGCCACCTCGCCCTCGAAGTCCATGCCATCGGCAGCGCTCGGCAGCGGCATGTCATCGGTCGGCCCCAGGAAATCATCACCAGCGCCCTGATACATCAGCGGTACCGTGCGCTTCTCGGCCGGTGGCGTCAGTCCGAACACTTTTTCCATCAAGTCTCCATGACTATGGAAGGCCGAGGCGTCCAGCCATTGCCAGGTCCTAGGCAGCGGCGCGTGCAGGCTGCGCACATCCAGCGCAAAACTGGCCGCTGCGGTACCGGCGTTGAGCTGCCCGTAGAGGGTCTGGAGGCGCGGTTCGACCGCCGCCCATTGCTCGATTGCGCTCAGCAGGTTGGGCGTCACTGCGCTGGCATCCAGCGCGCGCGTGAGATCTCTGGCGACCACCAGAAGTTTGCCATCGCGCGTGCCGTCTCTGAGTGTCGCGAGTTTCATGGTGTCAGATCCTGTAACGCCAAGGTGTAGAACTGCTGCCGCGAGCCATGTGAGTCGCGGCCAATCAGCTGAGCAACCGTCCGCCATCGACCAGCAGGATTGAGCCGGTGGAGAAGGTCAGCTGCCTGACCGCAGCCACGATGGCCGCCCCGACTTCCTCGGGGGTCGCCAGGCGCCCGAGCGGCGTACGCGCCGCCTGCTCATCACGCCATTTCGGATCCAGCGACTTTACAAATTCGGTGTCGACCAGGCCCGGGGATACCGACAGCACGCGGATCCTTGGTGCGAAGGCGCGGGCCAGCGACTTGGTGAGGCTGTCGAGCGCGGCTTTGGAGGCACAGTAGATCACGTTGCTGCCAATGGCCGAAATCGCCGCCGTCGAGGAGATGTTGATGACCACACCGCCGCCTGCGAGATCTGAGCGCTCGAGCAGCCCCCGCACGGCGCGCAGTGCCGCCACCGCGCCACGTACATTGGTCGCGAGTATCGTGTCGATCAGCTCATCATCCAGCGCCTCCAGATCCGCGTGCGGTACGAAGCGCGTTGTGCCAGCGCAGTTGACCAGCACATCGCAGCGCCCCCAGCGCTCTGCGATCAGCGCAGCGAGCGACTTGAGGGCCGCACTGTCGGTCACCGGCGCGGCCAGCGCCGCGTGACCGGCGCCCGGCAGCGCCCCTGCAAGTGCCTCAGCCGCCGCCGCCGAGCGGTGGTAGCCGACGATGATGCGGAATCCCGAGGCCGCCAGCGCGCGACAGATCGCCGCGCCAATGCCACCGGCGCCGCCGGTGATCAGGGCCACGGGCGCATCGGCCGATGCCGATGCCACGGTGCTCAAGCCACCTTCTTCTTGCCGTAGCGGCGCACGCGCAGGTCAGCCTGCTCCTTGTGACCCGCAAAGCCCTCGAGGGCACACAGGCGCGAGCAATAAGCGCCGATCAGGGCACTGGCCTCATCAGCCGTTACGCGCTGGTAGGTGCAGGTCTTGATGAACTTTCTGACCCACAGTCCGCCGGTATAGCGGGCCGCCTTCATCGTCGGCAGCGTGTGATTGGTGCCGATCACTTTGTCGCCGAAGCTCACATTGGTACGCGGCCCGAGGAACAGCGCACCGAAGTTCTGCAGGTGGTGCAGGAAGTAGTCCGGGTCTTTGGTGAGGACCTGGACATGCTCGCTGGCGATTTCATCGGCCTTGGCGACCAGTTCATCCTGAGTATCGACGAGAATGATCTCGCCGCAGTTCTGCCAGGCCACACGCGCCACGTCAGCGGTCGGAAGCCAGGCGAGAATCTTCTCGATCGCCGCTGGAGTTTCCTCCGCCAGGCGCTTGGAACTGGTGAGCAACACGGCCGGGGAGCCCGGGCCGTGCTCGGCCTGCCCCAGCAGGTCGACCGCAGCCATTTCAGCATCGCAGGTCTCATCGGCGATGATCAGGGTCTCGGTCGGACCGGCCAGCAGATCGATCCCGATCCTGCCAAACAGCTGCCGCTTGGCTTCGGCGACGAAGGCATTGCCAGGACCCACCACCATGTCCACCGGGGCAATCTGTTCAGTCCCGAGTGCCATGGCCGCAATTGCCTGTACGCCACCGAAGCTGTAGATCTCATCGGCACCCGCCAGGTGCATCGCGGTGACAATGGCCGGGTGCGGCGCGCCGCCGAACGGCGGCGCACAGGCGACCACCCGCTTCACACCGGCAGCCTTGGCCGTCACGACACTCATATGGGCGCTGGCGACCATCGGATAGCGCCCGCCGGGCACATAGCAGCCGACGCTGCTGACCGGCAGGTTCTTGTGGCCGAGGATGACCCCGGGCATCGTCTCGATCTCGATATCCTTCATCGATGCCCGCTGTGCCAATGCGAAGCCGCGGATCTGCTTCTGGGCAAACTCGATATCCGATATCGTGGACGCCGGGATCGAATTGACGCAGGCAGCAATTTCCTGGGGACTCAGGCGAAAGGAGGCGGGCGACCATTTGTCAAACTTCTGTGAGTACTCGCGCACCGCGGCATCACCACGCGCGCCGATATCGGCCAGAATACCTTCCACCGTGCGGCGCACCTCGGCCTGCTTCTCGGCTTTCTCTTGGGCCAGCTGTCCAGTCTTGAGGTAACGAATCATGTGTAAAGCCTCCTAAAAAGATACTGAATCGAAGTTCAGGCGACTACCGTGAAGTGCTCGACCGTTGGAGCCGCAGCAAAGAACGGACCGAGGATCCGGCGCCATTCCTGAAACAGCGGCGAAGTACGGAACTTCTCCATATGGTGCGCCACACTGGGCCACTGCACCGTCAGCACGAAGCGGCCCGGTGTTTCAATCGAACGATGCATGGCTACGGCGCCGCACCCTTCGGCCTGCGTGATGACGCTGCGCGCCGTGGCAAAGGCCTGCTCAAAATCCGCACCCTTGTCCGCAAGGATGCTGAAGGTTGCAATCTCAATGATCATGACGAATAACGCTCCTGCCAGTGAACCATTGGCAACCCGGCTACGGGTGCCTGAAAATACGGGATGTTCGAGCCGCGCAGACTCCCAATGTACAGCGTGCGCAGGTCCGGGCCACCGAAGGTCAGGCTGGCGGTCCAGGGCGCGAGCGATCCATGGGTGGCCATCATCACCTCCGGCGTCACGGTGCCGGCGAAGAAGTGCTCATCAAATACCCGCACCCTCTCCGCCTCGGCATCCTGGAAGATAATGCGCTCCTCGCCCTCGGGCGTCAGCACCGCAATCTGATCCGAGATGACGTAGGTCATCCACAGATTGCCCCAGGTATCGAAGGCAAATCCGTCCGGGATGCCCCGCAGCTGGCTCGGCCCGTAGGTTTCACGCCGGCTCAAGGTGCCATCGGCGCCCACGCGCAGCCGGGATATCCGCCGCGCATTGCTCTCGACGACGTACAGGTATTCTTCTGCCGCATCCATGCGTATCTCGTTGGTGCCGATAAAGCCGTCGGCGGCGATCCGGATGCCGCGCTCGTCAATCAGGGCCACATAGCCATCCGGAAGCTTCTCGTTGATCGAGCGTGTCCAGGGCTTGGCGCGCGTCGTCACGGTGAGCCAGATGCGATTGCGTGAATCGCGCAGCACGAAGTTGGCCTTGCCGATCGGCTCGCCGTCGATCTCGCTGTAGAGCGTGCGCGTCTCGCCCGATCGGGCCATCAGCTCCAGTGCGTCGGTACCGAAGTTTGCGATCAGGAAATCTCCGTTGCGGTCGAATGCCAGGCCGTTGGGCAACGTGCCTTCGAAGATATAGCGCTCGGCGCCCTCCGCGCGTCCGGCAAAGCGCTCATCGGCGCGCTGGGCAATGAGCTGCTGGCTGCCGTCGGGGCGAATCCGCATCACTCCTCCGCGCGCGTCCGCACTCCAGAGCGTGCCGTCGCGCTCGGCGAGGATGCACTCGGGGCGCTGCAGGTCGTTACCGATCGTGCGGATCGCAGCGCGCTCGAGCTGCCAGCCATCGAGGGGATTGCGCGCCATCTCGGTACTTTTCTGCGCCATCGCCACTACCGCCTAGATCACTTCCGGCACGCAGCGATTGCGTTGGGTACCCAGTGACTCGAGCGGACCGGTAATCGAACCCTCGAGGATGTCACCGACCTTGAGCAGTACCCCGTGGTGAATGCCGTTGCCCGCCGGGGAGCCTGTGCAAATCAGATCGCCCGGTTGCAGGATGAGCAGCTTCGACAACGACTCGATCAGTCGCGCACAGTCAAAGATCATGTCATCCGTGCCCTCATCCTGCATCGTGCGGCCATTGTGGCGCAGCGTAATGTGCAGCTGCTGCGGGTCACCGACGAAGCGCGCCGGCACCAGGTAAGGACCCGACGGCAGCGCGGTGGGAGCACATTTGGCGGCGACCCAGTCCATGCCCATTTCCTTGGCATCCTTGCGGTTCACGCGTTCGCGAATGGTCAGGTCGTTGACCACCATGTAGCCGGCAACGTACTGGAGCGCCTCGGCGCGGCTGACAAATCGGGCTCGTCGCCCGATGACTACGCCAAGCTCCAGTTCCCAGTCCATCGTCGTGACGTCTGGGGGCAGGCTCACCTCATCAAAGGGTCCGATCATCGTCGAACTTGCCTTGACGAAGAAGAATGGCGTGCCGTTGGCCTTACGGTCGGTCATCTTGCGGATGCCGAATGCGCGCCGCTGCTGCTCGTCCATGCCCGCCGTCTCATCGGCCTTCTGCGCCACGATGATGTCGACGACGTGCTTGAAGTAATTGGCCCCGGAGCAGATCACGTTGCGCGAGGCCACCGGCGCGTGGAAGGTGAGCAGCGTCAAGGCTACGGCGTGCTCCCTGAGCGCGGCGACATCGCCGACAGCGAAGGCCTCTACCACGCGCTGCAGGATCGGCTCGTTGTGCGCCCAGTCCTGCAGTATTGAGAGCGTGGAGCCGTCCGAGTGCAGGTCGAGACCCTCGCGGCGCAGGAATCGGTCCAGACCGTGCAGCGCGATAGCCTGATCGCCCACCACCAGAGCGCCGAATGGCGGACATCCACCCACGGAAAACGTGCCCAGCCTGAAGGGTGTGCTCATGCTCCTACCGCCGCTTGTGATCGCTCTGCCGCCTATGCGGCCCGCACTGCCGAGCCGGGCCACGGCCCAAACTGAAGCGCCGCTGCATCGCCCCCACGGAACACTTCTGGAGCGCGCATCTTAGGGGCTGGCGTCTGGATCGAGAAGCCTGATTTCAGAGACATTTTTGTGCCCGGGGTGACTGCCCGGCGCTGGCTTCTAGAGGTGGCCCTCGCCGCCATCATTCAGCAGGGTCTGGCCGCTCATGAACGCCGCATCGTCCGAGACCAGGTAGGAGAGCGCGCCCGCCTGATCGGCCGGCTCGCCACTGCGTTTGACGGCCTGGCGACTGACAACAAAATCAAAGTGGGCCTGGGGTACGTTGAGCACCGCATTTCTCGTGCGCGTCAGGCCGGGTGCGAGCGCATTGACCGTGATGCCATATTCGCCCAGCTCGGCAGCCAGTCCACGCACGAATCCAATCAGCGCGCCTTTGCTGGCGATGTAGTGGCTCATCCGTGGCGGCGGTGCGAAGTAACTGGAAGAGACGACCATGACAATCCGGCCCCAGCCTGCAGCCTGCATGGCGGGCAGGAACGCTTTGACGAGATGGAAGCCGCCGTCGAGGTTCACCTGCTGGGTCGCGCGCCATTCCTTGGGTGACAGCTCAGCAAACGGCTTCATGAACTGCAGCGCGGCGCAATGCACGAGGATGGCCGGATCGCCACAGCGGGCCCGCACCTGATCAGCGGCGGCGAGCACCTGCTGGTAGTCACTGATATCGCAGCTGAGCCCAAGGGCTTCGGCGCCCTCGGCCCGGGCCAGCGCCACAGTCTCGGCAGAATCATTCAGATCCAGCACCGCGACCCGCGCCCCTTCGGCCAGGAGGCGCAGTGCCATCGCCTGGCCAATGCCGCTGCTGCCCCCGGTAATGACGGCCAGCCGTCCCTGATGTCGCGTATTCATAGGTTCCTGGCTCGCTTCCCCTGCGGTGGGTTGCTCTTGGTATGGCAGCAAGTATAGCCGCTGCCCTAGAATAAATTGCTTGACTTAACTTTAAAGTTAATTAACATGTAAGTTAAGTGAATGCGATCGACCACACCTTTGGCGCCCTCGCCGACCCGATCCGGCGGGCAATTCTTGTGCAGCTCGCCCGAGGCGAGGCCACCGTGGGCGAACTGGCGGCCCCGTTTGATATTTCGCTGCCGGCGATCTCACGGCATCTGAAGGTGCTCGAGCAGGCTTCACTGATCAGCAACGAACGCTATGGCAAGCACCGCCGCTGCCGGCTCAAGCCAGAGGGCCTTGTGGCTGCCGCCAGCTGGCTCGACTTCCACCGGCGCTTCTGGAGCGGAAGCCTGGAGCGCCTCGATGCCCACCTGAAACGCAATCCGAAGGAGAGAAAACCATGAATGTTGCAGTGGCAGAGACCACACTTGTCATCACGCGCCTGTTCGATGCAGCGCCGGCCCGTGTCTTCAATGCCTGGCTGAACCGGGAGGAATGGCAGGCCTGGATCGGCCCCGAAGGCATGAGCTGCGAAGTACCGCTGCTCGAGCCCAAGGTCGGCGGCCGCTACCGAATCACGATGCACCTGTCCGACGGGCGGGTGATTCCGGTCGCCGGAGTGTTCAAGACCATCGATGCCCCAAGGAAACTGGTGTTCACGTGGGGCTGGGATGGCGACCCTACGCGCGAGAGCCTCGTCAGCCTCACGCTGCGCGAGAGTGGTGGTCAGACGGAGCTGACCTTATGCCAGGAAGGACTAGGCAGCAGCGCCAACCGTGATGATCACGGGCGCGGCTGGAACAGCACGCTCAACAAGCTCGTCGCGTACCTCGCGGCCCACTGACCCGTCCTGCAGCCGGCGGCGTCCCTCTAGGGCGCCGCCGTGCTGGCGATGGTTCAGGTGCCGCGCTCGCGGCTCACGAAGGCGAGTGCTCCGCGCACCGAGCTGGTTGCGTGGCCTGCGAGCTGCGGATCCTTGACCAGCGGTATGATCGCATCGCACATTTTCTTGCCAAGCTCCACGCCCCACTGATCGAAAGCATTGTTGCCCCAGACCACGCTCTGTACGAAGACCTTATGTTCGTACAGCGCGATGATCGCGCCGAGGGTGCGTGGGTCAAGTTCGCGAAACAGCACCAGGCTCACCGGCCGGTTGCCGGCATGGACCTTGTGCGGTGTCAGCGCCGCGATGCGCTCCTTGGATAGGCCCTGCTGCTGGAGTTCGGCCACGACCTGCTCGGCACTGTGACCGAACGCAAACGCTTCGGCCTGTGCGAGCGCACTGGCGATCGCCAGATCCTGCTGCTCCTGCGTGGCGCCGGAGCTGCGCACCGGCACCAGCATGTCGAGCGCGGCCCGCTCGCTGCCCTGGTGCAGCAGCTGGAAAAAGGAATGCTGTGCATTGTCGCCCGGTTCACCCCAGATCACCGGGCAGGTGGCGACCGCGGTGGGCTCGCCATTGAGCCGCACGGATTTGCCGTTGCTCTCCATCTCGAGCTGCTGCAGATAGGCCGGCAGCCGCGCCAGCCGCGAGTCGTAGGGCAGGATCGCGAGCGTCGGCAGCTTGAGGAAATCAATATTCCAGATGCCGTAGAACGCCGCCAGCGCGGGCAGGTTCTGCTCCCACGGAGCGGTGCGAAAATGCTCATCCAGCTGATGTGCGCCGGCGAGAAAGGCGCTGAACTGCTCCGCGCCCACGGCAATGGCAAGCGCGACGCCGATCGAGGACCAGATCGAGTAGCGGCCACCCACCCAGTCCCACATGTTGAAGCGGTAGTCTGGATGCACGCCAAAGGCATCCATCGCCTTGGCGTTGACCGACACGGCGGCGAAGTGACCCGGAATCGCGGCATCACCGAGGCGCTCACGCAGCCATTTGCGGGCCGCTTCGGCATTCGTGCGCGTCTCGAGCGTCGTAAAGGTCTTCGAGCAGATGATGAACAGCGTGCGTGCCGGATCTGCCTCTTCCAGCAGATCCACGAGCTCGCAGCCATCGATGTTGGATACGAACTCGACCCGCGGCGCTCCGCGCGTGAAGGTCCGCAGGGCCCGCACCGCCATCGCCGGGCCCAGATCCGAGCCCCCGATACCGATATTGACCACCAGATTAAATGGCAGATCCTTGCTGGAGCGGATCGTGCCGCCGCGAATGGCATCGGCAAAGCCGAGCATGTGCTTGCGCTCGGCGAGAATCAGGGGTTGCAGGTCGGTGCCCTCGACAATGAGTGCTCCGGCGCTGGCGGGCCGGCGCAATGCCGTGTGCAGTACCGCCCGCCCCTCGGTCTGATTGATGGGCGCACCGGTAAACATCTCCTCGATGCGCTGTCTGAGGCCCAGTTGTTCGGCAAGCGTGCTGAAAGCGCTGAGGAGTGGCCCATCGACGCGTTGGCGCGAATAGTCGAGCAGCAGTCCCGCGGCCTGCGCCGAGCAATGGGTAAAGCGCTCCGGGTCGCGCTCGAACAGCGTGCTTACGATGGGCGGCGCGGTTGAGGCACCCTGAAGTCTCGGCCAGACCTGACAATCGATTCCGGCAAGAAAATCACTCATCGCGCCGCTCCTGTCTGCGTTAACTTCTCGACGCGCTGTCGGTCGCGCCCTGAATCACCGGCGCCCAGCATGGCACTTAAGGCCGGTTCGTTACAGTCCGTAGTCGCTGCGGCGGCGCTGCGCAAAGCGCGCCACACCGGCCTCGACTGATGTCCGTGGCCGACTGCCGATCGCAGCACTCCGCTCATCAATCTGCGCCACAGTGTCCGGCAGGCCGCCCTCTGCAGCGCGCAGGATACGCGCACCTGCCTTCGAGCGGGCACGCCTCGAGTACTTCGATGTACTGCAACATTGAAATTCGCATCGCACGCCGGCCACTGAGTGGATGCATGCCAGGCAGGTGCTGCGAGTAGCGGCGCGGCCGGTTTCGTGCCGGCGGGCAGAACCCTCACACCGGTTCGCTAACTGATCCGTTGAGCGGCGCGCCGCCGACACATCTGGAACTGCACTTTATTCATAGTCGCGTCCGCTCCGACGGGTGGTTAGGTGACGAAGCAATTACAAGCCGCCGTTCGCAATGAGTAGCGCAGGCGGCGTTATGAAAAGGAAAGGCGCCATGACAACGGCCACTAAGATCAGACGAGCCGGTGCGCCAAGTTTCCGGGCGAAGTAAGAAACGACGCCGCAAATCAGAGTGCAGCCGCCTGCGAAAGTTGCCGCCACCAAGGTGGCCGGGTCGGAGAGTTGCCCAAATAGCGCTTGAGCCGCAGCGGTTAGCCCAAAGAACACAATGGACGTAACTAGCACTGCTACCCACCAACGCCGGGAGTCGGGCGGCAGCGCGGTCGCGCCTAGTATGCCAAGCATGGCGCCGCCACAAACCACCAATGAGTCAATGGCAACAAATTCAAACATCAGTCACCTAACCCGCATCCACGCCATCGCCCGCCGCGACCACGTTGAGTGGCCCCGCATCGACCTGCCGCCACAGGCATGGCGCCTTGTGTTCCCGATCCAGCAGCGCCTGAAGCTGTTCGTGGGCGGCTCGCTCCGCTGCGCTCGCCAGCGTGACTTTCAGTGTCACCGGCGATTCCGCCGCGGCCACACTCGACTTGGCGGAGTGCCGCGCCGCGCCCGAGCTGCCGTGGCCAAGCGCGAGCGCGCTTTGGCCGCCAGTCATCGCCAGATAGACATCGGCGAGGATCCGCGCATCGAGCAAGGCGCCATGCACGTCGCGCTTGGAATTATCAACGTTGTAGCGCTTGCAGAGCGCGTCGAGATTGTTGCGCTGGCCCGGATGCATCTCGCGCGCCAGCGCCAGCGTATCGAGCACCTGGCAAAGCGCGCCGACCTTGATGGGCGTTGCTGTCGAGACGCGTGCAAATTCTGCATCCAGAAAGGCAATGTCGAACACCGCGTTGTGGATGATGAGCTCGCTGCCGGCAATGAACTGGATCAGCTCCTCGGCGATCTGGGCAAACTTTGGCTTGTCGACGAGTTGCTCGCGCGAGATGCCGTGCACGGCGCGCGCCGCCGGATCGATGTCGCGTTCCGGGTTCAGATAGCGATGGTAGGTGCGGCCACTGGTGCGGCGATTGAGCAGTTCGACGCAGCCGATTTCAATGATGCGGTGGCCGAGGCTGGATTCGAGCCCGGTGGTTTCAGTGTCCAGTACGATCTGTCGCATCAGCGCGAGTGTACCCCAAGCAGCTGATCGATCGCGGCGTTGGCCAGCGCATCGACCCGTTCATTACCCGGCACACCGGCGTGACCCTTCACCCAGTGCCACTCAATCTCAAAGGCGGCAGCCAGCGCATCGAGCTGCTCCCACAGGTCCTGGTTCTTCACCGGCTGGCGAGCCGCGGTGCGCCAGCCGTGCGCCTTCCAGCTCTTGACCCATTCGGTGATGCCAAGCCGCACGTACTGGGAATCGGTATAGATGCGTACCGGCACCGGACGCTTCAGGCTGCGCAGCGCTTCGATCACCGCCATCAGCTCCATGCGATTGTTGGTGGTGTCCGCAACCGCACCGGAGATCTCCTTTTCATGCCTTCCCTGGCGCAGGTAGGCGGCCCAGCCGCCTGGCCCGGGATTACCGCGACAGCCTCCGTCCGTATAGATCTCAACCGCGCCCGAGTTGTCCTGACTCATGAGTGCCATTGTCTCAAAGAATTTTCACGGCGAGCGGCCATCGCGGATGGTCGGCTCCACCAGCACTCCGATGCGCGTGCGCCTCTCGAGCCGGCGCGGACGAATTGGCGTCAGCGCGTAGGTGTGTTTGCGTGCCTTGATCAGATAGGCGCCGGCTGGCCAGGGGCTCAGCAATCCCCGGTGCAGCACGCTCTGGGGCCCGGGCGGCTCGCGATGGTGGCGCGGCCACACATAGAGATAGCGCCGGATCAGCGTGATCTCAAAACCAAGCAGCACCAGCCAGTCCCGCACACGATGCTCTGACAGATGACGGCGCAGACCCGGAGGATAGCCGCCCTGACTGGTCAGGGAGCGCAGCCCCCAGAGACTGGCCGGACGAAACCCGAGCACCAGCAGCTGGCCCTCGCCCCCGAGTACCCGGTCGGCCTCGCGCAGTACGGCATGCGGATCCGGCTCGGTCTCCAGGCTATGGGGCAGCAGTACGGCGTCGATCAGACCGGTGCCCACGGGCAGGCGGTTCAGGCTGGCGACGATGTCGGGGCAGCTCTCGCCGGGCGCGGCTTCGGCCACGAGACTCTGGCGGCGCAGGCGGCTCGCATTCATCAGCTGCCGCCCGGAACCCCAACGGCCCATCTGCAGCAGTTCCAGGCCATACACATCATCCAGCACCGTACTGAGCAGCTCGGCCTCAGCGCCAATCAGCGCGCGCCCCATAGGGCTGCCCTGCCATTGCGCCACGGCTCGTTTGGTTTCCCGCATAAGTACCCGAGTTTAAAGATCGATAGGTTACCAAAGCGTAATTATGTGAACTTACGGGTAAAATATCCCAGCCCGCCCGGCTACTATCGGCGCCTAATACCGTAGCATGCCGCCCTAATGGCGGTATGAGCGCCCACCAGGCAGGCCGGGGTACATAAGAGAGTGAATCTGAAGAGCTACCGGCTTGCCGGGCCGATCCTGTTGTTGCTGTGCCTGGCCGGCTGCGCCCATCAGCCGGCCGTGCCGAAACCTCAGCCTGCCGCCCTCGTGGCCGCGACACCGACCCCTGTGCCCGAGAGCGCTACGCCATCGAGCCCGGACAGCGCTGCGAGCCCCGCCGAGCCTCCGGGGGAGCCCCAGATGCCGCCGCCGGATGATCACTCCGCCACGGCCTCAGGCCCCACCGATCTGTTCGATCGCATGCGCAGCGGCTTTCAGCTCGAGGAGCTCGATCAGCATGCGATCGATGCCGAACTCAACTGGTTCGCCAACCACCCCGACTATCTCGAGCGGGTGTGGGGCCGCGCCGAACTGTACATGTACTACATTGTCGAGCAGCTCGAGCAGCGCAAGATGCCGCGCGAGCTGGCATTGCTGCCGGTGATCGAAAGCGCCTTTGATCCCTATGCGTACTCGCGGGCACGCGCCTCGGGACTGTGGCAGTTCATCCCCGGTACCGGCTCGCGCTTTGGCGTGAAGCAGGACTGGTGGTATGACGGCCGGCGCGATGTCGTGGAGAGCACGCGCGCGGCGCTCGACTACCTGCAATCGCTCCATGATGAATTCAACGGCGACTGGCTGCTGGCGATTGCCGGCTACAACTGCGGCGAGCTCGCGGTCCAGAGGGCCATCGACCACAACAGCGCCCGCGGCCTGCCCACCGATTTCTGGCATCTGAAACTGCCACGTGAGACGCGCGCCTACGTGCCCAAGCTGCTGGCCATGAAGCGCCTGGTCGCTCATCCAGCCGACTATGGGCTCGATTTCAGTCCAATCCCGAACCTGCCCTACTTCACGCAGGTCAAACCGGGCGGCCAGATCGACCTGCGTGTGGTAGCGAGCGTCGCGGGCATTCCGAAGGATGAGGTGTTTGACCTGAATCCGGCCTACCACCGCGGCGCAACGGATCCGACGGGGCCGGACCTGCTGCTGGTTCCGCTCGAAGTGTCGGACGGTCTGCAAGACGCGCTACAGCACCTGACGCAGGATCAGCGCATGCCGGTGCAGCAGTACACCGCGCGGCGCGGCGATTCGCTGCTCAGCATCGCGACGCAGTTCAATACGACGCCGGCGATGATCGCGCGGCTCAATGATCTGAACGAGCACGCCAAACCGGTCGCGGGCGCGGACCTGCGGGTGCCCTCCAGCGACAATCAGCTGCCGGCCAAGGCGCTGCGCGCGGCGATGCTGGTCGATAACCCGCGCGCCAGCCGCCAGCGGCACAGCGGCCGCCCGGTGATCAGGATCGTGCGCCGCGGCGATACGCTCTCGAGCGTGGCCCAGCGGATGGGCACTGATGTGCACACGCTGGCCAAGATGAATGGCATGAGCACGACCGAGCAGCTGCATGCCGGCCAGCGGCTCGTGGTTGCCAAGAATCGCAGCAGCGATGATACGCCTGCGCCCAGTGCCGCCAGTGCCACGGCCACCGCCGACGGCGGCCACCAGATCACTTATACAGTGCGGCCCGGCGACACGCTCTACAGCATCGCGCGCGCGTTGCAGGTCTCAGTGGCCAACCTGCTCGACTGGAACGGTCTGTCCAGCGGCCGCTATCTGAAGCCTGGCAAGAAGCTCGTGGCCTACGTCGCGGCGCGGGGCTGATAACTCGCGGCTGCGGCCGGGTAAACTGATTCGTAGCTGCTCTTTGTTGAGGGGACTTGCATGGGAATTCTCGCCGGCCGACGGGCGCTGATCATCGGCGTTGCCTCGGATCGCTCGATCGCCTGGGGCATTGCACAGGCCTTCCACGCCGAAGGCGCCGAACTGGCCTTCACCTACGCCAATGACCGGCTCAAGGAGCGGGTCGAGCCAATGGCCGGGTCAGTCGCAAGCCGGATCGTGCTGCCGCTTGATGTCACCGTGGATGGGCAGATCGATGAGGTCTTCGCGCAGCTCAAGGTGCATTGGGGCAGCCTCGATATTCTCGTGCACGCAGTAGCCTTCGCGCCGCGCGAGGCGATCGCCGGCAGCTTCACGGCCAACACCAGCCGCGAGGCCTTTCGCATCGCACACGATGTCTCGAGCTACAGCCTGACAGCCCTGGCGCGCGCGGCCGCCCCGCTGATGGCGGGCCGCGCGGGCGCCATCGTCACCTTGAGCTATCTGGGCGCCGTGCGCTCGATTCCAAGCTACAACGTGATGGGCCTGGCCAAGGCGAGCCTTGAAGCCAACGTGCGATTTCTGGCCGCGGATCTTGGACCCCAGAACATTCGTGTGAACGCCATCTCGGCCGGTCCGATCAAGACACTCTCGGCCGCAGGCGTCGGCGGCTTTCGCAAGATGCTGGCGCGCGTGGCGCAGGTCGCGCCCTTGCGCCGCAACGTCACGACCGAGGATGTGGGCAAGGCAGCGATGTTTCTGTGCTCGGATCTGGCCTCAGGGGTAACCGGCGAGATCCTGTACGTCGACAATGGTTTCAGTCATGTCGGGATGAGTTTTCCCGAGGATGGCGCTGAGGAGTGAGGTTGCGCCGCCCGCCGCCGCCGGTGGGGATTACTGGAAGACCGACTCGTTGGTCTGAATTTTCGCGTGCTGCTGCAGATCCTGGACGTAGGCTTCCAGCAGCGCTTCCCGATCGCGCCGCGCGTATTCGCTGATCAGCTGCTGATCATTGCTCGGATTGGCGCCCGAGCTGCCCGGACGCACGGCAGTGACCGCCAGCAGCGCAGCCCCACCCTCTTCCAGTGGCACCACACGATAGGCCGGCTTGCCGGCCACTGGCGGCGCCACGGCGAAGGCAGCGTCACGAACTTGGACCGGTAGCTGCGGGTCGGCGCGCGCAACGAAGCTCGCAGGCGTGGCGCTCAGGCCCAATGACTTGATCACGGTCTCAAAGCTGCTGCCCGCATCGAGCTGCTTGAGGCCATTGTCAGCGGCAGCGCGCGCCAGCTTCGAGCCGCTGTCCTTGCGGATCGCGGCGATGATCTCAGCCCGCACGCTTGCGAGCGGCTTGGGGGCCGGGACCCGATGCTCGAGCACCTTGACCAGCACCAGATGATCGTCCGCCAGCGCCACCGGGCCACCAACTCGGCCGCCCGCCAGCATGTCGGTGCTGAACACCAGGCGGTTCAGGTCGGCATTGGTGCCGAGTGCGCCGCCCTCGGCGCGCGTGAACTCGTTTACTTCTCCGAGGTTCAATCCGAATTCCTTGGCCAGTCCCACCAGATCTCCGCTCGTGCCCGCTTCGAGCTTCTGCTGAATCTGTTCTTGCCGGTCGCCGAAGATCTCCGCTGCCTTGTCGCGGCGATAATCGCTCTCGATTTCCGCGCGTGAATCGGCCAGGGTCTTGCCGCGCGCCGGCTGCAGCTCATCCATGCGGATGATGTGGTAGCCATACTCGGTGCGCACCGGTTCGCTGACTTCTCCCGGCTTCATCTTGAACAGCACATCGGCAAAGGGTTTGACGTAGGCACTGGCATCGGCAAAGCCCAGGTCACCGCCCTGCGTGGCCGAGCCTGAATCGTCTGAATTCTTCTTGGCCAGATCCGCGAAATCGGCGCCCTTGCGAATCTGGGCCAGCAGCTCCTGGGCCTTCTTGAGCGCCGCGGCATCGCTCTTGGCATCCGCGTTAGCGGCCACCTTGATCAGGATGTGGCGTGCACGCCGTTGCTCGACCTGCGCATAGCGGCTCTGGTTCTTCTCATACCAGCTCTGCAGATCCTGGCTGTCGATCGGGACCGTGCTCGCGAGGGTATCGAGCCTCAGATCAGCATATTGCAGGCGCACTGACTCGGTGGTCAGGTAGTCTTTGGCGTGCGCGTCGTACCAGGCCTTGATCTGTGCCTCGTCCGGATTGACACCGGCCTCGTAGTGCGCGAGCGGCAGCAGCGCAAAACGCACTTCGCGCTGCTCGTTTTCCAGCGCAAAGATCCTGGCCACCTCGGTGTTGGTGAGAAAATTGCCAAGCTGCAATCCCTCGGTCAGCTGATCCACGGCGAGGCCCGCGCGCAGGTCAGTCTCGTAGGTCGTGACTGACAGGCCGGCCTGGGCCAGGGCAGTGCGGTAGGCAGCGGCATCAAAATGGCCATCGACCTGGAAGGCTGCTTCCTTCCTGAGTGCATCGATCAGACCGGCATCGCTGACGCGAAAGCCCGATTCCCGCGCACGCTGCTGCATGATCGCGGCGCGCACGTACTGATCGATGAGTTGCTGCTGCAGCAGTGCGCGCTCGGCCGCGGGAATCTCCGCCTTCTGCTGCGCCTGGATCTGGGAGAGGCGCTGCTGCCAGGCACTCTGGATCGTTGTGGCCGAGAACTCCTGGCTATTGACCTTCAGACCGAAACTGGAAGAGCCAAACGATGTGTTGACCACACCGTAAGCGCCCCAGGCGGCGAAGATGAGCGCTAGCGGACCCAGCACCAGGTAGCCGAGCCACTTATGGCGCTTTAGTTTGTCACCGAGATTTTGCAGCATGTTGGTAAGTGGCGGAGCGGACGGGACTCGAACCCGCGACCCCCGGCGTGACAGGCCGGTATTCTAACCAGCTGAACTACCGCTCCGCATAAAGTTGGTGGGTGCTGAGGGGATCGAACCCCCGACATTCGCCTTGTAAGGGCGACGCTCTACCAGCTGAGCTAAGCACCCCGTGAACAGCGCGTCGGGACCTTCCAATAAGGCCCCCCTGCGAAAAGCGGCGTAGTCTAAGGGATCAGGCCGCAAGATGCCAAGGGATCTTGCGGCCTCATTTTGCCTGCTGCGCGCCTGCCGCGCCCCGCGCACGGGCCCGTGCAGCCCATGGCGCGCCCGACGCGAAATCAGTGCGCCTGGACCAGCTTGGAGCTGCGCTTGGCGCTGCGACGGCTCTTGCGCACCGGCGCTACGCCGGGGACCTCGGCCGCGCCTTCGACCACGCGCGGCACCGGCCGCCGTGTCAGTGCGATCTCCAGCACCTCATCAATCCAGCGCACCGGACGTATATCGAGTTTGCCTTTGACATTTTCCGGGATCTCGACCAGATCCTTGCGGTTCTCCTCGGGGATCAGCACAACCGCAATGCCACCGCGCTGTGCCGCGAGCAGTTTTTCCTTCAGTCCGCCGATCGGCAGCACCTCACCACGCAAGGTGATTTCACCAGTCATCGCCACATCGGAGCGCACCGGGATGCGCGTCAGCGCCGAGACCAGGGCCGTGCACATGCCGATGCCCGCGCTCGGTCCGTCCTTGGGCGTTGCCCCTTCGGGCATGTGCAGATGGACGTCATGCTTCTGGTAGAAGTCGGTGTCGAGGCCCAGCACATCGGCGCGGCTGCGCACGACACTCATCGCGGCCTGAATCGACTCCTGCATCACCTCGCCGAGCTGGCCGGTGTGCTGAAGCTTGCCCTTGCCCGGAACCACTGCGGCCTCAATGGTCAGCAGTTCGCCGCCCACCTCGGTCCATGCCAGGCCGGTAACCTGCCCGATCCGGTTCTCATCCTCGGCCTTACCGTATCGGAAGCGGCGCACGCCCAGATATTTGTCCAGATTGCGCGGCGTGACCGATACGTGTTTGCCAGCGTCCTTATCGAGCAGCAGCTGCTTGACGGCCTTGCGGCTGATCTTGGCGATCTCGCGCTCGAGATTGCGCACCCCGGCCTCGCGCGTGTAGTAGCGCACGATATCGAGGAGCGATCCGTCCGAGACCTTCAGCTCTCCCTCCTTCAAGCCGTTCTGCCTGGTCTGCTTCGGTACCAGGTAGCGCCTGCCGATGTTGAGCTTTTCATCCTCGGTGTAACCAGGCAGCCGGATCACTTCCATGCGATCAAGGAGCGGTGCCGGAATGTTCAGCGAGTTGGCCGTGCACACGAACATCACCTCGGAGAGGTCAAAATCCACCTCCAGGTAATGATCGGAGAAAGCCGAGTTCTGCTCCGGATCAAGCACCTCGAGCAGCGCCGAGGAGGGATCGCCACGGAAATCCATGGCCATCTTGTCCACCTCATCGAGGAGGAACAGCGGGTTGTGCACGCCGGCCTTTGACATGTTCTGGATGATCTTGCCCGGCATCGAACCGATATAGGTGCGCCGGTGGCCACGGATCTCCGCCTCATCGCGCACGCCGCCCAGGGACATGCGCACGAACTTGCGGTTCGTGGCCCGCGCCATGCTCTGGCCGAGGCTGGTCTTGCCAACGCCCGGCGGACCGACCAGGCACAGGATCGGTCCCTTGATCTTTTCTACGCGCTGCAGCACCGCGAGGTACTCAACGATGCGCTCCTTGACCTTATCGAGCCCATAGTGATCCTCATCGAGGACCTTCTGCGCGTTATTGATATCCTTGAACAGGCGCGTGCGCTTCTTCCACGGCACCTTGACCAGCCAGTCGACGTAGTTACGCACGACGGTGGCCTCGGCTGACATCGGCGACATCATCTTCAGCTTGTTGATCTCGGCACCGGCCTTCTCGCGCGCCTCCTTGCTCATGCCGGCCTTGGCAACCTTCTGCTCGAGATCGGCAATCTCGTTGGTGCCATCCTCCATCTCTCCGAGCTCTTTCTGGATCGCCTTCATCTGCTCGTTGAGGTAGTACTCGCGCTGGCTCTTCTCCATCTGCGCCTTGACGCGGCCACGGATGCGCTTCTCGATCTGCAGCACGTCCATCTCGCCCTCGATGGCGACCAGCACATGCTCGAGGCGCTTGCGCACGTCGAGGATCTCCAGAACCTTCTGCTTCTCGGCGAGCTTGAGCGCCATGTGGGCGGCCACGGTATCGGCCAGCCGCCCCGGCTGCTCGATGCCGGCCAGCGCCGTCAGCACCTCCGGGGGAACCTTCTTGTTGAGCTTGACGTACTGCTCGAACTGCGACACGACTGAACGCACCAGTACGTCCATCTCGCGCTCTTCGTATTGATCCAGGTCCTGCTCGACCGCGATCTCGGCGGCGTAATAGTCGCCGGTATGCAGCTGGGTCACGCGGGCGCGATCCACGCCCTCGACCAGCACCTTGACGGTGCCATCGGGCAGCTTGAGCAGCTGCAGGATGGTCGCGACCGTGCCAAAGTTGTGCAGGTCGGCGAGCTTGGGGTCCTCGACGTCCGCCTGGCGCTGGGCCACCAGCATGATGCGCTTGTCGGCTTTCATCGCCGCATCGAGCGCCAGGATCGACTTTTCGCGTCCCACGAACAGCGGGATCACCATATGTGGATAGACCACCACGTCGCGCAGCGGCAGCACCGGAATGCGGCCGACGGGGTTTGGAGGAATAACTTCAAGGGTTTCAGTCACTTAGGCCCTCTACAAGGTAGGATGAAGGACACAAGCATGCATCTTGGGTCGACCCTGCGAGTCTATACCCAGTCTACATAAGGTATGGGGCACCCGACCGTAAATTCAACGGCGCGCAAACCCCAAACTTGAGTGATTTCCGAAGGAGAGTTCAGAGTCAGTGCGGCCGGCACTGCGGGTGCGGGACCCCGCAGCCTGCCCGGGACCGGGTTGCTAGCCGTGCCCGGCGACACCAGCGCGCCGCGGCTCTTCGACCGGGGTGAGGCGTGCATCTTCAGTGCGATACACGATGTAGGGCTTGGTCGCCCCTTCAATCACAGCCTCATCGACCACAACTTTGGACACATTACGGAGCGAGGGCAGGTCGTACATGGTGTCCAGCAACACCGTCTCGAGGATCGTGCGCAGGCCACGCGCCCCGGTCTTGCGCTGCATCGCACGACGCGAGACCGCCCGCAGCGCGTCGTCGCGGAACTCCAGTTCCGAACCTTCCATCTCAAAGAGCTTCCGGTACTGCTTGGTCAGCGCGTTCTTGGGTTCGGTCAGGATCGACATCAGCGCTGCCTCATCCAACTCATCGAGGGTCGCCACCACGGGCAGGCGGCCGACGAACTCCGGGATCAGGCCGAACTTGATCAGATCCTCCGGCTCCACGTCGTGGAACAGGTCTGATCCGTGCGGGCGCTCCTTGGCGCCGCGGACCTCGGAGGTGAACCCGATGCCGCTCTTCTGGGTGCGGTTCATGATGATCTTTTCGAGCCCGGCAAAGGCGCCGCCGCACACGAACAGGATATTGGAGGTATCCACCTGCAGGAACTCCTGCTGGGGATGCTTGCGCCCACCCTGCGGCGGGACCGAGGCGATCGTGCCCTCGATCAGCTTGAGCAGCGCCTGCTGCACGCCTTCGCCGGACACGTCGCGCGTGATCGAGGGGTTGTCGCTCTTGCGGGAAATCTTGTCGATTTCATCGATGTAGACAATGCCGGTCTGGGCCTTCTCGACATCGTAATCGCACTTCTGCAGCAGCTTCTGGATGATGTTCTCGACGTCCTCGCCGACATAGCCGGCTTCGGTGAGCGTCGTGGCATCGGCGATCGTAAAGGGCACATTCAGCAGCCGCGCCAGCGTCTCGGCCAGCAGTGTCTTGCCGCAGCCAGTCGGGCCGATCAGCAGGATGTTGCTCTTGGCGAGCTC
>Ga0181537_10000598_pt1 | contig 33900 bp, 27 predicted proteins | sample PEATcosm2014_Bin_39_FD_119765 | JGI IMG/M metagenome (GOLD analysis project Ga0181537, IMG submission 119765) | Peatland microbial communities from MTU Mesocosm Facility, Houghton, MI, USA - PEATcosm2014_Bin23_10_metaG | ecosystem: Environmental > Terrestrial > Soil > Wetlands > Peat | place... | reverse complement strand
GGCGGCGACCGTATCGAAGTCTTCAAGGCCGCCATGCGCGCGCGCAAGAGCGACCGGCTGTCGATTGAATCCGACCTGCGCCGCGCGCTGGAACGCGACGAGATTGCCATTTTCTACCAGCCAATAATCCGCCTCGAAGATCGCGCCATCGCCGGATTCGAAGCGCTGGCGCGCTGGAACCACCCGAAACTCGGCCGGGTCTCGCCGAAGGAATTCATCACCGTCGCAGAAGAGACCGGGCTCATTGTCGAACTCGGTCTGTTCGTTCTCGACCGCACCGCAAAGCAGCTTTCGACCTGGCAGCGGACGCTGCGCCACCGCGACTCCCTTTTCGCCAGCGTCAATATCTCTTCGCGCCAATTGCTGCGCCACGACCTCATTCAAGACTTGCGCACCGTGCTGGCACGCGCGCCACTCACCCGCGGCACGCTCAAGCTCGAACTCACCGAATCGGTGGTGATGGAGAATCCGGAACACGCCGCACAGATGCTGCACCGGATTCGCGAACTCGGGGCCGGCCTGGCGCTCGACGATTTCGGCACCGGCTATTCCTCGCTCTCTTATTTGCAGCGCTTTCCGTTCGACACCATCAAGATCGACCAGTCTTTCGTTCGCACGACGGCCAAAGGTACACGCCCGGTCATCCTGCGCTCGATCATCACGCTTGCCCACGATCTCGGCATGGACGTGGTCGCGGAAGGCGCCGAAACCGATTCCGACGCGGTCGAACTGTTCCAGCTCGGCTGCGAATATGCCCAAGGCTTTGTATTCGGCGAACCGATGAATGCCGACCGGGCGCGCGCGCTCATGGAGCCGGAAGCGCTCGCAACACGGCTGCAAGCGGCGGCGGGGATCAGAACGAAAGTCTTTTGACGGACCGAGGCTCTAGGCGTGCCCCGCCTCGCTCGACAGCATGCCGAGATCGATGCCGATCTTTTTCAAGGCGCGCTCGTATTTGCCGCCGATATCGGGACCGAAGATCAATTCCGAATCCGCCGCGCAATGCAGCCAGCCATTGCCCTGGATCTCGTTTTCAAGCTGTCCGGGGGCCCAGCCGGCATAGCCCAGCGCCAGGATGGCGCTGGCCGGCCCATCGCCATGCGCTATCGCCTTGAGAATGTCGATCGTGGCGGTGAGACAAATGCCGTCGTCGATCGGCAGCGTCGAGTTCTCGATGAAGAAATCGGCCGAGTGCAGCACGAAGCCGCGCTCGGTCTCCACCGGTCCGCCGCGCATCACCTTTACCGCGCCGGCCTGCGTCGGCAGCTGGATCTGATCGGCTTGGGGTATGACATTGAGCTTCACCAGCAAGTCGGAAAAGTTGATGTTCGGCGCCGGGTGATTGACGATAATGCCCATCGCGCCCTCGGATGAATGGGCGCAGATATAAATCAGCGAGCGCGAGAAGCGTTCGTCCCCCATCGCCGGCATGGCAATAAGCATTTGGCCGTCGAGATAGCCCCGACGCCGGCCTTTACCCGATGTGGCGCGCGGCAATTTCATATCGGAAAGGTTAGCGCAACAATCCGTATTTGCAAACGCGCGACCATATTAAAAGTTCAGGATATGCGCGGATTAAGACAGTGGCGGCGCGGCGCCAATTTGTCGCGCGGTCACGATCATGTCAGTGGTGCTTGTATGCGGTTGGCCCTAGACATTCGGCCATGATGACAGTTCGTCGATTTATGCTTGTGCTGGCGATGCTTGGTCTTTGCGGCACGCCGGCAGCGTGGGCGCAAGACGCTTCCGATTGGGATACGCAAAATCATGCGGCCGCCCGGCTTCTCGCCGGCGCAGCGATCAAGACAACCGATGCGAGTTTTGTGCGCGCGGGAATCGAGATCAGAATCGATCCCGGCTGGAAAACTTACTGGCACGATCCCGGCGATTCCGGCGTTCCGCCGACGTTCGATTTTTCCGGTTCCGACAACGTGAAATCCGTGAGCATTTTGTGGCCGGCGCCGGAGCGGTTTTCCGACGGCGCCGGGGGTCATTCCATCGGCTATGTCGATCATGTCATCCTGCCGTTGCAGGTCACGCCGCAGGACGCGGCCAAACCGTCGGAGCTTGATCTCAAGCTCGGCTATGCGATTTGCGGAAATTTATGTGTGCCGGTCGAGGCAAACCTGAAGCTTCCACTTAACGGCAATGGCGCCGAGGATGGAACGATCGAGCAGGCGCAGGCCAACGTACCGCGCCGCGTGCCGCTCGGCCCCGGCAAGGGGCTCGCCATTCTATCGGTGCATCGCGAGGACGCCCAACCGCATCCGCGCGTGATCGTCGACGTCGCCGCGCCAGCCGGCGCGCCGGTCGATCTATTCGTCGAAGGGCCGACGTCGGATTGGTCGCTGCCGCTGCCGGAACCGATGCCTGGAGGGGCCGACGGAACGACACGGAAATTCTCGTTCGATCTCGATGGGCTACCGCCCGACGCCAAGCCCGAAGGCGCGGCGCTGACCTTCACTGCCGTTTCCCACGACGACGCCATCGAGGTTTTGACCCATCTCGACTAGTTCGCCCGTGGCGCGCTAATTTGTGTCCGAGAAAACGTCCCTCCATAACCATCCATCCATAACCACAAGGATTGAGACCATGGCTATTAAGGTCGGCGACCGCGTACCCAACGGCAGCTTCATGGTGATGACCGCTGACGGGCCGAAACCGAAAACCACCGACGAATTGTTCAAGGGCAAGAAAGTGGTGCTGTTCGCGGTGCCGGGTGCTTTCACGCCGACTTGCCACAAGAACCACCTGCCGGGCTTTGTGAAGAATGCCGCTGCGATCAAGGGCAAAGGCATCGACACCATCGCGGTGACCGGCGTCAACGACGTGTTCGTGATGGACGCCTGGAAGAAGGCATCCGGCGGCGATGCGATCGAGTTTCTCGCTGACGGCAGTGCCAATTGGGCCAAGGCGCTGGGACTCGTCGCCGACCTGACCGAACGCGGTCTTGGCGTGCGCTCGCAGCGCTACGCCATGGTGGTCGAAGACGGCGTGGTGAAGACGCTCAACCTTGAGGATGCGCCGGGCAAGGCCGAAATCTCCGGCGCCGACAATCTGCTCAAGGGGCTGTGATCCGTCATTCCGGGGCGCGGGCGAAAAGCCCGCGAGCCCGGAATCCATAATCACGATTGACGAAAGTTCTGCGCAGACCTTGGTTATGGATTCCGGACAGCCGCTGCCGCGGCTTCCGGAATGACGTCTAGCATTTTGACGTCACCCGACCCATCGCGCGAACCTCGGCGATCGCCTCGCCGACGAGCGCATCGGCGCGCTCGTTCATGTCGTGACCGGCGTGACCTTTCACCCAGTGCCAGCGGATCTGGTGCGGGCCGAGCGCAGCGTCGAGGCGTTGCCACAGATCGACGTTCTTCACCGGCTTCTTGTCGGCGGTGCGCCAGCCGTTGCGTTTCCAGTTGTTGATATATTTGGTGATGCCGTCGCGCAGATACTGGCTGTCGGTGTGCAGATCGACGCGGCATGGGCGCTTGAGCGCTTCGAGCGCCGAGATGGCGGCCATCAGCTCCATTCGATTATTCGTGGAATTGGGCTCCCCGCCCTTCAGTTCCTTCTCATGATCGCCGAAGGTGAGGATCGCGGCCCAGCCGCCGGGACCGGGATTGGGCGCGGCTCCGCCGTCGGTATGGACGATCACATGCGGAAGCTGATCGCTCACGGCGCGCTTACTCCATAATCGCGCACCGATTTTACTTTTTGATGGAAGCGAAGCTTTTTCGCATATTCGCGCGGGTCCTTCGGGCGGACGAGCGCGCCCGGCGGCACATCGAGCCAGTCGACCAGGCGGGTGAGCAGAAAACGCACCGACGCGCCGCGGGCGAGAAGTGGCAGCTTGTCCCATTCCTCTTGCGACGGCGGCCGCGCCTTGGCGTAACTCGCGAGCAGCGCGCGGCCCTTGGTGACGTTGTAGGAATGATCGGACTCGAAGCACCAAGCGTTGAGGCAGATAGCGACGTCGTACATCAGCGTGTCGGCGCAAGCGAAATAAAAGTCGATCAGCCCCGACAATTTCTCGCCGAGAAAAAACACATTGTCCGGGAACAGATCGGCGTGAATGACGCCTTGCGGCAGTCCCCGCGGCCAGTCGCGTTCGAGCACTTCAAGCTCGGCCGCAACCAGCGTCTCGAGATTGCGCTCCACGTTATGCGCGCGCTCGCGGCAGCCCTCATAGAGCTGCCGCCAGCCGGCGACCGACAACGCGTTGTCCCGCTTCATATCGAAATCTGCGCCGGCAAGATGCAGCCGCGCCAAAGCATCGCCAAGCGCCGCGCAATGCGCCGCGGTTGGCCGGCGGATCCACAGGCCGTCGAGAAAAGTGACGATCGCCGCAGGCCGGCCGGCAAGCTTGCCCAAAACCTTGCCGGCGCGGTTCTTCACTGGCTGCGGACAGGTGATGCCGCGGCTTGCCAGATGCTCCATCAGCGCCAGAAAGAACGGCAGGTCGCGCTCGGCGACACGCCGCTCGTAGAGCGTAAGGATGAAGTTGCCGCTGCCGGCGTGGACCAAAAAATTGGAATTCTCGACACCTTCGGCGATGCCCTTATAGGCAAGCAGCTCGCCGATGTCGTAAGCGGCAAGGAAGCGGCCAAGGTCCTCGGCCGTGACATCGGTATAAACCGCCATGCGGGGCTCCAGAAAGCAATTGCGGATTGCCCGACGCCCGTATCCGCGTCAAGCATCCCCGCCGTCGAGCCAGTCGGAAAAGCGTGCGTAAAGGTCGGCGGTTTCCTCACCCCCGTCGCGATAGATGATAGGTGCGAGCGCCCGGCCCTCGGAATGTGCCAGGCGGAACGCCATGTAGCGGTATTGCTCGGGAAAGCGCGCGGCGCCGCCAGCCAAAAATAAATTGTCGTATTCCGGCGATGGCTCGACCGGGTCGATCCGGTCGCGCTCGTAGATCGCCGCGCGCTCGGCGATGAGCCAGCCGCCGGCGTGGCGTTCCAGCCGATCCAGAAAGCGCGAATTCGAGGTGAGATCGACCGGCACGTCTTTGAACTTCTGCCGGACGCGGATGATGACGGGTGTTTCCGCAGTGGCACGATCCTTGTTGAGCTTCACGGCCGGTGTGAACAGATGATGACGCGACCAGACCTGGCCGGACGCGGCATTGGCGTGGCAGCGCTCGACGAATTGCTCGAACGGGCCACGGAACCAGGAGATGGAAATGTGCCCGTCCGGCGTAAAAGTGCTGCGCAACTCGGGCCATCTGCCCTGATCGCGATAGACGCCCCAAGCCTGGATCAGTTCGGCGATGGCGAATTTGTCGGCAAAGTCCATTGGCAATACGCCTCCGAAAAACGCTGGGCTGGAGCTTTAGGCATCATCGATCAGCTGCGTCGCGCGCACCGATGGCCGCGCGGCGAACGAAGCGTGCCAATTCGCAAGATGAAGGTGGCCCTTGCGCCAATCGTCGTCGACATAACGAAAGTCGAGGTAACTCAGCGCACAGCCGATCGCGACATGGCCGATACTGAACGGCGTGGTGGTGAGCGATTCCGCCTCGCGCTCCAGAACATCGAGCACGGCGGCCTTGCGCGCGGCCGTGCTGTTCATATGCGTCTCGGAGGGATGCGTGCGCATCCGTTCATCGCGCAGCAGCACCATCATGTCGAGAAAGCCGTCGCCGAGTGCCTGACGCCGGAGTGCGATCATTCGCGACTTGGGTTCTTTTGGAAATAATTTCGGCGCGCCGTCGAGCGCGTCGAGATATTCGCAGATCACCGGCGAATCGTAGAGCACCGTGCCGTCGCCGAGAATAAGCGTCGGTATCTTTGACAGCGGATTGTCTTTCATCAGTTCCGCATGCGGCTTGGACGTCGCCGCGACCGTGCGCACACAATCCAGGCGGCCGACCACACCGCGCTCATGCGCCACGATCATCACTTTGCGCACGAACGGCGAGCGCGGCGACCAGTGCAGCTTCATGGATGATCTCTGGAGAAACTTTGCCGCGAGCTTGGGTGCAGAGAGCGATGGCGGTTTGACAGGGTGGATCGGCATTCTGCATCATCTCGGCCGGGCAATCCACCGATCGCGTTCTCCCATCAGCCAAGCGGATATTGCACATGGACTACGACCCGCGCAGCGAGCCGCATCGTCTCGCGCACGATCCCACGACCTGCCTTGTGGTGCCGCGGCCGATCGGCTGGATCACGACCATCAGCCCGGCCGGCGTCGTCAATCTCGCGCCTTACAGCTTTTTCAACATGATCGCGAGCCATCCGCCTTTCGTGATGTTCGCCTCGAATACGCGCAAGCACAGCCAGCTTCATGCGCAGAGCGGCAGCGAATTCGTCTTCAACCTCGCCACTTACAATCTGCGCAACGAGATGAACATCAGCGGCGGCGACTATCCGGCGGACGTGAGCGAACCGGAAGTGGCCAAGCTTGCGATGGCGCCGTCACGCAAGGTCAAACCGCCGCGGGTGGCAAAATCGCCGATCGCGCTCGAATGCGTCTATTCAAAGACGGTCGATCTCGTCAGCAGCAACGGCAAGACGCATAATTACGAACTGGTGATCGGCGAGGTCGTCAACGTGCATATCGACGATGCCTATATCGTCGACGGCATGATCGACGTGGCGCGCATCCGGGCGATCGGACGGCTCGGCTATCGCGGCGATTACACCGTGGTCGACAACATTTTTTTCATGGCACGGGTCTAGCGCTAGCGCGCGCGGACGCCGCGCATCGGATAGAACGCTGTGTAAAACCGCTTGCAGGCTTCGACGAAGCCGTTGCTGAAATCGCCATGGCCTCGCCTTGCGATCTCGAAAATGTAGTCGCAATCTTCCGCGCTGCAGCAATATGTGCTTGCGGCGCGCAACGTATTGGCAAACACCGAATTCTCGTGCCCGCAATCCGGACAAATTAAGACTATGCGCGTCGCAGTCTCGATCTGGCTCAGTCCGTAGTTTCGCATGGCGATTGCCTTGTCCCAGGTCCGCCGAAAATTTGCGGCCCGAATCGGCTTCATTTTAGCAGCAGCGCGGCGGCGAACCGTTAACGGCGCGGCCTACCCGAAAAATTTTCATCGTGATTGCGCTTGCACGCGATCATGCCGCGCCGCAACATGCGCGCCCTTTGTCATGTGCGTGGGAATCGGCCTGCAATGATGTACTTCCTCACCAGCCAGCCGCTCTGGATATCGGGCGCGCTCATCGTCGGACTGGGCACCGTTTTGTCGATGCTCGGGCCGGCCGTCGTGCGCCGCTACGTCACGCTCGAGCGGCTCACCGCGAATAACGAGATAGCGGGGTTCAAATACGCGGTCCTGGGTGTGCTCTACGCGGTGCTGCTCGGCTTCGCCATCATTGTGGTCTGGCAAAAGTTCAGCGAGGCCGAAGCAAGCGTGGTGCAGGAAGCCGGGGCGGTGACGACAATCTACCGGCTGTCGGAGGGAATGGGCGATAAACCGGGAGCCGACCTGCGCGTTGCGGTCACCACCTACCTCAAGGCCGCCATTGAGGACGATTGGCCGGCCATGGATCGCGAAATCCCGGGTGCCAGTCCGAACGCCCGCAAAGCACTCAATGCGATCTACGGCATTCTGTTGTCGCCCGAGGTCACCCAGAGCGCCAGCAGTCCGGTCGTGTCCGAGGTTCTCTATCAACTCGATCAGGTGACGCAGGCGCGCCGCGCGCGGCTCATCGCGGCGGAGGGCGCCGTGCCCGGCGTCATCTGGACCGTGCTATTCGGGGGCGCCGTCGTCACGATCTCTTTCACCTTCTTCTTTGGAACGCTCAATCTGCGCGTCCAGGTCCTGATGACCGGCCTGCTCGCTTTGATTATTTTCGGCGAATTGTGGACCATCATCGCCATCGACCGGCCGTTCACCGGGCCGGTCAAGGTCGAGCCGGGCCCACTCGCCTACGTGCTCGCCGATTTTGAGAACGAGGGCGCCGCGCATTGAGCGGAACTCGCTTGTTAGGCGCTTGTCCGCCGCGGAGCGGCGCGGCAGTATGATCCCAAGCTCAAGACCCCGGCTAAGGGGCGCTCGACAAAGGGGAAGATTGATGGCCTTACCGGCACCATCTGGGGCGCGCGCATGAAGACTATTCTCCTTCCGACCGAGCAGGGATCCACCATGGTGTCGGCCTTGGACACCGCGCTCCTCTTGGCGCAGAAATTCGATAGTTGCATCGAGGGCTTTTCGCTGCGCCCGGCCGTCGCCGATCTCGTCGCCATGGACCCCGACAGCGGGCTCACCATGGTGGCGGTGAAGGAAAACGACGCCGAGATGGTGCGGCAGGCGGAGACGGTGTTCCGCGCGTTCATGGATAATCATCGCGTCCCGCCGCGCACCGGCACCGGAGCGGCGTCGTTGTCGTGGACTTGGCTCACCGATGCGCCCAGCGGCCACGATTTCGTCGGCAGCTACGGCCGCGTCTTCGACGTCATCGTGCTGGCGCGGCCGGGCGACGAATGGCAAAGCCCGTCGATGATTACGCTGGAATCCGCGCTGTTCGAAAGCGGACGGCCGGTGCTGATCGCGCCACCATCGCCACCGCGCTCGCTCGGCACCAACATCCTGGTTGCCTGGAACAACTCGACCGAGCAGGCGCGCACCATGGCGGACGCCATGCCGCTGCTCCGCCTCGCCCAGCGGGTCACCATCCTGACGGTCGAAGGCGCAACCGTCGCCGGACCGAGCGGCGAGCAGATGGCGCAATCGCTGGCGTTCAACGGCATTGCCGCGGAAACCGTCACGATGAAGCCCGCCGGCAAGCGCAGCGCCGGCGAGACCATATTGGCAAAAGCCGACGAGCTCGGCTGCGACCTCATCATCAAGGGCGCCTATACGCAAAGCCGGCTGCGCCAGATGATCTTCGGCGGCACGACGCGCCATATTCTCGCCAATGCGCGGCTGCCGGTGCTGATGGCGCATTGAATTTCGCACTTGGAATCGCTGCTCCAGGCACTGAGCCCTTTCGCCGATGCGCTGTTGCGCGTCGCGGTCGGGCTTGCGCTGGTGCCGCACGGCCTGCGCAACACGTTCGGACTCTTCCCCAATACCGGCCTGTCCACGCTCAATCTCGCCGACATGGCGAAATTCCTCGATGGCCGCGGCTATCGACCCGGAATTTTCTGGGCATGGGCAATCTCGGTCACTCAGCTCGCCGGCGGTCCGCTGCTGGCGCTCGGCCTGTTCACGCGGCCGATCGCCGCCGTCGTCATGATCTTCCTTGTCGTCGCAGACGTCGAACGGTGGCGCGTCGGCCGCTATTTTTGGAACCGGCTCGGTCTCGAATATACGTTGATGTGGACAATCGCGGCGTTCTGCGTTCTGGTCCGCGGCGGCGGCCTTTACTCGCTCGATCACGTTTTGGGCTGGTGATTTTGGCAAACACGAAGGTCCATCATGAAAATAAAAGCCAACGGCATCACCATCAATTACCAGATCGACGGGCCGGAGAACGCAAATGCAAGCGCGCCGTGGCTCGTGTTCTCCAATTCGCTCGCGACCTCGCTGGCGATGTGGGACGAGCAGGTTGAGGCGCTGAAAGATTCCTACCGTGTGCTGCGCTACGACCAGCGCGGCCATGGCGCGACCGACGTGCCGGCTGGCCGCTATGCCTACGACACGCTACTCACCGATGCGCTCGGGCTCCTCGATGCGCTATCGATTCCGAAAGCGCACTTCGCCGGCCTGTCGATGGGCGGCGCCACCGCGCTCGGGCTTGCCGAGCGTCATCCCGAACGATTCGACCGCATCATCGTTTGTGACTCGCCGTGCCAGTCGACGCCGCAGTCGAGCCAGCAATGGGAGGAACGCATCGCGGTGGCGCAGAAAGACGGCATCGAGGCGCTGGTCGAGCCGACCATCGCGCGCTGGTTTCCGCCGGAGACGGTTCTGAAAAATCCGCCGTATCTCGACAAGGTCCGCGCCATGATCAGAGCGACGCCGGTCAACGGCTTCATCGGCTGCGCCGCGGCGCTCGCCAACCACGACTATGCCTCCGCCGCCGGCACGGTGAAGCATCCGGTGTTGTTTCTCACCGGTGACAAGGACGCCGCCGCCGCGCCAATGCGCAAGCTTGCCGAAAAACTTCCCGGTTCGCGGTATTTTGAAATTTCCGGCGCCGGTCATATTTCCAACATGGACCGGCCGTGGGAATTTACCCAGACCATCCGGGATTTTCTGGTCGCGTGAAACAACGCCGGCCATGAGCTTTCGCCAGAGCGACCGCGCTCGGGAATACGGCATTGCCCACGGGCTGCGCGCTATCCGCAGCGGACGAAGCTGAAGCCAATGCAGAAATTTCCATTGCAAAACTGGTTGGAGCCGAGCACGAAAGTCGTCCCCGGATGAAAAGTCGTCCAGTGGAGTGCGGTTGCGAAGCCATGCTGCTGACAGAACAGCGTCGCGCCGCCCGCCCCGCAATTGTGAGCATAGGTCGAACACCAATCGACGGGGGCGCCGTTAGCCGTGGGATTAGGAAAGCCGCTTCCCGGTAAAAAGGGACCTGTCCCGCCGCCCGTGGGCGGCGTCGTGCCCGGTGTTGGCGTTATAGACGGCGCGGCCGACGCACCCGAAGACCCGCCGCCGCAGCGGACGAAGCTGAAGCCGGTGCAGAGACTTCCGTTGCAATATTGGTTGGAGCCGAGCACGAAAGTGTGCCCCGCGCTGAAGGTCTGCCAGCTGATTGCGCTGCCGAAGCCATGCTGCTGGCAGAACAGCGTCGCGCCGCCCACCCCGCAATTGTTGGCATAGGTCGCGCACCAATCGACGGGGGCGCCGTTAGCCATCGGGTTAGGAAAGCCACTTCCCGGCAGATATTGCACCCGCTCGACCATCGGCGGCGCAGCGAGCACGGACGGCTCGTTCAAAGGCCCCGCCAAGACCGGAGCCGCAACGACAAGGGCGGCGCTCAAAACCACTCCCAGCTCTATCAATTTCATTTTGTGCTCCCCGCAAATGCGTGTTGGAATTGAGATAGTAGCAATTGGTGCGCCAGCCAAAGCTCGCGCGTGGAAATGCGTGAAATCAGTCGCGCTCAGATACTATCATCGCGCGACAAGTGAGTGAAGGCGGCACGCTCACCGTTCTCAAACTCGTCCAGCTAATGGCCGCTTTGGCTCAAAAAAGGCCGACACGAAGCGGGTGACTTTGCGATGTCCGCGCATCGCCAGCCACAAAACAAAGAGCCGGCACGATGGCCGGCTCTTGTCATTCAATAGCAGGCGAATTGCGATTAATTACGCGCCCTTCAGCTTGCTGTTGCACTGGCTGTAGTAGCCGCCGCCCTTCATGATCCATTTCAGGCCGCCATTGCCGTTGTTGGCCTTGTTGGCATGGTACTGGTCGAGGCAGGTTTCCATGCGAGCCTTGCCGGGAGAAAGCTTGGAATATTTCGGATCGACCGCGCTCGGGAATACGGCATTGCCGACGGCGACGGGGGCGGCAGCAGGAGCCGGTGCAGGCGCGGCGGCCGGTGCAGAGGCCGTCGCCGGAGCAGCGGCCGGCGCAGCGGTTGCCGAAGAACCGCATTCGGCTTTGCGGAAGTCATTCCATTTCTCGCCGTTGAGCGTACCGGCGGCTTTGGCCGCTTTGTACTTGGCGCTGCATTCGGCCATCGTCAGCGCATGCGCCGAAGTGCCTTGCAGGGCTAAAGCCGCGAGCACGGTAGCGGCACAGAGAACGACGTAACGCTTGGTCATGGCGGGTTTCCTCGTGTTTTGTGACTGATTTACGAACAAATTCGGCCGGATTCGACCAGCCGCGGACGAGCAATCAAAGATCAATGCCGAGTCTGCCACGCGGTTCCGTGGATGAAAAGCCAGTGCGCATGCAGCGCAGCACAACATGAACCGTCATTCAGGTATTATTTTTCGGACGTATGCGCATGCGGCTCGCCGATCATGTCGCCGCAGCCGGCGCGATGGGCCCAATATTCCCAAGCGCGCCAGGTTTCGGGCGAATGGGGCTTATAGCCGGTCACGCGCGTGGCGATTTCACCTTTGGACAATGGCTTCGGCTTGCCGCCCATCCGCATGGCATTCATCTGCACGCGCGCGTTCCGCGGCAGATAGACCGACAGCCGCACAACGTCGATGATCGAACGCGCCGCGGAAGCAAAGCCGTGGCCGCGCATCAGCGCGACATTGCCGGCGCCGAGGCATTTCGCGAGGTCCCTGCCCTGCGCCATGTTGGTGACGAGCATATTGGTGTCGCCGAATTTCTTGCGGATGTCCCAGACCGGCACCTTGCCGCCGATGAAGGCGCCGGAATGAATCACCGGCTGGAGCGGCTTGTCGATCAGGCCGAACGGCAGCGTGTCTTCGGCATGGGCATGGACGACCGCCACGACGTCGGGCCGCGCTTCGAAAATCGCGGCATGAATAAAACGCTCCAGATAGGGCTGGCGCTTGTCGCTGACCGGTTCGCCTTCGGCGTCGAATTCAATGAGATCATGGCGCTCGACAAGTTCCGGCGCGCGCGAGCGCGACATGAAAAAGCGTTTCGGATTGTCGGGATGGCGCACGCTGATATGGCCGTAGGCGTCGACCACGTCTTCATGGGAGAGGATGCGGTTGGCGACGACGAGGTCGCGCAGCAGATCGTCGAGCTGGCTCATGGGGGTTATTCGCGTTTGTTTCCGGGACTGACCCCCACCTTGATCCTCCCTTACAGGGGGAGGAAAGAGATTTGTTGGCGCGCTCCCTTCTCCTGCAAGGGGGAGGGTCAGGGCGGGGTGGATTCACCTCAATGCAAATCCTTGCGCAAAATTTTGCCGATATTGCTCTTGGGCAGGCTGTCGACGAATTCGATGATGGTCGGCCGTTTATAGCCGGCCAGCCGGTCGTGCAGGAATTTTACCAGATCGGCCTTCTCCAGCGCGGGATCGCGCTTGACGACGAAGAGTTTTACCGCCTGCCCGGTGCGCGCATCGGGAACGCCGATGACGGCCGCTTCAAGCACGCCCGGATTCTGCATGGCGACGTCCTCCACCTCGTTGGGGAAGGCCTTGAAGCCGGAGACGTTGATCATGTCCTTCTTGCGGTCGAGCAACCGCAAAAATCCGTCGCTGTCGAAGGCGCCGATGTCGCCGGTCTTGAGCCAGCCGTCGGTAGTCAGCACTTTTAAAGTCTCGTCGGCGCGGCCCCAATAACCGAGCATGACCTGCGGGCCGCGCACCCAGACCTCACCTTCGCCGCCGATGGCAACGGCGTTGCCGGCATCGTCGCGGATCGACACTTCGGTCGACGGCACCGGCAGGCCGACGGTGCCGAGTTTCGGCTTCATGAACGGATTGATGCAGACGACCGGCGATGCTTCGGTCAGCCCGTAGCCTTCGACCACGTTACTGCCGGTGATCTCGCGCCAGCGCCGCGCCACTTCGCTCTGGATCGCCGCGCCGCCGCCGACCGCGACGCGCAGCGCGCGAAAATCGAGCTCGGCGAATTCCGGCACGTTGACCAGCGCGTTGAACAGCGTGTTGACGCCGGACATCCAGGTGATGTTGGCATGCCGCATGGTGCGGATGAGCCGGTGCAGATCGCGCGGATCGGGAGTGAGGTAGTTCAATCCGCCCATCACGGCGAAGCCCAACAGGTTCGCGGTGAGCGAGAAAATGTGATAGAGCGGCAGCGGCGTCAGCACGCGCTCGTGCTCGACTGCGACGCCGGCACCGATCCACGACAGGCATTGCAGCGTGTTGGCGACCAGATTGCGGTGCGTCAGCATCGCGCCCTTCGGCACGCCTGTCGTGCCGCCGGTATATTGCAACAGCGCTACGTCGCCGCTTTTCGGCTGCGCATCGCTGTAGCGCTCGCCCGGCGCGCGGTCGCAGGCGTCCTGCAGCATGGTGAAGGTGTCGAACTTCCAGCCCGGCACGGCGCGGCGTATGTAGGAATTGGCGAAATTGAATGCCCAGCGCTTGAGCATCGGCACGAAATCGCCGAGCCGCGCCACGACGACGTGACGGATTTTGGTGTCGGCAATGACGCTTTCGAGCTTATGGGCGAAATTCTCCATGATGACGATGACGGTCGCGCCGGAATCGGCAAGCTGCTCTTTCAGCTCGCGCGGCGTGTAGAGCGGATTGACGTTGACCACAGTCGCCCCGGCGCGGAGCGTGCCGAGAAACGTGACCGGATAGGCGAACATGTTCGGCAGCATGATCGCGATACGCTCGCCCGGCGCGCAGCCCGCTTCCTCCACGAGGAAAGCCGCGAAATCGCGGCTGTCGCGGTCCCAGTCGGCATAGCTCATACGGGCGCCGAGACATTCAAAGGCGGGACGCTCGGCATGCTGGCGGCACGCCCCGACCAGCATCGCCGCAAGCGAAGGATAAGCGTCCGGATCGATGATTTTCGGCACGCCCGGCGGGTAAGAGGCAAACCAGTCCGGCTCGGTCGCCTTATTTGCCGCCACCGCTTCGCCCTGGGTGAGAAGCGCCATTGCCGTGATTCCCGTGGCCAGAGTCTATCACCGGCTGCACGCGACAAGACAGAGGCGAACTGCCGGGCCAGCCGCTATTTGGCGCCGACATATTTCTCCAGCGTCAGCGGATTGCGCTTACTCGCCGGCTCGCGCGGCTCGAGCCCGGCAAAGCGGCTCGCCTCGGTGAACCATTGGGCGCGGGCCGGCAGCTGCCAGTTGCGCGCCCCGGCATAGGAAGCGTCCCAGCGCACCGGCTCGTCATCGATATCCATGCACTGGTAATGGGTGTTGAACAGCTCGATGCGGTGGCCGTCGGGATCGCGCATATAGACAAACAGCGCATGGCCGGGTCCGTGCCGGCCCGGGCCGAATTCGACGTTCTCGGCAAAACCCATCGTGGCGGCGAGATCGCAGACGTAAAAGAACAGATAGGATTCCGGAATGCTAAAGGCGACGTGGTGAAAGCGCGGGCCGGCGCCCGGCGCGAACACGATGTCGTGCGGGTTGCCCTTGCGCTGCAGGAACACGAAAACCGGCTCGTCGCTGCCGTCGGCGGCAATATATTCCGAGAGCCGAAAGCCCATCGCCATGTAAAATTCGAGCTCGCGCCGCACCTCGGGCACCAGAAGCTGAAAATGATCGACGCGCTGCGGCACCGCGCCGTGGTGATGGTCGAAGGCGACGAGGAGCCGGGGCTTCCTTTCCATGATGGCGCAGAATTCGAGCGGCACGCCGAGCGCGTCGCTGACGTGCAGCGTGCGGCCCTGGTGCGGGCACTGCGCCCACTGCGCCGGCAGCCCTGCCTTTTCGAAATAGGCTTTGGCTTTCTCCAGATCGTCTTCGTCGAAGCAGCGCATGCCGATGCGCTCGCAGAACGGCGCGCTGGAGCGCTTGAGCACCAGCGAATGATGGCTGGCCTCGGCAACGCCGCGCAAATAGAGCGTATCCTTGTCTTCGTCGCTGACGATCAAGCCGATCAGGTCGACATAGAAGGCGCGGCTTTTCCCCAAATCCGTCACACCAAGCACGACATGGCTGGCGCGCGTGACATTAAATGGTGGACTAAAGTTCGGTCGCGGCAAGGGCACGGCATTCTCCGGATCGCAAGGCAGAGATCGCCGTTAGCTTGGCACCGCAAAAAGCGAATGGCGAGTGGCGAATTTCGTTCGCCATCCGCCATTCCACTATTCACGCCATTATTGCTGGTTCTGCGCGAACAGTTGCTGTCCCATGGTATTGAAACGCGCCTTCTGATCGTCGGTGAGCGAGTTGTAGAAATCGGCGAGCGCCGGCTGTGCTGTCTGCACCGCTTGCAGCATCGCTTGCAGCCGTTTGCCGATCGCATCGAGACGGCCCGGCGGCGTGGCCGGCAGTTCGGCCGGACAGGCGGCCTTGATGGTGTCGCCGGCCTGCGCCACCGCCGACTGCAACGCTTGCAGCTTGGCCTGCTGCGCATCGTTGGGTTTGACGGCCTGCCCGATCTTGTCGCCCGGCCAGGCCATGACATTGGCACCGCATTGCGCCTGGATGGTCGGCGGCGTTTCCGCAGTCTGACCGCCCTCGCCGTTCTGCGCGGTCGGCGGCGTCGGTGGAGCGATATCGTTGAAACGCGCCTTCTGTTCGTCGGAGAGCGAGCCGTAGAACTGCGTCAGCGGCGGATCGACGATGTTCACTGCGTCGACCAAAGCTTGCAGGCGTTGCGCCATCGCGGCAAGGCGATCGATCGGCGTAAACGAAACCGCCGTGGGGCAATACGACTTGATCTCGTCGCTCGCCTTGACGATGGCGTCGCCGAGATTGTCGAGTAGCGTCCCTTGCTGCGGGCTTGGCTGGACGGCGTCCTGGATCTGGTTGATCGGCCAGCCGGTGACTTCGGCCGCTTCGTCATCGCAGCTTTCCGTCATGCCCTGGGTCAGGCTCGCCATGCGCGCCGGCGCGCCCGGTCCCTGGACATATCCGGAGTAGTCGTAGGGTGAGAAGATGGACTCGTAGATATCGCCGTAACCGTAAGCCCAAAACGGATCGTAACCGCAATAATCGCCGGGCCATAGCGAGCAGTAAAACACGTCGCCATAGGCATACGGCCAGAACAGCGGGCCGATCCAGCCGAGATGATGGTAGGGATGCCAGCCGCGACCCAAGAATGGCCGGAATGCCGGACCGCCGGCGAAGTGGCGATGCGCCAGGAAGGCCGCTGGATCCGCACCGCCGACCGCATGAGTGAAATGGCCGTTGGCGACGAACGGACGCGGGCCTAGCGTGCGCGCGAAGTTCGTCCGGCTATTCGTCTGCAACGTCGAGTTCACGCGCGCACTGACGTTCGGTGTGACTTTAGAATTGGAGCTGAGATTCGGGGTGACTTTGGAATTGGAAAAGTGCGTCGTGGTGTGAGATGGGGCGAAGTGCGCCGTGGCATGAGACGGCGAGAAATGCTGCGTCGAAACATGCGCGCTGATATGCGAGCCGCCGCCGCCCGGATGGCTCCCACTAGGATGGCCACCATTGCCGCCGCCTCCTCCGCCGCCTTTGCCTTGATCCTTCGCCACAGCCGTCCCGGCAGCAGCGAGCAAAAACACGAGCGCGGCGATAATCGCCGAAGCTTTCCAACTTGTAATGTTGCGGGCAATTCTTTGCATCGGAATTCCCTCCATACCGTCACCGCTAACGCCCGGTAGTTCCCTCTGTTCCAGCCGGGCTTTGATGCTGCAACGCACTGTCGCCTGAACAACACAATGCCCGGCTGAAACGACCTCGACGACGAGCGCCGCATCGCGTGCGGTTGATATTGAGATATGACTTGGGCATGGTTGCGGTGAATGCGAGCGCTCGCAGCGGGAAATCGAAGGGCGAGCGTGCAAATTCTTGTGACCCAGCCGGCGCGGGGCGCCGGGACCGCAGCGGGTTGGGATCGCACCGGCGGTAGTCTTTGGATCTGCGTCTTTGGGGCTTAGAGCAACGGGTTTTTGGCAGTGCGTGCGTTGGCCCATGCTGGTGTGCAGTGGGGTGGTTGGCTGCGACGCGCGGGTGTTTCACGCACGCAGGCCTGCGCCGCCGGTTTCGCCTTTGTTGTTTGTCCGATCCTCGCCGCCTGTTCGGTCGGGCCCAATTATTTGCGCGAACCGGCGCCGGTGCCGACCGAATACAAGGAGCTCAAGGGCTGGAAGCTCGCCGATCCGAGCGACGAGCTCGACCGCGGCGATTGGTGGAAGGTCTACAAGGACCGCGGGCTCGACGAGCTACTCCCGCAGGTCGAAATTTCCAATCAGACGGTCGCCGCGGACGCCGCGGCCTATGAGGAAGCGCTGGCCATCATCCGCGAGACGCAGGCGCAGCTCCTTCCCACGGCCACCGGGACCTACGACGTCACCCGCACGCGCACCGGCGCGCTGGCCGGCACCACCGGCGGCAGCTTCGTCGGAGCGGGACTCACGACCAGATACATAACGCAGTATACCGTGCCGCTCAGCGGCAGCTGGGATCTCGACGTCTGGGGCAAGCTCCGCCGCACGCTCGAAAGCAACGTTGCCACCGCGCAAGTGAGCGCCGCCGATCTTGACAATGCCAAGCTGTCCGCACAGGCCGCGCTCGCGACCGCCTATTTCAATCTGCGCACATCGGATTCGCTGATTGATCTCTTGCAGCGCACGATCGCCGACTACAAAAAGACCTACGACATCGTGAACAACCAGTTCAAAGCCGGCTATTCGGTCACGGCGGGCGACGTCGCCACCGCCGACGCCAATATCCGCACCACGCAGGCGCAGCTTGCCAGTGCCCGCGCGTCACGCGCGCAATTCGAGCATGCCATCGCAGTCTTGATCGGCAGGCCGCCTGCCGAGCTGACCGTCGGGCACCGCGATCTTGTTGGCGGCATTCCCAAAATTCCGGTATCTGTGCCTTCGACGCTGCTCGAACGGCGGCCCGACATCGCCGCGTCGGAGCGGACGATGCAGGAGCAAAACGCGCTGATCGGCGCCGCCGAAGCGGCGTATTTCCCGGACATCTCGCTTTCCAGCATGATCGAGGCCATCGGGCCAATTCCGCTGCCGTTCTCGGCGGCACGCTCGATCGCATCGATCGGCGCAACCGGAACGCAGACGGTATTCAATGGCGGGCTGACATCGGCGCAGGTCGATGCCGCGCGCGCGGTCTACTGGCAAAGCGTCGCCACTTACCGGCAGACCGTTCTCACCGCATTCCAGCAAGTCGAGGATGAGCTTGCGGCCATTCATTATTTCTCGCAGCAGGTCACAGCGGAACGCCTCGCCGTCGCCGACGAACGCAAAGCCGTGGAAGTGTTCTTGAATCAATTTCAGGCCGGAACGGTCTCCTTCACCACCGTCGTGGTCGCGGAAGTGGCCTTGCTCGCCGACCAAGAAGCCGAATTGACCGCGCGGCAGAATCTTTTTCTCGCCAGCGTCAGCCTGATCGAGGCGCTCGGCGGCGGCTGGGATATGACCTTGCTGCCGGACCAGGCGCAATTGCTCAAAGGCTTTTCGCTCATGCCCAAACTCGAATCGCCGGTGCCGCTTGCCGTCGAGTTGATGCCAGTGGTGCAGACGCCGTCCGATCCGCCGGCCGCGCCGCCCGTGGGCCAAGACGGCAGCATACGGTAGTCTAGGAGATGACAACGGGCTCGTTCAAAAGGTGAATTGAGCAAGAAAATGCGGCACAGACAAACATCAGAGCTAGGAAGCCGACGGCTTGGCCTCGCTATTCTGGCGGCGATCGCCGTGCTTGCACTCACGGCCTGCGGCTCCAGAAATACGTTCGTTCCTCCGCCACCTCCGAAAGTCGTCGTCGCGCAGCCCCTGCAGAAGCCGGTGACCTTGTATCTCGAGCTTACCGGCAACACCGCGGCGTTTAGAACCGCGAATCTGGTCGCGCGCGTCCAGGGCTATCTGGAATCGATCGATTACAAAGACGGCGCCGCGGTCACGAAGGGAACGCAGCTGTTCGGCATCGAGCGCGACATCTATCAGGCGCAGCTCGATCTGAACAAAGCGCAGTTGGCAAAAGACCAGGCGGTGCTCGCGGAATCGCAAGTCAATCTGACCCGCTACCAAACGCTGGAACAGCAGAAGTCAATTGCGGCACAACAAGCCCAAGATCAAGCCGCCGTCGTGGAACAGGATAAGGCCACCGTTGAGCTTGATCAGGCCAACGTTGATACCGCGACCATCAACCTCGGCTTTACGAGGGTTCTCGCCCCTTTCGACGGCACCGTCACCAATCATCAAGTCGATCTCGGTAATCTCGTCGGCGCGTCCGGACCAACGACACTCGCAACCATCGTTCAGACCGACCCGCTCTACGTCAATTTCACGCTGAGCGAGCCGCAATTCTTGGCGATCCGCAAAAGCAAAGTCGAGGCTGGACTGCCGGTCAGTACGGCGGATCTGACGTACATTTCGACCATCCCGATCGAGATCGGCCTGCAGGACGAGGAGGGCTATCCGCACAAAGGCCATCTCGACTACGTCTCGCCGCAAGTTGACCCGTCGACCGGCACGGTGGCGGTGCGCGCGATATTCGAGAACAAGAATAACGCGCTACTGCCGGGCCTTTTCGTGCGCGTCCGGGGACCGATTGGGCATCAGGACAAAGCGCTGTTGACGCGAAACGACGCGATCGGGACGAGCCAGGAAGGAAGTTACGTGCTGGTGGTCGGCGCGGACAATGTCGTTTCGCGCAAAGTCGTCAAGACCGGACAAAAGCAGGGGCAGCTCGTGATCATCGAGTCCGGTCTCGATCCGGGCGACTGGGTGGTGATCGAAGGCATTCAACAGGCCTTTCCCGGCGCCAAGGTCGAGCCGCAACGTTCCGAGCTGAAGTCTGCCGAAGCCGGCTCATCAGACGACGCCAAGACGAGCGCTCCCGGCCCGACGCCGAAATGAAAGGTCGCGAGGAACCTGCATGATCTCGCGTTTTTTCATCGATCGACCGGTGCTCGCCAACGTGCTGGCATTGGTTATCGTACTGATCGGCATGGTCGCGCTCCTGCAATTGCCGACCGCCGAATATCCCAATGTGGTCCCACCGACGATACAGGTCGCGACGCGGTACCCGGGCGCGACCGCCAAAACGCTCGTCGACACGGTTGCCCTGCCGATCGAGCAGCAGGTCAACGGCGTGGAAGACATGCTGTACATGCAGTCGACGAGCGCGAGCGACGGCACCTACACCCTGACCGTCACCTTCGCGATCGGCACCGACCCCGACAAAGCGCAGATACTGGTCCAGAACCAGGTTTCTGCCGCGCTTTCGTCTTTGCCACCGGCCGTGCAAAGCCAGGGCGTTACGGTGGTAAAGCGGGCGAGTTCCTTTCTCGAATTCATCACACTGGTTTCGCCCGATAGTCGTTTCGACGGCTTGTTTCTGTCGAACTACGCCGTCATCAGCGTGCAGAACGAACTGGCTCGCCTCAACGGAGTCGGCGCCGTGACGATCTTCGGCGCTGGTCAATACGCCATGCGGATTTGGATGAACCCGGACCTGCTTCAAACGCGGGGGTTGACGCCACAGGACGTGATTAACGCGATCCAGGAACAGAGCCAGCAAGTCACCGCCGGCCAGGTCGGCGCGCCGCCGGCGCCTAAGGGACAGGATTTCCAATATTCGCTCGATATTAAAGGCCGCCTGGACGATGTTGCCGAATTCGAGAACATCGTCGTCAAGGCCGCCAACACAAATGGCGGCCAAATCACCAGAATCCGCGATATCGGCCGCGTCGAGCTCGGCGCCCAAACTTACAGCCAGTCATTCAATCTCGATGGCCGTCCGGCGGCGGGGATCGGGATCTCGCTGCTGCCCGACGCTAACGCCATTGCGGTCGCCGACGCGGTCAAAGCGAAGATGGACGAGCTCGCCAGGAGCTTTCCTCAAGGCGTCAGCTATTTGACGCCCTACGACACCACGAAATTCGTCCGAGCCGCGATCGGCGAGGTCTACAAGACCCTGATCGAGGCCGCGGTTCTGGTGCTGATCGTCATTCTGGTTTTCCTGCAGGACTGGCGGGCGATGCTTGTCCCGGCGACAACCGTTCCGGTGACGCTCATCGGCGCATTCGCCGCCATGGCAGCGCTTGGATTTTCCGTCAATCTTGCGACGCTGTTCGCCATCGTCTTGGCGATCGGCATCGTCGTCGACGACGCTATCGTCATCGTCGAGGGCGTCTCACGCTATGTCGAGCAGGGCATCCCTGGCCGCGAGGCGGCCGGCAAGGCGATGGATGACCTGACAGGTCCGGTCATTGGTATCACGCTGGTACTGATGTCGGTGTTCATTCCAGCGGCCTTCTTGCCCGGGCTGACCGGGCAACTTTACCGGCAATTCGCACTCGTCATCGCTGCCACGGCCTTCATTAGTGCGATCAACGCCGTAACCTTGAAGCCCACGCAAAGCGCCCTATGGCTGCGGCCGCCGGTCCCGCTTGAGGGGCGCAATTTTTTCTATCGCGGTTTTAACGCCGTCTTTGGCGCCGCCGAGCGGGGCTACGTTCGACTCGTCGGTGCGATGACGCGCCGCAGTGGCCTCATGGTTGCCCTTGCGCTTGTTCTTGTCGTCGTTGCGATCTGGGGGCTGGCGCGCGTACCGACCGCATTCCTGCCGGACGAAGACCAGGGCTATCTGATAGTTGCCGCACAACTCCCCGACAGCGCGTCGAAGGAGCGTACCGACGCGGTCATGCAGCAGATCGCGGGGATTGCCAAGAAAGTGCCCGGCGTCGACCGTGTCATTACTATCAGCGGCATTTCCGTACTGGACAACTTCGCAAGCCTCGCGAATGCCGGCGTCGCCTTCGTAGTCCTCAATGACTGGAACGTGCGCCTCAAGCAGAAGGGACAGGATCTACGCTCGATCAACCAAAATCTGAATCGCACTCTGCACGCCATCACGCAAGCCATCGTGTTCGCGCTTGCCCCGCCCCCGATCCAGGGCATCGGCAACGTCGGCGGCTTCACGATGCAGGTCGAGATCAAGAACGGGGATTTCGATTACGCGCTGTTACAGGGCCTGGCGGACGCTGTGGTCGGAGCGGGCAATGCGCAATCGGCATTGCAGAGGCTAAACACGACCTTCCGGGCCGGCGCCCCCCAGCTCAGCGTCACTGTCGACCGCACCAAGGCCGAGACGCTCGGCATCACGGTCGGTAATGTCTTTTCCGCCCTGTCGACCTATGTCGGCTCGAACTATGCCGCACAGTTCAACAAGTTCGGACACGTCTTCCAGCTCTACACGCAGGCGCTGCCCCAGTATCGGGCGAGCGCCGAAGACATCCGCAACCTCAAGGTCAAGGCGGGCAATGGAACCATGACGCCGATCGGAACGGTGGTCGATATCAAGGAGGTTCAAGGTCCCCTGCTGATCAGCCTCTACGATCTCTATCCGTCGGCGACGGTCGTCGGCAGCGCAGCCCCCGACTTTAGTTCGGGCGAGGCGCTCGACATCATGGACCAGATTGGCCAGCACGAACTGCCGCCCGGAACGGGGTACGAATGGACTGCGATGTCCTACCAGGAGAAGGCGGTCGGCTCGCAGATGTATTTCGTTTTCGCGCTCGCAGTATTGCTCGTTTATTTCGTACTGGCAGGCCAGTACGAGAGCTGGATCTTGCCGTTCTCGGTTATTCTCGGCGTGCCTCTCGCCCTGCTCGGGACAGTGACAGCGCTGACCGCTTTTGGCGCCGCCAATAATCTATATACGCAGATCGGCGTCATTCTCCTGATCGCGCTCGGCAGCAAGAATGCGATTTTGATCGTGGAATATGCGCGCCAGCGGCGAGCCGAGGGGATGGAGATCGTCGCCGCGGCGGTCGAGGGAGCCCGGCTCAGGTTCCGGCCCATTCTCATGACCTCCTTCGCCTTCATCCTCGGCGTCTTCCCGCTCGTCGTCGCGACTGGCGCGGGGGCAGGCGCACGGCGGTCGATCGGCCTGCCGGTCTTTAGCGGCATGATCGCCTCGACCTGCCTCGTCGTCGTGTTCGTTCCCTCATTCTATGCCGTGATGCAGAGCCTCGACGAGCGAAGAACGCGCCGCGCCGCGCGGAACGAGTCGCCGTCCAATCCGCCGGCGGCATCGCCACCGCCTGTGTCGGGAGTGCAATAGATAAAGTGCAGTCCGCGCGCAGAGCCCATAATGGCGCGGGAACCGCGGCTGTTCTTGCAAAGCCTTGATTCGGCAGAAATTCCGGAGAAACTTAAGCCTATGAAGGCGAATCTTAGCGGTGTTGCTTCGACCGTACCGCGGAGCGGCTTCTCTTGGACCTAAACCGCCGGTCATTAGCGAATATTCATTAGGCGGCGAGGTGGTTTACACACATTATGCGTTGAGAATGTCGGGAAAAACGAACGCACATGGATGAACGAACGCGCAGAACGGACGAAGGCGCGGCCCCTACCGCGCGCCGCTCGCTGCCGTTACCGGGCGTGCGAGCGCTCTCGCGTTCGCATCCCCGCATCGTCATCGGACTGATCGTGCTTCTCGTTGTGTTCGGCATCTATGAGACCGTGCATTGGCTGCGGTCTCCGGCGCCGGCCGGACGATTCCCGCAAGGCGCGGCGCAAACCGTTGGCGCCGCGACCGTCGCGCTCGGTGATATCCGCGTCATCGTCAATGCGCTCGGCACCGTTACGCCGCTTGCCACCGTCACCGTACAAACCCAGATCGACGGCCAGCTCATGGCGGTAGCATTCACCGAGGGCCAGATGGTGAAGAAGGGTGATTTGCTCGCGCAAATCGATTCCCGCCCCTATGAGCTGCAGGAAGCCCAATTCGAGGGGCAGCTTGCGCGCGACCAAGGCATCCTGTCGCAGGCGCAGCTCGACCTCGCCCGCTATCAGAAACTTTCCGAACAGAATTCAATCGCACGCCAGCAATACGAAGACCAAGTTTGGATCGTGCAGCAGGACGTCGGCACGGTGAAGCTCGATCAGGCGCAAGTCGATCAGCAGAAACTGAACATCCTGTACTGCCATATCGTGTCCCCGGTGGACGGACGCGTCGGACTGCGCTTGGTCGACCCGGGAAATTATGTGCAGGCTTCCAACGCGACCGGCATCGCGGTGGTCACCGAATTGCAGCCGATCTCGGTGATCTTCACGATCCCCGAGGACGACTTGCCGGATGTCATGCCGCAATTTTATGCCGGCACCCCTCTGAGTGTGAGCGCCTACGACCGCGCCAATCTGCACCAGCTTGCGTCCGGCACGGTATCGGCCGTCGACAATCAGATCGACACCACGACAGGGACGGTGAAAGTGCGCGCGCAATTCGACAATACCGACAATGCGCTGTTCCCGAGCCAGTTCGTCAATGCGCGTCTCTTGGTAAAGACCTTGCACGATGTCGTAACGGTGCCGACATCGGCCATCCAGCGCGGAGCGCCCGGCGCGTATGTTTATGTGATCGGTGCCGACAGCACGGTTTCGGTACGCCAGATTGTGACCGGCCCGGTCGACGGCGACCTTACCGCCGTGAATTCCGGACTGGCCGCCGGCGATCGCGTCGTCACCGACGGTACCGATCGGCTGCGCGACGGGCTGCACGTCTCGATTGCTCCGCCAAGCGGCGCGCCGGCCGGCGCCGCGCGCGCGCAATATAAGGGCGCCAGCGGCCAAGGCGGGCCACCGGCCGGCGGGCAATGAGCCGCCGGCTCGCGCAAACCGGCAAACATTCTGCGCAGCGGTGAAACGGTGCGATGAACGTCTCGGAACCTTTCATTCTGCGTCCGGTGGGCACGTCGCTCTTGATGGCGGCAATCTTGCTGTCCGGCATCGTGGCCTATTCGTTCCTGCCGCTGTCGACGCTGCCCGAGGTCGATTATCCGACCATTCAGGTACAGACGCTTTACCCCGGCGCCAGCCCGGAAGTGATGACGTCTTCGGTCACCGCGCCGCTGGAACGGCAATTTGGGCAGATGCCCGGATTAAACCAGATGACCTCGGCAAGCTCTGCCGGGGCCTCGGTCATCACGCTTCAGTTCGGCCTCGACCTTTCGCTCGACATCGCCGAGCAAGAGGTGCAGGCCTCGATCAATGCGGCGAATAATCTGTTGCCGGCCGATCTGCCGGCACCGCCAATCTACGCCAAGGTCAATCCCGCCGATGCACCGATCCTGACGCTGGCGGTGACATCGAAGACGCTGGCACTGACCGATCTCGAGGATTACAGCGAGACCCGGCTGGCGCAGAAAATCTCGCAGTTGACCGGCGTGGGGCTCGTCAGCATCAGCGGCGGCCAGCGCCCGGCAGTTCGCATCCAGCTCAATCCGGATTCGCTTGCCGCCTACGGACTCAACGTCGACGACGTCCGTACCACCATCGGCAACCTCAACGTCAATACGCCGAAGGGCAATTTCGACGGCCCGGCGCAGGCGCTCACCATCAACGCCAACGATCAGCTCAACAGCGCCGATCAATACCGCAACCTGATCATCGCCTATCGCAACGGCGCGCCGGTCAAGCTTTCGGACGTGGCGGCGATAGTCAGCGGCCCGGAAAACACCAAGCTCGGCGCCTGGGCCAATACGACGCCGGCCATCATCGTCAACGTGCAGCGGCAGCCCGGCGCCAACATCATTCAAGTCGTCGACCGCATCCAGGAGCTGTTGCCGCAGATCATGTCCACGCTGCCTTCGGCTATGGATTTGGCGGTGTTCAGCGACCGCACCGTGACCATCCGCGCTTCGGTCGCCGACGTGGAATTTGAGCTCACGCTCGCGGTCGCTCTGGTCGTGCTGGTGATCTTTGTCTTCCTGCGCACCCTGCCCGGCACGATCATTCCGAGCCTGTCGGTGCCGCTGTCGCTGGTCGGCACATTCGGGGCGATGTATCTCCTCGGCTTCTCGCTCGACAATTTGTCCCTGATGGCGCTGACCATCGCGACGGGCTTCGTCGTCGACGACGCCATCGTCATGATCGAGAACATCGCGCGCTATGTCGAAGGCGGCACGGACCCGCTGGAAGCGGCGTTGCGCGGCTCCGAGCAGATCGGCTTCACCATCATTTCGCTGACCATCTCGCTGATCGCGGTGCTGATCCCGCTCTTGTTCATGGGCGATGTCGTCGGCCGGCTGTTCCACGAATTCTCGATCACGCTTGCAGTCACCATCGTGATTTCCGCCGTTGTCTCGCTCACTTTGGTGCCGATGCTGTGCGCCAAGCTCATCCACCACCGGGCCGAGGCCGAGCGCACCCGTTTCGATCTGCAAGCCGAGCAAGCCTTCAACGCGGTCATCGCGCATTACGGTCGGGCCTTGAACTGGGTGCTGGACCGGCAGCCGGCGACGCTCTTGGTCGCCATTCTGACTCTCGCTTTGACCGTATTGCTCTACGTCCTGATCCCGAAGGGATTCTTCCCGGTCCAGGACACCGGGATGATCCAGGCCATAACCGAAGCCTCGCAGAGCATCTCCTATGACGCCATGGCGAACCTTCAGGACAAGCTCGCCGAAACGGTTCTGAAAGATCCCGACGTCGAGAACCTGAGCTCTTATATCGGCGTCGACGGTACCAACCAGACGCTCAATACCGGCCGCTTCCTGATCACGCTCAAGCCGCGCGACGACCGCAATCTCACCGCAGCCCAGATCATCCGCCGCCTGCAAAGCGAGGTCGCAGGCGTCGTCGGCATCACGCTCTACATGCAGCCGGTGCAGGACCTGACCATCGACTCCACCATCAACCGGGCGCAATACCATTTCGTGCTGGAGGACGCGAACGCCTCCGAATTCAACACCTTTGTGCCGAGTCTGGTGCAGCGATTAAGCCAGTTGCCGCAGATCACCGGCGTGGCGAGCGATTTGCAGCAACAGGGACTGGCCGTCGACATCGTCATCGATCGCGCCACCGCCAGCCGCTTCGGCATCACACCGGCGACCATCGATAACGTGCTTTACGACGCCTTCGGCCAGCGCATCATTTCGACGATCTATACCCAGTCAAACCAGTACCGCGTCATCATGGAGGTCGATCCGGCGCTGCAGCAGTCGCTGACCGGGCTGACCTCGCTGTATCTGCCGTCATCGTCGTCGTCGACCAATGGCCAGGTGCCGCTTACGGCGATCGCGCACATCAATCAGCGCGCCTCGCCGCTGCTGATCACGCATTTCGGTCAGTTTCCGGCGACGACGATCTCGTTCAATACCGCGCCGGGCTATTCGCTCGGCGACGCCATTACCGCGATCCAGCGCGCCGAAACCGACGCGGCGCTGCCGCTCAGTTTCATCACCGCGTTTCAGGGCACGGCGGCGGCGTTTCAGTCGTCGTTGAGCAACGAAGTGTTTCTGATCGTCGCCGCGGTGATCGCGATGTATATCGTGCTCGGAGTTCTCTACGAGAGCTTCATCCACCCGGTCACGATCCTCTCGACGCTGCCGTCGGCCGGCGTCGGCGCGCTGTTGTCGCTGATGCTGCTCGGCTACGACCTCGACGTCATCGCCATCATCGGCATCATTCTTCTGATTGGCATCGTCAAGAAAAACGCCATCATGATGATCGACTTCGCGCTCGATGCCGAACGTGTCGAGGGCCTGCCGCCGCGCGACGCGATCTACCAGGCCTGTCTGTTGCGCTTTCGTCCGATCATGATGACCACAATGGCGGCGATCCTCGGCGCCTTGCCGCTGATGCTCGGTACCGGAACCGGCTCCGAACTGCGTCAACCGCTCGGCGTCGCCATCGTCGGCGGCCTGGTCGTGAGCCAGATGCTCACGTTGTTCACCACGCCAGTCATTTATCTCTACTTCGACCGGCTGGCGGCGCGCCTGACCGGCGGCCGGCCGGTCAACCCGATCGCCCCCGAAGCGCCGGCCGAATGAATATTTCCGCGCCATTCATCAGCCGCCCGGTGGCGACCACGCTGCTGACGCTCGGCATCGCGCTCGCCGGCATTCTCGCGTTCCTGAAATTGCCGGTGGCGCCGTTGCCGCAGGTCGATTTTCCGACCATTTCCGTGAGCGCGCAGCTTCCCGGCGCGAGCCCGGAAACGGTCGCCACCAGCGTCGCCGAGCCGCTTGAGCGTCACCTTGGCCAGATCGCCAATGTGACGGAAATGACATCGCAGAGCGGCATCGGGCAGACGCGCATCACGCTGCAATTCGATCTTAGTCGCGACATCGACGGCGCCGCGCGTGACGTGCAGGCCGCCATCAACGCCGCCCGCGCCGACCTGCCGGCGGCGCTTAGAACCAATCCGACCTACCGCAAGGTCAATCCGGCCGACGCCCCGATCCTCATTTTGGCGATTACGTCAAAGACGCTGACGCAAGGCCAGATCTACGACGCGGCAAGCAACGTATTTCAACAGCAGCTGTCGCAGATCGGCGGCATCGGTCAGGTCATCCTCGGCGGGGCGGCGCTGCCCGCGGTTCGGGCCGAGCTTAATTCTCAGGCTCTGTTCAAATACGGCATCGGACTTGAAGACGTGCGTGCCGCGCTGGCCGCCGCCAACGCCAATAGTCCGAAGGGCACTATCGACGAGGGCAATCAGCGCTTCCAGATCTACACCAACGACCAGGCGACCAAGGCGTCGGATTACGCGCCGCTCGTCATCGCCTATCGCAACGGCGCGGCGGTGAAATTATCGGATGTCGCCGATGTCCAGGATTCCGTCGAGGACGTGCGCAATCTCGGCCTGTCCAACGGTCAGCCGTCGGTGCTGATCATCGTATTCCGTCAGCCGGGCGCTAACATCATCGAGACCATCGACAGCCTGAAGGCCGAATTGCCGCATCTGGAAGCGGCGATGCCGGCGGACGTCAACGTCACCATCGCCATCGACCGCTCAACCACGATCCGGCAATCGCTCACCGATACCGAATTCACGCTGGCGCTCGCCATCGCTCTGGTCACGATCGTGGTTTATTTCTTTCTGCGCAATATGCGCGCCACCGCGATCCCGTCGGTTGCCGTTCCGGTTTCGATCCTCGGCACTTTCGGCGCGATGTATCTCCTCAATTACAGCCTCGACATTCTCTCGCTGATGGCGCTCACCATCGCGACCGGCTTTGTGGTCGACGACGCCGTCGTCGTTTTGGAGAACATTTCGCGCCACATTGAAGCCGGCGTGCCCCGCCTGCAGGCTGCGTTCCTTGGCGCGCGCGAGGTCGGCTTCACCGTGCTCTCGATCAGCCTGTCGCTGATCGCGGTGTTTCTTCCGGTGCTGCTGATGGGTGGCATTCTCGGCCGGCTGTTCCGCGAATTCACCATAACGCTGTCGCTCGCGATCATGATCTCGCTGGTGGTTTCGCTCACCACGACGCCGATGATGTGCGCGCTGCTGCTGCGCGATGCGCCGCCGGCTGGCGACGTCCCGCACCGCCGCAGCCTGTTCGATCGTGCGCTTTCAGGCTACGAGCGTTCGCTCGGCTGGGCGCTGCAGCACAGCCGGTTCGTCCTTTTCATCTTTTTCGCCGCGATCGCGCTCAACGTCGTGCTGTTCTACATCGTGCCGAAAGGATTTTTCCCGGAGGAAGATACCGGTCGCCTGATCGGCTCGCTGACGGCCGATCAAAGCGTCTCGTTCCAGCTGATGACGCAGAAGCTTAAGCAGATGATGGCCATCGTGCAGGAGGATCCGGCCGTGGAGCACGTCGTCGGCTATACCGGCGTCGGCTCAGGCGGCGGCTTCGGCCAGATCAATACCGGCTCGGTGTTCGTCTCGCTCAAGCCGATCGAGCAGCGCCCGCCGATCGAAGAGGTGATCGCGCGGCTGCGGCCAAAACTTGCCCGCGTGCCCGGTGGCCGGCTGTTCCTGTTCGCGGTCCAGGACATTCGCGCCGGCGGCCGCCAGAGCAATGCCGCCTATCAATACACGCTGCAATCCGACGACGAGGCGGCGCTAACCAAATGGTCGGCGATCCTCGTCTCGGCGCTCGAACACTCCAAAGTGCTGGCCGACGTGAATTCCGACCAGCAGCAGCGCGGTCTGGAATCCGATTTGGTTATCGACCGGCCTACCGCCTCCCGCCTCAGCATTACGCCGGCGCAGATCGACAATACGCTCTACGACGCTTTCGGGCAGCGCCAGGTGTCGGTCATTTACAGCGCCATCAACCAGTATCACGTCGTCATGGAGATCGATCCGCGCAATACGCAATATCCGGCGTCGCTGGCGCAGATTTACGTCGCGACCTCGGGCGGCGGCGCTTCGGGGACCGCGCAATCGAACGGCCCTGCTGGCACCGTGACCGCGCCGAGCACGTCTTCCGCCAGTTCATCCGCATCGGCCACGACGACCGCGGCGGCGAACGCCAACAACAATTCGGCGCGCAATGCCGCCATCAATGCGCTTGCCACCGGCGGCAAGAGCAATACCTCGTCTGGCGCCGCGGTTTCGACCGCCGCGGAGACGATGGTGCCGCTCGGCGCGCTCAGCCATTACAACGCCGGCAACACGCCGCTCTCGGTCAATCACCAGGGGCTGTTCGTCGCCTCCACCATTTCCTTCAATCTGTTTCCAGGCGCGGCGCTCGGCGACGCCGCCAGCGAAATCAACGAAACCATAAAACGGATCGGCATGCCGGCGTCGATTCACGGCAATCTCACCGGCACCGCGCAGGTCTTCGAGGAATCCCTTGCCGATGAGCCAATCCTGCTCGTCGCGGCGCTCGCCACTGTCTACATTCTTCTCGGCGTGCTCTACGAGAGCTACATCCATCCGATCACCATTCTCTCGACGCTGCCGTCCGCCGGCGTCGGCGCGATCCTGGCGCTGATGCTGTTTCACACCGAGTTCAGCATCATCGGCATGATCGGCGTGATCCTGCTCATCGGCATCGTCAAAAAGAACGCGATCATGATGGTCGATTTCGCCATCGAGGCGAAACGGTCACAGAATTTGAATTCTTACGACGCGATCTTCCACGCCTGCCTGCTGCGCTTCCGGCCGATCATGATGACGACATCGGCGGCGATCCTCGGCGCGATACCGCTGGCGGTGAGCTTCGGCAACGGCGGGGAAATTCGCCGCCCGCTCGGCATCTCGATCGTCGGCGGACTGCTGATCAGCCAATTGCTGACGCTTTACACCACACCGGTTGTTTATCTGTATATGGACCGCGTCGGCCAATGGTCGCTGCGCACGCGGCAGCGCCTGCTGCCGGGCCTGTTCGGCGCGCCACCAATGACGCCGGCAGAATGACGGCCGGACGCTCGACGGTTCAGCGGATAAACATCGGCTTGCGGCTGTAGCAGCAGGGCTCGGGGCCCTCGATATTGAGCGGACCGAGCAGCGCGCGCAGGCGATGGATATCGGCGCGGGCCGCGACGATTTGCGGGCCCTTGATACCCTCGTCGAGATCCGGATTGGCTTCGAGGTGATCGATCAGGGCGATATCTGTATAGATCGCGTCGCGGATGCACCAATAGCAAGACGTATCGACCGGCGCGATGTCGCCAGCCATGACCGGCGAAGCGATGCACGCCAAGGCGAACACGCCGCCCATTCCCAGCAATAGTTTTGCTGCCCGCTTCATCGCGCGATCATAGCCAAAGCGCGGCGACGAAGGAATGCCGTTGCGCAAGGGCCGTATCGATGGAGGACGCGCTACGCCTGAGCGTGACTGTCTTGCGGATCCTCGGTCGCGACCGCATGCAACATCGTGCGCAACGCCTCGGCGCGTTTGGCGCCGAACGCGGTTTCGAACTGCACCTGCGCTTTTTGCCAGGCTTTGCGTCCGGCCTCGAAGCGCGCGACACCCACCGGCGTGAGACGCACTTCTTTGCTGCGCCGGTCGGATTTTCCGGTGCCGACGGCAATCAGGGCGTCGCGTTGCAAAGGGCGGATATTCCGCCCGAGCGTGGTGCGGTCCATCACCAGCTCCGCGGCAAGCGCGTTGATGGTCATCGGCCCTCTGCGGTGCAGCCTTGCAAGAATCGAATACTGGGTGGCGCGCAAACCGCTCGGCGCGAGAAATTGATCATAGAATTGCGTGACATGGCGTGCGGCCTGACGCAACGCCAGGCAATTGCAGCTAGCGGGATTGGTCCAAACCTCAGCCATCGTCATCCCTAAGCTCGGTGCAGCTTGATATGGGTGCATATACTCCTATATGCTGGCGGCTGCAATGAGGCCGTGAGCCATCCCCTGCGGAGCGACCGAATGTCCACCCAGAGCATCGCCACGCCACTAGCGGCCGCAGTCGCCGCCGCGCCGGACAAAAAAGGCTACGACCCGCGCACCCGCACGCTGATCGAAGGGCCGATCGCGGCGACTTTGATCCGGCTTGCCGCACCGAACATGCTGGTGATGCTGGCGCAGTCCGCGGTCGGGCTGATCGAGGCTTATTTCATCGGCAAGCTCGGCACCGACGCGCTGGCCGGCGTGGCGCTGGTTTTCCCGCTGCTGATGCTGATGCAGATGATGTCGGCGGGCGCGATGGGCGGCGGCATTTCTTCGGCGATCGCGCGCGCACTCGGCGCCAACCGCCATGCCGACGCCGATGCGCTGGTACCTCATGCGCTGGTCATCGCGCTTGTCTTTGGTGTCACGTTCACGGTCTTGCTGCTGGCCGGCGGTCCATGGCTCTACACCGAGATGGGCGGCAGCGGCGCCTCGCTCGACGCGGCGCTGATCTATTCCAGAGTGGTCTTTGCCGGCGCCATTCTGGTCTGGTTGTTCAATTCGCTGGCCAACGTGATCCGCGGCACCGGCAATATGGCGTTTCCAGCGCTCGTCACCATCGTCGGCGTTGTCGTGCTGATTCCGTTGTCGCCATGCCTGATCTTCGGCTGGGGTCCGTTTCCAAAACTCGGCGTCGCCGGCGGCGCGGTCGCCGTCGTCATTTATTATGCGCTGGGCAGCGTCGTGCTTGCGGCCTATCTGTGGTCGGGACGCAGCGTGGTGCGGCTCGCCTTTCGCGGCATGAGCTTTCGCTGGTCGCTGTTCGCCGACATTCTCCGCGTCGGCCTGGTCGCGGCGCTGATCACGGTCCAAACCAATCTCACCATCGCGATTGCAACCGCCTATGTCGGCGCCTTCGGCCCGGCGGCGATTGCCGGCTACGGCACCGGATCGCGGCTCGAATATCTGCTCATTCCGCTCGTGTTCGGTCTCGGCGGGCCGCTCGTCGCCATGGTCGGCACCAATATCGGCGCCGGCCGCCGCGACCGCGCGCTCCGCGTGGCCTGGATCGGCGCCGCGATTGCAGCCGCAATCTGCGAATTGATCGGACTGAGCGCGGCAGCCGCGCCCCGCGCCTGGCTGTCGCTGTTCGACACCGCGCCAGCGATGCTCGACGCCGGCTCGCGCTATCTGCGCGCGGTCGGTCCGGTCTATGGCCTGTTCGGCCTCGGTATGGCGCTCTATTTCGCCTCGCAAGGCGCCGGACGCCTGTTGTGGCCGTTCACCGCCAATCTGGCGCGCCTCCTGATCGCCGCCATCGGCGGTTTTTTCGCCTTGCGCTGGAGTGGCGACCTCACCGATGTTTTCATCGCGCTCGCGGTTGCGCTTTCCGCCTTCGGCGTGATCAATGCCGCGGCGGTGGCGAGCGGCGC
>Ga0181537_10000596_pt1 | contig 33934 bp, 32 predicted proteins | sample PEATcosm2014_Bin_39_FD_119765 | JGI IMG/M metagenome (GOLD analysis project Ga0181537, IMG submission 119765) | Peatland microbial communities from MTU Mesocosm Facility, Houghton, MI, USA - PEATcosm2014_Bin23_10_metaG | ecosystem: Environmental > Terrestrial > Soil > Wetlands > Peat | place... | reverse complement strand
CGCGATGTGGCTCGGAACCTTCCATGGACTCGCCCACCGGCTGCTGCGCATTCATTGGCGGGAGGCGGGCCTGCCGCAAAGCTTCCAGATTCTCGACTCCGAGGACCAGGCGCGCATCCTGCGCAAGGTGTTGAAGGCGCTCGATCTGGATGAGACCCGCTGGATTCCGCGCGAGATCCTCTGGTTCATCAACGCGCAAAAGGACGAGGGTCACAGAGCCACGCACATCAAGGACGACAACGACCCGACGCGCCGGCAACTGATCAAGATCTACCAGGCGTACGAGGAGGCCTGTCAGCGCGCCGGCGTCGTGGATTTTGCCGAATTGCTGCTTCGCGCCTATGAATTGTGGCGCGACAATCCGTCCCTGCTGCAGCACTACCGCAGCCGCTTCCGGCACGTGCTGGTGGACGAGTTTCAGGACACCAACGCGATTCAGTACCGCTGGCTGATGCTGCTCGCGGGTCCTGCCGGACTGCCGTTCGTCGTCGGCGACGACGATCAATCCATCTACCGCTGGCGCGGCGCGCGCGTGGAAAACCTGCAGCAGTTTCGCCGCGATTTTCCGCAGGCCGTGCTCTACAAGCTGGAGCAAAACTACCGCTCCACGGGCACGATCTTGAAGGCGGCGAACGCGCTCATCGCGAACAACGCCGGCCGGCTCGGCAAGACGCTGTGGACCAGCGGCGAGGATGGCGAGCGGATCAAACTCTACGCCGCCTTCAACGAGCGCGACGAGGCGGATTTCGTGGTGAATCGCATCCGCGATTGGGTTGCGCACGGCGGCGCACGGCGCGAGGTGGCCGTGCTGTACCGCTCGAACGCGCAGTCCCGGGTCTTCGAAGAGGCCTTTCTCAACGCACGCATGCCGTACCGCGTGTACGGCGGGTTGCGATTCTTCGAGCGCGCCGAAATCAAGGATGCGCTCGGGTACCTGCGGCTCATCAGCAGCCGGGCCGACGACACCTCTTTCGAGAGAGTGGTGAATCTGCCGGTACGCGGGATCGGGGCGAAATCCATGGACACGGTGCGCGACTTCGCCAGGGCTCAATCGACTTCGTTGTGGAACGGCGCCGCGCAGTGCGTGCAGGGCGTGCTGCCGCAAAGGGCGGCGCAGGCGCTGCAGTCGTTCATGACGCTGATCGACCGCCTGGCGCGGGAAGTGTCGGGACTCGAGCTGCACGAGCAGGTCGATCACGTCATTCAAATGAGCGGACTCATCGAGCATTTCAAGAAGGAGAAAGGCGAGCGCGGCGAAGGGCGCGTGGAGAATCTGCTGGAGCTCGTCAGCGCCGCGCGCGGCTTCACGCCGGAAACCGAGGCCGAATCCGAACTCTCGCCGCTCGAATCCTTCCTGGCGCATGCGGTGCTCGAGTCCGGCGAAGGGCAGGCGGACCCGTACGACGATTGCGTGCAGATGATGACGCTGCACTCGGCCAAGGGTCTGGAATTTCCGGTGGTGTTTCTCGCCGGCATGGAGGACGGCCTTTTTCCGCATCAACGCTCGGTTGCGGACCTAGCCGGACTCGAGGAGGAACGGCGCCTGTGCTATGTCGGCGCGACCCGCGCGATGCGCCAGCTTTATGTCACCTATGCCGAGCAGCGGCGCCTCTACGGAGTCGATACCTACGGCCAGCCGTCGCGCTTCATCAGCGAACTGCCGGCGGAATTGGTGGAGGAAATCCGGCCGCGCCTCAAGGTATCCCGGCCGATCTTCAAGCGCTCCACGCTGGAAGAGACCCCGAGCCCCGGCATGCGCATGGGCAGCCGCGTGCGGCATTCGAAATTCGGCGACGGCGTCGTGCTCAATTTCGAGGGAAATGGGCCGCACGCGCGCATCCAGGTCAACTTCGAAAGCCAGGGCACGAAGTGGCTGATGCTGTCGTACGCCAATCTCGTTCGTGTAGAGTAACCCGGCTGTGAAAATCATCATTTTGGGCGCAGGACAGGTCGGCCGCACCGCGGCGTATCACCTCTCGCGGGAGGAAGCGAACGACGTGACCGTGATCGACATGAACGAGGAAATCCTGCGCGATCTGCAGGATCGGCTCGACATCCGCACGGTCAACGGCAATGCGGCGAGCCCGCGGGTGCTGGAGGCGGCGGGCATCGCCGCCACCGACATTCTCGTGGCCCTGACCAACAGCGATGAAGTCAACATGCTTGCCTGCCACATCGCGTGGACGCTGTATCGCACGCCGAAAAAAATCGCGCGTGTGCGCTCGGCCGACTTCACCGAGCGCGACAAGCTGTTCGGCGAGAACGCCGTCGCGGTGGATGTGTGGATCAGTCCCGAGCAGCTGGTCACCGAGTATGTGGCGCGCCTGATCCGTTATCCCGGCGCACTGCAGGTGCTCGATTTCGCCGACGGCCGGGTGCGGCTGGTGGGCATCCGCGCGCTGCAGGGCGGGCCGTTGGTGGGCCAGGCGCTGCGCACCCTGCGCGAGCATATTCCGACCGCGGACGCGCGCGTCGCGGCCATCTACCGCGCCGGCAAGAGCGTCAAGCCCGAGGGCGACACGGTGGTCGAGGATGGCGATGAGGTATTTTTTCTGGCGGCGCGCAAGGACATTCGCATAGTCATGAAGGAGATGCGGCGCGAAGAGGCGCCCGCGCGCCGCGTCGTGATCGCCGGCGGCGGCAACATCGGCGTGCGCCTGGCGAGCGAACTGGAAGACAGGAACCAGGTGAAGCTGATCGAGCGCGACGGCAAGCGGGCGCGCAAGGTTTCCGAACATTTGAAGAGTACGACGGTGCTGCATGGCGATGCCGCCGACGAGGAATTGCTGCTCGAGGAAAACATCGACAGCGCGGATATTTTTGCCGCGCTCACCAATTCCGAAGAGGCGAACATTTTATCGGCCATGCTCGCCAAGCGGCTCGGCGCGCACAAGGTCATGGCGTTGATCAACAAGCCGTCTTACGCGGAGCTCATCGAGAGCGGCTCGATCGATGTGGCCATTTCCCCGCAAACCGTGACGATCGGTTCGCTGCTGGCGCATGTGCGGCGCGGCGATGTGGTGCGGGTGCACTCGCTGCGGCGCGGCGCCGCGGAAGCCCTCGAGGTGGTGGTGCACGGCGACGCCGACAGCTCGAAGGTCATCGGACGCCGCATCGAGGATATTTCCCTGCCCGAGGGCACCACCCTGGGCGCGGTGGTGCGCGGCGAGGACGTCATCATCGCGCATCACGACATCACCGTGCAGCCCGACGATCATCTGATTCTGTTCCTGACCGACCGGCGGCACATCGAAGCCGTCGAGAAGCTGTTTCAAGGCTCCGCCTCTTTTTTGTGAAAGACATTCTACTGCCGGTCGCCCACGTCTTCGCCCTCGTCATGATGGTGTTCGCCGTGACCATGCTCGCGCCGCTGGTGATGGCGCTGTGGGCGCTCGACCCCGCGCTCTGGTCGTTCGTGATTTCCGCGCCCGCGACATTCATGATGGGCGCGCTGCTGTGGTTGGTCACGCGGCGCTTCAAGCGCGAACTGAAGACGCGCGACGGCTTGATGCTGGTCGCGCTCACCTGGGTGGCGCTGCCGGCGGTCGCGGGCATCCCGCTGTGGCATTACCTGCCCATCAATTTCACCGACGCCTATTTCGAGGCGGCGTCGGGCCTGACCACGACCGGCGGCACGGTGCTGTCGGGACTCGAATTCCTGCCGCGCTCGATCAATCTGTGGCGCCATTTGCTGAGCTGGCTCGGAGGCATGGGCATCATCGTGCTCGCGGTCGCCATCCTGCCGATGCTCGGGGTCGGCGGCATGCAGATATACCGCGCCGAAATGCCCGGGCCGATGAAGGACAGCAAACTCACGCCGCGCATCGGGCAGACCGCCAAGCTGCTGTGGGCGGTGTACGCCGGATTGACCTTGGCCTGCATCGGATCCTTGCGCATGGCCGGGATGAACTGGTTCGATGCGGTGTGCCACGGATTCTCGGCGCTCGCGCTCGGCGGTTTCTCGACCTATGACGCCAGCATAGGGCACTTCAATTCGCTGCCCATCGAGCTGGTGTTGACGGTGTTTCAGATACTCGCGGCGCTCAACTTCGCGACGCATTATCTGGCGTGGAGCCAGCGCGGGGTGGCGGCCTATTTCCGCGATGCCGAGGCGAAGGCGATTTTCGGCGTGCTCGGGGCGAGCTGCATCGCGTTGTCGGTGTTCTTGTATTTCAAAGGCAGCTACCCCGACTATCCCACCGCCTTGCGGCATACCATTTTCAATCTGGTTTCCATCGCCACCGACAGCGGCCTGCACACCGAGGATTATTCGCGCTGGCCGATCTTCGCACCGATGTGGATGATGTTCTTGAGCTGCATCGTGGCCAGTTCCGGGTCCACCGGCGGCGGCATCAAAATGATCCGCACCTTGGTGCTCACCAAACAGGCGCATCGAGAACTCAACCAGTTGGTGCACCCGAACATGGTGCGTCCGCTGAAAGTGGGCGGGGTCGTGATCGCCAACCGCGTGGTGTTCGCGGTGCTGGCGTTCGTGTTTCTTTATTTCATGAGCATCGTGACGCTGATCTTCGTGCAGCTCGCCAGCGGCCTGGATTTCATGACGGCTTTCTCATCGATCATCGCCTGCATCAACAATGCGGGACCTGGCCTGGGGCTGGTCGGCCCGGGAAGCAACTACGGGGTTTTGAGCGATTTCCAGACCTGGGTGTGCTCGGCAGCGATGTTGCTCGGAAGGCTGGAGGTATTTACCATTTTGGTGCTTTTTACCCCCACTTTGTGGCGCAAATAGGGCCATATGCGGGAATCGTGAACCACTTTCATTCAGTAAGTGACAAAGTGGTATTAGATCGGATATTTTGACCTAAATATGAACCGAAGTGGGAACGGACCCAATGATCGGATTATTGCAGCGGGTCATGGAAGCGAGCGTCGATGTCGGCGCCGAGCGCGTGGCCCACATCGGCCCCGGACTGCTGGTTCTCGTGGGGGTACGCCCCAGCGATGACGAAGCATCCGGCTCGAAGCTGCTGGAGCGGCTGCTCAACTACCGGGTTTTTGCCGACGAAACCGGCAAAATGAACCTGAGCCTGATCCAGACCCGCGGCGATCTGCTGCTGGTGCCGCAATTCACGCTGGCCGCGGACACGCACAAGGGCTTGAGGCCCGGATTTTCGACCGCCGCACCCCCGGAGCAGAGCCGGCGGCTGTTCGACACCCTGGTATTGGCGGCGCGCTCGCGGCTTGGCCGGGTCGAAACCGGTATCTTCGGCGCCCATATGCAGGTGTCGTTGAGCAACGACGGGCCCGTCACCTTTTGGCTCGAGAGCTGATTTTTGGGGTGAAATCTCATTTGCGACCGAACACGCATCGATGCCGCAGTGTCCAATGTCATAATCTCTTTGGCGTATTATTGGCCGAGGGGCGAGTTCACTCAGGTACCGGAGAAGCGACATGTTCGACTCGAAAATGCTCTTGGTCATTTTGGCCATTGCCTTGGTCATATTCGGCACCAAGCGTCTGCGCACCATCGGCACGGATCTCGGCGCCGCGGTCAAGGGCTTCAAGCAAGCCATGAACGACGGCGAAGCGGAAGAGAAAATCAAACAGATCAAGCAGGACACGGACGCGGACTTCGCCGCCGCCGCGCCGCGCGACGCGGAAGTCAAGACGCCCCCGAAATCCAATACCTGATGCCGCATGCTTGATGTCGGGTTCTCGGAGATACTGCTCACCTCGGCCATAGCACTCATCGTGTTGGGGCCTGAGCGGCTGCCCAAGGTCGCGCGGCAGGTCGGCAACTGGATGGGACGCGCGCGCGCCATGGCCCGGCAGTTGAGCGAGCAATTGGAGCGTGAAGTCAGCGCGGAGGAGTTCCTGAAGGCGCAGAACAAGCCGAGCGCCGTCCAAGCCGCCGGCAGTCAATCGCCGCAATCCAGCGTATCGCCCGTGCCTGCCGTATCAGCCGTGCCTGACGCATCAGCGATGCCTGCCGCGGCCGGCGATCACGCGGCGGCGCCGCGTATGCCGGAAATCAACCAGGGTCTCGACGCTGCCGCCACGACGCCCGCGGCCATGCATGCTTCAGATCCGATAGACGATTCTAAAGCGCGCGATGACTGAGGATGGTGAATCCGGCGGTCTCGCCGAAGGCACCCTCATCTCGCACCTTCTCGAGCTGCGCGACCGCCTGCTCAAGGCGATGCTGGCGGTGGGCATCTGCTTCATTCCGTGCGCGATCTACATGAACCAGTTGTTCACCTTCGTGGCGGAACCGTTGGTCCACAAGCTGCCCGCGGGCGCGACGTTGATCGCCACCAGCGTGGTGGCGCCGTTCACGGTGCCGTTCAAGATGGCGCTGGTGTTGGCCATCGGCATCGCCATCCCGTTCGTCCTGTACCAGGCCTGGGCGTTCGTCGCGCCGGGGCTGTACAAACACGAAAAAAAACTCGCCGTGCCGCTGCTCTTTTCCAGCGTGGTGTTGTTCTACCTCGGCGCCGCCTTCGCCTATTACGTGGTGTTCCCCGTGATGCTGAGCTTCTTCGTCGCGACCACACCCCACGGCGTGCAGATGATGACCGACATGGGAAGCTACCTCGACTTCGTCATGGTGCTGCTGCTCGCCTTCGGTTTGGCCTTCGAAGTGCCGGTGGCTACTGTATTATTGGTGTGGACTGGATTTGTCAGGCTCGCGACGCTCAAGAAAAACCGCGGTTTCGTGTTACTCGGGATATTCATCTTTGCCGCCTTCGTGACCCCGCCCGATGCGGTCTCGCAGAGCGCGATGGCGGTGCCGATGTACCTCCTCTACGAGATAGGGATAATCATGGCCGGATTCTTGCTGAAGGATAAAATCGCGGCGCGCGCCAAAGAGGACGCAGAACAGGCGCAGCGCGAAGCCGGGGCTTGATTTGACCGGCACTTTTTTCGGGCACCCACGCGGGCTCGCGACGCTGTTTTTCACGGAGATGTGGGAGCGCTTCACCTACTACGGCATGCGCGCCGTATTGGTTCTGTTCCTGGTGGCCGCGGTCTCGGGCGGCGGCTTCGGCATCGACGACAAGACGGCAACCGCGATCTACGGGCTGTACACGGCGGGCGTGTATCTGGCGGCGCTCCCCGGCGGTTGGATCGCGGACCGGCTGATCGGCGCGCAGCATGCCGTGCTCGCCGGAGGCCTCGCCATCACGCTCGGCAATACCCTGCTCGCCCTGTCGACCAGTCCGCGCGGATTCTATATCGGCTTGTTGGTGATCGTGCTCGGCGTCGGATTGCTCAAGCCCAATGTCAGCGCGATTGTCGCGGACCTCTACCCGGAGGGCGGCGCGCGGCTCGATGCCGGATTCACCATTTTTTACATCGGCATCAATGTCGGCGGCCTGCTCGGACCGCTGGTGACGGGCTATGCCCAGGCCTACTTCGGCCTGCGCGCGGGATTCGCGGCGGCGGCCTTGTTCATGGCCGTGGGCGTGGCGCAGTTCTTTGTCACCCGGCGCCACCTGGGAAGCGCGGGAGTTCATACGGCGTCGGGCGGCGCACGCGGCAAACAGGCACGCTACTTCTGGATCGGAGCGCTCTGCATCGCGCTGCTGGTGGCCGCGGTGAGTTGCGGCTGGATCGCCGTGAACCCGGTCGCGTTGGCGCAAGTCGCGACCTATTCGATCGTCTCGATGGCGGTGCTTTATTTCCTGTACTACTTCACCGCGGCGGGCCTCGACGCCGAGGAACGCCGCCGCGGCGTCGTTTTGGTGGTGCTGTTCGCCGGCTGCGCATTGTTCTTTTCCGGATACGAACAGGCCGGCTCGAGCTTGAACCTGTTCGCGGAACGCTACACCAACCGGAGCATTGGCTGGCTGCACTTCGTGATTCCCACCGGATGGTTCCAGTCGCTCAATTCGGCCTATATCATCGTGTTCGCGCCCTTCTTCGCCTGGCTTTGGGTCGCCTTGGCCAGGCGCAATCTCAACCCGTCGGCGCCGGCCAAGTTCGCGCTCGGAGTGATGCTGATGGGATCGGGATTTCTGGTCATGGCCGCGGCCGCCGCGCTGGTGGCCTCCGGCGCCAAGGTGGCGCCCACCTGGTTGCTCATGACCTACCTGCTGCACACCTTCGGCGAACTGTGCTTGAGCCCGGTCGGCTTGAGCTACTACACGAAATTGACTCCCAAGCGCTTCGTCGGTCAGATGATGGGCATGTGGTTCCTGGCCATGTCGCTCGGTAATCTGGTCGCAGGTTTGATCGCGGGCGAATTCGACGCCAACAACGTGGCGGCCATGCCGGGGCAATACATGCACATCGTTTATTTCTCCGTGGGATTGGGGGCGGTTCTGCTGATTCTCAGCCGTCCCGTGAAAAAATTGATGGGCGTTGTGCAATGAGCGATGGCGGCATGCGCGAACTGACGGTCCGCGCGATCATCCTCGGGGCGCTGATCACCCTCGCCTTCACGGCCGCCAATGTCTACCTCGGACTCAAGGTGGGGCTGACCTTCGCCACATCGATTCCCGCCGCGGTGATTTCGATGGCGGTATTGCGGCTGTTCAAGTCCTCGAGCATCGTCGAAAACAACATCGTGCAGACCGTGGCGAGCGCCGCCGGCACGCTGTCGGCCATCATCTTCGTGCTGCCCGGCCTCGTGATCGTCGGCTGGTGGCACGGATTTCCGTACTGGATGACCATGGCGGCGACGGGCCTGGGGGGGATCCTCGGCGTCATGTTCTCGGTGCCGTTGCGGCGCGCCTTGGTCGTCAACACCGACCTGCCGTACCCGGAAGGAGTTGCCGCGGCCGAGGTCTTGCTGGTGGGCGATGAGTCGCGCGATGGAAACGATGAGAGCCGCCAGGGACTCGTTGCCATCACGGTCAATTCCATTGCTTCGGCCGCCTTTTTTGCCCTGAGTCAAACGCGTCTGGTGGTCGATGAAGCCGCCTTCTACTTCCGAGCCGGCGCGGGCGCGACCGGCGTGTCGGCCAGCCTTTCCATGGCGTTGGTCGGTGTCGGACATCTCGTGGGCATTTCGGTGGGCATGGCGATGCTTGCCGGCATCGTCATCGGCTGGTGCGTCCTCGTGCCGCTGCTGACGGCGGGGGTGGCGGGTGACTCCGCGCAGCACATCGCGCTCGCGGTATTTCGCACCGACATTCGATTCTTCGGCGCAGGCGTCATCGGCGTGGCGGCGTTGTGGACTTTCTCGAGAATCCTCGGGCCCATCATCAAGGGCCTCAAATCCGCGATGGCCGCATCGAATGCGCGAGCGCAGTCGCACGTGCTGCCGCTCGCCGAGCGCGATCTGCCCATCAACATCGTGGGCGTCGTGGTCGCCGTGGTGCTCGGGCTGATTGCGCTGCTGCTGTGGCAATTCATCGCCGCAAGCGCACTGGCCGGCCATGCGCCGGTGCTGATCGCCGCGACCGTGGCCTATGTGCTGGTGGTGGGAATCGTGATCGCGTCGATCACCGGCTACATGGCGGGCCTGATCGGCGCGTCGAACAGCCCGGTCTCCGGCGTCGGCATTCTTGCCGTGGTCGCCGCTGCATTCATGATCCTGGCGGTCGTTGGCCGCAGCGCGGATCCGGCTCTATCGAGTGCCATGGTCGCATATGCGTTATTCGCCACCGGCATCGTGTTTGGGATCGCCACCATCTCGAACGACAATTTGCAGGACTTGAAGACCGGGCATCTGGTCGGGGCCACGCCGTGGCGGCAACAAGTGGCGCTGGTCTTCGGCGTGATATTCGGCGCGCTGATCATTCCGCCCGTACTGGGTCTTCTGAATACGGCCTACGGTTTCGCCGGCACACCCGGCTCCGGAGACAATGCGCTGGCGGCGCCCCAGGCAGCGCTGATTTCGGCGTTGGCGCAAGGAGTGCTGGGCGGCCACCTCAATCTTCGCATGATCGAATACGGCGGATTGTTCGGTGCGTTCGTCATCGCCCTCGACGCGTTGCTGGGCCGCGCCGGGAAAATGCGCCTCCCGCCGCTCGCGATCGGGCTCGGCATCTACCTGCCGATGGGCGCGACGCTTCCCGTGGTGATCGGCTCGGTGATAGGCCATTTCTACGATCGCTGGGCCGAGCGTACGGCGAAACCGGCATTTGCCAAGCGGATGGGGGTGCTCACGGCGACCGGAATGATCGTCGGCGAGAGTCTGTTCGGCGTGCTGTATGCGGGCATCGTCGTGGCATCGGGTAACAGCTCGCCCTTCGCCCTCGTCGGGGACGGATTTGCGGGCGCCGCCTTGATCGGCGGGGCGGTGATTTTCTCGGTGCTGATCGGTCTGCTGTACCGTCGCACCGCGAATCAAGTCTCCAAGTGCGTGTCGAGTCCCGCCACTCCGCGAAGGTGATGCTGGCCCTGGGCACCGTTTACGTGGTGTGGGGGTCGAGCTTCTTGTTCACCAAAATAGCGGTCGGCAGCCTGCCTCCGGCGCTCTTCTCGGGGATTCGCTTCGTCACGGCGGGCGCTCTGCTGGCACTGATCGCAAGATTCTGGCGCGGCGACGCCCTGCCTTCGCGCTTGGTCGAATGGCGCCACGTCTATGTGAACCCCGCCATCGCCGCCTTTCTCGGCTGGCAATTCCTGCATGAGCACCTGACGGGAGTGCAGCTCGCGGGCATGGTCATCATCATTCTCGGAGTCGGCCTGTTGACGCTGCCCGGCGGCAGCCTCACCGATCCAAAGACTCTCGCCGAGCCGAAGACCCAGTAGCGCTCAGCGGCGTTTGACGATCACTTCCACCTTGCCTTTGCCGCCCACGAACCATGAGCCGACGAAGCTCACCAAGCTCACCAGCACGGAGGTCCAAAAGGCCGACCAGAATCCGGCGACGTGCATGCCCGGCAGGATCCACGCCACCAGTGCCACCATGCCGGCGTTGATGACCAACAGGAACAGTCCGAGCGTAACGATGGTCATCGGCAGCGTCAGCACGATGGCGATGGGCCGTATCACGGAATTGACGATGCCCAACAGTACGCCCGCAAGGATCAACGTGGCGGGCGTATCGATGGACACGCCGCCCACCCAAACCGTCGCCAACCACAGGCCCAGCGCAACGATGCTTGCGCGAATCAAGAACCCGAGCATGGGGAACTCCGGTCGATCAAAAATCGAGCCCGGGCAGGGGCGGATCCTTCGGCGGCGGCGGCTTTTTGGGGACCGGCGGGCTTTCCACCGTCACTTTGATGCGCGCCAGGAGGCGCTCCCACCCGAGACGCAGGCGCACGTAGGTCTTGTCCCAGGCGGCGGACTCAGGAACCCCCGAGCCCAGCAAGCGCAGCGACGTCGTGCCTTCGCCCTTGCGCACGTCCAAGAGGAAGTCGTCGACGACGGCGCTGTCGCCGCGCGGCCAGTTGCTGCCGCTCAAGTAAATCAACCGCAGCCGGCGATTCACATCGAAGATGTCGATGTGCGCCTCGCGGCTGTCCTCATTGCGCTTGCCCAGGCGGTAGAGGCCGCCCTTTCGCGCATCGATTTCCGCCTCCTGGCCGGACCAGATGCGAATGAGGTCAGGATCGGTCAGCGCGCGCCAAACTCGCGCCGCAGGCACATCGACCTCGACCAAGTGGGCGTAGCCGCGAGTGCCGGTGCGGGTTGTTTTATTCGGTAAGCTCATTGCCAACTTCGAGCCTCATACAGGTCAGTGCCGACAGCTTGACGGAAAGCCGCCGCCGGCGCAGTGCTAGAATCCCGTAACACGGGGGGAGGTTCCATGGCATATATAGACATTGTGACTGCGCTCGCAGTTCTACAATTCATCGTGTTTGGATTCAAGGTCGGGCGCGCGCGCGGACAGTATGGGATCATGGCGCCGGCCGTGTCGGGAAACGAGATCTTCGAGCGGCATTTCCGCGTCCAGCAAAATACCATCGAGCAGCTGTTGGTATTTTTACCCGGACTGCACCTCTTCAGTCATTACTACAGCCCCCTGACCGCCTCCATTCTGGGCGTCGTCTATTTGATCGGCCGGGAAATTTACGCCGCGAGCTACGTCAAACAGCCGTCGAAGCGCTCGTTGGGGTACGCCCTGACATTCCTGCCGGCGGCGATTTTGCTCTGCGGCGGCCTGGTCGGGGCGGTGCTGCAACTGGCACGGCACTGACAAATGCGCGGAATGGGCCGCCGGATGCGCGTTTCAACCGGTCAGGGCGCGGCACGGGGCACTGCGGCGCCGTGCTCGTCCGGATCGGGTCCGAGCAAATAGGCATCGAGCACCTTGCGCGCGATGGGCGCCGCCGCCGATGCGCCGAAGCCGCCGTTTTCGACCAGCACGGAAATTGCCACCTTCGGATCGTCGACCGGCGCGAAGGCGATGAACCAGGCGTGTTCGCGTTTGCGTACGTCGGCATCCACATGCTTGGTGCTCTCCGTCTGTTTGACGGTGACCACCTGGGCCGTGCCGGTCTTTCCGGCAAATTTATATTTGGCATTGGAGCCGGCCACATGCGCCGTGCCGGTGGTCACCGCGCCCACCATGCCGTCGTAGATCACGTCCCATTGCTCGCGCGTCGCGATCTCGATCGGCTTGGTCAGAACCGGCGCGCGCGCCTTGATCTCGTTTGAGCCCGCCGCGCGAACGGCGGCCACCAGGCGCGGCGTCGCGACGATCTCGCCGCGTTCGGCAATTTCCGCGACGAAGTGCGCCTGCTGCAGGGGGGTGACGGTGATCGGCCCCTGACCGATGCCCATGCTGATGGTTTCGCCGGGAAACCACACCTGGTCGGCCTTGCGCTTGAATACGCGCCGTTTCCATTCAGGCGATGCATAGAGCCCGGCCTTCTCGCCCGGAATATCGATGCCGGTGAGATCGCCGTAGCCGAAGGCGCTCATGAACTCATGCATGTGATCGATGCCGAGCTTCTCGGCAACCCGGTAGAAATAAACGTCGCAGGACCGCGAAATCGCCTGGCGCATGTCGATAAAGCCGTGCTTCTCGTCGTCGCGATATTTGTTCGAGCTGCCGGGCAGGGTGAAAAAGCCCGGGCAGTACTGGGTTTGCAGGGGCGTGATGACGTTGTACTTTTGGGCGGCCAGCGCATACAGGGGCTTCACCGTCGAGCCGGGAGGGTAGGCGCCGCGCAACGCGCGATTCAGCAGCGGTATGTCGATGTCGTTTTGCAGCGCCGAATATTCCGGAACGGTCAGACCGCGAACGAAGGCATTGGGATCGAAACCGGGCGTGCTGGCGAGCGCGATGATATCGCCCGTGCGCGGGTCGAGCGCGACCACCGAACCGCGCTTGCCGGCGAGCGCGTCTTCCGCAATCTTTTGCACACGCACATCGAGACCCAGGATCAAATCCTCGCCTGCGACGGGGGGGTGCGTGACGAGCTGCGGTGTGTATTCCCCCTGCCGCTCGACCGGGCGGCCCGCCGCATTCACCAGAATCTCGCGCGATCCGCGCTTGCCGTGCAGCTGCTGCTCATAGGCGGCCTCCACACCCAGCTTGCCGATGAGCGTGGTGCCCGCGTACTCGTCGCTGTCGATTTGCTTCATGTCCGCTTCGTTGATGGCGCTGACGTAGCCGATCGCATGCACCGCGGTCTCGCCGAGCGGGTAATGCCGGGCGAGCCGGGTACGGATATCGACACCCGAGAATTGATAGCGATGGACGGCGAACAACGCCATCTCGGCGTCGTTCAGCTGCAATTTGATGGGTACGCTTTCATAGACCTTGTGCAGCAGGATGGTGCGCCTGAGGTTGTTGATCTCTTCGCGGCGCAGCAGGCCGATATCGACGAGCTGGTCGAGCGTCGCGTCGAGCGCCTTGCGATCGCCCAGCTGTTCGCGCACCAATTCGATCTGATAGGCCGGCAGATTGTCGGCGAGCACCACCCCGTTTCGATCCAGGATCAGGCCGCGGCTCGGCGGTATCGGCTCGGTGCGAATGCTGTTGCCCAGCGACTGGCTGGCGTAGTAGTCGTGCATCAGCACCTGCAGATAGAAGAGGCGCGCCGCCACCGTCAGCAACAGAGCGGCCGCTATGATGCCGGCGACGACGCTGCGAACCGTGAACAGACGGTTCTCGGCGAAGTAATTCTTGATCCGCGATTGACGACCGCTTGCCATGAATCAATCAGTGTGCGGCGCCTGACACAGCCGGCAACGTTGAGTTGCCGCGCAGCGGCTCAGCGCATCGACACGGCGACCCGCTGGTTGGCATTCGCCTGAATCCAGGTCTTGATGCGCTTGGCGTCCGCGACGCGGGTGTATTTGCCGTAGGAATCCAACAGCACCAGCACGACCGGGCGGCCCTCGATGACGGCCGCCATGACCAGGCATTTTCCCGCCTCCGAGGTGTAGCCGGTCTTCTGCACCGTGATGTTCCAGTCCGGATTGGCGACCAAATTATCGGTGTTGCGGAACTCGACCATGCGCTTGCGGATTTTCACGCTGTAACGGCTGTCCGTGGAATATTCGCGAATGCTCGGAATATGCGAGGCGGCGATCACCAACTTGGCAAGATCGGCCGGGCTCGCGACGTTATCGCTCGACAGACCGGTGGGATCCGCGAAGTGCGAACTCGACATGCCGAGCGCAGCGGCCTTGGCGTTCATGGCGGCAACCATCGCGCTCATTCCGCCGGGATAGTGGTTGCCCAGCGCATGCGCCGCCCGGTTTTCCGAGGACATCAGGGCCAGATGCATCAGGTCGCCGCGGGTCAGGGTGGCGCCCACTGCGAGGCGCGAAACGCCGCCCTTCGACAGCTCGCGGTCGGCGTTGGTTATTTGAATCGGTTCATCCAGCGGCTGCCCGGCATCGAGCACCACCAAAGCCGTCATCAACTTGGTGATGGAGGCGATCGGCATCGCCACATCGGAGTGGCGCGAGTACAGCACCGACGAATCGCTTTGATCGATGATGAGCACCGAGCTCGATTTGAGTTTGGGATCCCGCGGATCGCGATTTGCGTTCGCGGTGCACTGCAATGCGAGCATCGTCAGGCAGATGCCGGCCAGTGCGCGTAGCGGCAGGGAGGGCTTCGAAGGGATGCGTGCCATGGATTTCCCAGGTGTTCAGTCGTAGTACGGCAAGCTGACACATGTCATCCCCGCCGCGACGTGATGTAAAGCCAACTTTGCCATCATTTTAGCGAATGTCCAGCACATTCAGAGCATTGGCCCGCGAATCTCAGGCACTCAGCTCACTTCCGGGCGCCCGCCGAAGCTCTTTGTCGCGGTACATTTTGCGATCCGCGATGCTTAGCAGCTCGCGCATGTCGCGCGCATCCTTCGGATAATTGACGACTCCGATGCTCACGCTGCAACGGATCATGCGCGAGCGCAGATCCAGCGTCGTCTTGTAGACATTGTGCCGCACCCGCTTGACCACCGCCTCGGCAATCTCCGGCGAGGCGCCCGGCAGCAATATCGCGAATTCATCGCCTGCCAGGCGCGCGGCATGATCGGTATTGCGGATGCTTCGCTGCAGGCACTTCGCCACCAGCGTGATGGCACTGTTGCCCGCCTCGTGACCGAAGCTGTCGTTGATGTCCTTGAGCTTGTCGATGTCGATCATGAGCAGCGCATATGCGGTGCGGACGCGCTCGGCTGCGTCGTGCTCCCGCTTCCACACTTCGTTGAACATCCGTACGTTGTAAAGGCCGGTCAACGCGTCGTTTTGCGCCAGGTCCTCGATGCGCTCGCGTGCCTCGGTGATGTCGGCGGAGAGGGTCGTGGTGAGAAACGCCACCAACAGAAACGGCGCCAGCTGCCCTACGGCCTGGCCCGCATAGGGCAGCGACAACACGTCGAGGCCCGGCGTCGCGGCGGCAAGAAGCACGTGGCAGACGAATATCACCGCCACCTGCGACAGGGTGACGAGGCGTCCGAGGGTGAGGGCGCTCAGGATGATCGGCAGCAGGTAGAGATTCAGGAGCGGGCTCGCGCTCTTGCCGCTGAACCACAATGCCGCGCTGATGAACATCACCATGGACCAGGACTCGATCAACAATCGCGTGCGGGTGCGTCCCGGGAAAAACCGGCGCGATCGGAACGCGACGATGGCGGCCGCGAACACCGCCAACAGTCCGAGCACCGGCCAGAGCTGCAGCGCGAACGAGCGCGACCACACCAGCACCAGGGCGGCGAGCGCCAGACACAACACCTCGATGGAGCGGGTGCTGCCCATGCTAATGCGTGCGCACCGCCGCGGTGACCGAGCCTCCGCCGCCGACGGTGGGCACCTTCAGTTCCTGGACGGCGCGCTTCACTTCCGGATCGCGCTGCATCAGCGGCGCATCGGCGGCCGGCGGCTCGCCCAGCGGCTTCGCATCGCGCTCCAATTCGATATCGGGGGCGATGCCGCGGTGATTGATGGATATGCCGGACGGCGTGTAGTACAGCGACGTCGTGAGTTTGATGGCACGGTCGCCGCTCAGCGGAATGACGGTTTGCACGGAACCCTTGCCGAAACTGGTGCGGCCCATGAGTTTGGCCCGATGATTGTCCTTGAGCGCGCCGGCGACGATTTCCGCCGCCGAGGCCGATCCGCCGTTGATCAAGACCACGATCGGAGCGCCGTTGAGCGCGTCGCCGGGAGTTGCATCCATTTCGAATTTGGACTCGGCTGTGCGCCCCTTGGCGGTCACGATGACGCCGGAGTCGAGAAAGGTATCGGAGACCGACACGGCCGCCTCGAGAACACCGCCCGGATTATTGCGCAAGTCGAGCACCAGGCCCTTCAGCGGTCCCGCATTGTGCTTGCGCAGATCCTTGAGCGCGGTCTCCAGGTCATCGCCGGTGGTCTCGCTGAACTGCGAAATCCGCACGTAGCCCATGCCGGGTTCGAGCATCTCCGACTTCACGCTGTGCAGTTCGACGCGCGAACGCTTCAAGGTGAATTGCAGCGGCTCGCTGCTGCCTTCGCGCAAAATGCCGATTTTGACCGACGTTCCTTCCTTGCCGCGCATGCGCCCGATCGTGTCGGCCAACGTCGTCGTGTTCACCGGCACGCCGTCAATCGAGGCGATGACATCGCCCGGGTGAATGCCGGCTTCCGCTGCCGGCGAACCTTCGAAGGGCGACACCACGACGACCTGCTCGTCCTCCATCGAAACCTCGATGCCGACGCCCGAATATTGCCCCGAGCTCGAGATCTTGACCTCGTCGTACTCGTCGCCGTCGAGGTAAGCCGAATAGGGATCGAGCGACGACACCATGCCGCGAATGGCGGCCTGCAGCAGCTGATGGTCATCCACGGGATTGACGTAGTCGTGCTTCACCCGCTCGAGCACGTCGGCCAGCATGCGCGCGTCCTGCCACGGCAGATCGGTCGCCGGTGCCGCGGGCCTGTCGGCGGACACGGCGCCGCCGACGCCGAGCGAGGCGCCGATCACGATGGCGGCGGCGATGAACATCAGATGGCGGGGTTTCGTGGTCATCAGGCACCAGCATACGTGCGGCCGCGACCCACCGCTAGTTGGCGAGCGCCGCGCTGTTGCCCGGCGACGGATCGAACAGGCCGGTCGAGGTCGGTCAAAGCGTGCGGCGAATCCAGGACGCGCTCGGCACTTCGCCGGAGATCTTGATCGGCAGTTTGCCGCAGACCTTGAATGGCGGCGCCGCGGCCGTATACGACATAACGCGACGCTAAGGATGGTTGCGCAACCAGGCTTGGGGATCCACGGTCTTTCGTCCCTCGCGAATTTCGAAGTACAGTTGAGGCGCGGGGTTCGCGTCGCTCAAGGCCGCGATCACATCGCCGGGCGCAACCCAGTCGCCGACCGACTTGTAGAGCACTTCGGCATGTCCGTACAGGGTCATGTAGCCGCCGCTGTGTCCGATGATGAGCAGCAGACCGAGTCCCTGCAGCCAGTCGGCATACACGACGCGCCCGAAGTAGGGAGCGCGAACCTTGGCGCCGCGCGCCGCCTCTATCATTTCCCCGTTCCAGCGCACGCCGGGCGCGGAGTTGTCGTGCTGCTCCTGATAGCGCGCGGTGATGCGGCCCTGCACCGGCCACGGCAGCTTGCCGCGCATCGCGTCGAAGCTCTGCGATGGATCGAGCGGAAAATCCTGCATGACGCGGGCGAGCTCCGCGACCAGCGACTCGACCGCCTGCTCTTCGCGCTTCAAATCGGCGAGCTCCTGGTTGCCGCTCACGACCTGCTTGCTCAGGGCCGCGAGCGCATCCGCGCGCTCGGCGCGAGCCTGCTCGAGGTTCGCGATCTCGCGGCCGGCGGCGTCCTCGAGAATCTGCAGTTGCGCACTTTGCTGATCGATGTCGAGCACGAGCTGCTGCAGCCGCGACATCTGTGCTTGAATGCCGTCGATTTTGCCGCTGCGCTGCGCGGCGAAATAGCCGTAGTAAGCGAGGGTGCGCCCCAAGCCCGCCGGATTGCTCTGGTTCAACAACAGCTTCAGTTGTTCTTGCCGGCCGATCATGTACGCGGCGCGTACCTCCGAGGCCAGTGCGGCGCGCTCTTCCTGCAGAGCCGCCCGGGCGCGTTCCTGTTCGCTGCGCAGCTCCGTGCGATGCCGTTCCGCGGCGGCCTGCTCGATGCGCAGCGAATCGACGCGGCGCCGCTCGGTCTCGATGGCGAGATCCGCCTCGCGCAGACGCGCGCTGAGTGCATCGCGCTGCCTGAGTTCCTCGCCCAGGCGACTGGCGAGCGCCGCGATGCGCGCGCGCACCGCGGCGAGTTTGGAATTGGCCTGGGCGCCATCCTTGGGTTGCGCCGGGGCCGCAGCCCGGCCGCCTGCACAATACAGCGCGAGCAGAGCGGCGCATAACAGTCCGGTGCGGCGGGCAACGACGAGTCTCATGATGGCAAGCATACAAGCCTTGGGCCCGCTGCTATACTTTGCGGTTCTTAAAACCTTGGTGCGTCGCATGCAGCGTCTGTTGGAGTTCATCGGAAATCACTACTTGTTGGCGACCGCAGCGATCCTGTTGGCCGCCGCGGTGGCGTTCTATGAGATTCGCGAGCGCATGCAGGCGTTTGCCGCGTTGAGTTCCATGCAGGCGGTGCGGCTCATGAATCAGGGTGCGCTGGTCCTCGATTTACGCGGCAAGGAATCGTACGACGCCGGGCACATCGGCGACGCACGCAATGTACCCGTCGCAGAATTGGAGTCGCAGGCGGAGTCGCTGAAAAAGTGGCGCGACAAGAACGTCATTACGTACTGCGACAGCGGCAGCAACGGCGCAATCGCCGCGCGCACATTGATGAATCTCGGCTTCACCAAGGTCTTCAACCTGCAGGGCGGGTTGAGCGCGTGGGTCAAGGACAACCTGCCGCTGGCGAAATCCGCTCCGGCCGGCAAGGGGGGCGCCAGGTGAGCCCACCGAGCGTGACGGTGTACGTGTCGGACTGGTGTCCGTACTGTCAGCGCGCCAAGGGGCTGCTGGCGCGGAAGAATGTGACCATCCATGAAGTCAATGTCGAGGAACATCAGAAGTTCCGCGACGAGATGATTGCGCGCAGTCATCGACGCACCGTGCCGCAGATTTTCATCGGCGACAGGCATGTCGGCGGCTGCGACGATCTTTTCGAACTCGATCGCAGTGGAGAACTGGATCGACTACTGCAGGGGGCTTAATGAACGAAGTGACGACAGCTGGGCCCGAGGCCACCATCGGCGGCGTGCAGGTAACTCTGCAAAGCGTGTACTTGAAGGATTGTTCCTATGAATCGCCGAACGGACCGCGGCTGCCGAACAATCAGGGCTGGGAGCCGAAGTTCCAGCTCAACATGAACACCTCGGCCGAGGAGCTCGCTGCCGATGTGCGCGAAGTGCTCCTGACCATCACGCTCGAGGCGAAGCAGGGCGAGGCGACGCTGTACCTGGTCGAAGTGAAGCAGGCGGGGGTTTTTGCGATCGCGGGCGCATCCGTGGAGGACCTGAAGCGGCTGATCGGCAGTTTCTGTCCGAGCGTGCTGTTTCCCTACGCCCGCGAAGTGATTTCAGATTTGATCGTCAAGGGCGGCTTTCCGAATTTCCTTCTTCCATTGGTCAACTTCGACGCCTTATTTGCACAGGCGTCGCAAACGCCGCAAACCGGGCTCGTCAACTAAGGGCCCCGGGGGATGCAGCGCTCAAGCGCCGAGCCGATGACGGTCATCGGCGCCGGTTCCTGGGGCACCGCGCTCGCGATTCAACTGGCCCGCGAAGGCCATCCCACCCGGCTGTGGGGACGCAACGGCACACGGCTCGATGCCATGCGGCTCGCACGACGCAACGAGTATTATCTGCCGGGCGCCGATTTCCCGGACGGCTTGCAGGTGACGAATGAGCTCAAGCAGGCGCTGGGCGGTGCGCGCGACGCGCTGGTTGCCGTGCCGTCGCATGCGTTCAGGGAAACCTTGGAGAACGTGCAACCGCACCTGGATGCCGACACCCGCATCGCCTGGGCCACCAAGGGCTTCGAGATCGCCACCGGACTCCTGCCGCATCAGGTGGCACGCGAGGTCCTGGGCTCGCGCCCGGGAGCGGTCTTGTCCGGTCCCACCTTTGCCAAGGAAGTGGGCGCAGGCCTGCCCACCGCGATGACGGTTGCATCGCACGATGAGCGCTTCGCCAAGGAGATGGCGTTGAGCCTGTCGGGACCGAATTTCCGCGCCTACACGCAAGCCGACATCATGGGCGTCGAAGTCGGCGGCGCAGTCAAGAACGTCATCGCCATCGGCTGCGGTATCGCCGACGGCATGGGTTTCGGCGCCAATACGCGGGTGGCGTTGATCACGCGCGGCCTCGCCGAGATGATGCGTCTCGGCGTCAAGCTCGGCGCCGCGCGCGAGACCTTCATGGGCCTCGCCGGGCTCGGCGACCTGGTACTCACCTGCACCGACGATCAATCGCGAAACCGCCGCTTCGGCATGGCGCTCGGCCGCGGGCAAAGCGCGGGCGCCGCGCAGCGCGAAATTCTTCAGGTCGTCGAGGGCCTGCCCGCAGCGCGCGCGGTCTACGAAGTCGCGCAGCGCCTGCAGGTGGACATGCCGATTTGCCAGGAAATTTTCCGCATCATGCACGAGGACAAGCCGGTTCGAGCCGTGGTGCAGGCACTGATGGGCCGCGAAGTGCGCTCGGAGACGGATTGAGGCGACGCTACGTCACGACGGATGTCTTCACCGACAGGACTACAGGAAGCCGATCTGGCGCCAGGCTTCGTAGACGACGAGGGCGACCGCATTCGACAGATTGATGCTGCGGCTCGCAGCGCGCATCGGAATGAACAAGGACGAGCCGGGACCGGCCCGCTGCACCACAGCTTGCGGGAGCCCGCGCGTCTCGGGCCCGAAGATAAAAGCATCGCCCGCGCGGTACGCAAGCTGATCGTAGCGGTTGCGACCGCCCGTCTCCACCGCGAACAGCCGCGCGCCGGCGAGCCGTTCGAGGCATGCGTCCAAGCCCGCGTGCACTTCGACGGATGCCAGATCGTGGTAGTCGAGACCGGAGCGCTGCAGGCTCTTGTCGTCCAGGCGGAATCCCAACGGCTTGACCAGATGCAGCGCCGCCCCGGTGTTGGCGCACAGGCGTATGACGTTGCCGGCATTCGGCGGGATCTCGGGTTCGAACAGCACGACGTGAAACACGCAAGGACCGGGCGGCGTCAATTTTCGGCTGCGACCTGCGGGGCGGCGACCCGCGGCTGCGCCACGAGCACCCGCTGTGTCGGATAGTCGAATTCGACGCCCAGCCGGCGAAACTCGTCGATGATGCGAAAGTTGACCGCCTGCTGCAGGTCGAGCAAAGAATTGACGCTCGGTTGCTGCACGAAGTACGACAGCTCGTACAGCAACGCCGAATCACCCAGCGTCTTCAGATGGCAGCGTTCGAAGCGCGCGGTCGGCTGGGCGCGCACGATGCCCTCGAGGACCTGCGGGATTTCGCGCAGCGTCTCGATCGGCGTATCGAAGGTCACCCGGATGGCGGCAAGGATCCGCTGCTCCATGGCACGGCCGAAATTGCGCACGCGGCTCTTCAAGATATCGGCGTTCGACAGGATGATCTGCTCGCCGGCGTCGCTGCGCAGCCGCGTGGTCTTGATGCCGATGTGCTCCACTTTGCCGCCGAAGGCATCGATCTCCAGGCGGTCGCCCACCACAAAGGGCTTATCCAAGGCGATCGACAGGGAGGCGAACAGATCGCCGAGGATGTTCTGCAGCGCCAAGGCCACGGCGACGCCGCCGACCCCGAGGCCGGCGAGCAGCGCGGTGATGTTGACGCCGAGATTGTCGAGCGCCACCAGGATGAGGAGCGACCAGATCAACACGCGCGCGACGAAATTGATGACGTCGAGCGAACTTGCGAATACCTGGTCCGCGCCGCGCTCCAGCTCCTTGGTCTCGAGATAAAAGCGCACGGCGCGGCCCGCCCACAGGCCGACCTGCAGCAGCACGAGCATGAGCACGATGTTGAAGACGGCGCTCTCGACCCGGGCCGGCAGGGTGAGGCTCGCTTGCGCGGTGTCGAGCGCGAGCGCAATGAAGAGAAATTGCCTGGTATTGCCGATCAGATACGCCAGCAGGCGGATCGGCAGGCGATGCTGGGCGGCGGAATATTTCCGATAACGCGATGCGACCAGACGCCGCACGATCGAAAGCGCCGTCCATACCGCGACGGCCAGGATGCCGGCGATCAGCCAATCGGTCAGCGAATTGCTGAGATACAGCTGGTGGGCCGCATTTATCTTATGCGCGAGATAATCACCGATCATACGGAGATTATAGGCGAGCCCTTGCGCTAGGTGACGTCCTCCATCCCCAGCTCTTTCATTTTGCGGGTCAATGTGTTGCGGCCCCAGCCGAGCAGCTTGGCGGCGTCCTGTTTGAGTCCGTCGGCCTTGCGCAACGCGACGCGGATCAGGATGCGCTCGACTTCGGGGACCGCCTGGTCCAAGAGCCGCTGCGTTCCTGCCGCCAATTCCTGTTCCGCCCAGTGCGACAGCTTGGCCATCCAATCATGGCTCGCGGAGTGCCCGGCCGGCACGCCGCCCAAATCCGGCGGAATGTCCTCGGCGCGGATCTCGCGCCCCGGCGCCGTCACCGTCAAACGGCGGCACGCATTGACGAGCTGCCGGACATTGCCCGGCCAATCGTAGATCACCAGCGCCGTCTCCGCCGGCGAGGTCAGTAATTTGGGCTCGACTCCGAGCTCCTGTCCGGCAACCGCCAGATAATGCCGCAGCAGTTCCGGAACGTCCTCGCGCCGCTCGCGCAGCGGCGGAATCTCGATGCGGATGACGTTGAGCCGGTGCAGCAGGTCCTCGCGAAAGTGACCGGAATTGACTCGCGCTTCCAGATCTTGGTGGGTCGCGGCAATCACGCGCACATCGACCTTGACCGGGGTTTGTCCGCCGACCCGGTAGAATTCACCTTCGGCGAGCACGCGCAACAGCCGTGTCTGCAGCGCCGGCGACATGTCGCCGATTTCGTCGAGAAACAGCGTGCCGCCATCGGCCTGCTCGAAGCGGCCGCGGCGCAGCGCATCGGCTCCGGTGAATGCACCCTTTTCGTGGCCGAACAATTCGGACTCCAGGAGATCCGCGGTGAAGGCCGCCGTGTTGAGCGCAACGAAGGCCCGGTTCGAGCGCGGGCTGTGCCGGTGCAGAGCGCGCGCCACGAGTTCCTTGCCCGTACCCGACTCACCGGTGATCAACACCGTCATGCTGGAGCGGGACAGTCTGCCCACCGCGCGGAACACCTGCTGCATGGCTGCCGCCTGCCCGAGCAATTCCGGGATGCTGCGCCGTGCGGCCTCGACGTCGATGGACACCGTCGCCTGCTGCGCGGCGCGGCGCACGAGATCGACCGCCTTGTCGATGTCGAAGGGCTTGGGCAAATACTCGAAGGCGCCGCCCTGATAGGCGGCAACCGCCGCATCCAGGTCCGAGTGCGCGGTCATGACGATGACCGGCAGGCCCGGCCGCGACAGCTGGATTTCCTTGAGCAGGTCGAGGCCGCTGCGCCCGGGCATGCGGATGTCGGTCATCAAGACATCCGGCGCGCCGGAGCGCAGAGCGCTCAATACGTTGTCGGCTTCGTCGAAGCATTTGGCGGTCATGCCGCTGCCTTTGAGGGCTTTCTCGAGCACCCAGCGGATGGATGCATCATCGTCGACCAACCAAACCTGCAACGGCTTCGCGTTCATACTGTATCCATGGGTAGAGAAATGACGAAAATGGTCCTACCCGGAGCGCTGTCGAATTCGATCAGGCCGCCGTGGCGGCTGACGAGGTCCTGAGCGATGCCAAGGCCCAAACCCGTGCCGCTGGCGCGCCCGGATACAAGCGGATAAAAAATCGTGTCGCGAATCTCGGAGAGCACGCCGGGCCCGTTGTCTTCGAATTGAATCGAAGCCACGAGCCGGTGGCGCTGCGCGCCCAAGCTCACATTGCTCGCGGCGCGGGTTCGCAGGATCAGCCGCGGCGCGTGCACCTGGCCGCCCGAAAGCGCCTGAATGGCGTTGCGGCCGAGATTCAACATGGCCTGAATGATGTGATTCGGATCCACCGTGAGCGGCGGCAGGCTCGGATCGTAATCGCGATCGACGATGACGCCTTCGGGCGCCTCGCTGCGCAAAAGGTGGTACACGCGCTCCAGCAGCTCATGCACGTTGGTCAGCTGCTTCGAGGGCGGGCGGCCCGGACCCAGCATGGAATCGAGCAGGTTCGTGAGACGGTCCGCTTCGCTGATGATGACGCGCGTGTACTCGCGCAGCGCCGGATCGAGGAGCTCCCGTTCCAGCAGCTGCGCGGCGCCACGCAGCCCGCCGAGCGGGTTTTTGATTTCATGCGCGAGCTGGCGGACCATCAGGCGGCTGCCGCCCAACTGCGCCAGCAGCGCATTTTCACGGGTCAGGCGCCGGTGTTGCGTGATGTCCTCGATTTCCAGGAGCAGCAGATTCTCCTGGCCGAGAGTGATCTGCGTCACCGCGCAATCGAGGATGCGATCGACGCCTCCCGCGGACGGCCATGCGAGTTCACGCTGCACGACGCCTTCGCCGCCATGGCGCGCGCGTTCGAACAGCGGCAGGATGGTTTCCGCGCCGCGCATCAATTCGCCGATGCCGCGGCCGAGCGCCTGGTTCGGCCCCAAGCCGAGCAGCGTTTGCGCCGCGGAATTAAGATAGCCGACGTTCAAGCTCTGATCGAGCAGGAACACACTCGTGACCAGGCCGTCGAGAAGCTCGGTGCCTTCGATGCGGATCGTGTTCGAAGTGAATTCAGCGGCCAATCGGTGCGTCCGGTCGGCGAACTGGCGCGCTCAAGGTCGCTGGTGCAGGGGCGCCAATTCGGAGGGCTGTCGAACGAAAAAACTGACGCTGTCGGTGCTCTGTGATTCGCCCGTTTGTTGATCCGTGATGGTCGCGGCAATCGCATAGGTGCCGCGGCTCAAATTGCCGAGGGTGAATTGCGTGGTGTCGGGCCCCTGATCCGCGAGTTGCTTGCCGTTCAGGTGCCACGTTATGGTCTGGTTCGGCTTGAGGGCCGGATCGAGCGAGAGGTGCACACTCACCACGTCGTCGCCGAAAAAAGTCTGATCGGGCAGCGGCGAAGTGATCGCGAACTGGGTGTAGTTGAGCCCGGGCCCCGCGTTCTTCTTGGGCGCCGCTCCCGGCGCGGTGCCACTCGCCGCGGCGTGCGCCGGGGAAGCCGTGCCGCCCGACAGGCTGGTCGAAGTGACGATCTTTTCGGCTCCGGGAACCGGCTGATCCGAATAGTGGATGACGCCGTTGGCGTCGGTCCACTTGTAGACCACGGCGGCCTGGCTCGCAAATGCCGCGAGCGTCGCCAGCACGATCCATGGTCGCCAAGGGTGCATAAGTGCAAAGCATAGACCTATCGCCTCCAAGCCACAAAATCAGGTGACGGCGACGTGACCGCCGTCACCTTCAAGGCTCGCATTTGCGATGGCCTCACAGACTGTAGTACATCTCCACTTCGATCGGATGCGTGGTCATGCGCACGCGGGTCACTTCCTTCATCTTCAATTCGATGTACGCGTCGATCAGGTCGTCGGTGAACACGCCGCCCGCCTTGAGGAAGCCGCGGTCCTTGTCCAGATAGTCGAGCGCCATGTCGAGCGAGTGGCACACCGTCGGTATCTTCTTGTCCTCTTCAGGCTCGAGGTCGTACAGATCCTTGTCGCCTGGATCGCCCGGATGGATCTTGTTTTGAATGCCGTCGATCCCCGCCAGCAGCATGCTCGCGAAGGCGAAGTAGGGATTCGCGGTCGCGTCGGGAAACCGCACCTCGATGCGCCGGCCCTTCGGGTTCGAGATCCAAGGAATGCGGATCGAGGCCGACCGGTTGCGCGCCGAGTAGGCGAGCTTCACCGGGGCCTCGAATCCCGGCACCAGACGCTTGTAGCTGTTGGTGCTCGCATTGGTGAAAGCGTTGATGGCCCGGGCATGCTTGATGATGCCGCCGATGTAGTAGAGAGCCGTGTCCGACAGGCCGCCGTATTTGTCGCCGGCGAACAGCGCCTTGCCTTCCTTTTGCAGCGATTGATGCACGTGCATGCCGCTGCCGTTGTCACCGACGATGGGTTTGGGCATGAAGGTCAGCGTCTTGCCGTAGCCATGCGCCACGTTCTGCAGGGCATACTTCAGCACCTGCACCTCATCGGCTTTTTTCGTCAGAGTATTGGCCGCGACGTTGATCTCGCCCTGTCCGGCGGTGGCCACTTCGTGGTGGTGCACTTCGAACTTCAAGCCCATTTCCTCGCAGGCCATGGACATCGCGGTGCGGATGTCCTGCTGTGAATCCACCGGCGGCACCGGAAAGTACCCGCCCTTGATCGCCGGACGGTGTCCCTTGTTGCCGTCGTCATAAGTCTTGCCGGAATTCCAGGAGCCTTCGTAGGAGTCCACCAGGTAGGAGCAGCCGTTCATGCTCGAGCTGACGGTGACGTTGTCGAAAATAAAGAATTCGTTTTCGGGGCCGAACAGCGCCGAATCGGCGATTCCGGAGGATTTAAGATACGCTTCCGCGCGTTTGGCCAGGGAGCGCGGATCGCGCTCGTAACCTTGCATGGTCATGGGCTCGATGACATCGCAGCGCAGATCGACGGTCGTTTCTTCGTAGAACGGATCGATGACGGCGGTGGCCGGATCCGGCATCAATATCATGTCCGATTCATTGATCCCCTTCCAGCCGGCGATCGACGAACCGTCGAACATCTTGCCGTCCTTGAAAAACCCCTCGTCCACCAAGCGCGTCGGGATGGTTACGTGGTGTTCCTTGCCGATTGTGTCGGTAAAGCGGAGATCGGCGAATTTCGCATCTTTTTCTTTGATTAATTTCAGAACATCGGCGGGAGTCATTGGGGTCCTCGCGTTGGTGTAATTGGCCCCGATATGGGTCAGGGTCCTATTTCGATGCAGCTTGTGTGCCATGGCCGGCCGCATACGGATCAATCACTTGCGGCCGCGCAATAGATTCACATGCATCATAATGGATCACGCACCCGAAATGGTGCCCCCATTTGGAGCATAAGCGATGCTCGAACACAAAAATATATGGCCGCAGCCGGTTCTTGGGCGTCCGGTGAGCCAATTGGGTGCACGGGCGAAGCCTAGGACACATCGGGTGCCGGCGTCGCTATACTCGCGGGTCCGTTCGCCCGCGAGCACCGGATGGCCAGCGTTTTACATAAGATACCCCGCACCTTTCAAGATTTGATCTTTGCGTTGCAGAAGTACTGGTCAGACCAGGGGTGCGTCATTTTGCAGCCCTACGACATGGAAATGGGCGCCGGTACGTTCCACGCCGCCACGTTCTTGCGCGCCGTGGGCCCGGAGCCCTGGAGCGCCGCCTACGTGCAGCCCTCCCGCCGGCCCACCGACGGCCGCTATGGCGACAATCCGTTTCGCCTGCAGCACTACTACCAATTCCAGGTCTGCATCAAACCCTCGCCCGACGACTTTCAGGAACTGTACCTGGGCTCGCTGCGCTCGCTGGGCTTCGATCTTTTGACGCACGACATCCGTTTCGTCGAGGGCAACTGGGAATCGCCGACGCTCGGTGCCTGGGGCATGGGCTGGGAGGTATGGCTGAACGGCATGGAGGTCTCGCAGTTCACCTACTTCCAGCAAGTGGGGGGCCTCGATTGCCGCCCCGTGATGGGCGAGATCACGTACGGGCTCGAGCGCTTGGGAATGTACATCCAAGGCAAGGAGAGCATTTTCGACATCGTCTGGGCCGACGGCCCCTTCGGCACGGTCACATACGGCGATGTGTTTCATCAAAACGAGGTGGAGCAGTCGAGGTACAACTTCGAGATGGCCGACACGGCGGCGCTCACGTTGCAATTCGACGCGCACGAAAGCGCCTGCCGCCGGCTCATCGAGGCGAAATTGGTGCTGCCGGCCTACGAGCAGATGGTGAAGGCTTCGCATGCGTTCAATTTGCTGGACGCGCGGCATGCGGTGTCGGTGACCGAGCGGCAGCGTTTTATCCTGCGCGTGCGCACGCTGGCGCGGGCCGTGGCCGAAGCGTATCTGGCCAGCCGCGAGGCGCTCGGCTTTCCGCTGATCAAAGAACAAAAAGATCTTGTCGCCGGATGAGTGCGCAGGATTTACTGTTTGAACTGTTCACGGAGGAACTGCCGCCGCGAACCCTTTCGAGCCTGTCGAACGCGCTGACCGAAGGCGTGCTCAAGGGCGTCGACGCGGCCGGCATTGCCCACGGCAAGGTGCGAAGCTTCGCGACACCGCGGCGCCTCGCCGTGCTGATCCAAAAGTTGGCCGAACATCAGCCGGACAAGCAGGTCGAACGCCGCGGGCCGCCGCTGAAGAGCTGCTTCGATGCGCACGGCGCGCCGACGCAAGCCGCGATCGCTTTCGCCAAGAATTGCGGCGTGTCGGTCACGGAGCTCGCAGAGCTCAAGACGGACAAGGGCGCGTGGCTGGTGTTTCGCGGCACCGAGCGCGGCGCCCCGACCCGGAGCTTGCTCGGTCACATCGTCAATCAAGCGGTCGCAGCCCTGCCGATCGCGAAGCGCATGCGCTGGGGCACCCGTTCCGCGGAATTCGTCCGGCCGGTTCATGCCGTCGTGCTTTTATACGGCGATGCGGTGGTGCCCGCCGAGGTGCTCGGACTCAAGACGGGACGCACGACCTTCGGCCACCGCTTTCATGCGCCGAAGCCCATTGCGCTCAAGTCCGCCCGAAGTTACGAGGGTAGATTGCGCCGCGCCAAAGTGGTGGCCGACTTCGCCGCGCGGCGCGCGCTGATACGGGACGGTGTGATCGAAGCCGCGGCCGGCTGCAACGGCGGCACTGCGCTCATCGAAGCGGCGCTGCTCGATGAGGTGACCGCATTGGTCGAATGGCCGGTGCCGATCGCCGGGCAGTTCGAGCAGCGATTCCTGAGCCTGCCGCGTGAGGTCGTGATCGCCACGGTGCAGGATCACCAACGCTATTTCCCCGTCGAAGGGACCCAGGGCCTGTCCGGCTGGTTCGTCACCGTCAGCAACATCGAGAGCCGCGACCCCGCCAAGGTGCGGCAGGGCAACGAGCGTGTGGTCCGCCCGCGATTGAGCGATGCCGCCTTCTTCTGGGACCAGGACCGCAGGCTGTCGCTCGACGAGCACGCGGCAAAACTCGGCGGCGTGACGTTCCAGACCCGATTGGGCAGCTACGCCGACAAGACGCTGCGCGTCAAGGCGCTGGCGCTGTTGATCGGCGCGCGCATCGGCGCCGGAGATTACGTCGCCCGCGCGGCCCTGCTCGCCAAGGCCGATTTGATGACGGCGATGGTGAACGAATTTCCGGAACTGCAGGGTACGATGGGCCGCTACTACGCGCTGGCGCAAGGCGAGCCCGACGAGCTCGCGCTCGCTCTGGAAGAACACTATCACCCCCGGTTTGCCGGCGATTCGCTGCCGACAACCAAGACCGGCCAGACGCTCGCGCTCGCCGACAAACTCGATACGTTGGCGGGGATTTTCGCCATCGAGCAGCGGCCGACGGGTGCGAAGGATCCTTTCGGACTGCGCCGCGCCGCCCTGGGGTTATTGCGAATCTTGCTCGAGGAGCGGCTCGACTTGGATCTGTCCGAGCTGCTGACGAGCGCCGCCGCAGCGCAACCGGTCGCGCGGGCCGGCGTCGTGGATGAGGTTTACGATTTCATCATCGAGCGGCTGAAGGGTGTCCTGTTGGAGGAGCCCGGCACCACCACCGAAATGCTGGATGCGGTGTTTGCGAACCGTCCGGGTTCGCCGCTCGATGCGGTGACGCGGCTGCAGGCATTGAAGGAGTTCCTGTTGTTGCCGGAGGCCGGTATTCTAGCGGCCATCAACAAGCGCATTGCGAACATACTGAAGAAGGCTGCGGTGGCACCCGGCGTATCGGTCGATGCGGCCGCGCTCACCGAAAGCGCGGAGCGGCGGCTGCACCAAGCATTGAACGAATTGCGCGCCCCGGTGCAGGAGGCAACCGCGCAGCGCCGTTATGCGCAGGGACTTCGCTCCCTGGTCGGCTTGCGTGCGCCGGTGGATGAGTTCTTCGAGCGCATCATGGTGATGGATGAGAACATCGAGCGGCGCAATAACCGCCTTGCGTTGCTGCGCGACGTGCAACTGCTGCTCGGCGGCGTCGCCGACCTGTCGCGCCTGCCGGGTTGACTGATCCCGTGCAGCTGTTCCGGTCGCTGCTTTTCACCACGTACATGATGGCGTCGGCCTGCCTGTTCGGCGCCGTGATGGCGCTGTTGTTCTGGCTGCCGTACCGCATGCAGTTCGCGATCGCGCGCCAGTGGGCGCGGATCTTATTCTGGGTGCTCGAGCGCCTGTGCGGCCTCAAGTACGTGGTCGAAGGACGCGAACACATTCCGCCGGGGAATCACATCGTCATGAGCAACCACACCTCGGCGTGGGAGACCTTCGCGCAGTTTCTGATTTTTCCGCCGCAGGTTTGGGTGCTGAAACGGGAATTACTGTGGATCCCGTTCATCGGCTGGGGCCTCAAGTTGCTGCGGCCGATCGCGATCAACCGCGGCGAGGGGCATCGCGCGGTCAACCAGGTGATCGAACAGGGCAAGGCGCGCCTGGCGGATGGGCTGTGGATCATCATTTTTCCGGAAGGCACCCGCGTGGTATCGGGTGAAAAACGCAGATTCGGCGTGAGCGGCGCGTTGCTCGCGATCGCCTCCGGCAAGTCCTTGGTGCCGCTGGCGCACGATGCCGGCAAGTTCTGGCCAAGGCGCGGCTTCGTGAAGAAGCCGGGCACGATCCGCGTCATCATCGGCAAGCCGATCGAACCGGCCGGCAAAGATCCCCGGCAACTTAACGAAGAAGTGCGGCAATCGATCGAGGCCGGCCTCGCGCGCATGGCGGAGCCCGTGAACGGGCCGGGGTGATCAGGGTGCCTGCCGCCAAAACGGACGCCGCGAACGAGCTCAGGGTTTAATTGTAATGGCACCGCGGCAGATGCGGTCGAGGAGCTCCGGAAATTCGATGCCGGCGGCCTTGGCCGCCTGAGGCAACAGGCTGGTCGCGGTCATCCCCGGCAGGGAGTTGGCCTCCAGGCACCAGAATGCGCCGGCGTGGTCGCGCCGGAAATCCACGCGGCTATACGCGCCGAGTTTCAGTACCCGGTGAACCCGACGCGCAAATTCCTGCAGCAGGTCAGCCTCCCCGGGCGGGATGGCGGCCGGAAAGACTTCCCGGGCGCCGCCGCTTTGGTACTTCGACTCGTAGTCGAACACTTCGCCCGGGGGGATGATTTCGCCGACCGGCAGGGCGAGGCCCTCGAGCATTCCCACCGTGAACTCGCGGCCGGGAACGAAGCGCTCGATCATGACTTCGTCATCGAAGCGCAGCGCCCGATCGACGGCATCCTGCAGCTCGGCCGCTTCGCGAACGATACTCAGCCCCACCGTGGAACCCTGCTTGTTGGGTTTGACGATCGCGGGCCAGCCCACGGAGCTGCCGACTTCATCTCCCGCCGCCGGCGCCATCAACCAATCGGGCGTCGGAACATTCACCGAGCGGAACAGGCGCTTGCTCAAGTCCTTGTCCATCGCCGCGGCACTCGCGATGTGATTGCTGCCGGTGTACGCCATTCCCGCAAGATCGAGCACCGCTTGAATGCGGCCGTCTTCGCCGGCGCCGCCGTGCAAGGCGAGGAACACCACATCGGCGTCGCGGAGATCGAAAGCCGCGGTCGACATCACCGCGGCACCGCCGCGCACGCGCGCGATCTCGGTCGCGGACGGCGGCGACCGCGCGACCGCGGCGGAAAGCAATTGCCGTTCCTGCGCAGCCGCCAGGCGTCCGGCCGCGGTATCGACCGCGAACACGTTGTGACCGAGACCGCGCAACGCCGGGATGATCTGCGCAGCGCTCGCGATCGACACGTCGCGCTCCTCGCTGGTTCCGCCAAAGAGCACCGCGATCTTCAAGCCGCGCTTCTCGCAGCCGCCGCCGGCTTGCGCGCCGCGAGTTGATCGAGCAGGGGTTGATAGCTGTCGATCGCGGTCACCGCGAAGCCGCGCCGCGCCAGCGGCAGGGAGTGCAACCCGAAGCCGGCGCCCAAGTCCACGGCGCTGGCACCGGCTCTCGACGGCAGCGGCAGCGCATCGAGCTCGGCGGCGCTGCGCGCGAGTGCCGCGTCGATATCGCCCACCATCCACGTATAGATCGGGCCCAGGTGTTTGACATAGTGATCGGCGACGGAAACCATCGGGGCCCTCGAAGGATGCACAGCCATCACGCGCAATATACATCGAGGCAAAAAATCCTGTAGTTCCGCTGCGCGCCATGTTAGGAATGTATTTCCCAACCGCGGAGACCCTCATTGATGAGCGTATCGAGCGCCGAGATCGCCAAGGAAAAGGCCGTGCCCCGCCTGCGCCACGGCGCGCTCAACCTCATCGAGACCGTGGGCCAATCTCTGGCCGCGATCGCGCCGACACTCACTCCCGCTCTCAACATCTCGGTGGTCGCGGGTCTGGCCGGACTAGGCTGTTGGCTTTCCTATTTCATCGGCACGCTCGGAGTCGTGATCGTGGCGGCGAGCGTCGGGGTTCTGGCGGCCCGGCACCCCGAGGCGGGCTCGTACTTCGTGTATATCGGCCGCAGCTTCGGTCCCCTTGCAGGCGCCCTCGCCGGCTGGTCGATGATCAGCGCGTACATGTTCACGGCCGTGGCAGTGGCGCTGTCCTTCGCGATTTTCCTGGCCGACCTGCTGCAAGCCTTCGGCATCGGACTCGGCATGCTGCCGACCAGCCTCGTGTTGCTGGTGTTCATCGCGACCGTCACCTACGCGGCCTACCGCGACGTCAAATTGTCGTCGCGCGTTGGTTTGCTTCTCGAAGTCGTATCGATCGGCATCATCGTCGGCATCACGGCATGCTTCGTGCGCATCCAGGGCACCGTCGTCGATCCTTCCCAGCTCAAGATCGGCGCCTTTCATTTCGGCGGGGTGTTTTCCGCGCTGCCGTTCGTGATTTTCAGTTTCGTGGGCTTCGAGAGCTCGGCGACGCTCGCCAAGGAATCGGCCAACCCGCGCAGGAACATACCGTTGGCGGTGATGGGGTGCGGGGCGTTCTCCGGCATATTCTTTACGTTGATGGCGTATTTGATGGTGTTCGGCATCGCCGACGACACGGTGACCCTGGGCCGTAGCTCCGCGCCGTTCGGCGATGTGGCCGCAAAGGCGGGGCTCGGCTGGGCTTCGGCGATCGTTTATTTCGCGGCCATGATCAGCGTCTTCGCCTGCTGCCTCGCGAGCATCAACGCGGCTGCCCGGCTGCTGTTCTCGATGGGCAAGTACCGATTCCTGCATCGTTCGATGGGACTCGTGCACGACACGCATCGCACGCCGCATCGTGCGATCCTGCTGTGCGGCGCATTCCTCGCGTTCACCTGCCTCGCCATGCTTCCGGCGGGGATTTTGAACGCCTTCGGCTACACCGGAACCTTCGCGAGCTTCGGCTTCGTCGTGGTGTATCTGGCGCTGTGCATCGTTGCGCCGATGGATTTGCGCAGAAGCGGCGAGATGAAGGCGCGCCACGTGATCACGGGAAT
>Ga0181537_10000595_pt1 | contig 33950 bp, 28 predicted proteins | sample PEATcosm2014_Bin_39_FD_119765 | JGI IMG/M metagenome (GOLD analysis project Ga0181537, IMG submission 119765) | Peatland microbial communities from MTU Mesocosm Facility, Houghton, MI, USA - PEATcosm2014_Bin23_10_metaG | ecosystem: Environmental > Terrestrial > Soil > Wetlands > Peat | place... | reverse complement strand
GCTCTCCGACGGGCTGGTGTCGGCACCTGCATCGGCTTCCGCAACGCTCGACAGCCAGGACACAAAGAACACCCCGTCGAACGCATCGGTGGCCTGCACGCGCTGTCGCAGCGATGAGTCATCGCTGCCTGCATCGGTCGAGGACAGGTACTGCACCAGTGCATTGGCCATCTGCAGGCGCGACTCGAGCTGGCGCGCGAAGGCCGGCGCCAGGCCGCTGACGCGGTCCGCCAGATCGGCATCGCGATCGGTGACGATGACGAGCACGGCGATCCAGCTGGCGGCGATCAGTGCCATCAATATGGCAACCGTCACCACCAGCACGATTCGCCGGCGCATCGATGTGAACGAAACCGGGCCTGTCTGCATACTTATAGCCGCGCAGGGCACGGCCGTGGCTTTGGAGCCTCCTGAGATCTCCATCGAATTTAACTTCAGCGGGCGCGAGCCCAGGGAGTGCGCAGGCCCAGATTCGGTGAAAACCCCGAATACAGATAGTCGACTACGTCACAGTCACGCGCTCTGGCGAAAGCCCGCAACGGCGAGCGCGCGCATTTCCGAAGCGCCGTAGCGATTGACCCCGCGGCGCCGGCCGCGCGCCGCGCCCAGCATGGCCGCGGCCACGTCTCCGGCAGCCATCCCGCGGTAGCGCGCCAGGGTCCCAAGCATCAGCGGGTTGGCGCACCAGAACACTGCCTGCGCCAGGAGTTCCAGCGGCCGCACATTGCGGCGCAGCCCTATCAGGATGGACGGCTGCATTATGTCGAGCGCAGCGAACTGCAGCCGCTCGAGCGCCCGTTCGGTCTCGCCCTTGACGCGCAGGTAGAAATTCTTCGAGGCCTCATTGGCGCCCACGGAGGAGATGACCACGAAACGTTCCGCCCCGGCACGCTGCGCGAGGTGCGCGATCTTCAGGACCAGGTCCTGATCGACCGCCCGAAATCCTTCCTGGCCGCCGGCGTCCCGCAACGTGGTTCCCAGGCAGCAGAACGCATCGTTGCAGCGCAGACCCGAGAGCTGCTTGTCCAGGCCGGCATCGAAGCGCACGATCCGATTCGCCAGCCGGGCGTGATCAAACAGCAGCGGCCGCCGCGTCAACGCCTGTACGCGTGAATATTCGGTCGCTCCCAGCAGCAGCGGTAACAGCCGTGCGCCAACGAGTCCAGTGGCGCCGGCAAGCAGTGCGACGCGTCCTGTTTGATCGCCCATGGAGGCGATCCTAGCAGCTAGAGACCCAGTGTCATCTGACCGCCGCGGCCGGGCGGACGAAACGCCTGGCTGTTCAAGTGTTGTCGCTCCTCCTTGCCGCTGAATCCAAGCTTGCGCGATGCAACCTCGAACCGCTTCTGAAGCAACTCCGCGTACGGCCCGGTACCATGCATTCGGATGCCGAATCGAGAGTCGTAGTCTTTGCCTCCGCGCGCCTGGTTGATCAATGACATGACATGTTTGGCGCGATCCGGATAGTGAGCTGAAAGCCAGTCGCGAAACAGGATCTTCACCTCGTGCGGGAGGCGCAGCAGCGTGTAGCCCGCAAACGACGCTCCTGCGCTATGTGCGGCTTGCAGGATAGCCTCCATCTCGTGATCGGTGATCGCTGGTATTACCGGAGCCACCATCACACCGACAGGAATGCCTGCTCCTGCCAACTCCCGAATGACACGCAGTCTTGCCGCCGGGGAAGCCGTACGGGGTTCGAGGACTCTCTTAACATCGTCGGACAGCGATGTGACACTGAGGGCGACCGATATCAAATTATCCTTGGCCAGATCGGCGAGTAGGGCGATATCTCGCAGTACCAGAGCGCTCTTCGTGATGATCGTCACGGGATGCCTGCACCGCGCCAGTACTTCGAGGATGCTGCGCGTAACGCCGAGACGCTTTTCGAGTGGTTGGTAGCCATCTGTGTTGATGCCGAGCGCGATTGGTTTGCAGATGTATCGCGGGCTGGCTAACTCTTCCTCGAGCAGCCGCGCCGCGTCGGCCTTGTAGAAAAGCTTTGTTTCGAAATCCAATCCCGGCGACAGTCCCAGGTACGAATGACTGGGGCGGGCGAAGCAATAAGGGCACGCGTGGCTGCATCCCCGATAAGGGTTGATCGAAAGATCAAATCCCACATCCGGCGAATCATTGGTCGTGATTACAGTGCGCGCGCTGTCGGGCGAGACAGTTTCCTCGAGGTGGGTCGGTGATTCCTCTTCATACCACCCGTCAGCAACTGTCTCGACCGCGTTTTTTTCAAACCGACCGGCCAGATTCGACGTGGCGCCGCGACCCTTGAATACCTGCTGCCCGTGAAATGCGCGCGCCATGGAGAGTACTGTACATCCATACAGTTCTAACGTAAACGGTCCAGCCGCCGCAGCTCCGGAAACAGCCCCATCCAGCTCACGACCACCGCGAGCGTCAGCGCCCCGCCCAGCAGCACGGCCCGCACGGCGCCGAACCAGCGCGCGGTGGCGCCCGACTCGAATTCACCCAGTTCATTGGAGCCGCCGATGAACATGGAATTGATCGCGCTGACGCGCCCGCGGATGGCATCGGGGGTGTTGAGCTGCACCAGGATGCCGCGCACGTACACGCTGACCATGTCGCCGCAGCCGAGCAGCAGCAGCGCGGCGACCGACAGCGGCACGCTGCGCGACACGCCGAAGACGAGCGTCGCGATGCCGAACACGGCGACGCCACCAAACATCCAGGCACCGGCGTGACGGTTGATGGGCCGCAGTGACAGGATGCCCGCCGCGATGAGCGCGCCCACACTCGGAGCACTACGCAGCACGCCTAAGCCCACCGGGCCGATGTGCAGCACCTCGGCGGCGTAAATCGGCAGTAGCGCGGTGGCGCCGCCAAACAGCACGGCGAACAGGTCGAGCGAGATGACCCCGAGCACCAGGCGCTGGTGCAGCACGTAGCGCAGCCCTTCCAGCAGCGCGTGACCATCGGTTGCGGGCGCGTCCGCCGCAGCGCGTGGTGCGGCCCGATGAGGCCCCAGCGACATCGTCAGCAGCACCGTAACCACGAACAGGCCCAGACAGGCACCGAACACCACCGAGGGTCCAATCAGATAGAGCGCACCGCCGACCGCGGGACCCGAGATCGAGGCTATCTGGAAGAGCGTCGAGTTGAGCGCGACGGCGCGCGGAAATTCCTCGCGCGGCACCAGTGTCGGTACCAGGGCCTGCATGGCCGGCGAGTAGAACGCGCGGGTGCTGCCGAACGCGACGATCACGAGATAGATCGGCCACACCGCCTGCCCGCCAGCCAGGGTCAGCCACAGCAGCACGCCGATGCACAGCGCCTCGATGCTCCACGCGATCACCAGCACATCGCGCCGATCCGCGTGATCGGCCACGTGGCCACCGACCATGACCAGCAGCAGGAAGGGAAGAAATTCGCTCAAGCCCACCAGGCCCAGCGCGAGCGGGTCGTGGGTAAGCGCATAAACGTGCCAGCCCACCGCCACCGCCAGCATCTGCCAGCTCAAGGTGGTCATGAAGCGGCAGACCGCAAAGCGCGCGAACTGCGGGTGTCGAAGAACGGCCAGGCTGGCGAGGCGCGGCGCGGCAGGCTGTGCGCTCGCCATCAGGCTCCGAGAAACATGCGGTAGGCGCTGTTGCTGGATTCGTCCGTGTAGGGATAGTGCAATTCGTTCAGGTGCAGCAGGAATTGCTCGCGATCGGCCTTCGGCACCTCGATCCCTGCGAGCACCCGCCCGCTGTCGGCACCGTGATTGCGATAATGAAACAGGCTGATGTTCCAGCGGCTGCCGACGGCCTGAAGAAAGCGCAGCAGCGAGCCGGGCCGCTCGGGAAACTCGAAGCGATACAGCATCTCGTCATGACGGTGATCCGCGGCCGTGCGCGCCTGGCCGCCGATCATGTAGCGCACGTGCAGCTTTGCGATCTCATTGCCGCTCATGTCGGTGACGTGGTAGCCGGCTGCGCGCAATTGCGCGACCAGCGCCACGCGTTCCTCGTGCCCATGCGTCAGGCCCACGCCGATCAGGATATGTGCGCGCGCGCTGACCTGGCCGCGATAGTTGAACTCAGTGATGTTGCGCTGCTCGAGCGTCTGGCAGAATTTCAGAAAGCTGCCGGGCTGTTCCTCAATCTCGACAGCCAGCAGCGCCTCACGCTCGGCGCCGATGTCGGCGCGCTCCGCCACGTACCGGAGCCGGTCGAAATTCAGGTTGGCGCCGCTATTGACCGCGATCACGCGCTGGTCGCGCCAGCCGCGGCGTCCGCAGATGTGCTTGATGCCGGCAACCGCGAGCGCGCCGGCAGGTTCCGAGATTGAGCGCGTGTCCTCGAAGATATCCTGGATCGACGCGCAGATCTCATCCGTGCTCACCAGCACCACTTCGTCGACGAATCGTTTGGCCAGGGCGAAGCTCTCCTCGCCGACCCGGCGCACTGCAACGCCATCGGCGAACAGTCCGACGCGATCGAGCGTGATGCGCTTGCCGGCCTGCAGTGAGTCGTGCATCGCCGCGGAATCCTCCGGCTCGACGCCGATGATCTTGACCCGCGGATAAAGCTGCTTGATGTAGGCGGCAATGCCGGCGATCAGGCCGCCGCCGCCGATCGGCACGAAAACCGCGTCCAGCTCGCCGGCCGTCTGCCGCACGATCTCCAGGCCGACGGTGCCCTGGCCCGCGATCACATCGACGTCATCAAACGGGTGCACGAACACCATGTGCCGCTCGCGCGTGATCGTGAGCGCATGCTCATACGCTGCATCGTAACCGTCGCCATGCAGAACGATTTCCGCGCCCAGCTCGCTGACCGCGCGAACCTTGATCTCGGGCGTGGTGCGCGGCATGACCACCAGCGCCGGGATACCGCGGTGGCGCGCCGCGAGCGCGACTCCCTGGGCATGGTTCCCGGCGGAAGCACAGATCACCCCGCGCGCCGCGATGGCCGCCGACAGGTGGGCGATCTTGTTGTATGCCCCGCGCAGCTTGAACGAGAACACCGGCTGCAGGTCTTCGCGCTTGAAGAAAATGTGATTGCCGAGCCGCTGCGACAGCCGCGGCGCGGATTCGAGCGGCGATTCGATCGCAACGTCATAGACGCGCGCCTTGAGAATGCGCTGCAGGTATTCGTCGCTCATCGGCTCTGCGCTTTCGGTGTACCGCTGGGGAACGCGGCTTACGCTCAAGCTTAAGCGATCAGGCGGGTGGCTTGCTCACGCTGAAGCGAAATTCGGTCTTGCCGAGCATCACGGTGTCGCCGTCCTTGAGCGTCCGCCGGCTGATCCGCTGGCCGTTCACGTAGGTGCCGTTGGTGCTGTTGAGATCCTCGATCACCGTCTTGCCGCCGGCCCGCAGGGCCACGGCGTGGTGCCGGCTGATGAATTCCGCATCGATGCGCACGTCGTTGTCCGGCGTGCGTCCGATCGTGGTGCGCTTGCCGAGCAGGTGCACGATCCCGGTGGCACCGTCCGCCCGCGTCAGCATATGTGCCTGATCGTCGGCGCCCAGCTGTTCCAGATTCTGCTGGATGCTGCCGAGCATGGCGACACTGCTGGCGGCCTCGGCTTCGACCCGTTCGATCAGCGCGTTACGCTGCGCGAGCGAATCCCGCACCGCCCCGAACTGCACCCGCAGCTCCTGCAGACTCTCAGCCTGTTTGGCCGTATCGGCCTCGAGCGTGGCAATGCGCTCGCGCGCCGCGGCCGCATCCGCCTCTGCCTGCGCTCGCGCGGCCGCTGCGGCCGACTCGAGCTCGGCGCGACTGCGCTCCAGTTCCGCATTGCGCTGCTGCTGCGCCTGCAGCGAGCTCGTCAGTTGCGCCTCGCTGGCCTGTGACTTCGCCTGCAGGGCGGCAAGACTCTCGGCCTGCTGCCGGGTTTCGTTTTCGAGCGCCTCGATACGCGCGCGCGCTTCGGCGGCGGCGGCGGCGGCCTGCTCCCGGGCGGCGCTGGCGGCAGCGGCTACTTCATTGCGTGCCGCTTCGACTTCGGCATTGCGCCGCTGCTGGGCGCCAAGCTCTGCGCTCAGCGCCTGCTCGCGCGCTTCGCTCTGGGTGCGCAACTCGCGCAGATTCAGTTCCTGCAGGCGCATGTCGGCTTCGAGTGCCACGATGCGATCGCGCGCGGTCGCGGCCGCGGCCGTGCTCTCGCTGCGCGCTTTCTCGAGTTCGGTGTTGCGCTGCTTCTGGCCCTGGAGTTCAGCGGCCAGGGCCTGTTCGCGCGCCTGGCTCTGAGCGCGCAGTTCGCGCAGCTGGCGCTCCTGCGCCTGGAGCTCGGCCTCGAGCGCCACGATGCGATCGCGTGCCGCGGCCGCAGCCGCCGCGGTTTCGTTGCGAGCACGTTCGAGTTCGGTATTGCGTTGCTGCTGTGCGCCGACGTCCGCCGACAGGGATTGCTCGCGCTGCTGGCTCTGCGCCCGCAGCTCGCGCAGAGTCTGCTCCTGGGCACGCGTCTCGGCCTCGAGAGCCGCGATGCGCTGGCGGGCGCTGGTACTGGCAGCCTCGGCCCGGGTCCGCGCCGCGTCGAGTTCGCGTACCCGTGCTTCCTGCACGCGTACGGCGGTTTGCAATTCTTCCGCGCGCGCATCGGCAGCGCGCCGGCCGAGGGCGGCTTCGTGTTCGAGGGCCGAGATGCGTGCTTCGCGCTCCGCAACCACGCTATCGTACAGCTGCCGCCGGCCTTCCAGGCTCTGCAGAGTTTCGCGATAGCGTTCACCGCGCTCGCGCCATTGGACCAGATCGGTCTCGGCGGCCTGGACGCGTTGTGTGAGAACCGCACGCTCGCTCTTGAGTGACTGCAGGTCCGATGCCTGGGATTTGTTCAGCGTTCGCAGGGCATCACCGTCGGCGCGCGCCTTGCCCAGTTGCTCTTCCAGGCTCGAGCGCCGCGACTCGCTCGCTGCCAGCTGCGAATCGAAGTGCGCCTGGCGCTGCCCGAGCTCACTCTCGAACTGCTGCTGTCGTGCGGTCAGATCGTTACCGAGTTGTACCGAGCGCGCCTCGAGTTCGGCGATGCGCCGATCGCGCAGGCCGACTTCGCGTTCATAGACCGACAATTCCTCGCTCTTGCGGTTGAGCAGCTGCTCGAGCTCGCGCAGATTGCCGCTGAGGCTGTCGATGTCCTTCTCAAGCTGGCTGCGGCTTTCGCTTACCGAGGCAAGATCGGAACGCAGTGCGCCAATCTCCGCTTCGATCGGGTTCGAGTCGCGCACGTTCGGGTCACGCGAGCGCTTGCGAGTGCTCAGCGTGGGCACATCCTGGGTATTGGAGGTGTCTTCCGGGAACGATGGCGCCAGCCAGGCATCCGTCGACGACAGCGGGTCGGCTAATGGCACACCCGCCGCGGAAAGTTGCGGCAGTTCAGCGGTCTCCTCCAGATCGGAGGTGGACGGCGGGACGCTGGTCTTGGTATTCGTGGGCAAATCAATTTCCTTCGGAGCTGACAGCGATCAGGCGAGTCCCAGGAACTCGCGCAACTGCGCTGCTTGCCTTTCAAGTTCCGGGCCACCGTTGGCCCGCTCATCGACCGACCTTAAGTCGATCACCAGCGAGGCGTGGCGCAGCGCACGCGCCTCGGCCCGCACCGCCTCGGTATCAGGCGAAAGCACCACCCGCCCGATCTGCGCGGGACGCTGCTGCAGCAGCGCCGCGGCGATCGCGACTCCGCCTTCGTGCGCCAGCAGATCGACATGGCGCACGTGCATGGAATCGAGAAAGTCTCCCAGCGCCTCGGCCATCGCTGCGGTACCCAGCGGCTCGGTGTCGCCGTCGGACTCACCATGCCCTGGAAGATCGGGGGCGTACACCGAACGGTCGCGTCCGAGCGGCTGCAACAGCGGCGCAAAGAAGCGGCCTGAGCCCGGGTTACCGGGGATACAGAGCAACGTCGTCGCCTCATCGAAACCGCCGCCAGCTGGTATCGCATATCGCATATGCAGCTGGCCATAGCGGCAATCGAAGTAGGCGCGACGCAGGCGCGGCTCAGTCTGCAGAAAACTGGTAGCGCGGCGGGCTTTGGTCATGGACGTAAGACACCCCGTTTTGAGGCTGCGGCGTGGATAACAGGATGATTATTCCTTAACCCGTCGCCCGGCTTTGCGACCCATTGCCCAAAAAGCAGGGTCGGATGCTCCGGTGACATAACGCGGCGGGCGCATAATCCGGAATAGTTGCACCGCAGCACGAATGGGGACCGTTTTCCTCCCCTTCAGCGTGCCGCTATATTCCGCCAATGCCGCGCACCGTTACGCTGCAATCGCACATTTTGCAGCAGGACGCGCTGCCGCCGGCCGCCAACGGCGCCGTCTCGTGGATCCTCTCGGCACTGTCGATTTCAGCCAAGGTCATCGCCGCCCGTGTCCGGCGCGCCCGCCTGGATGAGGCGGCCGGCGACCCCCAACGGAAACTCGATGTCATGGCCAACGAGGTACTCATGCGCACGATCGGCGGCCGCGACGTGGTCGCCATCATCGCCTCCGAGGAAAATGCGGAACCCGTATTGCTGCGCACGAACCGCCGCGGCGAGCATCTGTACTGCGTCCTGTTCGATCCACTCGACGGCTCTCCCAATCTCGAGGTCTGCGGGAGCGTCGGCACCATCTTCAGCATCCTCGAACACGACCGCGCATTGCGGCCGGAGGATTCATTGTTGCAGTCGGGTGCGCACCAGCTGGCGGCCGGCTACGTACTCTACGGTTCATCCACCGTCCTGGTGCTGACGATCGGCGCAGGTGTCGACATGTTCGTGCTCGATCCGTCGATCGGCGCCTTCCTGCGCGTGGCCGAAAAACTGAGCATCCCGGATGCCGGCCGGACTTACTCGGTCAACGAAGGCCACCGGCGCAGCTTTCCCGCGGGCTTCCAGCGCTACCTGGATTGGGCCCAGGCACACGACTACAGCTGCCGGTATGTGGGCGCCCTGGTCGCCGATGCGCACCGGATTCTTCTCAAGGGCGGCGTATTCCTATACCCGCCCACCGCGAAAGCACCGCAGGGAAAGTTAAGGCTGATGTACGAAGCCAATCCGATAGCGATGCTGATTGAACAGGCCGGCGGCAAGGCCCTTGCCGGTCCCGATATGCCCATCCTGTCGATTGCGCCCAAGGATATTAAGCAGCGCACGCCGGTCATCCTTGGGAGCACAGCAGAGGTCGAGCACGTGCTGCGTCATCTGCGTCGCGGCTAGAACATCCCGGACGGGTCCACCTCGCCGGGAGGAGCATCCTGCTTGCGCGCGGTGATGAAATCACCGGTGATCATGGCGTCGTAGCCCAGCCCGGGCCCGACCATTGGATAGACGCCGGCGTCCGGATCGATGATGACTTCGAGGAAGGCCGGGCCCTTGAAGGCGAGAAATTCCCCGATGACCGCGGCCACATCCTGCTTGCGATCGAGCCGCCGTGCCCACTGGAAGCCATCGGCGCTGGCGGCGCGCACGAAATTCTTTTTGTGCAGCGACTTATCGCTGCCCGACAGGCGGCCCTTGAAAAACAGCTTCTGCCATTGTTTGACCATGCCATCGCCGAAGTTGTTGAGCACGATGACCTTGACGGGCAGATCGTAGGTCGTGACGGTCTCGAGTTCGCCGATATTCATGCGAATACTCGCATCGCCGTCGAAATCGATCACCAGCCGGCCCGGCTGCGCGATCTGCGCGCCGATCGCCGCCGGCAGTCCGAAGCCCATGGTTCCCATGCTGCCCGAGGTCAGCCAGAGCCGCGGTTCCCGAAAATCGAACATCTGCGCGGCCCACATCTGATGCTGTCCGACGCCGGTGCTGATGATGGCCTCGCCGCGCGTGTGACGATTGATCTCTTCCACCACGTAGTGCGGCTGCACCAGTTCGCTGTCGCGATCGTAGTTCATGGCATGCGTGCGCCTGAGCTCAGCCAGCTGCCGCTGCCAGGGGCGCATATCGGGCAGGCCCGACACACGCGCACCGTAGCTGGTCAGCGCGCGCAGGGCCTCCGGCAGCAAGCCGACGTGGTTCCAATGCGAATGCTTGACCTTGTTGATCTCGGCCTGATCGACGTCCAGGTGCGCAATGCGGCGCGCGTTGCGCGCGAACTTGCGCGGGTCACCGGCGACGCGATCATCGAAGCGCGCGCCCACGGCGATCAGGAAATCGCAGTCCTCGACGGCGTAATTGGCATAAGCCGCGCCATGCATGCCGAGCATGCGCATCGACAGCGGGTGCGTGGTATCGATGGCGCCGATGCCCATGAGTGTCGTCACCACGGGTATCCCGAAGGCCGTGGCGAATTCGGCCAGCTCCGGAGCCGCGCCGCCGTTGATCACGCCGCCGCCAGCGTACAGCAGCGGCCGTTGCGATTGCGCCAGCAGTTCGAAGAACGCGGCCGACTCCTGCTCGCCCAGCACACTCGCGGTGAGGTCGTGCTGCCGTTGCCGGTAGCCCGGAATGGCCAGCGTGCCTTCCCCGCGGAATACCCCGATGGCGGTCTGGACGTCCTTCGGGATATCCACCACCACCGGACCCGGACGGCCCGTGCGGGCAATCTCGAACGCGGTGCGCATCGTGGCTTCCAGGCGAGTCGGATCGGTCACCAGGAAAACGTGTTTGGCGAGCGATCCCATCATCGCGGCAACGGGCGCCTCCTGGAAGGCGTCGGTACCGATCGAGGCGGTCGCCACCTGGCCGCAGATCACGACGATGGGTACCGAATCGGCCATGCAGTCGCGCACCGGCGTCACGGTGTTGGTGGCCCCCGGCCCGGAAGTCACCATGCAGACCCCGACTCGGCCGCTGGCGCGCGCATAACCGGCGGCCATGAACCCCGCGCCCTGCTCGTTGGCCGGCACGATCAGCGCTACCTGGCGTCCGCCGGCGCGTTTCTGCTCTTCGTTGAATGTGAAGATTGCATCATAGGTGGGCAGAATGGCCCCACCGCTGTAGCCGAAAATCGCGTCGGTGCCTTCGTCGGCGATGACCTGGACGATGGCCTGCGCCCCGGAAATGGCTTTGCCGGCGAGCGGATGCACGCCGGGCTGCAGGACTTTCGCAGGGTCGATCATCGCTCGATTATGGCCTGCTGGGCCCGCAATTGGCTATTCTGAAGCCATGCGGCACATCATTGCCATCCTGCTCCAGAACGAGGCCGGCGCGCTCACACGGGTGGCGGCCATGTTTTCCAGTCGCGGCTACAACATCGAGTCGCTGGCGGTCGCCACCACCGACGACCCGACGGTCTCGCGCCTGACGCTGGTCACGAGCGGCTCGGAAGGCGTCATTCTGCAGATCGTCAATCAGCTCAAGAAGCTGGTCGATGTCGTGAGCGCCGAGGATATGACGCGCGGCGAGCACATCGAGCGCGAGCTGGTGCTCATCAAGCTGCGGCTCGATGCCGCGCGCCGCGACACCGTGCGCGGCTATGTCATTCGCACCGGCGGCCGCGTGCTCGATCCTTCAACCGAATGCTTCATCGTCGAGTTGCTGGGCAGTGAGGCGGAGATCAACGGCTTCATGCGCAATCTCGCCACCCAGGCCGAGCTGGTGGAAGTCGTGCGCAGCGGCGCGTTGGGGATCAGCCGCGAGCTGCGGGCGCTGCGGCTGGTGGAATAGCTAATCCACCGCGCCCGGAATCAACACCGAGGCGCCGACTGTGCGCCGGGTTTCCAGGTCACGGTGCGCCTGCGCGGCATCCTGCAATGTGTAGCGCTGGCCGATCGACACCCGCAGCTTGCCGCTTTTCACCAGTGCGAACAGCGCGCGCGCGGCGGTCTCGAGTTCTTCGTGCCGGGCGATGTAATCAAACAGCGATGGGCGCGTCAGGAACAGCGAGCCTCGGCGAGTAAGTTCCAGCGGCGCCACCGCGGGGACTGGTCCGGAGGCATTGCCGAAACTCACCATCATGCCGCGCGGGCGCAGGCTGTCGAGCGACTCGATGAAGGTGTCCTTGCCCACCGAGTCATAGACGACATCGGCCATCCTGCCGCGCGTGTAGCTGCGCACCGAGGCGACGATCTCATCGCGCCCTGCCACGAATACCTGCTGGCAGCCCTGCCGGCGCGCGATCGCCGCCTTGGCCTCGTTGCCGACGACGCCCATGACGCGCGCGCCCAACCGGCGCGCCCACTGCGTCAGCAACGAGCCGACACCGCCGGCGGCGGCGTGCACCAGCACGTAGTCGCCGGCGCGAACGCGGTAGGTGCGACGAAGCAGGTACTCAGCCGTCAGGCCCTTGAGCATGATCGCGGCGGCCTGCTCATCACTGATGGCGGCAGGCAATTTGACCAGCCGCTCGGCCGGAAAATTGCGCAGCTCCGAATAGGATCCGCTGGCGCCGTGAACATAGGCGACGCGCTGGCCTACCTTGAGCGACCGCACGCCCCGGCCGAGGGCAACGACGACACCGGCGGCCTCGCGCCCGAGAATCTGCGGCAGCGGCCGCGGATAGAGGCCGCTGCGATCATAGACATCGATGAAATTGACACCGATCGCCGTGTGGCGGATCTGCACTTCGCCGCGCGCCGGCGGCAAAAGTTCCTGGCGCTCCCACTTGAGCACCTCGGCGCCGCCGTGCTCGTGAATGACGATTGCGTTGAAGGAAACCGCGGCCACGGTCGGCCCTTTTTACAGTGCAGCGTTGTCGGTTTCGCCGGTTCGGATTCGGACCACGCGATTGATGTCGGTGATGAAAATCTTGCCGTCGCCGACCTTGCCGGTCTTGGCGGCCTTGAGCACGGCCTCCACCACCTGGTCGACCAGGTCGGCGCGCACCGCGACTTCGACCCGCGTCTTAGGTACGAAGTCCACGACGTATTCCGCGCCGCGGTACAGCTCGGTGTGCCCGCGCTGCCGGCCGAACCCCTTGACCTCGGTGACGGTCATTCCCGAAACGCCGATTTCCGACAATGCCGCGCGCACATCATCGAGCTTGAAGGGTTTGATAATTGCCGTAACCAGTTTCATGCGAGATCTTCCGCCTCCGTTCTTGTTAGGCCGGCCGCCTCCCCGTCCCGACAGGGTGCACCTTTCGTGCCACGCCTAAGCCTTCCAATTGCGCCTTGCCGGTGCCCGTCGCCGAAAGCGCCACGATACCCTAGCACCAATTCAGAGCAAAAGACGACGCTGACGCTCGTAAATAACGCGATGTCAGGGCCGCGATCACCGCAATACCACCAGCAGATCCTTGGCATCCACCGTGATTCCCGGCTGCACCAACACCTCGGTGACCTCGCCATCGATCTCGGAGCGCACCGCGGCTTCCATCTTCATTGCCTCCAGCGTGATGACGACATCGCCGCGTGCCACTTTCTGGCCGGCGGTCACCTTCACGGTCGTCACTGTACCCGGCATCGGCGCGCCGATGTGGCGCAGATTGCCGGCATCGACCTTGCGCGCCGGCGGCCGTTTCGGCTTCTGGCTGCGATCCGTGACGCGCACCGAACGGGGCTGGCCATTGAGCTCGAAGAACACCGTGCGCGTGCCGTCCTCGTGCGGCTCGCTCTGCGTAACATAGCGCACGATCAGCGTCTTGCCGCGCTCCAGGTCGACACTGATTTCCTGTCCGGGCTCCATGCCGTAGAAGAACACCGGCGTGGGCAGGATCGCGACATCGCTGAAACTGCGACGGTCGGCGGCGTAGTCGGTAAACACCGCCGGATACATCAGGTAAGAGGCAAACTGCTGATCGGTCACCGGCCGGGCCGCGCGGGCGTCGGCCTCGATGCGCAACTGCTTCAGGTCGGCCGGCGGCATCTCCAGGCCGGCGCGGTGTTTGCGCGGCTCCGCACCCTTGAGGATCTTGCGCTGCAGAGTTTGGGGGAAGCCGCCATACGGCTGGCCAACGTCGCCGTGAAACAGCCGCACCACCGAATCGGGGAACGCGATCTCGGTGTTCGGGTCGAGCACGGCGGCGCGGCTCAGGCCGCTGGTCACCATCAACAGCGCCATGTCGCCGACCACCTTGGAAGTCGGCGTCACCTTGATGACGTCGCCGAACATGTCGTTGACCTCGGCGTAGGTTCGCGCGACTTCCGGCCAGCGTGTGTCGTCGATGCCCAGCGCGCGCGCCTGTTCGCGCAGGTTGGTGTACTGACCGCCGGGCATGCCGTGCACGTAGACTTCCGAGGCGCCGGCGCGATTATCGCTTTCGAAGGCCGCATATTGTTTGCGCACCTGGCCCCAGTAATGCGAGATCGTGCGGATGTGCTCGCCATCGAGGCCGGGATCGCGCTGACCGTAACGCAGGGCCTCGACGATCGAGCCGAGATTGGGTTGCGAGGTCAGGCCGCTCATCGAATCCATGGCCGCATCGACCGCATCCGCACCGGCGGCGATGGCCGCGAACACACTGGCCGCCGCGATGCCGCTGGTGTCGTGGGTGTGGAAGTGCACCGGCAGATCGGTCTCATCTTTCAGCGCCTTGACCAGATCGTAGGCCGCCCGCGGCTGGCACAGCCCCGCCATATCCTTGATGCCCAGAATGTGAGTACCGGCGGCCTTCATTTCGCGCGCCAGCTTGAGGTAGTAATCGAGCGTGTACTTGTGCTCGTGCGGACTGCTCAGGTTGCCGCTGTAGCAGATGGCCGCCTCGCAGAGCTTGCCGCTCTCGAGCACCGCATCGATGGCCACCCGCATGTTCTCGACCCAGTTCAGCGAGTCGAACACGCGGAATACATCGATACCTGCCGCCGCCGACTGCTGCACGAAGTAGCGCACCACATTGTCGGGATAGTTGGTATAGCCCACCGCATTGGCCGAGCGCAGCAGCATCTGCAGCAGCAGGTTGGGCATCGCCTCGCGCAAAGCCGCCAGCCGCTCCCAGGGGTCTTCCTTTAGAAAGCGCATCGCGACATCGAACGTGGCGCCGCCCCAGCATTCGACCGAGAACAGATCCGGCAGCAGCGCGGCATACGCCGGTGCGATCGCCGCCATATCGATGGTGCGCATACGCGTCGCCAGCAGCGACTGGTGCGCATCGCGCATGGTGGTGTCGGTCACCAGCACCCGCTGCTGTTCGCGCATCCACTGCGCGAAGCGCGCCGGCCCCAATTGATCGAACCGCTGCTTGGTCCCGGGCGGCAGACGGTCGGGCACACGCACGCCGGGTGGCAGCCGCGGCGGCCGCGGCGTCATCAGGCGATCCGGGCGCGCCCGACCGGCGACTTCCGGATTGCCGTTGACGACCGTCTCCGCCAGGTAGCTCAGGATGCGGGTGGCGCGGTCGCGCCGTCGTGGCATCGCGAACAGCTCCGGCGTCTCATCGATGAAACGCGTCGTGTACTGTCCCTGTGCAAAGCGCGGATGCGTGATTATTTGATCCAGAAAGCGCAGATTGGTCGCGACGCCGCGAATGCGGAACTCCCAGAGCGCGCGGTGCATGCGCGCGATGGTTTCCTCCGGCGTTTCCGCCCAGGTGGTCACCTTCACCAGCAGCGAGTCGTAGGAGCGTGTGATCAGCGCCCCGGCATAGGCGGTGCCGGCATCCAGCCGCACGCCGAATCCGGCCGGGCTGCGGTAAGCGGTCATGCGTCCGTAGTCGGGCACGAAGTTGTTGAAGGGATCCTCGGTGGTCACCCGGCACTGCAGCGCATGCGCCATCAGCCGCATCTGCGCCTGCACCGGCACGCCGCTGCCCGGATCGCCGATGCGCGCGCCATCGGCGATGCGAATCTGCGCTTTCACCAGGTCGATTCCCGTGGCGCATTCGGTGACGGTGTGCTCGACCTGGATGCGCGGATTGACTTCGATGAAATAGAACGTGCCGCTGTCGGCGTCCTGCAGGAATTCCACCGTGCCGGCATTGCAGTACCTGGCAGCGCGGCCGATCTTGAGGCCCGCCTCGCAAAGCGCCGCGCGTTGTTCGTCGCTGAGGAAAACCGCCGGCGCGCGCTCCACCACCTTTTGATTGCGCCGCTGCACCGTGCAATCGCGCTCGAACAGGTGCACCAGGTTGCCGTGGCTATCGCCGAGGATCTGCACTTCCAGATGGCGCGCGCGGCGTACCAGCTTCTCCAGGTAAACCTCGTCATTGCCGAAGGCCGCCTTGGCCTCGCGCCGCGCTACCGGCAGCAGCTCCGCCAGCTGGGCATCGCTGTCGATGATGCGCATGCCGCGACCGCCGCCGCCCCAGCTGGCCTTGAGCATGACCGGATAGCCCACGATCTGCGCCAGCCGCGCGCATTCGGCCGGATCCGCCGGCAACGGCGGCGTGGCGGGCATGACGGCGACGCCGGCCGATGCCGCCAGATTGCGCGCCGCCACCTTGTTGCCCAGCACGCGCATGGTGTCCGGGCTCGGGCCGACGAATATCAGGCCGGCCGCCGCGCAGCCCTCCGCGAAGTCGGGATTTTCGGCGAGGAAACCGTAGCCGGGATGAATCGCGTCGGCGTGGGCCTCGCGGGCCACGCGCAGGATGTCCGGAATATCCAGGTAGGCCTCGATCGCCCCCTTGCCCTCGCCGACCAGGTAGGCCTCATCGGCCTTGGTGCGATGCAGACCGAAGCGATCTTCCTGCGAATAGATCGCAATCGTCTCGACGTCGAGTTCGTTGGCCGCGCGCATGACGCGGATGGCGATCTCGCCGCGATTGGCGATCAGCAGCCGCCGAATCCTCTGGAGCATCAGCTGATTCTAGTCGGCCAGATATGTGGACAGGTAGTCCTCGAAGCTGCCGCGGCGCGCTGCCTCGATGGCCGCGAATGCCCGGCGTGACTCCTCGACTTCCTCTTCGAATTCCCGCTCGCGGGCCGGGGCCGGCGGAGGCGCCTGCAGCGATTGCGCCTTGTGCTCGCGCGAGACCCGCAGCGCCAGGGCCTGGAAGCTCTGTTCGCGCTCGCGCATTTCGCGCAGCAGCCTCGCCGAGGGTGTGCGTTCGACATCCTCGACCTTGAGCGCCTGGTCGCGCAGCGCTGTCACGTAGGGACGCTGCGGATGGCTGCTGTCGAGCAGCTCGCACACGCCCTGCATCGAATCGATCAGCTCGTTGCACCATGCGTGCATCGGCACCTGCCGCCCGTTACGTTCGAGCAGCAGGCCCGGCTCGCGGCCGCGGCGCGCTACTGCCAGGTGATTGCGCTCGATGGACTCCTCCTCACTGGTATCGATCGGCGGACTTTCCTTCAGCAGCAGCACGATCAGCAGGGCCTCGAGAAAGCACAGCTTGCGTGGGTTTACCCCCACGCAATCGAAGGCGCTGTTGTCCAGGGCGCGCACCTCCACGTACTCGACACCGGCCCGTGCCAGCGCCTGGGTGGTGCGCTCGCTCGCGCGCGGCGCCCGCTTGGGCCGGATGTAGCTGTAGTACTCGTTTTCGATCTGCAGCACATTGCTGGAAAGCTGCTGGTATTCGTGGTCGCGCAGCACACCCAGCGCGGCGAACGGTGCGTGCGGCGCGTGGATGGCGTGGCGCAGATCGCGCAGATATTCCTCCAGGCTGTTGACCGATACCGCGACATCCGCCTGATTGCGGTTGCGGTAGCCGATATCGCTCATGCGCAGCGAAGTCGCATATGGGCCGATCAGCGTCTTGGACCCAAAGGCTGTCAGCGCCGGATCGCTGCGACCCTGCAGGAACGAACGGCAAAGCGCCGGGGATGCGCCGAACAGGTATGAGACGATCCAGCCGTGGCGGCGATAGTTACGCAGCAGCTCGAAGTAGCTGGCACTGCGAAATACCTGGCCGCTATCGTGGTTCTGGCAGAGGTCCGCATACAGCGGCCAGAAAGCCACCGGCAGCGAGTAATTGAAATGCACGCCCGAGATGGCCTGCATCATGCCGCCGTAACGGACCTTCAGTCCGTGCCGATAGATGGACTTCAGCCGGCCCTGGTGCGATGAGCCGTAGCGCGCGATCGGAATCTCATCGTCGTTGCGGATGTCGCACGGCATGGAGGTCGCCCACAGCAGTTCCTCGCCGAGGTGGCGATAAACGAACTGGTGCAGGTCGCACAGGTACTCCACCAGCGAGTCGTTGTCGGGAAAGGTCGGCGTCACCAGCTCGGTCAGCGCCTCGGAATAGTCGGTCGTGATATGAGGATTCGTCAGCGCCGAGCCGAGGCTCGGGGGGTGGGGCGTCTGCGCAATGCGGCCTTCCGGCGTCACGCGCAGCGACTCACGCTCGAGGCCGCGGCTGCCGCGGGCAAGCAATTGCTGCTCGCGGCTATTACTTATCGCAGCAAGCCGTCGCTCGAAAACGCGATCGACGCCAGAAGCGCTCATCCTTCCTCCCCCTGCTCATGCGGGCGTGGCATCCTATCAGCCTCGTTGTGAAATTATGAACGCGGCTCGCTGGAGGCAGACATGCTGATCGGGACTACAACTTCGCGCGTCGCCATCCTGGGTGGGGTGCGCACGCCGTTCGCTCGTTCCCACACTGCCTATGCCGGAACCGACAACCAGGAACTGCTGACTGCCGCGCTGCGGGCGCTGGTGGATCGATACCGGCTGCAGGGCCAGCGGCTGGGCGATGTGATCGCCGGGGCCGTGATCAAGCACCCCAAGGATTTCAACCTGACCCGCGAATCGCTGCTCTCCACCGGCCTGGACCCCGAGACCCCCGGCCTGGACGTGCAGCGCGCCTGCGGCACCAGCCTGGAGGCGGCCATACTGGTCGCCAACAAGATCGCCCTGGGGCAGATCGAGGTCGGCATCGCCGGCGGGGTCGACGATCTGAGCGATCCGCCGGTGGTCTACCCCAAGTCCTATCAGCGCCGGCTACTCGAGAGCTTCCGCGGCCGCAGCTTCGGCCAGCGCCTCAAGCCCTGGCTCGGCATCAAGCGCGCCGATCTGAAGCCGGTGCTGCCGGCGGTGGTGGAGCCGCGTACCGGCCTGTCGATGGGCCAGAGCTGCGAACTCATGGTGAAAACCTGGAAGGTCACGCGCGAACAGCAGGACCAGCTCGCCTACGAGAGTCACGCCAAGGCCACCGCCGCCTGGAAAGCGGGCTTCTACGACGATCTGGTAGTGCCTTTCCGCGATCTGAAGACCGACAACAACATCCGTGCCGATGCCTCGCTGGAGCGGCTGGCAAAGCTCAAGCCCGTGTTCGATCTCACTGGCGGCGGCAGTCTCACGGCCGGCAACAGCACGCCGCTGACCGATGGTGCCGCAGCCCTGCTGCTGTCCTCGGAGCGCTGGGCCGCGGAACACCGCCTGCCGGTGCTCGCCTGGCTGCGCGCCGGCAAGACCTGGGCGGTGGACTTTGCCAGCGGCAAGGAAGGGCTGCTGATGGCGCCGGCCTACGCCGTGGCGGAAATCCTGCGCGACACACAGCTGAAACTGCAGGACTTCGACTACTACGAGATTCACGAAGCCTTCGCGGCCGTACCGCTGTGCCTGCTGCGGGCCTGGGAATCGGCCGAATACTGCCGCGAACGCCTGCGGCAGGAAGGCGCGCTGGGTTCCATCGATACCTCGAAGATGAACGTCAAGGGCGGCAGCGTTGCTATCGGGCACCCATTCGCCGCCACCGGCGCACGCATCATCGCCACGCTGGCGAAACTGCTCGCGGATGATTCCTCGGCGCGCCTGGGGCTGGCATCGGCCTGCACCGCCGGCGGCATGGGTGTCACCGCCATCCTGGAGCGCGCGTGAGCCAACGTGAAAAACTGATGGCGCGCGACGGCCACACGTTTGGCACTTACATTGCCAAGCCGGCCGGCAAAGCGCGGGGCGGCGTGGTCATCGTGCAGGAGATCTTCGGGCTGACGCCTCACATCTGCCGGGTGACGGACGACTGGGCCCAGCAGGGCTACCTGACCATAGCGCCGGCGCTGTTCGACCGTGTCGCACGCGACATCGTGCTCGGCTATTCGCCACCGGAGGTCGAAAAGGGCCGCGGCTACCGCCAGCAGATTTCCACCGGCCAGGCGGTGCTCGACATCGCCGCGGCGGCCGCATTTTGCCGGCACGCGGGCAAGGTGGCCGTCATTGGGTTCTGCTGGGGCGGGCGCCTGGCCTGGGCCGCGGCTGCCGAGGTGCCGCTAGGCGCCGCAGTCTGCTATTACGGCGGCGGCATCCCCGAGGAGCTGCCCAAGACGCCGAAGTGTCCCACGCTGCTGCATTTTGGCGAGAAAGATCACTCCATCCCGCTCAGCGACATCGAACGGCTCCGACAGGCCTATCCGGCCGGCGACTATCGGCTCTACCCCGCGGGACATGCCTTCAGCAACGACGATCGTCCCCAAAACTACGATGCGGCCTCAGCGGCGCTGGCGCGCGAACGCACCAGCGCGTTTCTGGCATCGAACATCGGCTGAGGCCCAAGCCACCCATGGCGAGCACGCCGGCTGCGGTCCTGATCGTCAACACGGGCACGCCGGAAGCACCCCGTAGCGGCGCGGTGTTTAATTACCTGCGCCGGTTCCTGTCCGACCCACGTGTGATCGAATTGCCGCGCGCGCTGTGGCTGCCCCTGCTCTATGGCCTGGTGCTGCCGCTGCGTTCCCCGCGCAGTGCCCAGAAATACCGGGAGATCTGGCGCGATGAAGGATCGCCGCTGCTGTTCTACAACTCGCGGTTACGGGAGGCACTGGCGCGCGAGCTGGGGAATGCGCGCGGCGCCTGCCGCGTCGAGCAGGCATTCCTCTACTCGCCGCCGTTTGTGCCCGACGTACTCGAAACGCTGCGCGCGGCCGGAACACGGCGCCTGGTCGTGCTGCCGCTGTATCCCCAGAGCAGCGGTGCGACCACGGGGGCGGTCTACGATCAGGTGGCCGATGGCCTGCGCAGCTGGCGGGCACTGCCCGAGCTGCGCTACGTGGCCAGTTATTACGACGCGCCTGAATACATCAATGCGCTGGCCGCCAGCGTGCGCGAGCATTGGAACCTGCACGGACGCAATGGCCACCTGCTGATGTCCTTTCACGGCATCCCGCTATCGTACGTCACGCGCGGCGATCGGTATGCCGAGGAGTGTCACGCCAGCGCGGCGCTGCTGGCCGCCGCGCTGGACCTTGCCCCGCAGGACTGGTCCTTGAGCTTTCAATCGCGCTTCGGCGCCAATCGCTGGCTGACGCCCGCCACTGACTCGACGCTGGCCGAGTTGCCGCGGCGTGGGATACGCGCGACGACCTTGATGTGTCCGGGCTTCGCGGTCGATTGTCTGGAGACGCTCGAGGAAATCGCGCTACGCGGGCGCGAGTCATTCATGGCCGAGGGCGGGGAGCGCTTCGACTATATCGCTGCATTGAATGCCCGCAGCGACCACGCGCTGGCGTTGGCGCAGGTCCTGCTGCGCGCCACCAGCGACTGGACTTAAGCCACAAGGTACACGATGTTCGGCCGCTTTCTCGAGCTCGCCATTGCGACCGCGGACATTGCCGCTTCGGTGCAGTTCTACGAGCGGCTCGGCTTCGCGCAGGTGCCAACCAATGATGCCTGGTCGCACCGCTACGGCGTGCTCACCGATGGCCGAATCCATATCGGCCTGCACGAACGCGAGATGCCATCGCCATCGATCTGCTTCGTGCTGCCGGAACTCGTGCAGGCACGCGCGCGGCTCACGGCCGCGCACTTCGAACCGGAACTCGCGCGCCTGGGCGAGGATGAACTGCATCAGCTGCGGCTGCGCGATCCGGCAGGCATCGCCATCCTGCTGCTCGAGGCACGCACTTACTCCCCGGCAGCGCCGCCGCCGCGCGGCGAATCGTGCTGCGGCTACTTCTCCCACTTAAGCATGCCCGAGAGCGACTTTGCGGTGGCGCGGGAATTCTGGGAGCGGGGCGGATTCGTCGCGCTCGAGGAAGTCGACGAACCCTACCTGCACATGCCCCTGACCAGTGACCGGCTTGATCTTGCCTTTCACAAACCGCGACTGTTCGACACGCCGCTGCTGGTATTTGAATGCGGCGACTGGATGCAGCAGCGCGCGCGCCTGGGTGACGCCGGGATTGCGCTGTCGCAGGAGCTGCCACGCGGCCAGGACCGCTCACGCTGCGGCCTGCTCGAAGCGCCGGAGGGCACGCTGCTATGGATGATCGGCGCCGCCTGAATCCTGGACGCGCCGCGCCAGCACGCGGAAGCGCACGTGCATGTTCTCCGCCACGCGGATGGCGCCCAGCCCCACGCTGTAAGGGGTGAGCCCAAGCTGCGAGTGGGTGAGATCGAATTCACCGCTGGCGGTGAGCGAGTCGGAATCCATCGTCAGCGAGAGCGGTACCAGCACCGTGCTGACATGATCGCGCACGGTGATCGACAGGCTCGCCGTCCATTGATCGCCCTCGAGGCTCAAGGGGCCCGACTGCAGTCGAATCACGGGGAAGTGCGCCGCATCGAGCAGCCGGTCACCGAGCATGTGGCCGCGGGTGCCATCGATGCTGGCAGCGTCGATGGTTGCCTTGAAATCCTCGCCCTGCTCGGCACGCAGCGCCGTCTCGTCGATCGACAGCGCCGCGACCGGAAACTCGAGCGTAAAAGTCGTGTTGACGGTGTCCTTCGGCACCAGCACCTCGCCCGAGAGCTGACGCACCCGCAGCACATGATTGTGTCCGAGTTTGGCCATGCGGCCGTCCCGGTAGACCAGGATTAAAACCTGCGAGGCCTCATCGTCGACGCGATAGTGATCGATGCGCTCGGGCACGATCACCGGTGCGGGCGGCACAACGGGCGCCGGCGGGGGCGGCGGCGGGGGCGTGCGGCAAGCCGTGAACGCCAGCACGCCAGCCAGCAGCAGCCAACGCAACCCCGCCACCCGGTGGTTTCGGGCGGCAGCCGATGGCACGAGCGTCATTTAGTCGAACGACGCACGGGCCGGCGCGGCCGCGTGGTTCGCTTGGGCCGCCGAGTCACGCGCCGCCGCGCGGACTTGCCGCGGACGGAATCCTTGGTCTTGGCGCGCGGTGCTGCGCGCGTCGGTGCGCGTGACTTCGGGGCGGAGCGCGTCACCGCCGCGTTGCCAGTCCGTTTTTTGGGTTGTGCGCCACGCGCGTGGGTGCCCGCCGGCTTGCGCCTGGGTTGAGGCGGCGCGGATTTCTTCGCCGCGGCTTTCCCGCGGGCGGCTTTGCCCGGCGGCGCCTTGTGCTGCCGCGACTTGTTCGGCGCTGTCTTTTTCGACGCTGCCGGTTCGCCTCGCAGCTGTGCGACGATGGCAGGATTCTCCAGTGTTGAGATGTCCTGCGAGATTTCCTCGCCGCGCGCGATGGAACGCAGCAGCCGCCGCATGATCTTGCCCGAGCGCGTCTTGGGCAGGCTGTCCGCGAAGCGGATGTCGTCCGGCTTGGCGATGGGGCTGAGCTGCTGCGCCACCCATTGACGCAGTTCGTTGATCAGCGCCGTGTCGTCGGACTGTGGACGCGGTCCACGGCAGACGACATAAGCAAAGACGGACTCGCCCTTGATGTCGTGCGGTCGCCCGACGACTGCGGCTTCGGCCACCTTGGGGTGCGCCACCAGCGCCGATTCAATTTCCATGGTGCCGAGGCGATGGCCGGCGACATTCAGCACATCATCGATGCGGCCCACGATCCAGAAGTAACCATCCGCATCGCGATTGGCGCCGTCACCCGCCACGTAGAAGCGGCCCTGGAATTTGTCCCAGTAAGTGCTCAGGTAGCGATCGTTGTCGCCCCATATCGTTCGCGCCAGCGAAGGCCATGGCTTGCGCACCACGAGATAGCCGCCGGCACCGGCTTTGGTCACCGATTCGCCCTGGTCGTCGACGATGTCGGCGAGTATTCCCGGCAGCGGCAGCGTGCACGAGCCGGGCTTGGTGACCGTAACGCCTGGCAGCGGCGAAATCAGGATGGCGCCGGTCTCGGTCTGCCACCAGGTATCGACGATCGGACAGCGCTCGTGGCCGATCACGCGGTGATACCACATCCACGCCTCGGGATTGATCGGCTCGCCGACGCTGCCGAGCAGACGCAGGCGCGAAAGGTCGTACTGGGCCGGCACCGCGTCTCCGAGTTTCATGAGCGCGCGGATCGCCGTGGGTGCGGTGTAGAAAATACTGACGGCATGCGTCTGGCAAAGCTTCCAGAAGCGCCCGCCGTCCGGATAGGTCGGCGCGCCTTCGTACAGCAGAATGGTGGCGCCCGCAGCCAGCGGGCCGTAGACCACATAGGTGTGGCCCGTGACCCAGCCGACGTCCGCCGTGCACCAGAACACATCCTCATCGCGCAGATCGAATACCCACTCGAAGGTGAGCCGCGCATTGAGCAGATAGCCGCCGCTCGAGTGCTGAATGCCTTTGGGCTTCCCGGTGGATCCGGAGGTGTAGAGCAGGTACAGCGGGTGCTCGGCACCGACCCATTCCGGTTCGCAGTCGGGTGCGCCCGTTTCGATCAGTTCGTGCCACCAGCGGTCACGGTGAACATCCATGTTCACGGGCGCGCCAGTGCGCTTCAGGACCACGACGGAAGTCACCGTGGGACATCCCTGCGAGAGCGCCTGGTCCACCGCGCTCTTGAGTCCGACGATCTGTCCGCCGCGCCAGCCGCCATCGGCCGTGATGACCAATGTCGCGCCGGCATCCTCGATACGGTCGCGCAGCGAGACGGATGAGAAGCCGGCGAACACGACCGAGTGAATGGCGCCAATGCGCGCGCAGGCCTGCATGGCGACGATTGTCTCGGGTACCAGCGGCATGTAGATGACGATGCGGTCGCCCCGGCGCGCGCCCAGGCCCTTGAGCACATTGGCGAAACGGCAGACCTGCGCGTGAAGTTCACGGTAAGTGAGCGTGCGCGTGTCACCGGGCTCGCCCTCGAAAATGATGGCGCGCTTGTCGCCCCGATCGGCCAGGTGCGCGTCCAGGCAGTTGTAGGAGACATTCAGCTCGCCATCGCCAAACCAGCGATAGTTGGGCGCCTCGCTCTCATCGAGCGTCTGCGTGAACGGCCGATGCCAGTGCAGGTGCGAGCGCGCCAGATCCGCCCAGAAGCCGGTGTAGTCCTCGGCGGCCCGTCGGCGCAGGGCCGCCAGGTCGGCCGGCTTGACCCGCGCCCTGGCCGTGAACGCGGCCGCAGGGGCAAAGCTGCGCTTCTCGCGCAGCGCCGATTCGATGTCCGTGGCTGCTTTCTTCTGCGCTGTCACGTCCGCCCCACCCGGTTGCCACTCATTCGTTCCGCAGGATACCTCAATGACCGCGCGCGCCAATCTCGCCTTTCGCCTACATGCCGCGGGCCGATTTGCGCGCTAGAATCGGTGCCGATCGCCCGTCCGGGCGTGCGTACCAGAGGGACATAAGATGTCGGATTACGTTTCACGCCGCGATGCCCTGAAGAAGGTCGTGTTGATGCTTGGAGTGGTCGCGGTCGCGCGGCCTGGTCAGAGGGCTCACGCCGCTGATCTGCCGCACCTGGATCCGACCGATCCCACCGCCAAGGCGCTCGGCTATACCAGCGATGCCAAGAGCATCGATGCCAAGGCGTTCCCGCAGTACAAAGCCGGCTCCGCCTGCAATAACTGCCTGCAGTTCCAGGGCAAGGCCGGCGACGCCTGGGGTCCCTGCAGCATCTTTGCCGGCAAGCAGGTCAATGCCAACGGCTGGTGCCAGGTCTACGTCAAGAGGGCCTGATCAGATCCGATTGCCGCTCGCCGTCCGGCTGAGTCGTTCGGCCTGACGGCGCAGCAGCATGCCGAAGCCCTGGGCTTCGCAGAAGGATTCGATGAGGGCCAGGTCCGGCACCCGGCGACGCAGTTCCGCGTGGCTGGTCTGCATGGGCACATTGCAAACGATTCTCGTTAGCGAACGCGCCAGGTAAGCAGCATCGCGGTGCAGGCGCAATCTGGCCGGTAAGCTCGACGCCCCCCGCAGCGGCAGCTGCGCCACCGCCTCCAGCTGCTCGAACAGCTCATCGATCGAGGCGCAATGTGTCATCAGCCGCGCGGCAGTCTTGGCGCCCACGCCGGGTACTCCGGGCACATTGTCGATGCTGTCGCCCCGCAGGGCGAGATAGTCGGCCATGCGTTCGGGGATGACGCCGAAACGCGCCGCGATCTGCTCGTAGCGATATTCGGCCGCATCGCTGTAGTCCCAGAAGACATCCGCCGGACCAATCAGCTGGGCCAGGTCCTTGTCGCGGGAAACCACGGTCACGGGCACGCCTTCGGCGCGGCATAGCGCGGCCAGCGTTCCGATCAGATCGTCGGCCTCGTACTGCTCATCGGCGAATTCCGCGATCCCGAGGTGACGGCAGTACTCGCGGCAGAGCGCGAACTGTCGCGCGAGTTCGGGCGGCGCCGGGTCGCGATTGGCTTTGTAGGCCGGGTAAAGCGTGTTGCGAAAGCAGCGCCCATGGCTCGCATCGAAGGCCACCGCGACATAGTCGGGCTGTTTGCGCTCGAGCAGATCGCTCAGGAAGCGCGCAAAGCCGTAGAGCGCATGTGTCGGCTGGCCATCGGCATCGGCAAGATCGGGCGGCAGCGAATACCAGGCGCGAAAAATGTAGACCGAAGCGTCGATCAGGTAGACCACTGACCGCGCCGGACTCAGGCGCGCCAGCGCGCAATACGAGCGTGCAGCGGGCTGCTGCGCGGGAAATGCGCCAGCAGGTACTCCATCTGGTCGGCCAGCACACGCCGCCCCTTCAAAAAGATGTATTCCGCGTAGGTCGGGGTGAACGGCACTGCGATCAGCTGCATCTTGGCCTGCTCGGGCGTGCGCCAGGCCTTCTCGTTGTTGCAGCGGCGGCAGGCCGCCACGACATTGGTCCACACGTCGTGGCCCCCCTGGCTGAAGGGGCGCACGTGATCGCGCGACAGCTCGCGGCTCGGAAAGCGCTGGGCGCAGTACATGCACACATAGGCATCGTGCCGGAACAGCGTTTCATTGTTCAGCGGCGGCACATAGTCGTGGCGCGTATTGCCCGGATTACCGGTGTGCCCCAGCGTCGCGACGATGGAGCTGACTTCGAGCACGGTGCGGTGTCCGCTGCGCGCGTTGACCCCGCCATAGAGACGGTAGAGCAGCGAACCGCAGGTGTAGGCCACCTGGTCCTGGTGATAGAGCCGGGCGGCCTCACGGTAATCCACCCACTCGAGTGGCATACCGGCAACGTCGGTACGCAGCACCATTTGCGACAAACCGTGCCCCGACGAACCCGCCAAGAGCTCGAATTCTGATTCGTGTTGCATGGAGCCAACGCTCATGAACTGTAAGATACGGCAGGGTTGTGCGAGAATTCAACGACTAAGGTCTCAACGGTCTCGACAAACATCGCCGGGGCGCTCGCCAAGGGCGAAGCGCACTCGCCCCGCCCGCAGGCGGCCAAAGTGAGGAGAACGATATGCCGGTCACGATCGGTGCGCTCCGTGAGCGCGCGCCCGGAGAGACGCGCGTCAGCCTGGTCCCGGAGATTGCCGATAAATTGGCCGCCGCCGGCGTGCGCGTGCTGGTCGAACACGATGCGGGCACGAGCGCTCAATTTCCCGATGCCGCCTACAAAAAGGTCGAATGGGCCGACAGCGCCGAGGCGGTGCTGGCCGCCGCCGATGTGCTGCTGACGGTGCAGCCACTGACCGTCGAACAGATCGGCGGCCTGAAAAGCGGCGCCATCGTGGTGGGCTTCATGCAGCCGCATTCACATGTGCCCGAGGTGCGCGCACTGCGTGACCGGCAGATCACCAGCTTCGCCATGGAACTGGTGCCGCGCATCTCGCGCGCCCAGTCGATGGATGCGCTGTCCTCGCAGGCTGCGGTGGCGGGCTACAAGGCCGTGCTGATTGCCGCCGACACGCTCGACCGTTTCCTGCCCATGCTGACAACCGCCGCCGGCACCATCCGTCCGGCGCAGGTGCTGATCGTCGGCGTCGGTGTCGCCGGGTTGCAGGCGATTGCCACCGCCAGGCGCCTCGGCGCCGTGGTGGAGGCCTACGATGTTCGCAGTGCCACCAAGGAACAGGTCAAGTCGCTGGGTGCGAAGTTCGTCGAGACCGGCGTATCGGCCGAGGGCTCGGGCGGCTACGCGCGCGAGCTCACCGACGAGGAGAAGCGCAAGCAGCAGGAAGTGCTCGATTCGCGCATCGCGGTAGCCGACGCGGTCATCACCACCGCATCGGTTCCCGGCCGCCGCGCGCCGCGGATCGTCTCGCGCGCGGCAGTGGAGCGCATGAAGCCCGGCAGCGTCATCGTCGATATCGCTGCCGAATCCGGCGGCAACTGCGAGCTCACGCAGGCGGGTCAGACCGTGGTGCATCAGGGTGTCCGGATCGTCGGTCCGGTGAACCTGGCGGCGCAGCTGGCATTTCATGCCAGCGAAATGTACGCCCGCAATCTTTACAACTTCCTGAAGAGTGCGATCGCAAAGGATGGCTCGCTCGCGATCGATTGGCAGGACGAGGTATCCGCACAGTCCTGCCTGACGCACGCGGGCGTCATCAAACACGAACCGACGCTTAAGCTGGTGGAGGCATCATGACCGGGATCGTCGCGCTATATATCTTCATGCTGGCCGCGTTCACCGGTTACGAGGTGATCGCGAAAGTCCCGGTCATCCTGCACACGCCGCTGATGTCGGGTTCCAATTTCGTGCACGGCATCGTGCTCGTGGGCGCGATGGTGGCGCTGGGCGCGGCCACCTCGCCGCTCGAGAAGACCATCGGCTTCATCGGCGTGCTGCTGGCAGCCGGCAATGCGGTCGGCGGCTATGCGGTCACCGAGCGCATGCTGGAGATGTTCAAGGCCAGCGGTGCGCGTAAAGGCGGCGGGGCCAAGGGGAGCCACTGATGCCCGACTACCTCAACGCCGCGGCACTGATCCAGGCCAGCTACCTGGTCACTGCATTCCTTTTCATCATGGGCCTGAAGCGGATGAGCTCGCCGGTCACGGCGCGCAGCGGCATCCTCTGGGCCGGCGCCGGCATGCTGGTCGCGACGCTGGCGACTTTCTTCTATCCGGGCATGAGCAACTACCCGCTGATCATCATCGCCGTCGCCATCGGCGGGACGATCGCGTGGATCAGCGGCCGTCGCGTCGCCATGACCGACATGCCGCAGATGATCGCGCTCTACAACGGCATGGGCGGCGGCGCGGCTGCTGCCATCGCCGCGGTGGAACTGTATCGCGGCGGCGAGATGTCGCACACGGAAGCGACCCTCGCGGTGGTCGGCGCCATTATCGGCGCGGTCTCCTTCAGCGGCAGCCTGATCGCCTTCGCCAAGCTTCAGGGACTGATCCGCAAGGCGGTGCGTTTCGGCGGCCAGCAGCTGCTGAATCTGCTGCTGCTCGCCGGCGCCATCGTCTGCGCGGCGTTGATCGCCTCGGGCATCAATGGCTCACCGGCGGTCATCACCGGCCTGTTCGCGCTGGCGCTGTTGCTTGGCCTGTCGATGACGCTGCCGATCGGCGGCGCCGACATGCCGGTGGTGATCTCCCTCTACAACGCCTTGACCGGGCTCGCCGTGGCCTTCGAGGGATTCGTGCTCGGCAATGCCGCCATGATCATCGCCGGCACGGTGGTCGGCTCGGCCGGCACGCTGCTGACACAGTTGATGGCCCGGGCGATGAACCGCTCGCTCGGCAACGTTCTGTTCTCGGGCTTTGGTGATACCGGCGGTGCCGTCGCGCAGGGTACGGTGACCGGCAGCATGAAATCCATCGATGCCGCCGACGTCGGAGTCATGATGGCTTTTGCGCAGAAGGTCATCATCGTCCCGGGCTATGGCATGGCCGTGGCACAGGCGCAGCACAAGGTGTGGGAGTTGTCCCAGCTGCTGATCGATCGGGGCGTCACGGTCCGCTTTGCCATCCACCCGGTGGCCGGCCGCATGCCCGGCCATATGAACGTGCTGCTGGCGGAAGCCGGTGTTCCCTACGATCTGATTGCCGATCTGGAGGAAGTGAATTCCGAGTTCGAGACCGCCGATGTGGCGCTCATCATCGGCGCCAACGATGTCGTCAATCCGGTGGCGCGCAACGATAAATCCAGCCCGATTTACGGCATGCCGATCCTCAACGCCGACAAGGCCAAAAACACCATCGTCATCAAGCGCGGCCAGGGCGCGGGCTTCTCAGGTATCGAGAATGCGCTGTTCTATCTGGACAACACCCGCATGCTCTATGGCGACGGCCAGGCGGCCGTGTCGCAGCTGATTGCCGCCGTCAAGGCGGCTTGAAGCCCACCCGACTCGTGCGCGCTAACGCGCGCGCGGGGAATGCTCGGCCGGCGGCCGCGGTCCCCCGCCGTGTTCGAGCCGCTGCTGCCGCTGCCGCTGCAGCATTTCCGTTCGTTCCCGCGGCGTGGCATTGAGCCAGCGCTCACGCAACTGCGCACGCTGCGCCGGCGGCAGGGTGGAGTAAGCATGGAAGTTCTGTCGCACGGCCTGCTGCTGCTGCGGCGAGAGTTGCTGAAAGCGCTGCCAGCGCTGCCGGATGATGGCCTGCTGCGCGGGCGGCAACTGCTGCCAGGTCTGGAACCGTCCGCGCGCATCCAGACGCTGTTGTGGCGTCATCGACGCCCAGCGTTGGGCGCCACTGGCCAGTGCCTGCTGGCGGTCGGGGGGCAAACTCGACCACTGCGGCTCGAATCGTCCCAGCACCTGCTGCTGCTGCTGCGACAGCGAGGACCACTGCACGGGGGCTCCCGGCGGCGGCGCCGGGTCAGCTGCTGCCACCGTCAGGCTGGCCAGCAGCAGCGCGGCGAACAGTGCGAAGCGGCGATTCATGGCGGCGCTACCGTTTTGCCGGCATTACCACTGCCGCCACTGGCCGGCGGGTCTGCGGGCGGATCAACGGCTGCAGGACGGGTGGCAGGCGGCGAATTGGTGGCCGGAGCGGTAGCCGGTGCAGTGGCGTTATTGCCGGGAACGGCGCGCCGCGCGACCTTGTCGATGTCCGTGCGCGCGAGATAGTCATGCCAATCCTTGTCCTCGGAATCCACCGAGCCCAGAAACTCCAAAAACCCATCGTCGGGCGACTCGGTAGCCCGAGGGGCTGAAGTCACCGTAATTGCGATCAACAGGGCTCCGAGCAGCGATGCGCCGCGCCTCAAGTACCGACTGATGGCGCGCTTCCGCCTTTCGCTTCGCTGGCCGCCCATTCGTAGAAATCGTAATCCACATCCTCGTCACGGCCTAGCTGTACGGCATCGCTGTCCACCAGCATCTCCAGATCTTCCGGGCCGGCGCTCGCCAATACATTCGCGGCCGGGTTTTCGCCGCGCGGTCCCACCAGGAACAGCACCGCCAGGCTGGCTGCCGCCAACGCGCCGGCACCGGCCGGTACCCAGCGTCGCAAGGCGCCCCAGTACCAGGACGGGCGAGCGGCCAGCGCCGCGTGGCGCGCGCGCGTAAGCCGCGAGCGCGTATGGGCAGGCAAGCCCTCGACGCTCTCGCGCAGCAATTGCCGTGCGCGCTGCTCGAACGCGGCAGCACCCTCATCGAGTCCATCGACGAACCCATCACTCCGGTTGTCCGCTCCGGATGTCATATGGAGAAATCTCCCAGCTTGGTACGCAGCGCCTGCAGCGCCCGAAAGTAGTGTGTCTTTACGCTCCCCTGCGAGCATTTCATGGCCGCCGCGGTTTCCGCGACGTCGAGCCCTTCAACATTGCGCAGCAGAAAGGCCTCGCGCTGCCGCCCCGGCAGTTCCGCCAAGGCGAGTTCCAGCGCCTGGATCATCTGATCCGATTCGATCTGCGCGGCCGGGGTCGGATCCGCAGCCGGTGCCTGCTCGATGGGATCGGGCATCTCTTCCTCGGCGTCCTCTCCGCGCCAGGGCAGAACGCTCATGACTCTTTGCCGGACGATACGCCGGCGTTGGACGTCGCGAATCCGATTTTCCAGAATGCGGTAAAAAAGCGGCCGCCATTCTTCGGGCGGTCGCGACGCGTAGCGGTGCGCCAGCTGCATCATGGCGTCCTGCACGACGTCGAGTGCATCCGCCTCATGGCGCAACGCGATCTGTGCGATCCTGAAGGCCTTCCGTTCCACCTCGGCCAGAAAGGTTTCGAGAGTGCGCGCACCATCCTGGGCCGAATCACGCAAATGAGCTTTCCCGAGCGGGAGCAGATCGGATGTCTGTGATCCAAGATTAGCAAACGCGAGCATTTGCGGGGCACCGGCGCAGATAGGGGATTAGGGCTCACAGGGCAGAACGGCGCATAAATGGTTTTGGTTGACAGCGGTTTGCGCTCGCGGAAGGCCACGGAAATCATCCACTTATTTAACGCTTGTCAAAAGACTGTCACGGTCGGTTGGCGCCAACTTGCCCCAGTGGCTGGCGCCGGAACTCAAAGCATTGATCCTGAAAGGAAATGCGGTTTGGTCATAATTTCATCAAATTGACATGAAAGCCGTAAAACACCGGTGATTTTGCGCGTGCAACCTAAGCTGTCCACAGACTTATCCACAGCGATTGTGGACAAAGCCCCGGCGGCCGAACCGGCCGTGCTGCGCGTGGCGATCGATATGCCGCGCGCCGCGCTGTTCGACTATCTGCCGCCGCCGGGCCTGCGCGCGGCGCAGGTGCCGCTGGGCGCACGGGTGCGCGCACCGATCGGGACCCGCGACAGCGTCGGCGTGGTGGTTGAGTACGGCGACCGGTCCGCGGTGGGCCCTGACCGGCTCAGGGCCATCCGGCTCCTGATCGACGATGCGGCGCTGTTCGATGAGCCGCTGCTGCGCCTGCTGCGCTGGACGGCGCAGTACTACCACCACCCGCTCGGAGAGGTCATTGCGGCGGCCATACCCAAAGCGCTGCGCGAAGGGACGGCCGCCGTGGCGCAGCAGGAATGCTGGCGCATCCGGGATAGCGCGCCGGCGGCGATCGAAACCGCCCTGGATGGGCTGCGTCGCGCGCCGCAACAACGCGCGCTGTTCTCATTGCTCGGTGCGCACCACGCCGGGCTCCCGGTCGACCGGATCGCATCGCTGCTGCCCAACTGGCGGCCGGCGGCGCGGGCACTGGCGATGCGCGGCCTGATCGAACCGTACCAGGCGCGGGACGACTCTCCGGCCGAGGATCCGTCTGTGGCCCGCACCGAACCGGATCTTCCCCCGGTGCTGTCCGAGGCGCAGCGCGAGGCAGTGGCTCGCATCGATGCGGCGGCGGGCTCGTTTGCGGCCTTCGTGCTGCAGGGCGCTACCGGCAGCGGCAAGAGCGAGGTCTATCTGCAGTGCGCTGCACGCACGCTGGCGCGCGGCGACAGCGTGCTGGTGCTGGTGCCCGAGATCGCCCTCACGCCTCAACTGGTCGAGCGATTCCGGCGGCGCCTGCCCGGCACCATCGCCGTGCTGCACTCCGGGCTCACCGACGCTGAACGTCTGGCCGCCTGGCGCGAAGCGCATTCAGGCCGCGCACGTATCGTGCTCGGCACGCGCTCGGCCGTATTCGCACCCGTCCCGCGCCTCGGGCTCATCGTGGTCGACGAAGAGCACGACAGTTCCTATAAACAGCATGAGAGCGGCTGTCGCTACTCGGCGCGCGACCTGTGCGTCGCCCGCGCCGGCCAGGAGCAGGTCCCGGTGGTGCTCGGATCGGCCACACCGGCTTTCGAGACCCTGCACAACCTCGAGCGCGGCCGCTACCAGGGGCTATCGCTGCCGCGTCGCGAGGATCAGCCCGAGGCACCTCGACTCGCACTCATCGACCTGCGCGCGCACGCGGTGTACCAGGGGCTGGCGACGCCCGTGGTCGATGCGCTGCGCCGACACCTCAGCGCCGGCGCGCAGGTACTCGTTTTCATCAATCGCCGCGGCTATGCGCCCACACTGCTGTGCACGGTCTGCGGCTGGATTGCACCCTGCCGGCAGTGCGACGCGCGGCTGACGGTTCACCGGGGTGCGGCCGAGCTGCGCTGCCATCACTGCGGCGCGGTTGAAGCGCTGCCGGAGCGCTGCCAGCGCTGCGGATTTGCCGTCAAACCCATCGGCCAGGGCACCGAGCGGGTCGAGGAGACGCTGCAGAGCCTGTTTCCGGGTGAAGCGCTGATCCGGCTCGACCGCGATACCGCCAGCAGCCCGGCGGAACTGGAAGCGCGCATGCGCCAGGTGAGCAGCGGCCAGGCCCGCATACTCGTGGGTACGCAGATCGTCACCAAGGGACATCATTTTCCGGGGATCGCGCTGGCGGTGGT
>Ga0181537_10000594_pt1 | contig 34012 bp, 32 predicted proteins | sample PEATcosm2014_Bin_39_FD_119765 | JGI IMG/M metagenome (GOLD analysis project Ga0181537, IMG submission 119765) | Peatland microbial communities from MTU Mesocosm Facility, Houghton, MI, USA - PEATcosm2014_Bin23_10_metaG | ecosystem: Environmental > Terrestrial > Soil > Wetlands > Peat | place... | reverse complement strand
TTCCGCCTGGAAACGGGCTTCAGCCCGGGAACCGGAACCCAATCGAATTCGACCTCATTGTTTGATCGCACCGCGACAGTCGGCCTGCGCTGGAAGTCGATCGACTTCAAGGCCGGACGTCAGGAAGGCTTTGGATACGAACTGGCCGCCAACGGATCGACCGACCCCTTGCAGATGGCGTTGAATCTGCCGAACTACTCTTCGCCTGCCGCGGCGGGATCCAAGGCGCCAATCCTGGGGGCCAATCCCCTGCAGGGTTTGTACTCCTACACCTACGGTCAGTTGCGCTTCAACAACTCGTTGCGACTGTCGACGGACGTCGACGATTTCTCGGTTGGCGTCTTCTATGCCTTGGGCGGTGTCGCCGGGGATTCCAGCGCGGCATCCGTCCGCGCCGGCCACCTGGGCTGGCATGCCGGACCCGGGCAGATCGATGCGGTCTACCAGCAGTCGCAGGACCTCGAAGGCCATCACTCCAGTTTGTACGTGCTCGCGGGTGCCGTGACAGTCGCATCGTGGAAGCTGCAGGCCGGGGTGCACGATTTGAAGATCGGCGCCGGCTTCAATTCGACGAACATCGGCAACGGCGCGTCGAGTAGCGGCATCCTGGGTACTTCGACCACGGTTGCGACCGTGCTGGCGACGGCAAAGGAGGACTTCACGTTCCGCGTTTCCGACGTAGGTGCAACCTGGACGGTTGCGCCCGGACGCCTGCTGACCTTTGCGGCCTACAAATCGCAAACGCAAGGCGCCGGTTCGGGTGATGACCTTGCACTGGCGGTGATCGGCAAGTGGTACCTGAGCCCGCGTACCTGCGTGTACGTCGAGACGGACCACGAGAACTCGAGCGGCCGCTTAGCCATCAAGCCGGTCAGCGGGTCGACGATTGCGACCGCCTATATGTTGGGCCTCAACGTGCGCTTCTGACATCGGCAAGGGTGGTTCTGCGGCGCAGGCCCGCCCTTGATTACCTGAGGATCTGGACGCCCAGGTAATACTGCAGGTCGGCACGCCCCATCCGGTCGGAACCGAATTCGCGCCCGACCGCACTCAAGAGCGACAAGCTCTTGTTCAGTTCCCAGTGGCTGCCCAGGTTCAGCAGCGTCGTGTTGCCGACCTCCGACTTGCGCTCGCGCGTCTCGAACATGCACTGCAATTCCGGGGTGAACGAGTGGGCGACGATGATGCCGGCGATCCATTCGTCGTAGACCTGCAGGTCCGGCTGGCGTTCGACGAGGCTGCGGCCGACCTCGAAATCCAGATCCAGGGGACCCCAATGCGTTGCGGCCTCCAGCGGCAGCAGGACGGACTTGCCCGGGTTGGCCGCGCCCCGCGCGATCGACGCGGAATCGAGGTTCACGCCCATCTGCGGATAGGTCGAGATGGTCCATCCGACCTTGTCGTCATCGAAAAACCGCCACTTCACTCCCAGCAGCGAAGTGCCCAGGCCATTGGTCCAGTCGCCGCTGTTTTCGACCAGATTCCACGGCGTGTCGATCTTCAGCTGGAGGCGATCGCCCCAGCCATAATTGATGTCCGCATCCAGTGCCGCGATCGTCCAGCCGTCGAAGGAGCGGCTGCCGATGTTGCCCAGGTTGATTTCCCATTTGCCGTCGCCGGGCGTATCGGGGTCGTCAGTGACCATGGGCGGGCCGCCTTGTCCCCAGGCGCAGATGGACATCGAAAGCAGGGAGAGTGCGAAAATCGCGTTTCTTGCGAGGAACGTCGTCATTTCGGTATCTGAGCAGGGTTGGCGGGCATTATAGAAATTTCCTGCAAAAGATCGGTTAGCGTTTGCATAAACATTTGCAGCAATTTGTATCCGCTTGCGGGCAAGGCATCCCCGTCGTACAATCGAAGGCTTTTCGAAGCCCGCCGGTCGCCTATCACGACGGCGCTTTCGCAACGGCTTGGATGGATATGAAGACATTTTCCGCAAAACCGCATGAAGTCCGCCGGGACTGGTTTGTCGTCGATGCCGACGACAAGGTCCTCGGGCGCCTGGCCGCCGAGATCGCCCTGCGACTGCGCGGCAAGCACAAGCCCGAGTACACGCCGCACGTGGACACGGGCGACTTCATCGTCGTGGTCAACGCCGGCAAATTGAAGGTCACGGGCAACAAGTCGGAAGGCAAGATCTACTACCGCCATTCGACCTATCCGGGCGGCGTCTACGAGACGAGTTTCGGCAAGATGCAAAAGCGCTTCCCGGGCCGCGCCCTGCAGATCGCCGTCAAAGGCATGCTGCCGAAGGGTCCCCTGGGCTACGCCATGATCAAGAAGCTGAAGATCTATGCCGACGCGGATCACCCGCATTCGGCGCAGCAACCCAAACCCCTGAACGTCGGTCACTGAGGCACACGATGATCGGAAATCACAACTACGGAACCGGCCGCCGCAAGAGTTCGGTGGCACGCGTCTTTCTGCGTCGCGGGACGGGCAAGATGGTCATCAACGGCCGCTCGCTCGAGGAGTACTTCCATCGCGAAACCGGTCGCATGATCGTGCGCCAGCCGTTGGTACTCACCGACAACCTCACGAGTTTCGACATCCAGGTCAATGTCGACGGCGGCGGCGAGTCCGGCCAGTCCGGCGCGGTGCGCCACGGCATCACGCGCGCGCTGATCGATTACGACGCGACGCTCAAGCCCGTGCTGTCGAAGGCCGGGCTGGTCACGCGCGACGCGCGCGAAGTCGAGCGCAAGAAGGTCGGCCTGCGCAAGGCGCGCCGGCGCAAGCAGTTCTCGAAGCGCTAACCGACGCGCTGCCTTCGTTCGAAGGCAGGCGCGGCGGGTAGCGCCCTCCGTAGCCTCCGTCGCTCGAGCCCTTGGCTCGAGCTAGGGAGGCGAAGCAGGGCGGAAACACAGTACATCTGTTCGTCGCAGGGCCCGGTATTCCGGGCCCTGTTCATTTCAGCCCCGACATATACTCGCCGGGGCAGCGACGGGCTGCAGATTCACGCTGGGAGCGCATGGCAGACAGGATCCGGGTAGGCATCGTCGGCGGCACCGGCTATACCGGCGTCGAATTGTTGCGCTTGCTTGCGCAGCACCCGGCTGTCGAACTGGTCGCCATCACGTCGCGCAACGAGAGCGGCACGCCGGTGGACCGGTTCTTCGGGTCGCTGCGCGGGCACGTTTCGCTGCGGTTTACCGATCCCACGGCGGACGCGCTGCGCGCTTGTGATGTCGTGTTTTTTGCGACACCGCACGGCGTGGCAATGAAGCAGGCGCGCGAACTGCTATCCACGGGGACGAGGATCATCGACCTGGCGGCGGATTTTCGGCTGCGCGACCCCGCGCAATTCGAGTCCTGGTACAAGATGCCGCACGCCTGCCCCGACCTGCTCGCGGAGGCTGCTTACGGCCTGCCGGAGCTTGGCAGGCAAGCAATCCAGTCGGCACGCATCGTCGGGGTTCCGGGCTGCTATCCGACGAGCATGCAATTGGGCTTGGCGCCCTTGCTGGAATTGGAGCGGTCTGCGCCGGGATCGATCGACTGCGAATCGATCATCGCGGACTGCAAGTCGGGCGTAAGCGGGGCCGGACGCAAGGCGGAACTCGACCTGCTCAGCGCGGAGGTCTCGGAGAATTTCCGCGCCTACGGCTTGCAAGGGCACCGCCACCATCCCGAAACCGTGCAACAACTCGCGCAGCTCGCGGGCAAACCGGTCGGTCTTACCTTCATTCCCCACCTGGTGCCGATGATCCGCGGCATTTTCAGCACGCTGTACGTCCGCTTGCGCGCCGCCGCGGGCGCCGACCTGCAGGCACTCTTCGAGAAGCGCTATGCAGGCGAAGCATTCGTCGACGTGCTGCCGGCTGGCAGCGCCCCGGAAACGCGTTCGGTGCGCGGCACCAACGTCGCGCGGATCGCCTTGCACCGGAGCACCGCCGAGCTGCTGACTGTGCTTGTGGTCGAGGACAACCTGGTCAAGGGCGCCGCAGGCCAGGCCGTGCAATGCATGAACCTGATGTGCGGGCGCCCCGAAGCCGAAGGACTGCAGCATGTCGCACTCGTACCGTAGCGCGGCGCATGCAGGCGCGACCTGAGCGCCGGCGATGAAGAGCAAGCTGTTTTTCCGCAATCTTTCGGTCAGCGCGCCGAAGGTCACGATTCGTTCGCGCCTGCCGTTGCCCCTGCGCATGCTGCTGATGTTCGTGTTCGCGGTGATTGCTGCCGCGGCCGGCGTTGCGATCTACGAATTCGGTCGCAATATCGGCGGGCCCGACCGGCGTGAGTTGCTGGCGGAGGTGGACCGCCTCAATACGCAGATCAAGGAAGTCAGCGCCGAGCGCGACCGCAATGCCGCCCAGGCCAACGCCTTCGAGAGCGAACTCAAGGTGCAAAAGGCCGCGCAGGACCAGCTCGTCCAGCAGGTCAGTGGCCTCGAGGCGGAAACGCAGAAATTGCAGGCCGACCTGTCGTTCTTCGACAGCCTGCTGCCCGCTGGTAAGGGCGACAAAGGTGTTGTTATTCGCAGCTTTCGAGTACAGCCGGACGCGGAAACTTCGCAAATGCACTACCGGCTGCTGGTGCAGCAAAGCGGCAAGCCGGACAAGGATTTCGTGGGTTCCGTCCAGTTGCGCGTGAATTTCATCCAGAACGCGCATGGCTTCATCCTGACGGTTCCCGACCCGAGCGCGCCGCTGGACGTGACGCAGGGCCTTCAGCTCTCGTTCCGCCATTACCAGCGGCTCGAAGGGGGATTCACGCTGCCTCCGGGTGCGGTAGCGCGCTCGGTGCAGGTGCGCATTCTCGCCGGAGGTGAGACGCAGTTGCAGCAGACGTTCAATCTGTAACTCAGGCGATCGTTGGAAGGAGCGCAAGATGTTCAGCAAAAAGGTGGTTCAGCCCCATGAAATTGCCAGTCTCGTCGGTGGTACCACGACGATCATTGGCAACGTCGAATTCTCCGGCGGCTTGCGCATCGACGGCGTCGTCAAGGGTTCCGTCCGCTGCGTCGACGGCGAAAAGGGCGGCATGCTGGTCATCAGTGAAAACGGCCGCATCGAAGGGGAAGTTCGCGCGGGCCACCTCGTGGTTGCCGGTTCCATCGTCGGGCCGGTGTGCGCGGCGCAGCTCATCGAACTGCAACCCAAAGCCCGCATCGTCGGTGACGTCCGCTATCGCGCGCTGGAAATGCACCATGGCGCCATTGTCGAAGGCATGATGATCCACCTGTCGGCCGACGGAAAATCCGAGACCAAGCTCGATACGCGCGTCGATCCCCGAGTCGAGTCCAAGGCGGACCCCCGGATCGAACCCAAGGCCGCGAACCTGAAGCTCGCGGTCGGGGCCGAAACCATCCAAGGCTGATCTCGGCGCGCTAATCCCAAGGGATTCGCGCACGTCAACCTGGGAGCGGGGGCTGGAAAACCGGCGGGGCGCCCACACCTTATAATGGAACCCAAAGGATTTTCGATAGGAGCTGGTATGAACGCAGTCGCCGAAACCCCCTCGCCGCTGGTTTTTTCCGAGGCCGCCGCCGCCAAGGTGCGGCAGCTGATCGACGAGGAAGGCAATACCGAGCTCAAGCTGCGCGTCTTCGTGCAAGGCGGCGGATGCTCGGGCTTCCAGTACGGGTTCACGTTCGATGAGGTCGTCAACGAAGACGACACGACCATGGAGCGCAACGGTGTCACGCTGTTGATCGACGCCATGAGCTACCAGTACCTGGTCGGCGCTGAAATCGATTACAAGGAAGACATTGAAGGTGCGCAATTCGTGATTCGCAATCCGAACGCCACCACGACCTGCGGCTGCGGTTCGTCCTTCTCCGCCTAGTTCTCTCCCCCTCTCCCACGCAGTGGGAGAGGGCTGGGGTGAGGGTCGCTGTTCAGGCAATTACCTGGGGTATCTAGCGCCCAGCACCCTGGGCGCCTTGGCGCCCGTCACCGAGGGCAGATTTCCCGGTCGTCCTTCCACATGCTCGCGCGCGAGCCACGCGAAGGCGAGCGCTTCCACATGATCGGGCGCGATGCCCAATTCGGCAGAACCGATCACGGCAACCGGCGCGCATTCCTCGGCGAGCATCCGCATCAAGGTGCCGTTGAATGCACCGCCCCCGCATACGACCAGCTGCGAAGTGCCTGGAAACGCTCGGCGCATCGCTTGGGCGATGCTGCGGGCCGTCAGGCGGCAGAGCGTCGCTTGCACGTCCTGGGGCTCGACACGCCCGTCGGGATCGAACTCCGTAAGCTTGCGGTCCAGCCACGTGACGTTGAACAGGTCGCGCCCCGTACTCTTCGGCGGTTCCGCGCGAAAGTAAGGCTCTGCCAGCAGGAACTCGAGCAGTCCGCCGTGGCTGTGACCGCCCCCAGCCCAATCGCCATTGGGGTCGAAGTTGCCGCCCTGGTGGCGCGCATGCCAGAGATCGATCAGCACATTGCCCGGGCCGCTGTCGAAGCCGATGACCTCCCCGGGCGCATCGATGGCGGGAATGCCCGTGAGGTTCGCGATGCCGCCGATGTTCACCACCGATCTTTCGAAGGGCGCCCGCAGGACCGCCGCATGGAATCCCGACGCGAGCGGCGCACCCTGGCCCCCGGCCGCGATATCGCGCGTGCGGAAGTCCGCAATGACATCGATGCCTGTCAGTTCCGCCACGGTCGCCGGTGCATTGAGCTGGATCGTATAGCCCGCATCGGGCTGGTGACGCACGGTCTGGCCGTGAATGCCTGCCGCACGCACCTGTTCAGGTTCGACGCCAGCGTGATGGAGCAAGTCGCCGATCGCCTGGGCATAACTGCGCGCCAGGTGCTGCGCGGCGATCGCCGAGCGGTGCAGCTCCTCGCGGCCGCTCGATTGCAGTGCCGCCAGGACCGTGCGCAACTCGGGCGCGAATTCACGTTGCGAATGCGCGACGAGGCGCGGTCCATTGCGCGTTTTGTCGAAATCCGAGAAATCCGCCAATACGGTGTCGATGCCGTCCAGGCTGGTGCCGGACATCACGCCGATGTAGAGCTGGGACAGTGCCATGGGTCGGAAGAAATCGAAGCGGAGGAATTCGCGCCAGGGTTGCGCCGGGGCTTTGCATTACATTACATCTCTTTTTCGAGACGATCCGCGCCGTGTCCGAAGCATCCGTACCTGCGGGAATCCCCGTGGATGATCCTGCCCTTGCGCAGGCCCTTGCCGTCGTCAAGCGCGGTTGCCACGAACTTCTTGTCGAGGGCGAGTTCCTTGCCAAGCTGGCGAGAGCGCGCGCGACCGGCACGCCACTGCGCTGCAAGCTCGGGCTCGACCCTACCGCGCCGGACATCCACATCGGTCACACCGTTGTCCTGAACAAGCTGCGCCAGCTGCAGGACCTCGGGCATACGGTCATTTTCCTGATCGGCGATTTCACGTCGATGATCGGCGATCCGTCCGGACGCAACACGACGCGGCCGCCCCTTTCCCCCGAGCAGATCCAGGCCAACGCGAAGACGTATTTCGACCAGGCTTCGCTCGTGCTGGACCGCGCGCGCACGGAGGTGCGCTACAACTCGGAGTGGTCGCAGCCCCTGGGTGCGGACGGCATGATCCGCCTGGCGTCGCGCTACACGCTTGCCCGCCTGCTCGAGCGCGACGACTTCCAGCAGCGCTTTGCCGCCGAGCAGCCGATCGCCATGCATGAACTGCTCTATCCCCTCATGCAGGGCTACGACTCCGTCGCCTTGCGCTCGGACCTCGAGTTGGGCGGCACGGACCAGAAATTCAATCTGCTGGTCGGCCGTGAACTGCAGCGCCACTATGGCCAGGAGCCCCAGTGCGTGCTGACGATGCCCCTGCTGGAGGGACTCGACGGCGTCGAAAAGATGTCCAAGTCCAAGGGCAACACGATCGGCATTACCGACGCTCCGAACGAGATGTTCGGCAAGCTCATGTCGATTTCCGATACCTTGATGTGGCGCTATTACGAGCTGCTTTCGTTCCGCTCGCTCGCGCAGATCGCGCAACTGCGCGCCGAGGTGGAGGGCGGTCGCAATCCGCGCGATGCCAAGGTGACCTTGGCCCAGGAGATCGTCGCGCGCTTCCATTCGCCCGGCGACGCCGAGCACGCGCTTGCGGAATTCGAAGCGCGCTTCCGGCACGGCGCCCAACCCGAGGACATGCCCGACGTGCACGTGCAAGCGGGCACAGGCGGCGCCATCGCGATCGGGTCCCTGCTCAAGCAAGCGGGACTCGTGCCTTCGGTGAGCGAGGGGGTGCGCAGCATCGAGCAAGGCGCCGTTCGCATCGACGGCGAGCGCGTTTCCGATCGGGCGCTGCAGTTGAAGGCCGGCACCTACGTTGTCCAGGTCGGCAAGCGCCGCTGGGCGCGCGTGACCGTCGCTTGAGTCAGGGTCGCTTGAGTCCGGCACCCGGTGCGGTATCACTCGTGCTCATCCGGCACGGCGAGACGCAATGGAACGCCGCGGCGCGCATCCAGGGTTTCCGTGACATTGCCCTGTCGCCGCGCGGCCGGGAGCAGGCCCAGGCACTTGCGGGAGTCCTTGCGGACGAACCGATCCGCGCGGTGTACGCAAGCGACCTGGGACGCGCGATCGAGTCGGCGCGCCCCCTTGCGCAGCGCCTCGGACTGGATGTGCGCGTCGATGCGCGCATGCGCGAGCGCGGCTTTGGAATTTTCGAGGGCCATACCTACGAGGAAGCCGAGGCGAGGTGGCCCAATGAATACGCGATCTGGAAGCGGCGCGAACCTGGTTACGCGTTGCCGGGGGGCGGCGAGTCCTACCTCGCGGGGCGCGAGCGCGTGTTCGCGTTCCTGCAGGACGTCATGGAACGCCACGAAGGTTCGACAATCGCCGTCGTGACCCACGGCGGCGTTCTCGACATCGTGTACCGCGCAGCCAACGGCATCCCCTGGGAGACGCCGCGCTCGCACCTGCTGCCCAACGCCTGCATCAACCGGGTGACCGCACGGCTCCCCGGCCCGCAAATGCAAGTCGTGTCCTGGGGCGACGCCAGTCACCTGGTATAGCCGCGCAAAGTACAATTCCACCTTTCTTCACGCGCGGCAGGCGCCCGCGGACCCCCCATCCTCCCGAGGTGTTCACCATGTTCGATCGTTCCCGCACCCTGGACAAAGCCGACCCCGAACTTTGGGCCGCGATCGTCCAGGAAAACCGCCGCCAGGAAGAGCACATCGAGCTGATCGCCTCGGAGAACTACACGAGCTTTGCCGTCATGCAGGCGCAAGGCTCGCAGCTCACGAACAAGTATGCCGAGGGTTACCCCGGCCGGCGCTATTACGGCGGTTGTGAATTCGTCGACATCGCCGAGCAGCTGGCGATCGATCGGGTCAAGCAGTTGTATGGCGCACAAGCGGCGAATGTGCAACCCAATTCGGGCTCGCAGGCGAACCAGGCCGCGTTCCTGGCGGTGCTCAAGCCCGGCGACACGATCCTCGGCATGTCGCTGGCGATGGGGGGCCATCTCACGCACGGCTCGCCGGTGAACATGAGCGGCAAATGGTTCAACGTCGTCAGCTACGGACTCGATGCGCGCGAGGAAATCGACTACGACGAGGCGGCGCGACTGGCGCGCGAACACAAGCCCAAGCTCATCCTGGCCGGCGCGTCGGCGTACGCCCTTGCCATCGATTTCGAACGCTTCGCCGCGATCGCTCGCGAGGTCGGCGCGGTCTTCATGGTCGACATGGCCCATTACTCGGGCCTGATCGCCGCGGGGGTCTATCCCAATCCCGTTCCGCATGCGGACATCGTCACATCCACCACGCATAAGAGCCTGCGTGGACCGCGCGGAGGCTTCATCCTGATGAAGTCCGATTACGAGAAGGCCGTGAATTCCGCCGTGTTCCCGGGCATGCAGGGTGGGCCGCTCATGCACGTGATCGCCGCCAAGGCGACCGCGTTTCGCGAGGCCCTCGCACCGGAATTCAAGACGTACCAGCAGCAAGTGCTGCGCAACGCGCAAACGATGGCGCAAGCACTCGCGGAACGCGGATTGCGCATCGTTTCCGGCCGCACGGAAAGTCACTTGATGCTCGTCGACCTGCGTCCGAAAGGAATCAACGGCAAGCAGGCCGAAGCCCTGCTCGGGCAGGCGCACATCACGGTGAACAAGAACGCCATTCCGAACGATCCCGAGAAACCGATGGTGACGAGCGGCATCCGTCTTGGCTCGCCCGCCATGACCACCCGAGGCTTCGGCATCGAAGAGACGCGCCTGACGGCGAATCTCATCGCGGACCTGCTGGATCGTCCCGAGGACGCCGGAGTGCTTGCGACGGTGCGCGGCAAGGTCGCCGAACTGACGCGCCGGTTCCCGGTCTACGGCTGACGTGCGAGCCGGCGTGACCGATCGCCCGATGCCGTGAAGTGCCCTTTCTGCGCACACGTCGACACGCAAGTCATCGATTCGCGCGCATCCGATGAGGGCGCAACCATCCGCCGCCGGCGCCGCTGCCTGGCGTGCGAAAAGCGCTTCACGACCTACGAACGCGTCGAACTGGCGCTCCCGACGCTGATCAAGCGCGGCGGCAGCCGCGCCGAGTACGACCGCAACAAGCTGCGCGCCTCGATGCTGCTCGCCCTGCGCAAGCGCCCCGTGCCGCGCGAGGCCGTGGAGGATGCGATCGGCCGCATCGAGGATCGCCTGCTGACGACCGCGCAGCGCGAGATCAAGAGCGAGAAGCTTGGCGAACTCGTGATGCGCGAGCTCAAGCGCCTGGACAAGGTTGCCTACATCCGCTTTGCCTCCGTGTACCGCAGTTTCGAGGATATCGACGAGTTCGCCGAAGTCGTGCGCGAGGTTCGACCGCCCGGCCGGCGCCGGCGCGCGCTCTGATTCGTCACCCCCGCCCACGCAGGGAATTGTCCGCACGCGGACTGCCTGTCGCGCAGGCGCCGGGGCTTGAAATGCCGCGGGCACTCCCCATATTCGAATCAAGGCACCGTGACGTGACCCGAGGGCGGGCGCGGCGGAAACGGAATTGGAAAATCAGGAGAAATCAAATGGCGTTCTTGCTACGACGCGAGCCGTTCGGCTCGATCTTGGATGACGTTTTTTCGGACTATTTCACGCGCAGCACCTGGCCGCTGAGCGCAGTGACGCACGCCCACACGGGAAGCTCCGCTGCGGCACCGGTACTGGCGCGGCTGGACGTGGTCGACAAGGGCGACAAGTACGCCGTGACCGTGGACCTCCCGGGTGTACGCAAGGAAGACATCCGCGTGACAGTCGAAGGTGCACGCGTGGCGATCGCGGCGGAAAAACAGACCGCCACCGAGTCGCGCAATGGGGAGAAGAACCTGCTGGTCGAACGCAACGTCAGTGGCTTCGCGCGCAGTTTCGAACTGCCCGTGGAAGTGACCGATGAAAGCGCCGATGCAAGCTTCGAGAACGGCGTGCTGCAACTGACGCTGCCGAAGCGGGCGCAGGTGGGCGTTCGTCCCTTGACGATCCGCTAACCCTGCTTCGCTCCTGCGGAGCTTCGCAGGGCGAGCCCTTCGAAGCCTCCCTAGCTCGGGCCCGTGGCCCGAGCTAGGGAGGCGAAGTAGGGCCGCGTAAAATCCGCGGCACCATGTATACCGAATCGGATCCGCGTTTCATGGAGCATGCGTTGCAGCTTGGGGCGCGTGCGCTCCTGCATGCCACGCCCAACCCGCGGGTCGGGTGCGTCATTGTCCGCGGCGACAGGGTTCTGGGCGAAGGATTCACGCAGCGTCCGGGCGGCAATCATGCGGAAATCGAGGCCCTGCAGGATGCGCGGCGACGCGGCAATGACGTTCAGGGGGCGACGGTATTCGTGACCCTCGAACCGTGCTCGCATTTCGGCCGCACGCCGCCCTGCGCCACCGCGCTGATCGAGGCGCGGGTCGGGCGCGTCGTCGCCGCCGTCGAGGATCCGAATCCGCAGGTATCGGGCCGTGGCAACGAAATGCTGCGGGCCGCCGGCATCGATGTGCGCTGCGGCTTGCTGCGCCAGGAAGCGATCGAGGCGAATATCGGGTTCTTCTCGCGGATGAACCGCGGCCGCCCTTGGGTGCGCGTCAAGCTGGCCGCCAGCCTGGACGGCAAGACCGCATTGGAAAGTGGCGAGTCGAAGTGGATCACAAGCGAGGCTGCGCGGGAGGATGGGCATGCATGGCGTGCGCGCGCCTGCGCGATCCTCACGGGTATCGGCACGGTGCGGGCGGATGATCCGCATTTGTCCCTGCATCGGGTCGAATCCTCGCGTGTGCCATTGAAGGTGGTCGCCGACAGCAGGCTTTCGATCCCCGAGGAAGCCCGTCTCATCGATGGCAATCCGGTCATCGTGTTCTGCGCGCAAGGGGACGCCGCCAAAAGCGCGCGGCTCGCGCGCAAGAACGTCCAGACCGTCGTGTGCCCCGGAGTCGACGGCCAGGTCGACTTGAGTGCCATGCTGCGCGACCTGGGGCAGCGCGGCATCAATGAACTGCATGTCGAGGCGGGACGGACCCTGGCCGGACGGTTCCTGCGCGAAGGGCTTGCCGACGAACTCCTGCTGTATCTCGCGCCGTCGATTCTTGGCCCCGGTCGCGAACTGTTCGAGTTGCCGCGCCTCGAAGCGCTCGCGCAGGCGCAGCGCATGCAAGTGCGGGAGGTCACCATGGTCGGTGGCGACGTGCGCATCCTCGCGCGCGTCTGATCGCGATGTTTACCGGTCTGGTCCAGGCGAAAGGCAGGATTGCGCAGGTGACGCCGCTCGGTTCATCGGGAGCGGCGGGCGTGCGGATCATCGTCGATGCGCTCGGCCTGGTGCCGCGCACGATCGCCGTGGGGGACAGTATTGCGGTCAACGGCGTCTGCCTGACGGCGACCCGCGTGGAAGGCATGCAATTTCACGCCGACGTTTCGCAGGAAACCTTGGCCAGGACGACCGGACTGGACCGCTGCGATGCCGTGAACCTGGAGGCGGCGCTCGCCTTGGGCGACGTCCTCGGAGGGCATCTGCTGGCCGGCCACGTCGATGGCGTGGGAACCGTCGTTCGCCTGACTCCCGTCGGCGAATCCGTGGAAATGGTCCTGCGCGCGCCACGGTCGCTCGCACCTTATCTTGCGCCCAAGGGATCGGTCGCGGTCGACGGCGTCAGCCTGACGATCAATCGCGTGCAGGACCTGGACGCCGGCGCCGATCGAGCGTGCGAAATCTCGATCAACCTGATTCCCCATACTCTCGACGCGACGAACTTGCGCGCACGAGATGCCGGCGCGCGCGTCAACCTGGAAGCGGACCTGATCGCACGATATGTCGTGCGCGCCCTCGAGGCGCGATCATCCGGATAGCGGTTTCCGCGCTGAGGTCGGAATTTCCTTAGAATTCGCTTTCTCTCCTTTGTATTTTTCCCCGGAAGGCGAATTCATGCTGACGGCAGTTCCCAGCAATGCGGGCGACGCTGCGCCCGGTGACCCCCAGGCCATCGCCTCGACTGCCGAGCTCGTCGAGGAAATTCGCAATGGCCGAACGGTCATCCTGATCGACGACGAGGACCGCGAGAACGAAGGCGACCTCGTATTCGCCGCCGATTTCGTCACGCCGGAGAAGATCAACTTCCTCGCGACGCACGGGCGCGGGCTGGTTTGCATGGCGATCACCGGCGAACACGCACGCCAGCTCGAGTTGCCGCCCATGGTTGCGAGCAACCGCAGCGTCCATGGGACGAATTTCACGGTTGCGATCGAGGCGGCCGAGGGTGTTTCCACGGGAATCTCCGCGGCAGACCGCGCGCACACGATTCGCGTGGCATCGCGCCCGCATGCAAAGCCGGGCGACATCGTGCAACCCGGACACGTCTTTCCCTTGGTGGCGCAACCGGGCGGCGTGCTGATGCGCGCCGGACATACCGAAGCCTGTTGCGACCTCGCGCGCCTGGCGGGACTGACGCCCGCGGCCGTGTTGTGCGAGGTCATGAATGAAGACGGCACGATGGCGCGCCTGCCCGACCTCGTGCGCTTCGCCCGCCAGCATCGCCTCAAGGTCGGCACGATCGCCGACCTGATCCAATATCGCGCGGCACACGAATCGATGATCGAGCGCGTCGCGCGCCGCCAGGTGCAGACCGCGGCGGGGTCGTTCGAGATGACCGTATATCGCGACAAACCCAGCGGTGCCACGCACATCGCGCTCGTGCATGGCGCGCCTGCTCCCGACCGCGAGGTGCTCGTGCGCGTGCACGAGCCGCTCTCCGTCCTGGACCTGCTCGAGGTGGACCACGCCGGGCACTCTTGGCCCTTGCATCGTGCCCTGTCCGTCCTTGCGCAATCGGAATGCGGCGCGGCAATCCTGCTCAATTGCGGCGAGTCGAGCGAGCGCTTCCTCGAAGGAGTGGCGCCTGCGCCCGCCGGCGAGCGGCCGGCCGCCTCGCGGTCGGGCGATCGCAACTTGTTGCGCACCTTTGGCGTCGGCGCACAAATCCTGCGCGATCTCGGCGTGGTACGCATGAAGCTGCTGGCGAAGCCGCGCAAGATGCCTTCGATGGCCGGCTTCGGACTCGTCATCACCGGCTACCTGGAAAGTTGAACCCATGGCAATCGACACCATTGCACCCGACCTTGACGGTTCCGACCTGCGGATCGGGATCGTGCAGGCGCGATTCAATTCCTGGGCGGGCGAATCGCTGCTGAGCGCGTGCCTGCGCGAACTCGCCGAGCTTGGCGTCGACGAGGACGAAATCACGGTCCTCACGGTTCCCGGGTCGCTCGAGGTGCCGCTCGTGCTTGCAACACTCGCGGCCAATGGCGACTTCGACGCCCTGATCGGCCTGGGGTGTGTCATTCGCGGCGAGACCTATCATTTCGAGGTGGTTTCCGACCAATCCGCGGCCGGCCTGGCACGCGTCGCGCTTGATCACCGCATCCCGGTCATCAACGGCATACTCACCACGGAAAACGACGAGCAGGCGCGCGCGCGCGTCGTGGAGAAGGGCGCCGAGTCCGCACGCGTGGCGGTCGAGATGGCCAACCTGCTCTGGGCATTGGAAGAGGATGGCAGCGAAGAATCCGAGTGAAGGTTCATCGTCCGCGGCGCCATCCGAGCGCGCACGCACCGGGGATCGCAGCGCCCGCTACCACTCGCGTGCTCTGGCCCTGCAGGGCCTGTACGGCTGGCTGCTGGCAGGCGGCGAGGCGGACGCGATTGCCGCGCGCCTGCTGACGCAGGAGCAGGCGGGCAAGGTCGACAGCGAATTCTTCCGGGAAATCCTTTCCGGCACGATCGCCCGTGCGCCGCTGTTGCGCAACGATTTCGCGGATTTGCTCGATCGCGGCGTGGACATGCTCAGTCCGGTTGAGCATGGCGTCCTTCTGCTGGGCGCCTACGAATTACGCGAGCGGCCCGAGATCCCTTACCGCGTCGTGATCAACGAGGCAATCGAGCTTGCAAAAAGCTTCGGCGGGACCGATGGCTACCGCTACGTGAATGGCGTGCTCGACAAACTCGCGGGCCGGCTGCGCCCGCACGGATAAGTCAAGCATCCCCCATACGGGGGTAATCCCCCTCGCACTCCCGTGTGCTCAGGGGACTACCACGCTGTCCGCCTCGCGTAGACCCAAATCCTTCGTGCGCTGTTACATCTCGGCGAGCGGATCGCGCGCACGGGATGCACGTCGCCGGTCCAGGATTTGTTGCAATTGGGCGGACCGTATGGTGATATTTGACCTCGTTAGCGCATGAGGATTGCAACGAGATGAAGGTCGTTATTCTCGCCGGGGGGCTCGGAACACGGATCTCCGAGGAGACGCACCTCAAGCCGAAGCCCATGATCGAGGTCGGCGGAAGGCCGATTCTTTGGCACATCATGAAAGGCTATTCCAGTCACGGCATTCATGAATTCGTTATCTGTTGCGGATATCGCGGATATTTGATCAAGGAATATTTCGCAAATTACTTTCTTCACATGTCGGATGTGACCTTCGACATGGTGAAGAACGAGATGAAAGTTCATCACAGAAACGCCGAGCCCTGGCGCGTGACGCTTGTCGATACCGGCGAAAAGACGATGACGGGTGGCCGCCTGAAACGGGTGCGGGATTACGTTGGCGACGAGCCGTTTTGCTTCACCTACGGCGACGGGGTGGGAGACGTCGATATAGGTCGACTTCTCGATTTCCACCGCGGGCACGGCAAGCTTGCGACGTTGACGGCGACACAGGCGCCCGGGCGCTTTGGTGCGTTGGAACTCGCAGGTGAAAACGTCCTGGGATTTCAGGAGAAGCCGCGCGGCGACGGCGGCTGGATCAACGGCGGCTTCTTCGTTCTGTCGCCAAAGGTGTTCGACTTCATCGATGGCGATGAAACCAGTTGGGAGCGCGAGCCTCTCGAGCGTCTGGCACGCGAGGACCAGTTGCGCGCCTATCACCATCGCGGGTTTTGGCAACCCATGGACACGCTTCGCGACAAGAATCTTTTGGAAGACCTGTGGCAAGCCGGCTCGGCCCCATGGAAATCTTGGTGATGAATCTTGGCTTTTGGTCGGGAAAGCGCGTTTTCATAACGGGGCATACCGGCTTCAAGGGCGGGTGGTTGTCCCTTTGGTTACAGCGGCTTGGCGCGCATGTCACGGGATTTGCGCTCCCGCCGGCCGACAAGCCGAACTTGTTCGAATTGGCCGGGGTCGCGCGCGCCATGACGTCGATCTTTGGCGATATCCGGGATTCGGCTGCACTCGCAGGCGCCCTTCGGGCGGCACAGCCCGAGGTGGTCATCCATATGGCTGCGCAGGCTCTCGTTCGCTATTCGTACGCCAATCCCCTGGAGACGTATGGCACGAATGTCATGGGGACCGTGCACTTGCTCGAAGCCGCGCGTTCGTCCGATTCCGTGCGCGCGCTGGTCGTCGTCACCAGTGACAAGTGCTATGAGAACCGGGAGTGGGTTTGGGGGTACCGTGAAAATGAGGCGATGGGGGGGCGCGACCCATATAGCAGCAGCAAGGCCTGTGCCGAACTGGTGACGGCGGCGTACCGCTCCTCGTTCTTTCATCCCGACGACTACGCAAAACACGGCGTCGCACTGGCGAGCGCCAGGGCCGGAAACGTGATCGGCGGTGGAGATTGGTCACAGGATCGTCTGATCCCCGACTTCGTTCGCGCCATCGAGAAATCGGTTCCCGTGATGATTCGCTCCCCGAAGGCGATCCGGCCGTGGCAACACGTGCTGGAACCCTTGTCCGGATATCTGAGATTGGCGGAGCGGCTCCACGTCGACGGCATAAGATACGCAGGGGCGTGGAACTTCGGTCCCGAGGAAACCGACGCTCGACCCGTCGAGTGGATCGTCCGGAAACTTTGCTCCCACTGGGGGGCGCAAGCGACCTGGAAGCTCGATTCCAAGGTGGGGCCTCACGAGGCTCATCACTTGAAATTGGATTGTTCCAAGGCGCGAACCGAGCTCGGTTGGGTCCCGGTGTGGGGACTCGAAGGCGCTATCGAAAGAATTGTCGCGTGGCATCAGGCGGCAATCCAAGGGCGAGACATGCTGGATATGACGCTCGCCCAAATAAAAGATTATGAAACCGCAATTCCTGGGAGCGCGTGAAAATGAATCAATGTGAAAAGGAAATGCTCGACATCCTGAACCGATTGCGCCGGGAATACGGGGCGGTATCGGTGAAGGCCGAGTTCGAAGCCGAAGGAACCCGAACGGAAGAGTTGCTGAGACTGTCCGATCTTGCCCGTCGCGCCGAATTGAAGGTGGGTTTGAAGATCGGTGGGTGCGAAGCCGTGAGGGACCTGATCGAAAGCAAGCAATTCGGGGTGGAGTACATCATCGCCCCGATGATCGAGACGCCGTATGCGCTCAAGAAATTCATCGAAGCCAAGAACAAGGTCTACAGCAAGGACCATCAGAAGTACACGGAATTTCTTTTCAACCTGGAGACCATCACCTCGTTCAATTGCCTTGACGAGATGATGCAAATTGCAAAGTCCCCCAACGGCGTCAAAGGAGTCGTCTTTGGCCGTGTCGACTTCGCAGGATCCAATGGGCAGTCGCGCTCCGAGATCGACTCGGAAAGCATGACGCGGTACGTCGTGGCAACTTCCAAGGCCTGCAAAGCCAACGGCCTGGACCTGGTCTGCGGAGGTGCGGTGGCGATCGACTCGCTGCCGGAATTGCGCAAAGTCAAGGAGGTTCATCTCACGCGCTTCGAAACCCGCAAAGTGATGTTCGGGGCCGATGCCCTGGACAACCCGAAGATCGCGAATGGACTCAAGGAAACGGTTTATTTCGAATTGTTGTGGCTCAAGAACAAGCGCGATTACTACGGTGCCATCCAGCTGGAGGACACGGACCGCATCGACATGCTTCAGAAGCGCTGGGACAAACTGAATGCGCGTGCATGATCCGTTGCGACAGCGCCACGATTTGACGGCGATTCGGTGACTGGCCCCTCGGTAGCCGTTTTCGGTGCAAACGGCTCAATTGGAACCGCGATCTGCGAGTGGTTTCGCGCCAAGGACCACTGGATTCTGGGAGTCGGCCGCAAGGATCGCGCGGACTCGCCGGGTTTTGTCGGGGACTCCTGGCTCAAATGGGGTGGGCAGGAAAACGTGGACGCGTTTTCCGCCATCGAGGGGTCGCGATTCAATGCGGTTGTCTGGGCGCAGGGAAGCAATTGCAGCGACAACATCATCGACCTGGATCTCAAGACGCACGAGCGGATGTACGCGGCCAATGTCACGTACATATTGTTGAGCCTGCAGTGCCTGCTGAGAAAGGGGCTGTTGGCCCCGTCGGCTCGCTTGTGCGTCATCAGTTCCATCTGGCAGAACATTGCGAGGCAGAACAAGCTCTCGTACTGCATTACAAAGTCGGCGCTACAGGGCCTGGTGCAATCCTTGGCCGTGGATTTGGGGCCGGCCGGCTACCTGGTCAACGCCGTTCTTCCGGGGGCATTGGATACTCCCATGACCCGCAAGAACCTGAGCGATGAACAACTGCATCGACTCGAAGAGGCAACTCCGCTGCGCACGCTTCCCGGAATGAACGACGTCTGCAACCTGGTTGGTTTTCTATGCTCGGTCGAGAACACGGGGATCACGGGACAATTCATCGCCGCGGATAGAGGATTCTCCTATGCGCGAGTCGTTTGAGGTCACGTCGTCCACGGGACGCTATTGCGTCACGTCGGGAATCGGCCTCCTCGCCGACGTCATCGCGGAGAACCCGGGCATGGTCGTCGTCATCGACGCGCGACTGGAGAAATATCTGCCGGCTGGCGTTTCGAGAAAGATGTCCATCGACGCGATCGAAGCCAACAAGTCACTGGAGCACATGCCCGAGACCATCATTGGTCTGCGCCAGCAAGGAGTCGATCGCACCAGCCATTTGCTCGCCATCGGCGGAGGCGTGATCCAGGACATTGTCACCTTCTGCGCGTCCATCTATATGCGAGGCATCCCATGGACCTACATGCCGACGACGCTGCTCGGCATGGCGGACTCCTGCATAGGCGGAAAGTCTTCGGTGAACGTGCAGGGGTTCAAGAATCTGGTCGGGAATTTCCATCCGCCATCGGCCGTCCTGATCGACATGGAATTTGTCGGCAGCCTGGATCCCGAACAGGTGGTGGGAGGACTGTTCGAGGCGGTCAAGATTTGCTATGCCCGCGGCAACGAGGAATTTCAGGAATTTCTCCTGGATGCCTCCGGCGGCGCGCTGGCGGCGCCGGATCTTCAACGAGTGGTCATGCGCGCCCTGCGCGCAAAGAAATGGTTCATCGAGATCGATGAATTCGATCAGAAGGAGCGCCTGTTGCTCAATTTCGGCCACACCTTCGGGCACGCGTTGGAAGCAGGCACTTCATTCGGAATCTCGCACGGCATCGCGGTAGGGATCGGAATGCTCGTCGCGCAGAAATACGCCGGTCGGAAGAAATGGCTGTCGGCGATTGGAGAAGAGCGCTCCGCGCAGTTGCGCATGTACATCCACGGCCTGCTTGCCAGATGCGGGCCCGAATTCTTCTCGTCGCGATCACCGGTTGATCTGAACCTGGTTCTTGCGAAATTCGACAACGACAAGAAGCATCGCAGGGACTTCTATCGCGTGGTTGCGCCAAGAGGGGATGGCGCGCTCGAATTGCTGTCCGAGCCGCGCAATGAGGCGGTACGGCTGGAGATCGCAGCGGAATACGAATCTGTTTTGGGCGATATCGGGTGGCGCTACCATCGGGCGGCACCGCGCAAGAACGCAGCCTGAGTCGGCGCTTTTCTCCATGCGTCGCGCAAGATGAATCCGGTCATGCAAAAATTCTCGTTGGAGGAGGATCTCGATTTCATCATCGCCTCTTGCGAGGGGATTTGGGGATCGCTTCGCGATGCGCGCCTGTTTCTCACTGGCGGTACCGGCTTCATCGGTTGCTGGTTGCTGGAAAGCCTGCGCCACGCCAATGACCGCCTGAAGCTTGGCGTGCAGGCGACCGTACTGACTCGCGATCCGCAGTCCTTCTCGCGCAAAGCCCCCCATCTTGCTGCCTACCCTGCGTTTCGTTTCATCGCCGGAGATGTCTGTGGATTCTCTGCGCCCGATGGCGCGTTTAGCCATGTGATTCACGCGGCAACAGACGCGAGTGCCGAGTTGAACGCCAGGGACCCCAGGCGGATGTTCGAAACGGTCGTGCAGGGGACGCGCAGCGCCCTGGATCTGGCCGTCGAGAAGAAAGTCGACCGAGTGCTGTTCCTGAGTTCCGGGGCCGTGTATGGTCGCCAACCATGGGAGATGGAGCAGGTGCCGGAAAGCTGGATGGGAGCGCCCGACTGCCTGAATCCGAAGGACGCGTACGCCGAAGGCAAGCGCGCCGCGGAAATGCTGTGCGCAATTTACGGGAAGCAGTTTGGCTTGCAGGTGGCCATTGCCCGTATCTTTGCACTGCTTGGTCCGTATTTGTCACTGGGCATCCACTTTGCAGCAGGCAATTTCATTCAGGATGCAATGCAAGGAAAGACCGTTGTCGTGAAAGGCAACGGCCGTCCTTGCCGCTCCTATCTGTACGCGGCGGATCTCACGATTTGGCTGTGGCATATGCTGGTGCGCGCGCAGGCGGGCAAACCGTACAACGTCGGGTCCGACGAATCCGTCTCGATTCGAGATCTGGCCGAACGGGTGTCGCTCGTGGTGGGCAATGGTCGATTCGAGGTGCAGGGTGCGCCCGACGACGGTTGGAACCTGGGGCGCTACGTGCCGGACACCAGCGCAATCGGTCGCGAACTGGGTTTGTTCCGAACCGTGTCCTTGGATGACGCGATACGCAATACCGCTCGATGGAATGGCTGGACAGGAGACGAGAGAAGATGAAGTTGTCGGAATATGTTGCGCAGAAGGCGGTTGACGCCGGGATCCGTCATGTTTTCATGGTGACGGGCGGTGGTGCCATGCATTTGAACCATTCCTTCGGCACGCACAAGAAACTCGAATGCATATTCAATCACCACGAACAGGCCTGCGCGATCGGCGCAGAGTCCTACTATCGCCTTACCAATCGACTGGCGGTCGTGAATGTGACTTCCGGGCCCGGCGGAACGAACGCGATCACGGGCGTCTACGGTGCCTTCGTGGATTCGATCGGCATGCTCGTGCTGTCGGGACAGGTCAAGTACGAAACCACCGTTCGCAGTACAGGTCTCCCGCTGCGCCAATACGGTGATCAGGAACTCGACATCGAGGAGTTGGTGCGTCCCGTCACCAAATACTGCTTCATGGTGACCGATCCCCAGACGATTCGCTACCACCTGGAGAAAGCGATCTACATCGCGACATCCGGCCGTCCCGGACCGTGCTGGCTCGATATTCCCTTGAACGTCCAGGGTGCCCAGATCGACCCCGACTCCCTGCCGGGCTTCGATCCCGCAGAACTCGACGAGCCCTGGAAGAATACCGACCTGATCGCCGCCAGCGATGCGATCCTGGCCAAGCTTGCTTGCGCCAAGCGCCCCTTGGTGTTCGCGGGAGGTGGTGTCCGTCTCAGTGGGCAGCACGAAGCCTTTATCCGCCTGGTCGACAAGCTCGGCGTCCCCGTCGTCACGGGCTGGAACGCGCACGACGTCATCTGGAATTCGCACCCCAACTACGTCGGGCGACCCGGAACGATCGGCGACCGGGCGGGAAACTTCGCAGCGCAAAACGCCGACGTCCTCGTGGTACTCGGCAGCCGCCTGAACATCCGCCAGGTCAGCTACAACTGGAAGACTTTTGCCCGGGAGGCCTACAAGATCTGGGTCGACATCGACCCGTACGAGCTGCAAAAGCCGACGGTCAAGGCGGACATGCCGATACTGGCCAGCTTGAGCGAGCTGTTGCCGGTACTGGTTTCCCGCCCTTACAGCGGGCCAAGCGCAGAGCAAAAGGAATGGCTCGCGTGGTGCAAGGAGCGACAACACCGCTTTCCGGTGGTTCTCGCCGATTATTGGAAGAACGAACGAATCAATCCGTACTGCTTCATGTCGTCCTTGTTCGAGCAACTGCAGAAGGGGCAGATCGTCGTCACGGGGAATGGGAGCGCCTGTGTCGTGAGCTTCCAGGCAGCCGACCTCAAGCCCGAGCAGCGCCTTTGGACGAATTCCGGTTGCGCGACAATGGGCTACGACCTGCCAGCGGCCATCGGCGCGTGCAAGGCATCGGGCGGCAAGTCGATCGTCTGCCTTGCCGGCGACGGCAGCATCATGATGAATCTGCAGGAACTGCAAACCATCGTCGGCAACCGCCTCCCGATCAAGATCTTCATCCTGAACAACAACGGTTACGTATCCATCTTCCAGACGCACCGCAATTTCTTTGGCGGCGTGGAAGTGGGGGGCGGCCCCAAGAGCGGCGTCACGTTTCCGGACTTTGGCCGCCTGGTCGAGGCATTCGGCTTTCCTTACCGGCGATGCACCAGCCATGAGAACATGGCGAAGGCCATTGCCGCCACCCTCGCGACCGATGGGCCGGCCGTGTGCGAGGCGATGCTGGACGAAAACGTCGCGTTTGCGCCGAAGCTGGGTGCCAAACAATGGCCGGATGGAAGAATCACGTCACCGGCACTGGAAGACCTTTCGCCGTTTCTTTCACGGGAAGAGCTTCGGGCCAACATGCTGATTGACGTGATGGATGAATAGCGATGGCGCAATGGCGGGAACGCTTGCTTTTGGGTCGCCAACTTGCCGACCGCCACCAGGTAAAGCTTCGGTTTCTGGTTGCCGGCGCATTCAACACCGTATTGGGCGTGGCCATTTTCCCGGCGCTTTATTTTTTGACGGCACCCTTGCATTTGCACTATCTGGCGATCCTCGGGATGAGCCAGGCGATTTGCATCACGTTCGCGTTCCTGACGAACAAGTTCCTCGTGTTTCGAACAAGCGGCAACTACCTGCGCGAGTACGGAAAATTCATCACGTTTCACCTCACCTATCTTCTGGTGAACCTCGCTGCGTTGCCGGCACTAGTGGAGATTGCCGGAATGAACCCCGTCTGGGCGCAGACGCTGTTCGCGGTGCTCGTGATCGTCTCGAGCTATTTCTGGCACAGCCGGGTTACCTTCTCCATCCATAAGCGATCCAATTGATGCCGGAAAGCACGTTTTCCAGTCGCGTGTGCCCAATCTGCGGGACAAAGGCGCCAAGCCAGGCCGAGGTCGTTACGAACGGAACGGCGGCGGAATCGCTTGGCTTCGACGCGCTTGTTCCGTACTGGAACGGATTTTTCAAGGAAAAGGTCTTCTTCCCGTATGCCCGGTGCAGTGGCTGCGGGCTGCTTTTTGCGCCGACATTCTTCGACCGGCAGCAGCTGGAGAAACTCTATGCCCAGATGCCACCCAACATGTCCGACGTTCCCACCGAGGCGCTGCGGCGTACTCAGCGCGGATATTTCGACGTCCTGAAAGAAAGCTCCGCTTTGCGCGGCGGCTACATTGAAGTGGGACCGGACGTCGGCCTGTTTACAGAGAACTGCGCCAGCGAGGGGCACTTCGACGAATTCTGGCTTTTCGAGCCAAACCAGGATGTACTGCCGGCACTGCGCAAGGTCGTGGCCGGTCATAAACATCATGTGATCAGCGACATGTTTGGATTCTCGCAAGTGCCGGATCAGGCGGCTTCGGTCGCGGTGATCATTCACGTGATGGATCACTTGCTCGACCCCGTCGCGACCCTGCGGGAACTGCGGCAAAAGCTCGTTCCCGATGCCCGAATTTTGCTCGTTACACACGACGAATCCTCACTGCTTCGACATGTGATCGGGCGGCGCTGGCCTCCTTTTTGCCTCCAGCACCCTCAGATCTATAGCCCGGATTCCATGCGGGCGCTGCTGCGAACGGCCGGATACGACGTGATAGAGCAGCGCAAGACGGTCAATCACTTTCGGGCGAGCTTTCTGCTCAGGCACCTGCTCTGGGCCTTCGGGCTGAAGGTTCCGTCCGTTCCCGGGTTTGGCGGGCTCACGCTGGGCTTGAAGCTGGGCAATATGCTGACCGTCGCGACTCCGGCAGGGCGGGCGCAATGACCCAAAACCTTCCTCTCATCAGCATCGTCACTCCCTGCTACAACGAGGAGGCTAACGTCGATGAACTCTACGTTCGAATCAAAGCGGTCATCGCAAATCTGTCGAAGTACAGGTTCGAGTTGATCTTCATCGACAATCATTCCATCGACGGGACTGTCGCGAAATTGAAGAGGCTTGCGGCCGCCGACCGCATGGTCAAGATCATCATCAACACGCGCAATTTCGGACACATTCGCTCGCCTTACCACGGCATTCTGCAATCCACCGGCGTCGCCACGATCTACCTGGCCTCAGATCTTCAGGATCCCCCTGAACTGATACCGGAATTCATACAGCGTTGGGAGAACGGAAGCAAGCTTGTCATGGCAATCAAGCCCGTGAGCAAGGGCGCCGCCTGGTTGCATGCTCTGCGAAAGATGTATTACCGCGTCCTCGACGGCATCTCTGATATATCGCTTACCAAGGACTCCACGGGATTCGGTCTGTACGACAAGGAAGTTCTGGATCAACTTCGCAGGATAGACGACCCCTACCCGTTCCTGCGCGGTTTGATTTGCGAGCTTGGATACAAGATCGAAACCATTCCCTTCGCCCAGCCAAGACGAATGCGGGGAATCTCAAAGAACAATTTCTACACTCTGTACGACATCGCGATGCTTGGCATCGTCAGCCACTCCAAGGTGCCGATACGGATTGCCGCGTTCGCCGGCTTCATCCTGGGCGCGATCAGCGTTCTCGTCGCGTTCATCTACTTCGTGCTGAAGCTGATTTTTTGGGATACGTTTCCGCTTGGATTCGCCCCGATCGTCATTGGTCTGTTCTTTCTCTTCGGAATCCAATTGCTCTTCATAGGTGTCCTGGGCGAATACATTGGCGCGATCCACACCTATGTCCAAAGACGCCCTGTCGTTGTGGAAGAGGAGAGGATCAACTTTGATTGATGCTTTTCGGACAAAGCATCTGCAGTCGCTGAAAGCAACGCTTACCTTGGGCGCGCTCGCGCTCTTGAATATCGCGGGGTTCTGTTATTTCCTTGCATACCTGAGGTCCAACGGCTATCTCCCCAGCCCATTCGTGTACGACAAGTCGGACACGTTCATGGATCTATTCAATACCTTGTACTGGGCGTATGACGATGGCCGCTATACCGAATGGGGGTCCGTATATCCACCCTTGACGTTCACCCTGTTGCGGGGTGTGAATTTTCTCGTTGGCGGGACGCATTTTGGCGACGCATATTGGCTGCGCGATCATTCCCCAGGTCTTCTGGTCGCTCTTTTCGCCTTGTATCTAGTCGCGCCCGCCATCGTCTTGCGCACCCGGCCTTGGGGTATCTTCACGACGGAACAGAAGGTCCTTTTGTATCTATCAATTGCCGTCAGCGCTCCGATGCTGTTTGCCTTGGAGCGCGGCAACCTCATCCTGCTGTGCCCGATTCTGCTGGCATTTGCGATTTCCAAAATTGGTTTTACGCGCAGCTTGTGCATCGCCTTGCTAGTCAATATCAAGCCCTATTTTGTGCTCCTGCTCCTCTATTACCTTGCGCGTCGAGACTTTCGCGGATTCTTTCTCTGTAGTTTCCTCTGCCTCCTCACTTTTTTGCTAACAGCGTTGCCGGGCAACGATAACTTCCTTCTGTTCTTCGCTAACCTTTTCGGATTCGCGCAGAATTCCGCCACTTTCTCGTTGCGTGAAGTCCTTGCGCTTCCGTCAACCGTTTCCGCCTTTTCCTACGTTCTTGAAAATCCCGACGGAGCGAATTTCGCGTCCGGATTTCTGGCAGGCAATTCGATCCAACTTATTTCGAATGCCATCGAATTCGTAAAATGGACGGCGATCACTTGCGCGTTGCTCGCCTTGTGGGGCCGTGCACATGCGATGCGTGATTCCGAAATTCTCGCGATGCTTGTTGTCGTGATTGCAAATGTCGGCGTATGGGTAGGTGGATATTCGTTCGTACTGTACGCAACGGTCATTCCGGTTCTCATTGTTATGCGCGCGCGAATTCTCTACGTCGCTGCATTGACACTCATTGCCATTCCGATCGACCTGATTCCACTGAAGAGCGATTTTCTGCCTGCGCAGGATGCATTTCTGTCGCAAGCGAACGTCGAAATCTACTGGACGCTCGGTCTCGGAAGCGTCGTCCGACCGCTCGTAAATCTGCTGCTGCTGTCAGCAATGACGCGCGAAATGCTTACGCGGCACCGAAAAGGGCATTCAGCACGGGCTCGGAACGGTAATTCCCCAATTGCATGTTCTACCGGAGAGATCGTGGCGAATGCATAAATTCAACGCCAAGAGCGGCAAAACGCTGGCCATCGGCGCCGTTCTCGGATTGGGCGCGGGGGCATTGACATACCTGATTCAGCCCATTCAGTGGGATGCTACGGCGTTAGTGGGTGTCGGCCAGATATTAAGCGTCAAGCGCGACGGACCACCCGCGCTGATCGAAGAACTGCTGACCGTGGAAGAGCGCGTGAAGTCGCCATCGTTCGCCGCGGCGGCGTTAGCGCGAATGAAAAGCGGGACGTCCAATGGCATCTCTCAGGATGAGTACGACGAAGAACTATCCGCGAAACCGATACGGAATACGAATACATTGCTGATTTCATTCGTCGGAAAATCTCCCGAAATCGCTAACGCCGCCCTACATTCGGTGGTTGATGAATTGCTGGCAAAGCACGCACTGCTATTCAACCAGACGCAAGCCGATGCTCAAGCGGAAATCGCTAACCTCAATCTTGAAATCGAGAGTCTTTCAAAGAAAATCGCAACGTCGCCAAACGGGAGATCGGATGTTTCGGGAAATCTTTCGCTGGATCTGTGGCGACATGAGTTGGACGATGACATCCATCGTGCAGGAGTGCTTCGCGATTCCGTCTCCAGCATGAATATGAGACCAACTTCACTTTTGGAGCCTATATCAGTAACGGAGCGGCGGATGATCAAGTCTCCCTGGCGAGCGTGTTTATTCGGGGCAATTGCTGGCGTCGCGGCGAGTCTCATCTTGATTCGCCAATTCGCGAAAAATTGACGGGGAGAATTAATTCTTTCTCATATGTACGCCTTCCGTGATCCCTTGCGGCCTCAACTTGAGTAACTCGTCTCAAATGAAAGCTTCATTCTTGCCCACCCAAGTTGGCTTGCGCGCTTACGCAACGACGCGAATTCGTGTGCCCTTCGACATTTCGCATGACACCGAAGGGATCGTCTTCACGCTTGCATCTCGCGACTTTCCCGATTCGTATATTCGAACGAATCGACCATTGCATGTGGTGCGCGTTTGTTGACAGATCTGCACTGGAAATTTATTCCGAACTCTACGAACAAGGCGTTACGAGTGCCGCCTTTCTTGATGTTAAGAACAGATTCCCGAGCAGGCTAGCGCCAAATGCCCAGCGCGATTCGCCTGATGCTAAAGACCATTACAACATTCAAGTTCGCGATCTATGCGTGGTTGGCGTTCGCCCTAATGTTGGCTGTACTTTCGATCGCAAATACCCCCTGGGTTTCGAGTCGCTTAGGCAACGCCAGCTCCGACGCGGGAAAATTGGAGACGTTCCATGTCGCTCAATACAACTACGGCCTAGGGCCCAGGACCTCTACGACAGCCGGGGCAATTGATTATGAATATGGTCGGACTGAACCGATCAATTTTGGCGATGTCGCTACGGTAGATGACGCGTACATCCATATTCAGTTACAGCTGAATGCTTCAGACACGAATGGCTATCCCAACGTCTTTCAAACCGCACCGGGAAACAGCGGAATCCGGATGGAAATTGCCGGAGGGGGTGCGACAGTTCTGGTTCCCGATCCATCGCTCGTTGGCGGTTTAAAGGGTCTGACGGTTATACCCTCGGTTGAAACCTCGCGCTGGTACAAAGTCGAAGTTGAAGCGCTCAATGGTGCGTTCGTTCGCGTATCGCTGGACGGAAAGCTGGTCGGCGAATACACAAGCCCGACCATCCACATGGAGACGTCGAAAATCCTAATTGGGCAAGGTCTTGATGGTTCGCGGCCGTTTCGGGGCTCAATACGGAAGATTTTGGTTACTAAAGGCGAGTTCTTAACGCCCATTCCGTTTGGCGGACTCAAAACCTCGCAAGACGCCTACATCCATCTGAACTTTCATTTTCGCGTTGACGATGTTGAAGGACATCCCAATCTTTTTCAAACGGCTCCAGGCAATAGAGGCCTGCGCCTCGAAATATCCGGTGAATCCGCGACATTGCTAATTCATGATCCTTCAGTTCCCGCGGGCATCAAGGGACTTCCGGTCACGACTTCGCTAAAGGCCGGGCGGTGGTACTCCTTGGATGTCGAGGCGTTGAACGGCGCCTACGTCCATGCTGCGCTGGATTCAGTACCGATTCCCGAATACGTGAATAACAGCATCGATCTCGACACTTCGCAGATTCTTGTTGGAGGGGGATTTGACTCGACCAGAGGCTTTCGTGGCCAGATTCAGGACATTACGGTAATCGAAGGAAATCAACCTAAAACAAGGCATCAACTATCGTCACCGTGGCTCTATCTTTTCTTGATCTTCGTACCGTTTCCCATGGTGGTTTATTGGATCTGGAGAGAGATGCCACGAATATCCAGATTCTTCGAAAAACCAAATGCACCCGCGCTTTCCCTAAGTGCAGCCGCTCTTGTCGTCGGCGGGTTCGCGTATTACGTGTTCTTTGCGGCCAGATATGGATATCTCCCAAGTCCATTTGTTTACGTGAAGTTCGATACGTTCATGGACCTTTTCAATACGATGCACTGGGCGTACGACGATGGCCGATACACACAATGGATGTCCGTCTATCCACCGCTTAGTTTTTGCCTTCTAAGATTATTGAACTTCCTGACGCTCGGTTCAACCGACCAGTCACCACTCGTCATGCGCGAAGGTTCGATGTTTCTGATTTGCGTTGTTTGCTTGCTTTACCTTTCGATTCCCGCATTAATTTTGAATACAACATATTCCGGGATGACGTACTGGAGGGAGCGATCTGCTCGCGAGAAGGTAACGTTTTATATCGCGATCGTTCTCAGCGCGCCGATGTTGTTTGCCTTAGAGCGCGGCAATCTCGTTCTGCTTTGCCCGTTGATCTTAGCGCTTGCCACCGCACGCATCGGTATGGCGCGGGCGCTTGCTATCGCATTTCTAATCAACTTAAAACCCTACTTCGTAGTACTCCTGGCATTTTATGTGGTGCGTCGTGCGTGGAGCGAACTATCAGCCACGGTGCTGTTTGCCGTTACCATCTTCCTCCTGTCGGGAATGTTGCTTGACAGTAATTTCCTCCTGTTCTTTCAGAATCTTTTCAATTTCTCTCGCGCTAGCAATCTTTTTTCCTCGATGGAAGTGATGGCACTGCCGACCAGCATTTCTTCGTTTTCCTATGTCTTGAATCATGCGGATGGAGGAATATTAAATCCAGGTTTCATATTTCCGTCACTTTTGGCTTCGGTCGCCTTCACAATTGAAGCGGTGAAATGGATCGCCATCGCATCCTGCATGTATTTGCTCTTCAGGGCGTCTTCGGAACCTTCAATACGGGACGGCGAACTGCTCGCGCTGCTCATTGCGATCATCACGAATCTCGGCATTTCGGTTGGTGGCTATTCCGTTATTTTTTATATCGCGTTTCTGCCGATTTTTATTTCGATGAAGGATCGATGGTTTTTTCTAACGTTGCTTGCCGCATTGGCGTTGCCTTGGGATGCGGTGCCACTGACAAATCACGTTCTCGGACGCCAATACTCTTATGTTTCTAACTCCATCGTGGATGTACGTTGGACCTTGGGGCTCGGGAGTTTCTTGCGGCCAATATTCAACTTTGCGCTCTTGATTGGAATCGCGCGCGAGCTACTTTCAAGAATACTCGCTCGGTCAACATCGGATTCCGTCATGCGCGCGGCATGGGCGCAATTGCAGGCGAAATTCCCCAGGGTAATCGCGCGCGCGAATTTGTATTTCGGTATTGGGGTCGTCGTCGTATCAATCACTATCTACAATTCTCTTTTCTACAATCGATACTTCCCAATCACGGAGGGCTGGTTTTCCGCCTACGCGCATCTAATCAGGCACGGTCAAGTACCGTACCTTGATTTCTATTTGCTTTTGCCGCCTGCGTACCCGCTTGAGCTCGCAGCCTTTCAGTCCTTGTTCGGTGAAGGATTTCTGGCGTTGCGCATACTCGGAATCGCCATAGTGGTATGTCTCGCGCTTGTTCTCTTTCTTTTACTAAACCGACGGTTTTCTCCCGCTGTATCCGCCATCGCGGCGGTTACGGCGACAATTTATTATCAGGCAGGTGTGGCGCACATTGACTACGATTTCATTCAGATATTCACGCTGTTCGTCTTGATTGCGATTTATCTGATTTCGCGGTATTTGGATGATCGCGTGAGCGTCGAAGGTAAGTTGCGTCGCCGTGCGCCCGTGAAATTATTTGTTGCGGGCGTATTAGTTGCACTTGCGTTTCTCACGAAACAGAGCAACGGAGCGCTTGTAGTGGTTTTTTCCGCTATCGCCGTCTGGTTCGCGAGTGGCGGTCAAACATTTCGAGCGCAGATCAAAGACCTAATCGTGTATTTGGTCGGGATGGCGGCGCCTGTAATTTTGGTCTTGGTCGCGCTTTCCTTGGTGGGTGCGGCTTTGCCGTTCGCCCACCAGGTCTTCTTCGGCGCGATTGCCGCGAAAGGGTCGATCTGGCATATCTTGTCGTTCTGGATCGAGGGTGTTGTAAATCGCGCATATCTTATTCAACTGACACAGTCGCTGTTTTTGATTGCGCCCCTCCTGCTCTTAAGTGCTACTCGGACATATTTCTTGAAAGGAGTTGGTAGGCCTAACGAGGGACTCGGCTTTGATATGCCCATTCTTGGCGCGTTCGCGGGGTTGGTCGTTGTCGTGCTGGGATTGGCCTTTGCAAATGTCGAATTTCTTCAACGGTTAATGAATGTTCGTCGGCTTGATTCTCTTTTTACGTATACGGTCGCACCAACAACAGCGCTCGTAGCGTTTCTTGTTGTTTTTTTTGCATTTGCATGGACGTTACCGTCACTCCAGAGGTTTGTGAATTCAAACAGAGATTTGGCCGTTGGGGTATTTTTTTCACTCGGGTTGATTTTTGGAAACGGGACCTCTTCGGGTATCAGCGAAGTGAGTCTTTTTTTGGCATCCGCGGTGATCTTGTGCCTGCTAATGAGTCTTCCGAATTGTTGGCAAATCGCAAGAGTCGGGATTGTCGCAGCGTGCGTCGTATTGATTCTTTGCCTCTCGAATGCAAAATTTAGGCAACCTTACAGTTGGTGGCTGCTCTCTGAACCAGACGTTTTGCTTTCCACTACAACGCCATCGACGCCGCTCCTGGCTGGATTTGAGTTGTCCCCTAGCTCTGCGAGTTTGCTGGATGAAGCCTCGCATGTCATTCAAATGAATTCGAATCCGGATGATGATGTCTTCGCATTTCCCAGTATTCCCGCTCTGTATCTCTTTTCAAATAGATGGCCGCATTCCAAGGTAGTGGTTTCATGGTTCGATTTTCTTCCGGATCAACTCGCGGAAGACGAGGCTGCGCGCATTCTCAAGGCGCCGCCCGCTGTAATTGCAAACCTGCGGATGCCGGAAATTGTCTGGACGGAACATGAACGAGCATTTCGCGAGGGTCATCCGCTCGGACAAAGGGCAATTCGCGCCGCCATCGATGTGCTTACCCTAGAGAAGGGGCTTTATGAGCTCGACCTCTCTCGTGAAATTCCGACAGGATGTATCTTGGAGATTTGGCATCGTAAGGTTGCGCAAGCAGCAAATTGACGCTTAACCCAAATTGCGTCTGAAAGTATCTATTCCAATGCCCGGAAATTCGTGATTCGTGACCATTCTTTGGGGAGGCTCTGGGGCGCGATTGGCAGCCTTATCCCGCTCGTTCTTTTGGCATTAGTGTCCTATTTTCGCTTGGAGATTATTGGGGGCATAAATTCTTTGGCGGGCGTTCCAAGTAGCAATGTTGGCTGGGCGGCATTTTTGGTTTATTGGCTATTGCGCATTGCACTTTTTGGCGCGTTTCTATTCTGTTTTGCCAGAACCGTCCCGAGGAGCGCAGTCCAGGAGTCTGCTCCGACGGACTCCGTTTGGATGTCCTCTATTGATCGCCGCGACTCGCTTCTCGGTGTTCGAAGCCTCGCATTTTTGATGGTATTCCTGGGACATTGGTTTCTGGTGATTGCACCGCCCGCGGATCTCGTTAGGGAAGTCACCGGTGGGAAGCCTATTTGGATGATTGGACCGTCCCCACACTGCGGCGTTTGGGTGTTTTTCACCTTGTCAGGTTATCTTATGGGGAAAGGATTCTTTTCAGGTCGGTACGAGCAAAGCATGCAAGGAATTCGCCGTTTTTACCGAAATCGCTTGCTGCGCATTCTGCCGATTTACGTCGTTTCTGTTGTTGTGACGGGAGTGATTTTCGTTCCGGGAATGTTTGAAATTTGGCGGCCGGCAGTTGCCTTCAATGTTATGGCTGTTGCGACATTCGATCAGCAGGGCGGCGGAATTCCAATTGGCGCTCTTTGGTCTGTCAGTACTGAGATGCAGTTTTATGCGCTTGTGCCGTTCTTCTGCATTTTGATGAACATCCTTTTGGCGAACGTACGGACTTCATTGCTAGTAGGAAGTCTTGCCGCGATCGCGCTTGCCTCCGTAATTCTTAAGCACCACTTTGTGCAAATTGGGGGAGTCGAATTTTGGCAACAGTTCATCTATTTCCCACTACTGGCGAACTTAGATGGATTTTCAATTGGGTTGATAGTTGCGTTTATAGTGAATCGATTACAACGCGATAGTCGATTCATAACATTCGGGTTCTATAACGGCTTGGCGCTCGTAATGATTTTGTTTCTGGTCACTTCGTACTGGTCAACGCACGCGATGATCGGTGCGACGAGAAATGCGGGCGATTGGTTCTTGGGCGCAGGGCCAGCCGTTACCTCAACTCTTACGGCGTGTGCAATTTACCTATTTGAAATGGATGCTACAAGCGAATATTCCAACCGGTATTTGGTCAAAGTAGGTTGGAGTGTCGCGACAAAATTGGGCCTTTGGACCTATGCACTTTATGTGTGCCATGAGCCAATACTTGGTGTCGTGCGCAAAATCGCTCCGGCAAGCCTCACGCTCTCCGAATCGGCGCTGTATTTTCTGCTGGCGGGACCTTTGGTAATCGCCTTGGGATGGCTCCTATATAAATTCGTTGAACTCCCCTTCGACCGAATGAAGCTTCGAGGTACGACTGATTCACCCCTTCATTGACAAGCGCGAATCGCGTCTTGACTGAAGAGCGCCGTGCATTATTCTGTCGCGCCTGCGAGAAGTCATGAATGTTTGTCGCATAGGCGCTCACCAATTTCTGTCTGAGACGTTGTTTGAACGTCGCGCGGAATCGTTTTGAGGCATTCCGCTGTTTCGATTGTTCTGGCCCAACGCGTCTGGCAAGGCGCTGCCGGGCTTGCCACGGCGATTCTGATTGCCGTGTATCTCGATCCCGTTCAACAAGGCTGGTACTA
>Ga0181537_10000593_pt1 | contig 34019 bp, 30 predicted proteins | sample PEATcosm2014_Bin_39_FD_119765 | JGI IMG/M metagenome (GOLD analysis project Ga0181537, IMG submission 119765) | Peatland microbial communities from MTU Mesocosm Facility, Houghton, MI, USA - PEATcosm2014_Bin23_10_metaG | ecosystem: Environmental > Terrestrial > Soil > Wetlands > Peat | place... | reverse complement strand
CCGTCCACAGGTCCTCACGGTTGTAGAAAACCTGGGGATCCGTCATGTGGAAGGTTCTGTATTGATTGGCTTGGACGCGGAAGAGATCTTCAGGATAGCGCAGGTGCTTCTTGAGATCCGGGGATATCGCGCTCAGGTCATTGAAGACGCCGGGAAACGCCAACCGATAGGCGGCGAGGACGGGATCTTTTGGATCCATGACGTAGAAGCGGACACTTCCGTCGTACATATCCACAACAGCCTTCACGGAGTTTCGGATGTAGTTTAGCCCCTCGAAGCCAGTCTTGGAGCGCGTCTCGCTCCCGCCTGCGTCGGGGTCTTGGGCGTCGCCGCTTGGTTCGACACCACGTCGTGGCTCCAACGCGGTTTGATATTGCGTAGTCCGCTGTGGATTTGCATAGGGAAAGTAATTCGAAACAGTATAGGCATCCTGGATCCAATATAGCTTTCCCTCACTCAATACAGCGTAGGGGTCATTGTCCAAATGCAGGAAGGGAGCAATTTCGGCTACGCGCTCGCGAACGTCTCGATGAATTTGAATGCGACTTTCGGGCTTGAGATAGGATGTCAACAGAATGTTGACGTCAGACTTATTCCAGGCGAACAAGAGCTTCTTCCAGAAGCTGTCTAAAAGGATTCCTCCTTTTCCAGCGTAGCTTGTGTAGACATTATCGTTACCCTTGGGGTAATCGAACTCCTTGATATCAGTTGTGACGATCCTGTAGCCCAACATCGATTGCCCGAAATAGATAGCCGGCTGGTTTATGGTCAAGCCGAAGTCGGATTTGGCCGGCACGTTCTCAAGAGTGTACTGTGGAAATCCCCCACCGACTTTTTTCGAGACGAAGTTCATGACCACGCCATAACCGTGCGTGAACTGCAGATACTGGTTGACCCAGGTTTGTGCCTTCTCAGGGAGCTCAGGTGAGAGCTCGCGGGCTGAAAGCATGACTTGATGATAGCCATCCGCCAGATGATAACGGTCGGTATCGACGTTATAGAATTGATAGTAGAGCCGTATTGCCTGTGTCTGTTGATAGGTCTGTAGCAGCGGCCTCGAATCCCACAGACGAATGTTCTGGATCGTATCCTGGTTTTTTGCGATCACGGCCGGTGTTAGATCCGCCAAAGACGGATAGGAAGTTTCCTTGATCCCATCCAGCTGGAAGGCCTTTCGCGTGAAGTCTATGTAGTTTTTTAGATAAGGGGTCTCGAGTGCCAACTCACTTGGCTGGACAAAAAACTTCTGGAAGAAGTATGGCGCCAATGAAACCCCGAATATCCATAGGACCACATACACGCCGGCTCCCGCAGCCAATGTCATGAACCGCGGACGAAAAATGTTTAGCGCGAGCAGCGCACAAGCAACGGCAGAGATACCGACCATGCTCCAGAGGGCAACCCGAGTTACATGATCCGCCGCATAGCCAGCGCCGTAGACGACACCCAGAGTTGAATAGACGAGTTCGTAGTGATCCAGGTAAAAACCCCAACCGAGAGTCGCAACCAAAATAAAAAGAATCACAGATACATGCGCGACGGAGCTGCCGCTAGCTACTATCCCTCGGCTGCCGCGAATCCGCCAAGTTCCGAACAGTCCATAGGCCAGAAGAACAATTGCTAGCGTCAATACGGTCAGCGTCGCCAGGCTGCTTTGCAGCAACTCATAGAAGGGCAGATGAAATAGGTAAAAGCCGACATCGACCCCGAACAGCGGATCGGATACTCCAAAGAATCCGCCGTATCGAAACCGGAGGTAGGTATCCCATTCACTGTAGAAGCCGAGCGCAAAAAACAAAGCCACGCCGCCGCTAACGAGGACGACGGCAGCTTTAATGAGTCTCGGAGGGAGTTCGTCACCGGTTTGCGTATCGGCGTTGGTTTTGGATAAAGAAGCCAGGCTCCATGGTCGATCGCCTCCGCTGATCGGGCCACTTTCTTTGGTCGCCGGGCGCAGATTGAGCCACAAATACACGAAAGCAAATACGAAGGCCGCAGAAAACATCGCACATCGTACCGACAGGAGCGTCCAGAAGATGCCGCTATAGTCAAGCTGCCTCATCCACAGCCATTTCTCGATATAGTCGGTGAGTCCAGCGAGAACAAGGAAGATGAGAACCGCTGCGAATATCAATGCGCTCCAACGTTGTCGAAAGCGACGGTGCGTGCCTGTCCCTGAACTCGATGTGTCAGCAGACCACTTTGGCTTCGCGATATTCGCGGGATATTCATTCATGACTACGCTCCGGTTTAACTCGAAGGGAATCTCTACTTCATCCCGGTCAATTCGGCGTCCGCGAGCAGCTTTGGCGCATGAGTATGCGCCAAAGGCGTCTTAACAGCAGCCTATGTGCAAATCACGCCCCGCGTAGAGCCTCGGAAAATACTCAGATCCGATTGCCTCGGCGTAGCCAGATATTGGGGAACGAACGCCATATTCGGCGATTGTCGTAGCTCAAGGCTGCGGGGCAGCCGAGTATTTTATGAAAGAACTCTGCGATGATCACGAGCAAATTGTTGACGGCGGTTGCCGCCATAGCTCTCATGTGAGGGCTTTTTCAGAAATGGCACCAAGAAAATCGATCAAAAAGCCCCTGAGCTCGACCACAAGATCGCTCGCCCTAGTAGTTTTTTTCCTTAGCTTTGCTCAAAACTTAAAGTCTGCTGAGGTTGCTGACGTCGTAGCGACGGTGCGTATCAATTTCGACTGCTCTGCATTCAAGAGGGAGAGTGATGGCAAATGGATCGCGACAAAGCGGTCTAATATCGCAGGATCCGTCGATGGTCCCGAGCCCGTTTATCCAGGGCTAAACCTAGACATGATGCGGCCAAACGGCCTCAATCTGGTTGATGCGTTGAATAAGAAGTGTAGCCGATAGTTGATGTAAGTAAGATCGGCAGTCAGCGAAGCCATTGGCATCAGACGAGAAGGCCTTTGCACCAAGCGTGTACGCGATCTTTCCGATGGCGGTTGTTTGGGAATGTGCATCCGGGCGGGCTCGTAGTGCACCATGTGATTAAAGGATCGCTGCCCCGCAACGGAAGGAATTTGTGAAGATCCGCGCAGGATGTGGCCGTACTGAGTCTTCCGGCGCTTTTGCTGCAGGTGAGCCAACCTTGTTGAGTTTTGGGCGGGACGCGCGGCGGAACGTCCGTGCCTTTCGCCAGTCGGCGTTGCGGAAACTAAAGGAAAATTATTATGACCACGGAAGAACGTGAAACGGTAAGCTTAATAGGCAGCGACAAAGTGCAGGACACAGCGGTTTATGGCGCCAATGGAGAGAAAATCGGTTCGCTCGAGCGGGTAATGATTGAAAAAATCAGCGGAAAGGTCTCTTACGCAGTCCTGAGCTTTGGTGGTTTTCTCGGAATCGGGGATGACTACTACCCTCTGCCGTGGCCTTCACTCAAATACAACGTCGAGCTAGGCGGATATCAGACGATGGTTCCGATCGACAAAATCAAAGCGGCACCAAAGTACGCGCGATCGGATTCGTGGGACTGGGACAACGGCGATCAAGCTCTTGGTCTCGATGATTATTACGGCGTCGTCGGAGCCTAGTTCGCATCATTCTCAACCTTGAAACCCTAGAGTCCAACCTCGATCCATCGTCTATATTCCGGATCATTGACGTGATCCGGACGGTGAGGGGCAAGGGCGCATCGTTGTCAGGTGAAAAGGTCGTCGCTTCTCGCGATTGAGGCGATTGGTCGCCCGGTTGGCTGTTTTATTGTCGACTGGTCCCTAATGTCACTTATCCGTAATGCCATACGAACTGCCTCACCGCTTCATAAAAGCTGTCCTCGCGCTTAATTCAATCCGCAAGGTCAAACGTGCCTGCGACTTCGCACTCCATGTCGAATGCAATTTCGTCCAGCAGTTCTTCAATGCCGTCAAGCATTAGTGTCGCAACAACCTAAGGGAAACGCGCGCCACTTCTCTGCGGGACTGCGCCTGGTCTGCAAACTCGCTGGGCTCAAATAGCGTCAAGGTCCGGATGCGGAATTACGGCGCCAGCCGAATGAAAGCTCGAGAACTTCGATGTTTAAATTGCAATTTAGGTTGAAACCGCTGCGTTGCCACGATTTGATCAGCCCGCGGTCCAGCAACGCCTCGGCCAAGAGCTTGAATACGGGCTAACAGTCGCCGGGAAACTACGGCGGGTTGGCATTTCCCATCGCAATATCTCGTCCTCTAGGTATTTTCCGAGCCCACGTGTCGCGAGCGAGTGTCCTTGGCCGGCGCAACAATTTAGTTCGCGCCGGGTTATGAGCGTGGTCGTCGTAATCCTCAATTCGAGACTTGCGCCGTGACCAACCTCCAGAAAATAGGAGACTAACATGTTTATGACTAAGCCACTGGCCGTCGCTCTCGCCACTACGGCGATATTAACATGGTCTGCTGCTTTAGCTGCAGACCAACCAAACAAGAGCCCGGCAGCCGCCGCCGCTCAACCCACCGCGGGCACGCAAGCTACTGCTAGGGAACTCGGCAAGCTTTCCGCCGATGGATTGAAGGCTTTCCGAGATGTGCGTTTGGCGCGTCTTGCCATTTTTGATGGTCAAGCGGATCAAGCAAAGAAGTACGTCGATGAGGCGAGGGCTGCTATAACCAAGGCCAAGACCGATGATACCGCCTTCATGAAAGCTGAGGCCTCCCTTAAGCCGCCGGCCGGAGTGAGCCAGCGAGGTACCGCCCAAGGCGGGGCTGACAAGGCGATGCAAAGCTCGACGCCAACCGCGTGGATCCCTGTTGATGGTGGTCTCACGTTAGGCGAAGATTTCGTGGCGACGCCGACCAAAGCGGCAAGTGTCGCGAAAGCAAATGAGCAACTGAAGAAGGGGGACCACAAGCAGGCAATGGAAACGTTAAAACTCTCTGAAATCGACGTGGCATTCGTAATGGAGGTGGCTCCGCTCGACAAGACTCTCAGCGGGATCGAAAACGCGGCGCAACTAATCGACTCTGGAAAATATTATGAAGGAAACCAGGCATTAAGAGATGTCGAGGACGGAGTTCGCTTCGACGTCGCTGACGTCAATGCCGGCCCGGAAAAGGCTAGCAATTCTGGAAATAAGGCCAGCCCGACCGTCGGTGCTGCTACCCAGTCACCGGCTCCCGCTACCTCACAAGAAAATAAGTAGAATTTTCCCTGCCGTGGACAATCTGTATTAGACAGACTGTTGATGCAATTTAAAGAAGTAAGGTCGATCGAAGGATCGACCTTACTTGTTGCTTGATAGATGTGATCTGCGAGCTTTCGGTATGATTGCAACTCACTCGTTCTTCTCCGGAGGAGACGGGGAAGGTGAGCTATATTGCTCGCTCGTTTTTCTTCAGAGGAAACGGACCTTTCGTCTGACCGCGTTGTTGCAGTGTGAGCGCATATTTCCCACCGCACCGCCACTTGCGCGACCGGTGTACAAATCGGATAGCTCAGCGTGAAAACATCCAGGCATCTTTTGTACGATTCCCGAAATGGAACCGTTGTCTTTGCCATATTGGAAACGTCGCACTGAATGGATATCTCGGCCACCCAGGACAAAGCCGACGACCTCGCATTCCGGGTTGCCATCCGCCAATCGGAAATCCGGTACCGCCGGCTTTTCGAGGCAGCCCACGACGGTGTGCTTATTCTGGACTCCGTCACCCGGAAAATAACCGACGCTAATCCTTTCATGTCACATCTGCTTGGCTATGAGCACGAGGAACTACTGGGCAAGGAATTGTGGGAAATAGGCCTGCTGAAGGATGAGCAGGCTAGCCAAGTCGCGTTTCGGGAGCTGCAGAAAAACGGCCAGGTCCGCTACGAAGATTTGCCGCTCGAGTCAAAATCAGGGGACAGGCGGGAAGTGGAAGTCGTGGCCAATCGCTATGACGAGGACGGCAAACAAGTCGTTCAGTGCAACATCCGGGATATAACCAAACGAAAGGAGACCGACGGTGCGTTGCGTGCGAGCGAAGAGCGCTTTCGTACTCTATTCGAACTAGGTCCGGCTGCCGTCTATTCCTGTGATGCCCGAGGTACAATTCAGGAATTCAACCAACGTGCCGCAGAGTTATGGGGCCGTACGCCGGCGCGCGGCGATAGCAGCGAGCGATTCTGTGGTTCGGTCAAGATGTTTCGTCCGGACGGAAGTGTTATGCCGCACGACGAGTGCCCGATGGCGTGGGTGATCTCGGGGAAAATGCCGGCGGTTCACGACGAAGAAGTAGTCGTGGAGAGGGCTGATGGCTCGCGGGTTAACGTCATCGTAAATATCCGTCCGCTCAAGAATGAACACGGAGAAGTTACGGGCGCAATCAACTGCGGCTTTGACATTACCGACCGCAAACACACTGAAGAGCACCAGCGGTTTCTCATGCACGAACTCGCGCATCGAGGCGGAAACTTGCTCTCCGTGATCCAGTCCATCATCGCTCGTACCCTGATTGGAGCGAAGCCTCTCGCCGAGGAGCGCAACACACTTACGCGGCGCCTGCAGGCTCTGGCACGCAGTCAATCGGCACTGATGAGCAAGAGATTCGAAGGGGCTCTCGTGGCTGAGATCGTCCGGCTTGAGTTCGAGGCATTTTCCGACCGCGTCATGGCTGCTGGTCCGGACATTTTACTGAACTCCAAGGCTGCGCAGACCTTTGCGCTCCTGCTGCATGAACTTGCTACCAATGCGGCCAAATACGGCGCGCTCTCACAGCCGAACAACGGCCTTGTTAATATTCATTGGTCGACCGTGGGGGAGGCCGAGGAAGCGAGATTTAAGTTTCATTGGCAGGAACGCGACGGACCGCCAGTCGTCCCTCCAACTCGCAAAGGCTTCGGCAGCATCTTGCTCGAAAAGCTTGCCTCACAGGATTTTGGCGCGCAACCGACGATAACGTTTGCGTCCCATGGATTGAGCTATTCAATCGACGCATCCTTGGGGATCATGACAGCCGGGAATCAGCAAGCAAATAGAAGTGCTGGGAAGATGAGATAGGCGACAATTTTGATTCTCGGAGTTACACAGTTCGGTAATGGGCGTCGGAAACACAACTTGAATCAGGAGCCTCCTATCCCGCCGCCATCGAAGCAAACCCCTAGCTGGTCGCGGTGATTATGTCTGTCGCCATCTTTATGGAAGTCCTCGACACGACGATCGCCAACGTCGCCCTGCGTTATTTGTCTGGCGACCTCGCCATCGGCTCTCACAAACCCCATGGGTGGTGACAAGCTATCTCTTCGCCAACTCCTTCGCCTTGTGGCGAGTAGCTGGTTGTGCGGCGCGTTTGGGAGGCGCGAAAGTGTTTTGAACTCGCATTGCATCGTGCCATTTGGAACCTTTGACTTCAATAACAGTTCCAATCAAACGCCGTAGAAGGGCTTAGCAAAATTTAGCGCAGCTCCAAAAGTCGAGCCGATGGCCATCCAAAAGTCGAGCCGATGGCCAGACGACTTTTCGGAGAATAAGATCTTGGGTCATGGAAACGTTCCTGGGAGTCGTGGTGGGTCTCAAACTGCTGTTTCATAGGCCGCGTAAGAGCGGTTCATAGGCCTTAGCCTATGCTGCCTCGGAAAGAGATACCGATGCTAGATTTCACCCAAAAGACTGATGAAACTTACGCCGACGGCAAGATATTGCTAAGCGTTGCCGACGGGATAGGCCTCATAACGTTCAACAACCCAGAAAAACGGAATGCTATGTCGCTCGAGATGTGGCAAGGATTGGTCAGTGCTCTTGTTGAATTGCGTGACGATCCCGATGTGCGAGTTGTGATCATGGCGGGCGCCGGCGCCAGGGCGTTTGTCTCGGGCGCTGATGTGAGCCAGTTCGAGAAAACCCGCCACAACGCCGAGGCGTCGGAAGAATATTCGAGACGAAGCGCCGGACAGGGCGCGATATTGGCGGAGTACCCGAAACCGACAATCGCCTGTATCCGGGGTTTCTGCCTCGGCGGCGGGTTGCAGGTTGCAATGCTGGCAGATATCCGAATTGCCGGCGACGGCAGTGAGTTCGGCTTTCCCGCCGCCAAACTCGGCCTCGCCTACGGCTATAACGACCTTAATCGCCTGGTTACGCTCGTCGGTCCGTCATGGGCAAAGTTGCTGATGTACACGGGTATGCGGATCGATTCCGACGAGGCGTTAAGAATCGGCGTCATCGATCGTGTCGTGCCCGACGCCGATTTGTGGAATGCCACAATCGAGATCGCCCGCACCATCTCGGGCAATGCACCGCTGGCAATCGAGGCCGCGAAGATTACCATCACACAGGTGCTGAGGGATCCTGGGATGCGTGATATGGACGCCATCCAGGAAATCGCCGCGGCCTGCATGGACTCGGATGATTTCCGCGAGGGAAGGCAGGCGTTTATGGAAAAACGCAGGCCGAATTTCACGGGACGATAAAATGCGAATTGCGTGAAGCCGCGACACGGCTGCACTCCGGCAGCTAGCCGCCGGGTTGGCCGCGATGTGACGGCGTGCTGTCCTGGTCAAACAGCTCAGCTCGCACTCATTGCTGTTCGCCGCGGACGACCAAGAACCGTTCGCCAGTAGGCTGAGTTCGAGGTGCCCGCCGTATGCCTTGCTCTTCGTCTTAGCGCGATGGGAAGGCCTGTGCGTCGAGATAGCAGGAGCGGTACATGCTCATCAGCTCCTTACCGCGCAGGAAGATCATCTGCGGTTTCAGCCCCCCTCGCGCGGCGATCCAGCGCCGTACCGGGGACGGATATATCGAATACAGCGTCTGCGTCGCATCGGGGTTGGTAACCTCGCGCCCGTTGGCGGCGAAGTCCCATGCCGCGTGGAAACCCAAATTGGCGCGGCGCGTCACGCAAATCTTGTCGTGCGCAACCGCGCCGAGAACGATGGTACACGCCGAGGCGCATAGGCCGTCGATGATAATCGTCTCGCCCGAAGTACGCAGGCTCTGATATTTTTCGAGGTAGGTGCCGATTAGGCCGCCGCGATCATCAGCAATCCGGACAACCGCATGGCTCGCGCCCACCCCTGCAAAGAGGAGAGTCGCCGCCAGCAAACCAGTCGCAAATTTCATATCCCGCCCGGTCCAAACCCGTCCAACCCAAATCGGATTTTAAGTGATGCAATGGTCTCGGTCGCGAGAGTTGGGATCGTAATATTGTCTAGATGCTCGGGCTCGAAAACTCAAATTAAATGTTGCATTCGATGCGGCGAAAGATCCCGAACTGGAACAATTGGACCCGCTATCCGAGGCCCGCAAAAATTGGGGTCAGCATCTTCGCGTGTTTTCAAAGTCAAAAACGGTCGAGATGCTACGTCTCAAAGCATTGCGCGAGAAGGGCGTTCTGCCTTTGCACCTTACTGTAGGCTGCTGTGTGAAAGCGCTAATCTACGTTGTAGGCGTCGCCCTATTGAGAAGGTTTGAGATGGCCGTGATAAGCTGCGCCGGGTTAGCGCGAAATGGTCGAGCTTAGATTCTAGCATCTGACGAATACATCGTTAGGGCAGTTGAACTTATCTGCCCTGACGACAGGAACGCTGAGAAGGCCGCCTTATAACCCTAGCCACTGTGGCCGCCGACGAAACTCCGACCGCCCCTGCCGCCGTCACGCCGACTGCTGAAGCCGCGGATGCCAGAAAAATTGCTACCCCGCATATCCCCATGACTTCCGTGGAAGCTGCTATAGCCAGAATGGAGACCACCGCCGTGGAAGCCGCCGCCGCGGTCGAAAGCCATCGCGCTGGTCGTTATTCCCGCTGCAAGCGCTAGGGCTATCGCACCCGCAAGAAGCTGATTTCTCATAAAGGCCTCCTCCAGTATTAGGCGGTCAACGGCAGCGACATTCAAGTGGTTGCTTCGAAGGAAGCGCTAAGAGGCTAAAATTCCTATTATGATTGAGAGATGTGGGAGCCGACCAAGTTGCCCGCGCGCAGTCTGATTGATGCGTACGCGTAGTTCCACATGCGAAATCCGCCGATAGTGATTCCTTGAACTGCACCTTTTTGTCTTTTTGCGGAGGCGCCGGAATGAGTTCGTTCTCGCTACATTGCCCAGCACTTCGACGTCTCGCATCAGTGGTTGTAAACCTCGTCACCGGCGGCTTATCTTGCGTGGTGCGATAGCGTTTAAGGAAGCCTTTGCGCCGGAAGCGGTCGCGCTCGATTTTCCGCTCCGCGCCGGTGGTCTATGCCCGAGACCTTCTATGCCACATCTTTTGACCTCGTCGCGGTCAACAATGGGCTACGGAGTCGAACGAAATGGTCATTGCTGCGGATTCCGCAGGACTGGCGGATGGAATTGCGCCATCACCATCTGCCGCCAGCTTGCGTGGCCTCGATGGCGTCAATTTATTTCTCGCTGGAGTGTTGTCGGGCTTCGGTCCATACGTCGCTACGTACCTAGCCGAACGAAACTGGACCCAACAGAGCATCGGCTTCGTGTTGACGGCAGGTGGATTCGCTGGATTGCTGAGCCAATTACCCGGCGGTGCATTGCTCGATGCTATCCGATCGAAACGAATGGCGGTCGCGCTAGGGGCCGGTATGGTGGCAGCAGGCGCGCTGATTATTGAAGTTTCGCCAAGCTTTCCATTCGTGTTAGCAGCTCTGGTGCTCCAAGGGATCACGGGTGGCTTTCTGGGATTAGCGATTACCGCCATCAGCCTTGGCCTAGTTGGCAATGCAGCGCTTGCCGACCGACTTGGACGTAATCAGCGCTTCGCCTCAGCGGGAGGGGTATTGGCGACGGGCTTCATGGGCTTCATCGCCTATTTCCTGTCATATCGCGCGATATTCATCGTCGCTGCCGCCCTAGTGGTTCCACTGCTCCTCGCTCTCAGCCGGGTCCAGCCTTCAGATATCCATTTCGGCCGGGCCTCGTGCATTCCGGATCATCAAGGACCGAGCCCGCCGCCGAGAGCCCGGCTTCGAAGCCTTTGGAAGATCCGCGGTCTACTCATATTCGCTGGCTGCGTGTTCTTGTTTCAGTTGGCTAACGCGTCGATGCTGCCGCTCGCCGGCGAAGCGTTCGCGTACAATGAGGAAGCTTTCTCCTCGCTTATCGTCACCGCGCTGATCATGGTGCCTCAGGTCATTGTGGCGATAATGGCGCCGTGGGCCGGACGCCGGGCGAACACCTGGGGCCGCCGACCGCTGTTGCTCGTCGGCTTCACAGCATTGCTGATCCGCGCGCTGGTGTTTGCCTCGACCACCGACCCGATGATTCTCATTGTCGCTCAAGTACTCGATGGAGTCAGCGGAACGATGCTGGGTGTGCTCACGGCGCTGATAGTCGCCGACCTCACAGCAGGTACCGGCCGGTTTAATCTCGCGCAGGGATTCGTCGGAACGATATCCGGGGTCGGCGCTTCGCTCAGCACCACACTTTCAGGTCTCGTGGCCGGGAACCTTGGCCGCGTGGCAGGATTTCTTGGTATTGCGGCGGTGGCCCTGGCCGCTCTGCTTCTACTGTGGTCGCTAATGCCTGAAACCCATCCGTCAAATAGGAGCGACTACCTATAACCGCTCGTCTCTTTCATGAGGCGCGCATGATGGCCGTCAGGATGGTGAACGATCTCATCTTATTGGGTACTATAGCCATTATCGGTGAAGGATTTGCGGATGTCGTTCAAGGTTCAGGTCGGCCCAGCTCAAATTGCCATCCATCAGGGGCAGACGGTGTTGCTCACCGAAACCGACGGGTGCGTGAACTGGCCAAGCAAATGCGGACTATATTTCCGCGATACCAGGGTGATCAGCGCCTGGGCAATTTATGCCAACGGCGAACTTTGGGATCTGCTAAATGGTGGCGCAGTTGCTCCCCATGCGGCTCGTATCTTCCTGACCAACCGCGCTTTCGAGACCGAAGATGGACCGATCGCAGCGCGTACGCTGGGCTTGGTGATCGGCCGCCAAATCGAGGGTGGATTGCACGAAGACATCGAAATCACCAACAACAGCCAAAAGCCAGTTCGTTTCAACCTCGAAGTCGCAATACGCGCCGATTTCGCCGACATTTTCGAGGTGAAGGGCGACAACATCGTGCGGCGCGGCCACATCATCACCTCATGGTCGGCCAAGCGGGAAGTACTTCGGGTGACCTATCGCAACAAGGAGTTTTGCCGTGAGGTAATCGTCCGAACCGGCGAAGGCGACGGCAGACCGACGGTATATGCCAACGGACGCTTGAGTTTCGACATTGCACTGAAGCCGGGGCAGGTCTGGCATCGCTGCCTGATCTACGATCTCGTGGACGGATCGAAACGCCTTCGTGCATCCAAGGAATGTATTCATTCCAGCCCCACCTCGGGCCACTCTCGCGATATGGACGAATGGCGGAGAACGGTCCTGAAAATTGAGACCAGCAACGAGGAATTCTATCGCTGCTTTAATCAGGGCGTGCAGGACATGGCTGCCTTGCGGCTTCCGTTGCAGGGTACAGATCAAATGGTGTTCGTGCCGGCCGCCGGATTGCCGTGGTTCGTGGCACTGTTTGGCCGCGATACCCTGATCGTCTCATTGCAAACGATGATTGTTTATCCGGAATTCGCTGCGGGTACGCTAGAGGTTCTGGCGCGGTATCAAGCGACGGAGCGCGACGACTACCGTGACGCCGAGCCAGGTAAGATCCTGCACGAGCTTCGTTGCGGCGAGCTGGCGCATTTTAAGCTGATCCCGCACACGCCGTATTACGGCACGGCGGACGCGACGCCCCTCTATCTGATCGCGCTGCATGCGGCGTGGAAGGCAGCGGGTGATCGAACGCTGATTGAGCGGCATTTGCTGAATGCCGAAGCGTGCCTGACCTGGATCGACAAATACGGTGATCGCGACGGCGACGGTTTCCAAGAATACCAGACGCGGTCGAAAGCGGGCTACGAGAATATGGCGTGGAAGGATTCCGGAGATTCCGTAATGTACCCTGACGGTACGCTTGTTCGCGGCCCTAAAGCTCTCTGCGAATTGCAGGGCTATGTCTACGACGCTTGGCTGCGCATGGCCGAGATCTACGACGAACTCGACAACAAACGACGCGCGAACCAGCTGCGCAAGAAGGCTGCTTTGCTATTCAAACACTTTAACGAGGTGTTCTGGGACGAAAAATCAGGCTTCTATGCCTACGCATTGGACGGAGACAAGAAAAAGGTGCTTTCGGTGACTTCAAATGTCGGGCAGTGCCTCTGGTCCGGCATCATCGCGCCAAAACGTGCTGCCGCCGTTGTAAAACGGTTGATGCAGAAGGATATGTGGAGCGGTTGGGGAATCCGCACGCTGTCATCGGATCATCCATCGTTCAATCCGTACAATTATCAAACCGGAGCGGTGTGGCCGCACGACAATTCGCTGATCGCAATGGGAATGCGCCGCTATGGATTCGCCGCCGAAGCGGCGGCGGTGGCGCGTGATGTCAGCGGCGCGGCGAGCCATTTTCTACTCAATCAGCTGCCGGAGCTGTATGCCGGATTGCAGCGCGATCCCACGAGTTTTCCGGTACAGTATCTCGGCGCCAACGTGCCACAGGCCTGGGCAGCGGGGACGCCATTCATGCTGTTGCAGGCGATGCTTGGGCTTCAGCAGGATGCCCCGCGCGGCAAGCTCTACGTTGATCCCGCGCTGCCGGACTGGCTGCCGGACGTGACCTTGACCGATCTGCGGCTGGGGCGGCGACGCTTCGATATTCGCTTCTGGCGGAACGGTAAGGATACGTTGTTTGAAGTGACGAAGGGAAAGCACGACGCAATCGAGCGACTGAGCATCGCGCCGGTCTTAAGAGCCTCGAACTGAACACGGTTTGCCTGAATCATCTGGCGGCGAGCGCCGGAGTGGACGATGCGGTCGCCACCTCGGCCTTTGAGACAGTTGCGACGCATCCGATGATAGTCCTTGAGGTGACCGATCACGGGCTCGACGGCTGCGCGACAGCACATCTCGCGACCGGATCAATTCCATGGAATTTTTCCGTTGCGGCCAAATTGATCAATAAGTGTCCAGAAATCTCCGCGCGTTTAGCCAACTATGAGCGGAATTGACAGCATGAAAAAGGAGCCGGTTTCGTTCAGAGTAGCAGGCCCCTTCGAAGATCGCCTTCGTAACGCTTCGTACAGCAAAGAAAGCTTCGGCTCTGAAATCGTCGGACTGGCGTACGGTCGTCTGCTCCAGCGAGAGCAGTTCGACAGTGCTCGCAAATTCTCGGTACCCCGATTCTGGTCTGAGCGAAAGCAATATAGTGTGCACTTTGCGGGCAAGCGGTTCTTCATAGTCAGTCATATCTTAATATCCGTGTCCTTCGATTTCTAACTTCTTTAAAAGGGACGCCGTTCAGTGCCAGGTAACGAGAAGTGTGCGGTACATTCTAAAATAACGTAAGCCTCGACAACCTAAGATTTCCAAAACCAAATGCGACCAAGCAGCGAAGGTAGGTGTCCGAACGGCCGCTTTAAGCATTTGGAGTAAGCGTGGTTGCCACACCCGCCGTATCTATAAGTCAGGCCGTATCAACGATCATGAAATCCTGGGGCCGTATCGTCCAATGTAGACGAAGCCAGTGACAGAGATAACAGACCGGTGACCAGCTTTTCCATGTCTTATCTTGTTCGATCGACAGCGGCACGTCTGGACGAGAGTCCATACGAGAACTATCAGTGAGCTCCTGCACTCAGGTCAGTCGCCGTACGAATGGGCTCATCTTTGAGACATCGCCGCGCTACCATGATTTCGGCCTCAGTGGCACCTCGGCTTCGCGCCCACGCTTCAGCGGCCGGAGCCGAATATTTTGCGACGTAGAGCCGGACAACAGTGCAAGACATATGATGAAACTCACCCGCTTCAGCTTGCGCAACGAGCCCTAAAAAAATCGCGATCGTGGGTATCCAGCGTTTCCACACGGTTCTTCACCTTTGACAGGCAACTGTTCGTGCGGACCAAGGTTCCAGGCGAAGTGTGGCGCTTTGCGGTGAACTGTCGGTGAGAGCTATGGTGTCAAGGAAGGCGGCGTGATTCTCGGAGTTGCGGGCAGGAGCGTGGCGAACTCCGGGGATATGACCGCGGCGGTCAAAAGCGCTCAAGCAGGCAACAAGAACAGTGTTCTAACGCGCGTTCGCTCCGCGGCTGGCTCTCATTATGTCACTTTCCCGCTCGCGGAGGGCTGTCGTCGAACAAAGCGGGGTGCTCCGGCGCTCCCGCCTTTTGAACATAGCTGGATCCTCTAAAAACGAATTTAACTTTCGTCCACATCCCAATATTCCGGAACGAGCTGACATCCATTCTGTTGCTTGCGAGGGCAAAGAAACAATGGAGATTAAGTGATGAAGAAAACAACGTTGGTGGCAGCAGCTATCCTGACAACTGTGTCGTCAGTGGCGCTGGCGCAGGGAGCAAATTCCGACTCCAGTACGGCTCCTGCCGCCGCGACAACCGCCAAGCCACAGCCGGGCGGACCTGGACTTCGACAGCAACTGACTAATAGTTTGCAGCAGTCGGGCTTCACCAATATCAAAGTGGTTCCAGATTCGTTTTTGGTACAAGCCAACGATAAGTCAGGAAACCCGGTGACGATGTCGGCAACCGAATTTACAACCATCGGATCAAATGATCAGACGTCAGGTTCGAACGCGGGCAAATCAGACATGCAGTCCGGGGGTATGTTCACGAGCATTCGCTCCAAGGACGAGCTGAGTTCAAAAGTGGTAGGCCTCGATGTCTACAACAATGCCAACCAGAATATCGGTACGATCAAGGATGTGGCCTACAACGGCACAAACGTGAACGGTTATATCCTAGGCGTCGGTGGGTTCCTTGGAATGGGCGATCACTATGTTGCGGTTCGTCCTTCCGCGATCAAGCTCAGCTATGATGCCAAGGACAAAAAGTGGCACGCAAACATGGATGCCAATGCCGACCAGCTTAAGGCTGCTCCGGAGTACAAGTACCCGAGCAATACTTGATCGATTTCCTCAGGCCGGTGCACGTCAGGTAGACGTGCTGCAATTGCCAAAGAGATTGATTATCGGCAAACAGGATCGCCTTGAAAAGCGGTCCTGCTCTGCTGTTATGCCGGCTGCCATAATCGACCTCTCAACGTGGGTTTTATGACGACAGTGGGAGCCATCGCGGTTACACGGCGAGACAGGATCTCTCCAAGAAGAGCGTTGAAACGACGTGGGCGATCGTTCTTCGAAGGCATCTATGTTTGAACTTGGCCCGCACGCCGGCTGGCGTTTTTGGCTCGGGATCGTGCTTACCGGCATTGGAACAGGCGCGAGTGCCGCCGCGCTGACATTGATTCTACAGGCCGTCCAGCATTTTGTTTGGCCGGGTACCGGTGCAACGTTGCTGGACGCTGCCGATCAGGCGACGTCCTTGCGACATATCCTGGTTCTTCTGGGCGCGGGGTTGGCGACCGGCGCCGGCCAGCTCATCCTGGTGCGCCTGACGGCGGGCAACAGCATCGACATCACGGAGGCGATCTGGTTTTCCGCGGGACGGCTGCCGGCATTGCGAACCTTGGGCAGCGCGGTGTTATCAGTTGTTGTCGTTGGAATGGGCGCCTCGCTTGGGCGCGAGGGGGCACCAAAGCAGGCGGGTGCGGTTATCGCTAACGCGCTATCAGACAAGGCTCACTTTTCTGACGAGCAACGCCGGCTGCTGGTTGCTTGCGGCGCCGGGGCAGGCATGGCTGCGGCTTATGGTGTGCCATTGGGCGGCGCCTTATTCGCGCTTGAGGTACTGCGCGGAATGCTGGCTTTGCGGCTTGTGTTACCCGCGCTACTAACGTCGGTCGTCGCTACGGCAACGTCGTGGCTGGCGCTGCCAAATAGCCCGACCTACGTCCTTTCTCGCTTCGATGAGTCCGCCGCAAATCTGGCTTTGGCGGTATTGATTGGACCGATCGCCGGACTAGTTTCCGTGGTGTTCGTGCGAGTCATCGCGCTGGCCGACCGATACAGACCAAAGCACCGACGACGACTGGTGGCTCCCATCCTGGTGCTCGGACTGCTCGGGCTGGCATCCATTCCCTTTCCGCAATTGCTGGGAAATGGCAAGGACATTGCTCAGCTCGCGTTCGCGGACCAAATGCCGATCGCCCTGTTGCTGGTGCTCCTGCTACTCAAACCCGTTGCGACCGTGCTGTGCCTGGGAAGCGGTGTACCGGGAGGTTTGTTTACGCCGTCGCTCGCGCTTGGAGCGCTGCTTGGTGCGGCTTTCGGCCACGCCTTTTCGTGGCTTTGGCCTGAAATGCAGCCGGCACTGGCTGCGGTGGTGGGCGCCGGCGCCGTTCTGGCGGCAACGACTCAAGGACCGATATCGGCAGTCGTGCTTATTATGGAACTGACCGGGCAGGACCGGTCATTCATTGCACCTCTATTGCTTGCAGTCGTCATTGCGACGCTGGTTTCGCGGATGATCGAACCGCGTTCTATTTATGATGCAAGGCTCACGGATGAACAGATCGAGCAAAGGCAAAGGTTGCGAGAGCCGCCCAGCCGATAGCTTTGATTTTTGTTCTGGGCGGAGGATACAGAAGCACGCGGGCGTGTTCATGTAAGGAGGTTCGCATTCCAGCGAATAATAGGTGCCGGGCTGAGTTCGGTTGGCAGACACTAAGATATTTGGACCAAGCTCGGTCCGAGCAGACACCGAAGTTTTTGCTCGGGGTTGGTCAACGATAATCCCGAAAAGAGTTCAAAATCGATCAGTGCCTATCAGCCCAGATATAATCGACTTGGGCTGCGGACGTCGCGGGCCGTTACGCGGCGTTCCATCGGGCGGCCCCATCCTGTCACCCCCGCGCCGGAGCCGTTCTTCCGCGTACGAATTTGAAAAATGAGCAATAATGACCAGCGGCTCTAGAACTAGGGGAGCATGCTGGTTGTCTCACCGCGCCGTGTCGGCGATTCCCGGTGACCGAGAGTATTGCGTTCCCGCCCTATTCAGAGGTGAGCATCATGCCATCCCCCATCTTGATCCACTCTATAGCCGCGCTGAAATCGGAATCCTTGCGTGCTCCAAGTGCGGCAACCCAATGAGGCTGTCCCAAATCGAACCGGCCGCGCTTGGTTATGATATACGCACGTTCGAGTGCTTGAACTGCCATTCCAGCGAAGCCTTTCGGTCGCTCTCTGAACTCGATTTCTATGCCGTTTTGGAATAAGCCGGCATCTTGGAAAGTTCGGCCGAGAGACTGCGGCTGATCGCCGGGTTATATCCAAGCAAGAGCACGATCAACATGCCGATGAACCCGCATCCGGCAAGGAAGATCAAACCTGCAACGTCGTTGCCGGTATGATCCCGTAGCAAGCCAAAAGCCTGCGGTCCGAAATAACCGCCAAGATTGCCGATCGAATTGACGGCTGCGATGCCTGCCGCGGCGCCGGCACCACTTAGAAATGCTGTTGGTAGCGTCCAGAAGATCGGCAGGACTGCGAAGAAGCCAAATCCGGCAACACACAGGAATAGCATCTTGATCGTCGGATCATCGACAGTAGAAGCAAGACCCAAACCAACAACGATAAACAAAAAAGCGATGACCGCATGCCATTTGCGCTCGCCGGTGCGGTCAGAGTGCAATCCCCAGACGATCATGCCAACGGCGCCAACGAGATAGGGCACTGCGGTGATGAAACCGGCCGTCACATTCGACACGCCGAAGGCCTTGACGATTTGAGGCAGGAAAAAACTCAACCCGTATTGGGGAATATTGCAGCCCATATAAACAAGGCCAAGCGCGATAACACGCCAGTCCATCATCGAGCGAAACCAGGAAAGATCCAGAATTCGCTGGCGCTCTGCGCGCTCACGATCGAGCCTGCCCTGCAGCCACTCGCGTTCCTGCGGCTCGAGCCAATTAGCGTCAATTGGTCGGTCAGTGAGGTAGTAAAGAACGGCGAAGGTCATAATCAGTGCCGGAAAACCCTCGAGCAGGAACATCCATTGCCAGCCATGTAGCCCAGCGACCCCTTCGAGACTGAGGATAAGGCCGGAAATCGGTGCTCCGATGACCGTCGATATCGGAATGGCGAACATGAACCAGCCGACAATCCGGGCGCGATAGGCGGTCGGAAACCAAAGTGTCAGGAAGAAAATGATACCGGGGAAGAAACCGGCTTCGGCGACGCCGAGCAGCAGGCGGACAATGTTGAAACTCAGTTCTCCCGAGACGAATGCCTGGGCGCCGGAAATGATCCCCCACGTGAACATGATTCGGGCGATCCAGAGGCGCGCGCCAAAGGCATTCAATGCAAGATTACTCGGCACCTCGAAGAAGAAGTAGGCTAGAAAGAAAATCCCGGCAGCTCCACCGAAGGCAGTTGCCGATAGATTGAGGTCGGCGCGCATTGTGGTCCCGGCGAAGCCAATATTGACCCGGTCCAGATACGCGATGAAATAGCAGAGCATGAGAAACGGTACCAGCCGCCAGGTCACCTTTCTCATCGTCGTGGTTTCGATATTGCTGGGCTTCACCATTTGGATGCCAACCATCTGCATTCCCTCGATGTCGATTTTGGTCCCTAAATTCCGATCTCGATGGTCAATATTGCTTTAACTTACAGGAAATGCTGGTGGCGGGCTCGGCGGGTCTAAGCCTCGGCAATTCGATCGGTACCGCTCGCCGTACTTGGGTTCAAATTTGGCGGCTTGAACTCAATTTTCCAACCGGCACTTATGCTCAAACGTGCAACCCGAAAAAGCCTGCGACAAAGAGAACGACGACGATGACGCCGATGATGTAGAAAATGTTCATGGTGTACTCCGATTGAGGCCCGCTCGATTCAAATGAAGGCACGGCGCTCCAAAAGGAAACGTCCCGCTCTGCAAGTAAGTTCCAAGCCAGGCATCCTTTGCGCATCGACTGGAGTTGGTTTCCATCGCCCCCGCAGGGGGTGTCAGACTTTGCAGTCGAGTGAGCAATTCTGCTCATTCTACGCCTCAGCGTGAGTGCCGGGTACCAGCTTCGGAATGGATCTCTTCACCAATCGTAAGAATCGGGTGTTGCTTATCACCGCAAGCAAGGTCGATACCAAAATTCGAAAAAATCTGAAACTTTGGCGGTCCTCGCGGTCCAGCCCGTCAAGTGCCGCAGGAAGTAAAGCGTGACACGTCAGAACCGAATAACCACCCTTACCGTTAGCAATACGTGCTCGGGTTTGCTGAGCAGCGCGCCCCGGCACGGTCCCGGTTCGCGGATGGTCATAAGTTGATGCACTCCGTGCACCAGAACATCGGTGCCCGAGCCTCGGCCCAGCGGGTGGGTAGCAAATAAGCGGTCATAGGTGCTCGCTCTATTTGACGGATGGGTTTCGGGCATTAGCAACCACAGGAGAAGCAGCGTGGCCAGGACCACTACTGAAATGCCTAGAAATTCTGCCGCGCGGCCGAGGTTCCCTACCACGAGGACCTAAAAGTGTCGTGCTGAGCGAAGCGCCGATCCCGGATATCGTCCCGACGAATACTTGCGCGAGATTGAACGGGCCATGGAGAACCGAAATGACCTTGTTGCAGCGCTACTGAGGATCGCTTTGATGATGGGTATCGCATCGGCACAAACTTCCACCACGAATACAACGGATCGCGCCAACCGGAATGCCGTGATGCACGTCGTCGACCGCCCCTGCTAACGGCAAAACGCAACTACGGTCGGCGTCACCAATCGAGGCGCGGCGACAGGAGAAATCAATCAAACAAACCTCTCGCCGCAGGGAGTTTTCGGGCTTTTGTTTCTTGAGCCGCAGTCATCTTCCAGCAAGGCGCGACAATACGTCGGCAAGCGTCAGCGCGAATAGAACGGCCAGAAAGACAACGCCTGCCATCGCCGCGAGGCGGATCAGCGGCCTCGCCTTAGCCAATTCCATGAAAAGCAGGATGACAAGGCCGGCCTTGGAGAAAGCAATCACGATGCCAGCCGCCGGTGTGAGCCAGCCCATGGGGACATAGGCGAGAACAAGGGTAAGGGCGAGCAGGAGCATCAGGGCGGCCCAGATCAGCCCGTTTCGACGCCACAGCCGCCAGGCAGTCGTGTGAGGATGGGTGCTCTGCATGCTCATGAAGTACGCCCTGGCAGGTAAATCAGGGGATACAGAAAGATCCAGATGATATCGACGAGGTGCCAGTACAATCCCGTGACCTGGATCTCGGGATTTTCATCGAGCTGAAATTTGTTCAGGTATCCCAGCAGCGTTAGCCGGACCACCATGATAATGCCGATCGTCAGATGGACGGCGTGGACGCCCGTTACGATCCAGTAGAGCCCAAAAAACAACTGCGCGGCTGTTTGCTTCAAGCCGAAATGCGCTCCCGGTACCAGATGCCTTTCGATATCCTCCCGGTATTCAAAACCCTTCACCACCAGGAAGGCGAGCCCCAAGGCGGCTGTCGCTGCCAGGCACCAGAGGATCAGGCGGCGCAGACCTTCGTTGGCGGCAGCGGCCTGCGACGCCATCGCCATGGTCAGACTGCTGGTGAGCAGGATGGCGGTATTGATCGTTCCATACCAAATATTGGTTTCACGCCCCGCCGCGGCAAACGCCGCGACGTTTTCAATCCGGCAAACCGTGTACGTCAGGATCAACGCGCCGAAGAACAGCAGTTCGCTGGCCAGGAATACCCATATTCCGAACGTTCCGGCCTCGCGCTGGCGATCGAAATACTGCCACGGCTCCTTGAGCAGGCTTGTTGTTTCGCTCATCGGACCTCTCGCGAGTTCTGAGGCTCGGGCGGGTCGAGGCCGGCGGATTGTCCCTCGGCATGGTAATCGTAAGGACCGCGATCGACCCGAGGCTGCCGATCAAAATTCTGCGGCGGCGGAGGCGATGTCGTCGTCCATTCCAGACCCGTCGCATCCCACGGATTTTTGCCGGCGCGCCCGCCGTAAAACAGCGACCAAGCGAAATAACCGAGTGGCAGAAGATAGGCGACGGCCAGAACAGCCGCGCCCGACGACGACATCACGTTGTAGATTTGATACTCCGGCGGGTAGGTGTGGTATCGTCGCGGCATCCCGAGATAGCCTGCGAAAAATTGCGGAAGGAACGTCATATTGAATCCGAAATACATGAGAATCGCGGCAAACTTGGCCCAGGATTCCGGATACATCCTTCCCGTTACTTTCGGCCACCAGAAATGGAGGCCGCCAAAGAATGCCGATACCGAGCCGCCGACCATGATGTAGTGAAAGTGCGCGACGACAAAGTAAGTGTCGGTGACGTGTACATCGACCGGGATTGAAGCCAGGAACAGTCCTGACAATCCGCCGGTCGTGAACAATCCCACAAAACCGAGCGCATAAAGCATTGGCGAGTTGAAGCTGATCTGCCCACGGTATAGCGAGGCCGTCCAGTTGAATACCTTGATGGCCGAAGGCACCGCGATGATGAAGGACAGGAATGAGAAGATCAGGTTCGCATAGGCCGACTGGCCGGACACGAACATGTGGTGGCCTCAGACAAAGAAGCCGATCCCGGCGATTGCGATCATGGCGTAGACCATGAAATCGTAACCGAAAATTCGGCGCCTCGCAAAGCAAGGAATGATTTCGGAGACCACGCCCATCGCGGGCAAAACCATGATGTAGACGGCGGGATGCGAGTAGAACCAGAACAGATGCTGGAACAGGATCGGGTCGCCGCCTCGAGCAGGATCGAAGATCGGCAATCCAAGCCAGCGCTCCGCCATCACGAGAAGCAGTGAAATCGCCAGCACCGGGGAGGCAAGCACCATGATGATCGATGTGGCGTAGATCGCCCAGACGAACAGTGGCAGCCTGAACCAGGTCATGCCGGGCGCACGCAACATGTGGATCGTGGCGATGAAATTGACGCCAGTCGCGATGCTCGAAAACCCGACCATGAAGACGCCCGCCGCCGCTGCCAGAACGTGGCTGTTGGAGAACATGGTCGAATAGGGCGTGTAGAAGGTCCAGCCGGTATCGACGCCGCCGGCGACTAGCGCGTACACGGTGACGGCGCCTGCGGCAACGGTCAGATACCAACTGAACAGATTGAGCCGTGGAAAGGCGAGGTCAGGCGCGCCGATCATCAGGGGGAGGAGAAAATTTCCCATCGTGTTCGGGATCGAAGGCACCAGGAAAAACCAGACCATGATGATGCCATGGAACGAGAACAGCTTGTTGTAGGTGTCCGAGCTGAGCAGACCGCCGTTCGGCGTGAACAGCTCCAGCCGTACCGCCGTAATCGCCGCCCCGCCCATGAAAAAGAACATGGTGATGGTGACAGCGAACAAAATGGCGATACGTTTGTGGTCCGTCGTGGTGAGCCAGGACGTCAGCGTCGTTCCGTCTCGAAGGTAATCAGGACGGGGCGGGAACGGAAGTTCGCCGGCCAACAGGGCGTCAGTCATTCGCCTTCTCCGTCTGCGATCGAATGTACGCGGTCAGGCTCTGGATTTCGCCGTCGTCGAGCAGGCCCGCGTAACTGGGCATGACCGGTTCGTAGCCGGCCGTGATGTCTCGTTTCGGCTGCAATATGGAATCGCGGATATAGCGGTCGTCTGCCTTGACCTGACGTCCGTCCGAGAGCTGGACGCTGCGGCCATACAGACCGGCGAGCTTGGGGGCGTGAACCTTGGAGGCATCCGCGTGGCAGCCCGAGCAGCCGCGCTCGACGAAGAGTTTAGCCCCGACATGGGCGAGATCATCTCCTTCCGGCTGTTGGGTCAGCCAGTCGGCGTAATCCTCCTGGCGCATCACGATGATGCGGCCGCGCATCATGGAATGATCGGTGCCGCAATATTCGGCGCAGAGCAGCGGAAATACCCCCGTCTTGGTGGCCTGAAACCAGATTTCGGCTTCGCGTCCTGGCACCACGTCCTGTTTGACGCGAAAGGCCGGCACAAAGAACGAGTGAATGACGTCCTGAGATGTCATCACGAGGCGAACCGGCTTGTCGACGGGAATGTGCAGCGCATTGATCTCGCGCGCCCCGTTCGGGTGCTGTGTCTTCCACATCCATTGTTTTGCAACCACATGAATTTCTAGGGCGTTGGCCGGCACCTCGAGACTGCTGAGATCGGCCGAGGCTGCCCACCAGAACAGGAATGCGAACAGAAAAAGTGTGGCCATTGTCCAGCCGATCTCGAATTCGCGGCTGACGATCTCGGGCAGCGGTCCCCGTTTCGCACCCGATCCACGACGATAGCGGATCGCCAGCGTAATGATGAGCGCGAACACCACGAGCATGGTCAATCCGGACAGAACCAGAAGGCCATAGAAAATGTGATCAACGTGTTCGGCGTGAGTGGTGGCTTCGGGCAGAGAAAAGATCGGGTTCACGCCGAGGCCCCCCGCTTGCCGCTCCGCCAGAACATGAAGCCGAGCGCGCCCGCCAGCATCGCAACCGTCAGTCCGCCGCCGATCCGCAGCAGCGTTATGATTTGTCGGGTATAAATGCCGTGCACCGAATCGAAGCCGTAGCACAACAACGCCAGCCGCCCTGCGAAGCCACCGACGTTGCCTTCGCCGGCTTCGATAAGAGCCAGTCGTAAATCAGCGGGTTGAAGCGCGAGGCTCGACAAGGCGCGCGACACCCGGCCGTCCGCGGTGAGCGTGACGAACCCGGCTGGATGGGCGATGGCGTCATTCGCACCGTCAGGCTGGAAGTGATAACCGATGGCTTGCATCAGCGAGCTGATTGCCGCGGCGCTTCCGGTGAGGACGGAAACTCCGGGGCCGCCGATCTGGCCAGTGGTGAAGCTGCGCGCCGCGTCCAGTCCATCGTGCGCGTCGATGCCGACGACGACGAGGCTGTAGTCCTGACCGGCCCGAAGTCCGGTTTGGCTCAGCGCGCTTGCGGCGATCGACAGCGCCGGCCCGCATATCTCGGAGCAGGTGAAGTTGGCCGGCAGCAGCAGCGTCGAGCGACCGGCGATGGCGTCGCCGAGCGTGAGGTCGCGGCCTTCGAGGTTCTTGAAGACCAGAGCGTTGGGCACGCGCGCGCCGGGCGGGGGAACGAGCGCGACCTCTCGGATCTGCTGGTCGGTCAGTCCCGCCCAGGCGACCGCGGGCCATAGCGTGAGGGCGAGCACGAGCGCTACGCATCTCATGGCCGAACTCTGTCCGGGCTGCTGGCGTCCGGGGCGACGGGCCGCGTGCTCGTTAGCTGATCGAGCGGATCATACGCGTGGTCGCCTCGGGCCGCGATGATCCGCATCGCTTCCTCGATCGGGATCCGTACCAGCCCTTTCGATTGATCCACCCAGCCATAGCCCGAGAGCATCGCACGCTGGTCGCGTTCGAACCGCCTGAGATCGTCTTGCGGATTTTTCTGTAGCGCGGGCTCCGGAAAATGGTGTTCAATCACTTTTCTGAACGCATCGGGCAAGCTAGATCTAAGATAGAAGAAAAGACCGGTCATCGACAGCGCGACGAAGCACAGGAAACCAGCCACGGCGATAACGACGATGCCGGCCGCGACATCCGGCGGCTGCGGCAAGCGTCGGCTGCCCATTTTTTCATTTGGCATTGTGGATCTCCGCCAGCGGCTCTAGCACCGAAGGGAGCGCCGATCCGATCATAAGTGAGATGAGCACCAGCGCGGCAATGCCCACGCAGGCAACCGCGATCGGGCCGGCTTGAATGTCGAAGGCCGGCACGAGCAGCCATGCGAAATGCAGGACCGTGCCGAACAGGATCAGCGCGCCGACCGCTCGCAAGCCCCGCCGGCTTCGCCGGATCGCCTTTACCAGCAGCATCCCGAATGGCAGAACCGCACCGACCGCAAGCGCGATGATCAGGATGGAGATCCAGCCAATGCCGGCCCGCTTGAGGAACCATGCCGCCTTCTCCGGTAGGTCGCCGTACCAGGCGACCACGAACGTCATGAGTTCGAGATAGACAACGCCAAGCAGTGTCGCGAGCAGAAGCGCGCCGAGGTCTCCCGCCACTTTTCCGTCGATCGTCGGCGTCCCAATCAAAGCCGCGACGGCAAGCGCCGCCAGCAGCTGCTGAATGGCGATTGTGGCGGCAAAGGCCGTAGCCACGTAGTTTGGCTCAAGCGACAGATACCAGTCGACCGCAACGAGACTGATGGTGAGACCGAAAAAAGCCAGCCCGAGCCCGGCCAGAAGACGGCTGCCAAAGCCGGCAGCGAACACGATTCCGAGCAACGACCAACCGCCGAGCGTTATAAGGGCCCGGATCAAAAATGAGGGCTGGTTTAAATACCAGCGCGCGACATCCGCCGGGATCGCGGAGGGATCAGCGGCCCAAGGGTAAATATCGGGAAGCGCGACAAGGACAGGCATGAACGCAAGCGCCACCAGCGGGATCATGGCAGCAGCAGGCCGCAGAACAGGCGCCGCAGCCCATCCCCACTCGCCACCCGTCAAGCGGTGAATGAGCAGTAGAATCATGCTGCCGATCGGGACGCAGCTCCAGATCGCAAACGCCACGAGCCAACCGCGGAGAAGGATCTCGATCGGCAGCACCAAGCCCAGAAGGGCCAACAGCGCTTCCGTCGCGACCAGCAAGGCGACGCCGATTGCGAGCGGTCGCCTTGCCATCGTCCTGCCTGCAAGTGCCGCGACTGCGATCCTCATGGCAGCTTGCTCCGCACATCGGGCACATCCGCCAGCTTCGCGCCCTGAGATTCCTGTAGCGCCCGTACATAGGCCACGATTGCCCAACGGTCGCGCGGCTCGACACGCGACGCATAGGAATACATCACGCCATATCCGTCGGTGATGACGTCGAAGATGTGTTGTGCCGGTGCTGTCCGCAGCCGGGCTGTATGATACGAGGGCGGCGCGGGAAAGCCGCGCTGCACGATTATGCCGTCTCCGCTCCCGGACAGGCCGTGGCAGGGAGCGCAAAAAATATCGTAGCGTTCATGACCGCGTGCCAAAAGCTGCGCATCGACGGTTGGAGGTTTGACGGTCTGGCTCGCACGATCGAGATCGCCTTGCGCTACGACACCGGCCGGCAAGGGCTGGGCCTCGGCGCCATCGGGAAACAGCCCAGCCGGCCCGTAGGTTTCATAACGATTCTGCTGCGTCATGGAATGATCATCGCATGCGGCGAGCGGCAGGACTAACAGGCAAACGAGGGCGCGTCCGATCATGGCTGCCGGAGCTCCGTCACGACCGCCGCGCCCGCCGCTTCGAGAACGTCGCGTAGGTCGCGTATGGCGCCGCCGGTCTGTTTTGCGGCGACGAGCAGGAAAAAATGATCCTGGGTGGCCCGCTCGAAACCGGGTATCTCGAACAGCGGATGATGCAAGCGGGGTAGGCCGCAGGAACGCAGGAACGCGATGACCCCGCAAAGGGCAGCTGCGAACACGCCGACCTCGAACGGGACCAGCAGGAACACTTGCCAGGAATTAAGCGGTCGCCCACCGCTATTGACGGGATAGTCGATCGCGGCGCTGTACCATTGCAGCGCGAATGCGAAAGCAGCGACGATCAGGCCCCCAGCCAGCATCGCGTACCGGATCCGCGAAGGCGGGATATCCAGTTCTGCGTCGAGGCCTTCGATGGGATACGGCGTGAAGGCATCGAGCGCATGGTGGCCCCCTTCCTTGACCTGGCGAAGGGCCGCGCAGAGCATATCGGGATTCTGAAATTCGGCGATCAAAGTTCCGGTCACGCGGCGCCCTCCTTGTGAGAGAGTTCGCGCATGTCAAACATCGATACCGCGGGTACCAGGCGGACGAAGAGCAGGAACAGGAAAGCAAAAAGACCGAGCGGGGCGATCAGGAACGACCAATCCCAGAATGTGAAGTGGAAGCTGCGCCAAACGCTTGGCATGTAATCGTGCGAGAGTGTATTCCAGATGATCAGGATACGCTCCAGCCACATCCCGATATTGATCGCGACGCAAATCACGAAAAGCGCCGGCAAAGACCGGCGCACGGCTGGAAACCAGAGCGCTTGTGGCAGCACGACGTTACAGAACAGAAGTGCCCAGAATAGCGGCGCATAGGTCCCGGTAAACTCGAATACCACGACGCTGCGATCGCTGTGCTGGCCGCCGTACCAGGCCATAAACCACTCGGTCGCGTAGGAATAGCCCATCACGATCGAGGCCATCAGCAGGATCCTGCTCATGACCTCGAAATGGTTTGCGGTGATGATGGCCTGAAGGTTGAGGCCCCAACGGATGGCGAGCGCCAGGATGATGACCATCGCAAAGCCACAATACATCGCGCCAACCACAAAATAGGGTGGGAAAATGCTTTCCTGCCAGCCGGGCATCAGGCTTGCGGCGAAGTCGAGCCCGACGATCGAATGCACCGAGCAGACGAGGGGAACGCCGAGCGCTGCCATCGTGATGTGAAGGGTCTTGAGACGATTCCAGTGCCGGGCCGAGCCGCGCCAACCCAATGCGAAGGCGCCGTACAGAACCTGACCTGCGCGCGTCCTGGTGCGGTCACGCATCGTTGCCAGATCGGGAATCAAACTGACGTACCAGAACATGATCGAAAACAGCAGATAGCTGATGATCGCCCAGAAATCCCAGACCAGGGCGCTTCTCCATTGCGGCCAAAGCGCCATCGTGTTCGGATAGGGGGCGAGCCAATAGGCATAGATCGGCCGTCCGACATGGATGATCGGCATGATGCCTGCAATCGCGACGGCGAACAGTGTCATCGCTTCTGCGAAGCGGTTGATCGAGCCGCGCCACTGCTGTCGCGTCAACAGCAACATCGAGGAGATCAGCGTGCCGGCATTTCCGATGCCGATCCACCAGACGTAGTTGGCAATCGCCACGCCCCATACCACGGTGGAATTAATACCCCAGATGCCAATCCCCTTGTAGAAAAGCCAGCCGATTGATCCGATGAACCACAGGACGAACGGCAAACTCACCAGCACGGCGATCCACCACGCTCTGCCGACCGGCGCAAACACCGGATCGGCGATGGCCTGCGTCATCTCGACGTCGCTCGCGCGCTCTGATGCAATCCAGCGGTATGGGGCAGGGAGTGCCGGATCGAGCACGGGACTCATGTTCCATCCTCGTTGAAGCCCGGCGCGGGGTTACGGACGTCTGCGAGGTAGGTTGTGCGCGGACGCGTTCCGAGATGCCCGAGCAGCGCATAGTGACGCTCGTCGGCCTTTTGCCGATTGACCGCCGAGTCTGTCTGATGAAGATCGCCGAAGGTGATCGCGCTGGTCGGGCAGGCGCTCTGGCAAGCCGTCTTGACCTCGTCCACCCCGATCGGCCGATCGTCGCGTTCGGCGGCCCGCCGGGCGCCGCTGATGCGCTGAACGCAGTAGGTGCACTTCTCCATCACGCCGCGCGCCCGCACCGTAACCTCCGGATTTTTTTGCGCGCGGTAGGATTCAAAGCCCAGATTGGCGTATTCCTCGCCGTCGGCATAACCGAAGAAATTGAAGCGGCGCACTTTATATGGGCAATTCGCTTCACAGAACCGCGTGCCGACGCAGCGATTGTAGACCTGTACGTTCAGACCTTCGCCGTCGTGCACGGACGCCGCTACCGGACAGACGGGTTCGCAAGGCGCGTGCTCGCAATGCATGCAGGGGACGGGTTGGAAACCAGGTTTCGGCTGCGCCGCAGAACCGTGATCATAGACATCAACGCGGAGCCAATGCATGTCGCGACCGCGCGCAACTTCTTCCGGTCCCACCACCGGAATATTGTTTTCCGCCTGGCACGCAACGACACAGGCGTTGCAGCCGATGCAGACGGAAGCATCGATCACCATCGCCCAGGCATGGCCATCGTCAGGAAGAGGCCGTTCCGGAAGAAGGCTCGGAAGTGAATCGGCCGGCGGTGTTTTCGGTTTGCCTAGGTTGGAAAGCTCGCGGAGCGGATAAAGCTCGCGTACATCTTCCGCAGTGCGCACCACGTTCTGGGTGGTCAGGATCTCGTCACACCTGCCGGTCTTGGTGATGATAACGTCGGGGATCATCCAGGGGCTGGCCATCGTGCGGATGGCATAAGCATTGGCTCCAATGCCGTTTCCGATCGCGCCGGCGTTGCGGCGGCCGAGCCCAAGCGTCAGGCTCGCGACCCCGTCGGCGACGCCGGGCTCGACGGCAACCGTCGTCTCAATTCGCCGGCCATCGGCGTCGATGGTGACAACATCTCCTGCGGTAAGACCAAGGCGCCTGGCGGATTGCGGATTAAGCGCCAGCGCATTGCCCCATACCTGCTTGGTCAGCGGCTTCGGACATTCCTGCAGCCACGCATTATTGGCAAAGGTGCCGTCCCAAAGGCTTGGATCTGGCCTCAAGAGGACGGTCATGGCAGAACTTTCCGGTGCGGCGGCGCCGACAACGGGAAGGGCGGGTTGTCCAGGCGTCGCCGCCGCCGAGGTGCTTCCGGCAATGATGCCGTCATGCAGGGTACGGGTCCACCAATCCTCGAAGCCGGCTCCAGCTTTTGGCCTCCACGTCTCCTGCACGAGATCGTATGACGATGCATCTCCGCGACCCGTCAGCAATGCCAGGATTTCGTGCTCCGTCCGGGTGCTGTAAAGCGGCCGAATGAGCGGTTGGACGATGCTTGCCGTCCCGTCGCAGGACCGCAAGTCTGACCACGCCTCGAGCTCGTGCGTTTGCGGGACGTGCCAGGTCGACAGCGCCGCCGTCTCGTCCACGTAACATCCGACGTGCAGCCGGAAGGAAGCCTGTGCCGAATGCCTTGCAAATTCGAGGTCGGCAGGCGCGTCGTAGCCCGGGTTTGCGCCGATCACGAGCAACTGGTCGACGGTGCCCGATTGAAGGTCGCGTGTCAGGTGGGAAAGCGTGCCGGCTTCCCGGCCGCCAGCGGTTCGGTCGCTGGGTTCAATCAGATCGACGGGCGCCTGCAAGCGTGCGTTGATCCAATGCACCAGCGCGCTGGCCTCCGGCGAGAGCGCGTGTCCTGAGAGGACCAGGCCGGCGCCCCGGTTCGCCAACAGGTCAGCGGCCGCCTGTCTCACGAAATGCATGACGTTGTCCGGAAGCGTCGCTTGCCGCAGTCCCGCACCCATCGAATTGGCGATTGCGATAGCCGCTTCCCCCATCAGAATTGGATGCAGTGCGATACGATGATCCGCTTTGGCACCGGTGAGGGTCGGCGCAGCCTCGATGCTGTAGATGCGCGAGAACCCTTGCGCGTGCGGCGTGCGGCGTGCAGCGAAGCCGCGGGCGTTGCGCAACTGATCTGGACCTTGACCGAGCGGGTCGGCGTCGAGCGTCACCACGATGGTCGCTCGTTCGAGTCGCGGTACGGCCTGCAGCGGTCGCCCATAAGCCAGTACGGCGCCAGCCTGCGCGCTATCCTCGTCGACCGGCTCATAGGCGTGCCATGCTGCTTTCGGGAACTGCTGCAGCAGGTCGTCGATTTGCCGCAACAGGGTCGGCGAGGTCACGCGTCGGGTGAGACGCCGGAAGCCTTTGCGGCTCGAAGCATGCATCTGCCGGAGCTGCGGTTGCATTGCCAGCCGAAACGCCTCATGCGATGCGATCTCGCCGCTTTTGAGGGGCGTGCGCGAGCGGTCAGGATCGTACAGTGACAACACCGCCGCTTCCGCGAACACGTCTGTCGCCCCGAGGCTGCAAGGATGTCGCGGATTGCCCTCAACCTTGATCGGGCGCCCGTCGATCGATGTGACAATAACTCCGCGTCCGAAGCCCGAAAGCGGCAGCGTGGTCGCGAATTTCAACGCTTGGCCCGGCACAACTCGCTCGGGCATGTAAACGTAGGGAATGATCTGCTCGGTGGGCTTGCTGCAGGCGGCAAGACCAGTCGCGATCCCGGTCGCCAGTAGGCTCAGTGCCTGACGCCGGTCGAGCGCTCCCGAGCTACGCTCGAAGAATTGCGATCCCTTGATGGGCAGCTCATTCACCGGTGACATATCGAGCAATCCGTTAGGTTGTCGGTGTGAATTTGATACGCGGCCAAGAGCTTGCGCCCGGAATTCTCTTGATCGTCCGGAGGATTCCAGCCCGGATCGAACACCGCTTCGCGCGGTCGAATCGACTTGGCCGGATCGCGGTGACATCCGAGGCACCACTGCATGGTCAAAGGCTCCGCCTGACGGGTCAGTTTCATTTCGTGGATCGGGCCATGGCACGTCGAACAGCCGACGCCCTTTGCGATATGAATGGAATGATCGAAGTAGACGTAGCCCGGCAGTTCGTTGACGCGTCGCCAACGAATAGGCTTGTTCTCGGCAAGGCTTACCCGTACCGGCGCCAACATCTGCGCGTTGGTCCATATCTGGGAGTGGCAGGTCATGCAGGTTTCGGTGGGTGGTAATCCAGCGAAACGCGCTTTCTCGACCGAGGTGTGGCAATAGCGACAATCCAGACCCAAGCCGCCGACATGGTGTTCATGGCTGAAGGGCACGAGCTGATTGCGGGTCACGTTTTGATCCGTGATGTATGCCGAACCTGCGATTTGATAAATAAGGCCTATGGCGAGAACCGGAATCGCGCCGAGCGAAGCCAGCAGCAACGTCGCAATCGTATTCGCGCCGGGACGGAAGATCTGCATGCGCCCGTCTCTTCGGTTCACATTTCGCGAGCATCAGGCCCGGATGCGCACCGGAACCGATTGTTGGCAGGGGTCTTTGACTTCTCGTCATGGTGCGACAAGGCAATGAGAGGGTTCATCTCCGGATAATACGAACCCACGCAACCGCTTGGCAGCTTGAACGGCGTCACCTTCAACGGCCCCACTTCTCGATGGACCCTATCATCGGCGTCGCTCACGAGCGAGACCATTTGTCCGTCCCTGAGCCCGGCGCGGGCGATATCTTCAGGGTTTATCAGCAGCACGTCGCGGGCGCCCTCAATGCCTCGCAAACGGCCGCTCAACCCGTAAATCGTGGTATTGAACTGGTCGTTGCTGCGCATCGTAAGAAGCCGGTAGCGTCCAGGCGCATCCTTGAACCCGTCGAGGTCAGAGTCGTGGGCGTCGTGAACTCGGCGTTGCCGCTTTTGGTTTTCCAGATAGTTTTCTGGCGACATTACCCCGGTAAAATTCACCGGGCGTGAACATGCGCGTGTTGAAGTCATGAAATTCATCCGGATAGGTCTCGGCAATCAGGTCCCACACCAAACCATAATCGCCGACCCACTCGTCCCATTTCACTTGGGATTGTCAGGCAAGCTCGCCTTCGCGAGACCTGCGACGATCGTCAGTTCCGACAGCAAATGTTCACTGGCCGATTTGCGGCGCGCTATAGATCCATGGATACAGCTGAATGTATCTTCCATGGTAACCGTTTGCGGTCCGCCGGCCTGTATGTCCTCTTCGGTGCGACCGAGACAATGATTACCATCATCTCGCGATGTCCACGAGGAATGCTCATGCACCCCACTCAACAAACCAGAGAATGACGACGGCAAGGCCTGACCAATATCAAAGGTCCATTACCGTCGCAGTCCAGGAGGGCGCAGCGTTGGAAGTTCATTTATGGAAACGATGTTCGCAGCTCGTCGAGTCGTTTGAGGAATGATCAATTCGACGAAGTGCCCGGCAGCTTTGGGAGCTACCGGACAAAGTCTCAATTCCGAACGACCTGACTTCCGCCTGTCGGTCGGCTTAAGAGCTAGTTATATTTGAACTCCGGCATGGCCTTAAGTTGATCCTTGGTCGCATTATACAAAGCATGGTCAGGGTACCATTTCTCGTCGATGGCCCGAACTGGGCGGTTTTCTTGATTGACCTCGCCCGTCGTCACGCCTCGATTGCTGGCGCCGACCGTAGTTGCGTTGCCGTTAGCAGGGGCGGTCGACGACGTGCGAACCGGTTCGTTTACCCACTTCAGCTTATCGAAGGCAACGGCGACATAATGTTCGTCCACGCCGAGAAAGCCGCCTACACCCAGGATGACATTTTCGACGCTGCCAGACTTATCGACAATCATGTCCGCGATGTCGCCAATCTTTTCATGGGCGTCGTTGTAGACATCAAGGCCGACAAGTTTGGAAGCGCGCCACTCGCCGTTCTTGTGCATCGCTGCATTTGGGCTGGCGCGATCCGTTGTATTCGTGGTGGAAGTTTGTGCCGATGCGATACCCGTCATCAAAGCGGTGCTCAGTAGCGCTGCGACAATAAATTTTGAGGTCATTTCGGTTCTCCGTTGTTGG